>Ga0207646_10004813_pt1 | contig 14481 bp, 14 predicted proteins | sample KBSK5502metaG_FD_184343 | JGI IMG/M metagenome (GOLD analysis project Ga0207646, IMG submission 184343) | Corn, switchgrass and miscanthus rhizosphere microbial communities from Kellogg Biological Station, Michigan, USA - KBS K5-50-2 metaG... | ecosystem: Host-associated > Plants > Roots >... | reverse complement strand
ACGAGGCGCTGGCGCATCAGGGCACTCCTTCGATCGGCCGGCGTCTCGGCCCCCGGCTGCCGGCGGCGTCGGGGAATCGTGCCACGGTCGGCCGATCGGCGCCGCCGGGCAACCTGTCGTAGGCTCGGGCCGATGCCGGATCCAACTGCCGAGCCCGGCGGGACCGAGGGGCCGCCTGCGATCTCGCGGCGCGACCTCCTCCGCGGCGCCGCGTTCGGGGGAGTCGCGCTCTTCCTCGCCGCCTGCGGCGCATCCACCGTCAGCCCCGGCCCCCACGGTGGCGGCCCATCCGCACCGACCAGCCCCTCGCCCAGCGGCGGCTCTCCGGCCCCGTCGGGCTCACCCGCGCCCATCGGGCCGACCCCGACGCCAGGTCCCAGCCTTCGCCAGAAGATCGCGGGCCTCATGATCGTCGGCTTCCGCGGCTCGCAGCTCAGCCAGGTTCCGTGGGTCCGGACGGCCCTCCGGGACACCGGGCTCGGCGGCGTGATCCTCTTCGATCGGGACCAGCAGACCGGCGGCAACCGCAACGTCCGGTCGCCGGCGCAGGTGAAGACGCTGGTCCACGACCTGCGGGCCGCGGCCGGAGCCCGGGCGATCATCGTGAGCGTCGACCAGGAAGGCGGCATCGTCACCCGCCTCTCCCCGACCCACGGCTTCCCCGCCGTGGCGTCCGAAGCGGACATCGGGCGGGGGACCGTGGCTGCGGCCCAGACGTGGGGCAACGGCATCGCCACGACGCTGTCGACCGCGGGCTTCAACCTGAACTTCGCGCCGGTCGTCGACCTCGACGTCAACCCGAAGAGTCCGGCCATCGGTGCGCTCGACCGCTCCTTCTCGGCCGACCCCGACGTGGTCGTCGAGATGGCCACCGCCGAGATCGAGGCGCACCGGGAGGCCGGCGTCCGCACGACCCTCAAGCACTTCCCGGGGATCGGCAGCTCGACGACGAACACGGACTTCGGCGTCGCCGACGTCACGAAGACGTGGACCCGCCGCGAGCTGGAGCCGTTCCAGCGGCTGATCGATTCGGGCACTGCCGACGTCGTGATGGCCGGCCACGTCGTCAACGGCCAGCTCGACCCGGACTACCCGGCGTCGCTGTCGAAGCCGACCGTGACCGACCTCCTCCGGGGTGACCTGGGCTGGACGGGCCCCGTCGTCACGGACGACCTCCAGGCCGCGGCGATCGTCAAGGCCTTCGGGTTCGCCGAGGCGGTCGTGCTCGCGCTCGAGGCCGGCAATGACCTGCTCCTGATCGCGAACCAGCAGACGTACGACACGAAGGTCCTCGGCCGGGCGATCACAGCGATCACTGCGGCGGTCAAGTCGGGCCGTCTTCCCAGGGCCCGGATCGACGAGGCGTACGACCGCGTCACCTCGATGTTCGGCGCGATCAACCCGTAGGTCGCCCGGCGCGCAGCCGACCTCTTCCACCGAGGCTCAGGACGCGCCAGCCAGGCGGGCCGCCCGGCTCTCGAGATAGCGCCGCTCGGGGAGGCTGGAGGTCCGGCGGGCCGCCAACCGATAGCTCGCCCGCGCGCCCGCGCGGTCTCCCGCCATCTCGAGGAGGTGGGCCCGGACCGCGTCGAGGCGGTGATGGCCCGCCAGGCGGTCGTCGGAGTCGAGGCTCGCGAGCAGGGCGAGCCCGGCCTGCGGCCCGTCGACCATCGCCACCGCTACGGCGTGGTTCAGGGTCACCATCGGGTTCGGCGCCAGGGCCTCGAGGAGCTCGTACAGGATCAGGATCTGCGGCCAGTCCGTGTCGGCGGCGGTCGGCGCCTCGTCGTGGATCGCCGCGATCGCCGCCTGGAGCTGATACGGCCCGACGGGCGCCCGTGCCAGCGTCTCGGTGATCAGCGCGACGCCCTCGTGGATCGAGCCGCGGTCCCACTGCGTTCGATCCTGCTCCGCGAGCGGGACGAGGCTGCCGTCGCCAGCGGTCCGGGCCCGCCGCCGGGCGTCCGTCAGGAGCATCAGCGCCAGCAGCCCCGCGACCTCGCCGTCGTCCGGCAGCAGGCGGCGCACGTCGCGGGCAAGGCGGATCGCCTCGGTCGTCAGCTCGGCCCGCTGGAGATCCGGGCCGGAGGATGCCGCATAGCCCTCGTTGAAGACGAGGTAGAGCACCTGCAGAACGACCCGCAGCCGCTCCGGTCGCTCGTCCTCCGGTGGCAGGCTGAAGCGGGCACCGGCGGCCTTGATCGTCTGCTTCGCCCGGCTGATCCGCTGGGCCATCGTCGTCTCGGGGACGAGGAACGCCGCCGCGATCTGGACCGTCGACAGCCCGCCCACCGCCCGCAGGGTGAGGGCGATCTGCGACGCGGGCGAGAGCGACGGATGGCAGCACAGGAAGAGCAGCGTGAGGGTGTCGTCCTCGTCGGCCGGCTGGTCGTCATCGGGGGCCGGCGCGACGAGCTCCATCGGCGGCAGCAGGGCGGCCATCGCCGACTCCCGTCGGACGCGCGCAAGGTCGCTCCGGAACTGGTCGGTGAGCCGTCGCGAGCCGACGGTGATCAGCCAGCCACGGGGGTTCTCAGGCAGGCCCTGATCGGGCCATTGGGTCGCGGCAGCGAGGAGCGCCTCCTGGACCGCGTCCTCGGCCGGCTCGAAGCTGCCGTACCGCCGGGTCAGCGCGCCGAGGACCTGCGGCGCCAGCTCGCGAAGCAGGTCCTCGATCGTCCGGTCGGTCGTCACATCTCCAGGCCGGAGAGGTCCATCAGCGCCCGGACCTCGACCGTGTCGTACTCGGCGACCGGCGCGGCGATCTCGATCGCCCGATCGAGGCTCTCGACGTCGATCGCCCAGACGCCGGCGAGGAACTCCTTCGCCTCCCCGAACGGCCCGTCGGTGACGACGGGCACGCCACCGCGGGCCCGGATCGTCCTCGTGGCCATCGGGTCGGTCAGGCCGTCGACGCGGAGCAGCTCGCCCGACTCCGTGAGCTCGTTGATCAGCTTGAAGTGGACGCCCATCGCGCGGTCGCGCTCGGCGGCGGACATCTCCGCCCAGGTCGCGGGGTTGCTGTAGATCAGCACGACGTACTTCATCGGAGAGTGCTCCATGTGGTCCGGTCCCGGATGGGGCCGCTCAGGAGGATGTCGAGACCGAGAGCCCAGGTTCGACATCCTATCGGCAGCCCCGATACCGTGACCCGAGGAGGAACGACGATGCGCTTCCATACGACGATCCTGCAGGCCGGCAAGACGGCCACGGGCATCGAGATTCCCGAGGAGATCGTCACGGCGCTCGGCGGCGGGCGTCGTCCCGCGATCACCGTGACGATCAACGGGTTCACCTATCGCAGCACGGTCGCCGTGATGGGCGGTGCGTACATGGTCGGCGTCAACGCCGACAACCGCGAGGGCGCGGGCGTCAAGGGCGGCGACGAGGTCGACGTCGACATCGAGCTCGACACCGCGCCCCGCGAGGTGGCCGTTCCACCCGAGCTCGCCGCCGCGTTGGACGCCGATCCGGCCGCCCGCCGGACGTTCGACGGCCTGTCGAACAGCAACAAGTCGTGGCACACCTACCAGGTGGAGAACGCGAAGACCGACGAGACGCGCCAGCGGCGGATTGCGAAGTCGATCGACGCGCTGCGCGCGGGTCGGCCGCGCTGACCGCATCCGATGGCGCGCGCGACGGACGGCACGGGTGCTGGGAGAATGACGGGACGCGCGATGAGCCGGATGTCGAGATGACCACGCCGGCTCCGACTACGAGGTGAGAGGCGCCCAGGGACGGCGCCCGAAGGAGATCCGATGACGAACGCGACGAACACCCCGACCCTCGAGAGCGTGACCTCCAAGGACGGCACCCGGATCACCTTCGACCGCCAGGGCAGCGGCCCCGCCGTCGTCCTGGTCTCCGGCGGATCGGTCGACCGGGGCTCGAACGCGGGCCTCGCGGCGATCCTCGCCGCCGACTTCACGGTGTTCAACTACGACCGCCGTGGCCGCGGCGAGAGTGGCGACACCCAACCGTACGCGGTCCAGCGCGAAATCGAGGACATCGAGGCCGTGATCGACGCGGCGGGCGGCTCGGCCAACTTGTACGGCTCGTCGTCGGGCGCGGCGCTCGCACTCGAGGCCGCCGCGGCCGGGGCGCACGTGACGAAGCTTGCCCTGTGGGAGCCGCCCTACATCATCGACGAGAACGCGCGACCTCCGAAGGACCAGGTCCAGCAGTACGAGAAGATGATCGCCGAAGGTCGACGGGGCGACGCCGCCGAGTACTTCATGACCCAGGTCGTGCGCCTGCCGGCCGAGTTCGCGGCCTTCGCGAAGACGCAGCCGTGGTGGGCCGGCCAAATGGCGCTGGCGCACACGCTGAAGTACGACGCGATCATCATGGGCGACTACTCGGTGCCCGAGCGCAGCGCGGCGGCCGTGAAGGCGCCGACGGTCGTGATCACCGGGACGGCGAGCATGCCGTTCATGGCGAGCACGGCCGAGGCGCTCTCGAAGGCCCTGCCGAACGGCGAGACCCGCACGCTCGAGGGCCAGGAGCACAACGTCGCGCCGGAGGTCCTCGCTCCGGTCGTGAAGGCGTTCTTCGCCAGCTGAAGCTCGCGGCCGGGTCGGCCCGGCCCACCAACGATCACCCGGCGCCGGCGGTCCGATGGGCCTGCCGGCGCCTCCGCGTGTGGCGCGAGTCCCGCCCGCCAATCGCCGGCCATCGGCGTACCCGCCGCGGCGAAGAGGCCGCCTCCCTGCAACAGTCCGGCCGCCCCGGGCGGAGCGGTCGCAAGGCGTCGCGCGGCATGCTGGTGCGGGACGAACAGCGCGGAGGAGGACCGTGTCCGAACCGATCAGCCCTCCGCCGCTCACCAGCCTCGAGCCCGATCGGCTGCTCGCCCATCTCGGCAACGGCCACATCGGGCTGCGTGTTGGCCGGATTCCCCTGTTCAACGGCCTCGCGATCGTCAACGGCTTCTGGGGTCGTCACCCGAAGGACGGCATCCCGGCGTTCGCACCCGCGCCATATCCGTTGGCCGGCGACATCGCGGTCGGTGACAGCAGCGCGACGCGCTCGCCGGATCGGGTCGAGTTCCGCTCCCAGCACCACGATTTCGGCACGGGCGAGCTGACCAGCCGGTTCGTCTTCCGCGCCGACGAGGCGACCCTCGAGGCAGAGGTCGTGACCTTCTGCAGCCGGACTCACCCGGCGTTGGTCCTCCAGGAGCTCATCGTCGCTTGCGACCGCGACGTCGACGTGGTCCTGACGGCGTCGATCGGGACCGCCGGCGTCCCCGGCCAGTGGCTCGACGCCGGCACGATCCCGCGCGGAGAGCCCGAGACGGCGAACGCCTGGCTGACCTGGCAGAGCATGGATGCGCCGAGGCGCTGCGGCCTCGTCATCGCCACGCTGCGGGCCGGGCGGGACGACCACCCCGTGATCCGGATCGAGCCGGAGCAGGGGCTCGTCTCGGTCTCGCACGCGTTGCACGTCCGGGCCGACCGGCCGGCGCGCCTCCGCTCGATCGTGGGCCTCGTGCCCGACCTGGCCCACGACCGTCCCCACCGCCAGGCCGCGCTCCTCGTGGGCCGTGGCCTCAGCCGCGGATGGGACGATCTGCGCGAGACGAACCGCAGAGCGTGGTCGGAGCTCTGGCGCGGGCGGCCGCTGATCGACGGGCCCGAGGCGTGGCAGCGACGCTCCGATGCGAGCTTCTACTACCTCCACTCGTCGGTCAGCCGCGCGTCGCTGGCGAGCACGGGCGTATTCGGGCTGGCCTACGCGCCCGAGTACCACTACTACCGCGGCCACGTGATGTGGGACGTCGACTCCTTCGCGTTCCCGCCACTCGTTCTGACCAGCCCGGACGCGGCGCGTGCCCTCCTGCGCTTCCGGTCCCGGACGGTCCCAGCGGCTCGCTCCAACGCGGCCCTCCACGGCGCGGCCGGGCTGCAGTTCCCGTGGGAAGCCGACTTCGAGCGCGGCGACGAGGCGGTTCCCCGCTGGAGCAAGACCGACAAGGATCACGTCACGCTCGACGTCGGGTTGGCCTTCGCCCTGTACGCGAACGTGACGGGCGACACGATGTTCACCCGGATCGAGGCGCTCCCCGTGATCGCGGGCGTCGCGGAGTGGCTCCTATCGCGGGTCGAGCCGACCGACCGCGGCCTCGAGATCCGCCACGTCCGCGGGCCGGCCGAGGCGATCGAGCCGGTCGACAACGACGCGTTCGTGAACCTGGCGGCGATCACGTTCCTGCGGCGCGCGGCGGATGTCGTTCGGTCCATGGGCGACGAGCCACCGATCGACTGGGAGACGGCAGCCGATGCCATCGTCGTTCCGCGCGACCGGCGCTCCCGGGCGATCGTGAACCACGACCGGTTCCGGCCCGACGAGCGCCTCGGCGAGACGCCCGAGGCCGCGGCTGCCTTCTTCCCGCTCGGCTACCGCGACCGGCCCGAGGTCGAGGCCGCCACCCTCCGCTACGCGCTCCGTCACCAGGCACCGCGCTACGTCGGGACGCCGATGCTGTCGGCGGCGTTGGGCGTGCACGCGGCGTGGGCGGGGCGCCGGAAGCTCGCATCCGAGCTCTTCGAGCGCGGCTACGCGGCGTTCTTCGACGACCCGTTCGACGCTCCGGACGAGTTCCCCGCCGACGACGATCGGTTCCCGCAGGCAAGCCCAATGCTTGCCAACCTCGGCGCGTTCCTCACGAGCCTGCTGTACGGGTTGCCCGGGATCCTGCCGACCGCCGCCGATCCCCGGACCTGGCCCGAGCGGCGCGTGGTCCTGCCGGCCGGCTGGCGCGCGATCGAGGTCGAGCGACTGTGGGTCCGCGGGCGACCGACCCGGCTGATCGCTGCCCACGGCGCCGAGCGGGCTCGCCTTGAGCCTCGGCGTGGAGGCCGCCTGGGCGCGCGCCGAGGGTCGGGTCTGCGGCCGCTGCCCGCCGCAGGGTCGAATCGCGCTGTCCGGAGCCGAGGCGCCGCGGGCTAGTCGGGTTGCCGTCGCGCCGGTCGCCTCCTACGGCCCCGCGACGCGGAGGGGCGTCGCGGGGCCAATGGATCGAGCAACGTTGTTTGGTTTGGCAGAACCCCGCCGCCGCCTCGTCGAGTCCGATCAGCTGTGGTCCCCGGCCTCGGCCGTTCGATCACTCGGCGATGACATGCGGCGGGGTTCTGCCGCCGGGGCCGCCGCTCACCTGCACCCCCGGCACGGCCCGCCGGCGGATGGTGGTCCGCGGAGACCGATCGTCCCCTGTCCTTCGTGCGGGCACGCACGAAGGAGCCGGACGGCGAGATCCAGAGCGCTGTGCGGAGGCACCGCCAGCCCCGGTTCGCATCGAACGGCATGAGCTCCCTTCGGGGACATGGAATCAGTGTCACCGAGATGGCGACAACGTCATGACGAATCGTCATCTGGCCCGGCGGAGCTAGCGACTGGCGCGGTCCCTCGCCTTCGGCCGCTCGGGCCGTGCCGGAGGCTCCTCGTCCTGCTCGTCCGCGGCCCAGCCCTTGCTCGAGAACGTCGGGATGAACCGGTAGCCCTTGCCGGGGACGGTCGCGATGAACCGCGGCTGGCGGTAATCGTTCTGGAGCTTCACCCGGAGACTCCGGACGTGACGGTCGACGAGGTTGCTCTCGGCGACGAAGTCGGTGCCCCACACTCCATCGAGGATCTCGTCGCGCGTGATCACCCGCCCCGCGCGGCTCGCGAGCAGGTAGAGGAGGCTCTGCTCGATCCCGCTCAGATGGACCACCGACGAGCCCGCCCGGACCTCCCGCTTGACGATGTCGATCTCCATATCGCCGAGGCGGATCGTCGGGACGATGGGTCGGTCGATGCCCGACGCACGCCGCGTGATGACGATCGAGCGTGCGAGCAGCTCTTCCGGCGAGAAGGGCATCGTGAGGATGTCGTCGACACCGAGGTCGAATGCCCGGAGCTTCGTCGGGAGATCCCCACGGCGGGTCAGGCCCAGGACCGGCGTCGTGCTGGCCGCGAGGCTGTTCGACGCCCCGAGGCGGCGCAGGAGCATCGTGCTGTCGTCGTGGTCCATGTCGACGACCGCCATGTGGGGCCGCCATTCGGCCAGGATCTGCTCGGCAGCGTCGAGATCCTGGGCGGCCCGAACGAGGAAGAGGCCGTGGTTGAGGGTCAGCTCGATCAGGTCGACGACCGTCGGCCGATCGTGGAGGACGAGCGCCCTCCGTGCCTCGTCGGTCGCTGCGCGCTGCTTGGTCGCCATGGCGCTTCCCTGCCCGGTCACTGGTGAGGCGACGGGCCGGCTCGCGACCGGGCTGCGAAGCCGAACCGAGGTGGTCGCGCTCGTGCTCAGCGTACCCCCTTCGGGCAAGTCTGCCCTCGCCGTGATCCATCCGTCAGGCGAGCGCCGCGGCCATCCCATGACCGGGGTCGACCAGAGTAGGGTTGTCCCGTGGACGTTGCGACGGTCCGGCGGAGGGCGGCAAGCACGGTCGGAGCGGGATCGGCGACCCACGGGGGACGTCACCGCGGATGGATCCCGGAGGCAGAGGGAACCGGACGCCGTTCTGAATGATCTCCCCGCGAACCCCGTTGCCCCGGCGTGGCGCGCCTCTGCCGTTCTGCGAACGCTGCGGCAACCTGATCGGTCCGGTGGCCAAGCTGTCCCGGATCGGGCTCTCGATGTGCCCGTCCTGCGGCGTCTTCGCCTGCGATCGGTGCTGGACCCGTGCCGGCGGCCCGTGCCCGGGGTGCGGTGTCGCAGCCGCCGCGCTGGCGGCCGGGGTCGTGCCGCCGCCTGGCTCCGCCGTCCGCCGTCGCCGCCTGTCCCGCCGCGCACCGATCGCGGTCAGCGCCGCCGCCGTCGTCGTGGCGACGCTCGCGTTCGTCATGGGCAGGCCGCTCCAGCCAACGGGCGGGGTCGAGGGGCTGGTCGGGACGCCGGCTCCGCGGTCGGCCTCCTCCGTGACCGGCGGTCAGACGCCGTCGCCGCTCGTCGGTGGCGTGGTGGCCACACCTGCCGTCCCATCCGGGACGGTCGCACCCGCCCCGACTCCCCCGCCGGCGATCGCAACCGCCGCCCCTCCCGCAACGCCGCGTCCGACCCCGGCGCCGACCCCCCGGCCGACACCGCGCCCGACACCCAGACCGACCCCCACTCCGACGGCGACGCCGTGCATGGCGTCGGCGCCCCAGCTGGTCGGCCAGCACAAGAACAGCGCCGCAAGCCTGTGGAGCGGCGCCGGGTTCACCGGCGCCGTCACCACCCTGCCCGGGAACGGAAACTACCTGATCGGGACACAGAACCGGATCGCCGGAAGGCTGTATCCGTGCGGTGCGTCGGTCACGGTGGGTCCCTAGCGGGCCCGCCAGCGACGCCGGAGGGCGGCCCTCAGCCCGCGGCCTTCTTCACGAGCTCCGCGATGCGCGCTTCGACCGCGGCGGTCAGCTTTGCCACGGCGAAGGAGACCGGCCACATGTCGCCGTCGTCGAGGGTCGCGTCCGGCTGGAACTCGAATGTCGCATACCGCACCTTGAACTTCGATGCGGGCTTGAAGAAACAGATGACCTTGCCGTCCTTCGCGTAGGCCGGCATCCCGTAGTAGGTCCGTGGCACGAGAACGGGGGCCGACTTGGTCACGAGCGAGTGGATCCGTTCGCCCATCTCGCGATCGGGGGTCGGCATCTCGGCGATCTTGGCGCGCACCTCCTGCTCGCCGGCGTCGCGCTCCTCCTGGGGGCTGAGACGGGCCTGCGACTTGCGCTCTCGCGCGGTCGCCTGCACCGCGGCTCGCTCTTCCTCGGTAAAGACGTTGTCGGACGTTCGCGCGGTGCTGGCGCGCTTGGACTTGGTCTTCGTGGCAGGCATGAATGGGCTCCTTAAAGGGCTCCTTGCAGGGTCGATCAGGCCGTCGCCGCGGCGGCGTTCTTCCGCTCGAGGATCCGGATCGCGTTTCCGAACGGGTCGCGGAGGCCCATGTCGGTGCCGTAGAAGTGGTCGATCGGCTCCTGGGTGAAGTCGGTGACGCCCCGCTCCTGAAGGGTCTCGTACAGGGCTCGGGCGTCGTCGGTGTGGAAGACGAGGCCGCTCAGCGCGCCCTTCGAGATCAGCTCACGGATCTGCTCCGCGGTGGCTTCGTCGTGAAGGGGCGGACCCGGCTGCTCGAGGTTGATCTCGACATCGGGATTACCGGGAACGCGGACGGTCAGCCAGCGGTAGTCGCCCTGCTTGAAGTCCGAGCCCTTTTCCAGCCCGAGCTTGTTGACGTAGAAGTCGAGTGCCTCGTCCTTGTCGAGGACGTAGATCGAGGCGACGTTGAGCCTGGTGAGCATCGGTCGTGTTCTCCTCTGCGCGTTTCGATGTAAACAACGATCAGGCTAGGGAGCGGCCGCCGAGCCGGCTTCTCCAAAACTGCTCGATTGCGCCGCATTGTCTGCCGCGGTCGCCGCACCCGCCGCCACCCGCGGTCGCATGGCCCACATCTGGACGCAGTTGGGCGCGACCATCGGCTCGTGTCCGTCGCGGTAGCTCGACGGCGTCTCCCCGATGATCTCGCGAAACGTCCGGCTGAAGGTCCCCAGGCTCATGAAGCCGACGTCGAAGCAGATGTCGGTGACGCTGCGGTCGGTCTCCCGCAGGAGGAACATCGAGCGCTCGACGCGCCGCCGCTGCAGGTAGCGGTGCGGCGTCTCCCCGAAAGCCGCGCGAAAGCTTCGAATGAAGTGCGCCTCGGAGATGTAGGCCACCGCGGCCACGGCGCGGACGTCCAGAGGTTCGGCGTAGGCGCGGTCCATGGCATCGCGGGCGCGCAGCAGGCGACGGTTCAGGTCCTCGACATCGCGGCTCACCGCGTCAACGCTACGCCATCGCCTGGCGGGTGCTCGCCGACCCCTCCATCGGCGAACCCGCGATCCGCAGCGAGGTCGTTCGTGATGGTGCGGCGATCCGGGTCCCTCCCTGACGAACGTCGACGGTCAGGACCGCCAGTCAACCGCTCTGACTTCGATCGGCTCCCGAATGCCCTTCAACGTCAGCTGTCGCGGTTCCGAAAGCCCGTAGCGGGCCGAGCTCAGCTCAGCCAGGACACCAGGCGTCGCGAGAATCTCCTCGCGCCCAGCCGCCGCGCCGACACGAGCCGCGACGTGGATGCCCCGGCCGCTGTAATCGCGTCCACGTCGGGTCGCGTCAGTCGCGTGGAGTCCGATCCGCACCGACGGCGCGAATCCGTGCTCGCGCCGATGGCGCACGAGCCGGCGCTGGATATCGACGGCGGCGTCGATCGCTTCGTCCGCCCGCTCGAAGGCCACGAAGAATCCGTCACCGGTGTGGCTGACGACCTCGCCCCGGTGGTGGGCGACCGCCTCGCGCAGCTCGCGGTCGTGCCATTCCAGTAGCGCATTCCACGCTTCGTCGCCCATCACGCTGACCAGGTCCGTCGACGTCACGATGTCGGTGAACATAAACGTGCGGGTCGCTCGTTCCTGAGGCAGCGTGGGCGCCGCACGATCCGGCGCGCCTCCAAGGAGCGCGTCGACTCGCTCGACATCGAGCGTTGCACCCAACCGTTCGAACACCGTGCGGACGGCGAGAAGATCCCGCCTCGCGGTCGACGCATCGCCCTCGGCCGTGAGCGCCTCGGCGTAGTGGACCCGAGCTTGGGCGGCCTCGTACGGCAGGTCGGTCGTCTGCCAGAGGCGCCAGGATTTGCCGAGAACCGGGGAAGCCTCCTGCGGCCGGTTCTCTCCGAGGAGCAGCTCGCCGCGGGCCGTCATGGCGCCGGCTTGATACAGGGGGCGGTCGAAGTCGGCGGCGATCTGCTCGAGCTCCTCCACGGCGCGCTGGGCGGTCTCGAGGTCTCCGCGAGCCAGGGCGATGTCGACCTGGGCCGGCAGCAGCCGCCCTCGCGCGGTGCGGTCGGAAACGACCCCGGTCCCCGACGCCGTCGCCAGCGCTCTGGCGATCGAGCGCTGCGCGTCCTCGACCTGGCCGCGGGCGAGCTGCAGCATGGAGAGGCCGGGCTGGCCGTCATGCCCGTACTCGTACGCCCGGTTGTATGCCTCGGCGGCGCCATCGAGATCGCCCATTCGGAATCGGATCTCACCGAGGGCGTTGTAGGCGAAGCCCAGCCCGTCCATGAGCCGGAACCGTTGGAGCACGTCGCACGCCTGGCGCACCTCCGATTCGGCCTCGGTCCAATGCCCTCGGAGCATCTTGAGCTCGGCCCGGTGGACCTGGCAGATCCCGGGGTAGCCGCCCGCACCGTTGCGGCGCATCCAGCGCTCGCCTTCGTCCGCCCATTGAGCCGCGCGCTGGAGATCGCCGACGCCCCGACACGCGCCGATCGTCGTGCAGAAGATGTCGCTCGCCGCACGCAGGTCGAGACGTCCGGACGATGCCGCCGTCGCCGCCTCGTCGAGCCCGGCGAGGCCGACCTGCCATCGCCCGGCCATGACGTCGGCCATGCCCTTGAAGCTCATCGCGCTGTAGAGGACGTCCGGGTCGTCGAAGCGCCGAGCGAGCTCCATCGCCCGGTCGAGCGTCTGGATGCCAACGTCGAGATCGCCCCCCATCAGCAGTCCGACCGCGTCGAAGAGCGTCTTCTGTGCATGGAGTGGGGAGTCGGGAATGGTCTCGAGAAGCCGCTCGGCTCGCGCTTGCCAGCCGGCGCCGACCGGGATGGCGAGGCGTCGATAGGCGTGATACGCGAGGGTGATCGCGACGCGGGCGGCGTCCTCGATGCGACCCGCCTCCTCGTACCCGGCAAAGGCCCGCTCGAGCGAATTGCTCGCGTCGTCGGGCTTGGCCGCCCACCATGCGGCGACGCCGAGGGCCTCGAGGTCATCGGCCGACAGCGCGCTCTCCCGGTCGGCAGCCATGAGCGCGTCCACGCCCTCGTCCCACGCGTGGCGTTTCAACGCGTCCCTGCCGAGTTCGAGCATGGCGGTCATGTCCGGGCCAAATTGGCTCCTTCGGTCTCGCCGTTCGGAGGTCCCCGTCCGATGATCCGCGAGGCTGCAAGCCCTTCGACCTCGGACCCCGAAACCTCCTCGCTGCCGCACTCTACTCCGCAGATCCACCGCGACCCGGTCCGCGGCCTGACAATGACGTCGCGAGGGGATCCGCCCTAAGCCGGCTGTTGCGGAGTGGCGGCACCGCCCGAGCTCGCCACGATGCGTGCGTGGACCTCGCGCGTCAGGGTCTGGATCTCGCGCGTCAGCTCGGTGTTCAGCTTGAGCTCCTGTTCCTCCTCGACGAAGTCGTGATCCGCCTTTGCCTGCTGGAAGGCGGCCTGGCGGTTCTGTCCGATCATCACGAACGTGGACAGGAAGATCGCCTCGAGCGACACGACGAGGGTCAGGGTGGGCCACGGGCTCTTCTCGAAGACGAGCATCCAGATGCCGAAGACCAGCGCGTGGAGGTAGACGAACGGCATCGACCCGGCGAAAGCCGTGATCCGGTCGGCGACCCTCAACTGGATGTCTGCGGCTCGCTCCGCGTTGACCCGATTGACGACCGGGTGATGAGTCGGACGGTTCGCCATGTCGCTTCTCCCAATGCTGCTCGGTCCCGACGGCCACGTGGAAGCATGCCCAAGAAGTCCTGCGATCGTCAGGCGCGTCGTCGGGCCACACCGCTGGAGGCCCACACCCTGGCCGGCGAATGGAGTAGGGTGGCGCCGTGCACGGGGCGACCGGCCGGTGGCGTCGCAGGGGGCCGGGCGATGCACTCCCCGTAGCTGTCCTTCGGGCAGCCGCGTGATCGCTCGCTCGATCGGTCCCGACGAGCCGGTTCGATGACCTACCCCCGGGCTGCATCGTTGGCAGACCGGATGGCCGACCGCTTCTGCGAACGGTGCGGAGCCCCGGCCGGCCCGCAGACGACGCTGACCCGCTCGGGCCTGACCACCTGCCGAGCCTGTGGGATCCACGCGTGCATGCGCTGCTGGACTCGGTCGGGTCGGTCGTGCCCGGCCTGCGGGGTCTCGATCGCCGCCTCGCTCGTCCTCGGGTCTCTCCCGACCGAGCAGCCGCGCGCTGCGGGCCGCGCGGGCGCCGCGCTGCCCACGCCGGCGTCGGCCGTCGCGACGCCGGGCCGTCGACCCGCGCGCAGTCGCTTGCGCGCGCCCATAGCGGCTGGCAGCGTGCTGGCCCTCACGGCGACCGTCTTCGTATTTGTGTTCGGGGCGGCCCTTCAGCCGAGCGGGGGCGTGGCGGGAGTCACGGGGACGCCCGGGGCGTCCTCTCCGGTTGCATCCGGGAACGCGGTTGGGTCCGGTCCTTCCGCGCCGGATCGGGCTTGGACGAACTCGCCCCCGACGGGGGCGAGCACGACCGAGCCGCCGGGGCCGCAGCCGATGACGGTCCCTCGGCAAGCCACGCCGGACCCGCCGGGGCCGCGACCGACCCCGAAACCCACGCCGACGCCCGAGCCCTCCATCGCGCCGACGCCGGCTCCCTCTCGATGCGTCGCGACGGCCCCGAATCTCCTCGGCCAACACCGTAGTGATGCTCATCGGCAGTGGATCGCCGCCGGCTTCTCCG
>Ga0207646_10004812_pt1 | contig 14484 bp, 19 predicted proteins | sample KBSK5502metaG_FD_184343 | JGI IMG/M metagenome (GOLD analysis project Ga0207646, IMG submission 184343) | Corn, switchgrass and miscanthus rhizosphere microbial communities from Kellogg Biological Station, Michigan, USA - KBS K5-50-2 metaG... | ecosystem: Host-associated > Plants > Roots >... | reverse complement strand
GTCCCACGGAGCGGCTGACCTCGCGGAGGCTGTGCGCACCTCCGTCATCAACAAGCGCGCGGGCGGGATGGGGTTGATCTCGGGACGGAAATCGTTCCAGCGTCCGATGAAAGATGGGATCGCGCTGTTGAACGCGATCCAGGACGTCTACCTCAATCCCGCGGTGACCGTCGCCTGAAACTCGCATTTCTCGGCACGGGGTCTGCATTCTCCCCGGAGCGTTATAACGGCTCCATCGTCGTCGACGGTCGCGTGCTGCTCGACGCCGGCGCGCCCTTGCTGCCGCACATGCATCGGCTCGGCATCCAACCCGTTGACATCGACGTCATCTTCCTGACGCACTTTCACGGCGATCACACGCTCGGACTGCCGCCGTTCGTCCTGCACCGCATCTTTGTGGACAAGCCGCGAGCGATCACCTTCGTCGGGCCGGACGGCATCGACGAGAGGCTGGAGGCGTTGTTCGAGGTCAGCTGGGGCGTCGACTGGAAACCCGTGATGCTGCCGCGCTTCAAAGCCCGATACGTCACCGCCCGCAAGCGGGGCCAGGTGGCGGGTCACGAGTACGAGACCGTCAAGCTCGACCACGGTTCGACCGGCTGCAACGGCTACCGCATCAAGTTCGGCGATCGCGTGCTCGCTTATTCGGGTGATACCGAGCCGACCGCGCCGCTGGACGCGCTGGTCGATGGGGCCGATGTCGCGATCGTCGAGGCGACGGGACCGGGCGACGTTTTCAGTCACATGAGCTGGGAAGCCGCCGCCTCCCTGAAGAAGCGCCATCCGAAGACGCGATTCGTGTTCAACCACCTCTACTCGGGCACCGTGACCGGGGCGGCGAAAGACCTGCAGGTGCTCGAAGTCTGAGGCGGAGCCCACCGGTGGTCACCGGGCACACGCTCGTGGCCGCCTCGGTCGGCGGAGTCACCGGAGCGCTCGTCCTGGGCGGATTCATCGGCATCGGCTTGATCCTCGACGATCGCGTCGCCAGCATCGTGCCGGTGATCGTCTCGAGCGTGGCCGGCGCTTACGCCGCGTGGCTGGTAGGTGTCATCGTTTTCGGAGCAGTGCGCGGTGGACCCGACGGTGAGGAAGGCGAGGGGTGACCCCGGAGTTCGTGTCCACGCGCTCTCGGTTGGACAAGCTCGGCGTCAAGCCGGGCGCGAAGGTGGCGATCGTCGGCGTCGACGACCCCGACTTCTTGAAGGAGCTGCGTCAGCGCACCTCTGACATCACGCGTGGGCGGCCGTCCGGTGCCTGCGACCTCGTATTCCTGTCCGCAGACACTCGGGCCGACCTGCTCCGGATCGGCAAGGTGAAGTCGTGGATCGAGCCGAACGGTGCCATCTGGGTCGTTCGTCCGAAAGGTGGTCGCAGCGAGCTGCGCGACACGGACGTCATCCAGGCGGGCCTCGACGCCGGCCTCGTCGACAACAAGATCGCCAGCTTTTCCGAAACGCACGGCGCGATGCGCCTGGTGTACCGCTTGAAGGACCGGCCGCGATGACGGTCTCGATCCGGCCCGCAACCCCGGACGACGTCCCGACCATCGCATTACTCATTCGCGCGCTATCCAAGTATGAAAAGCTCGAACACGAAGTCGCGATGACCGAGGACAAGCTGCGCGCAACGATGTTCGGAACGCGCTCATACGCGGAGGCGGTGCTCGCCGAAGAGGACGGCGAGGCTGTCGGGTTCGCGCTCTTCTTCCACAACTACTCGACGTTCCTGGCGCAGCCCGGTCTCTACCTCGAGGACCTCTACGTGCCCGAATCGCAACGCGGCAAGGGCATCGGCAAGGCGCTGCTCGCCCATCTCGCGAAGATCGCCGTGGAGCGCAACTGCGGCCGCATGGAGTGGGCGGTGCTCGACTGGAACGTCGACGCGATCGGCTTCTACGAGAAGCTCGGCGCCAGGCCGAACGCCGAATGGACTGTGTACCGGCTGACCGGCGATTCGCTCAACCGTCTTGCCGGACAATAGGCGCCTGGTGGAAGTCCTCAAACCCAAGCCGCTCGAGACGCATCCTGGCGACGAGATCGTCAGTTGGGCGCGCGGCCAGCTCGAGATCGCCGGCTCGATTCTCGACAACCCCGGCGGCGGCCTGCTGTTTGCCACGCAGACCATCGGCCAGGTGAAGGCTGGACTGCACGAGCGCGACGCCGAGCGCTGGGAAACCGTCGTCGAGCTTCTCGATCAGGCGGAGGACGCCGCGGTCAGGCGCGAGTTTGCGGTCGCGCGCACGCTCATCGACTCGGCGGTCGCGAAGCTGCCCTAGGCGCCTGACGCCGCTTCCAGCGTCGCCACGAATCCGGCGGCGCCCTCGTGGCCGCCCATTGGCATCACGCATGGCAAGGTGACGCCGGCATCGCGATAGCGGCCAAGGGTCTCGCGAATGGTCGACTCGTCGCCGAACGCGCTCAGGTCGTCGAGCATCGCGTCGGTCACGTTGCCGGCAGCCAGGTCCTCCCCATAGCCGCTTGCGTCCATGACTCTGCGGTAAGCGGGCAGGCTGGCGTAGCGCGTCGCGACGGGCCTGAAGACGGACCGCGCGCCGGTCAAGTCAGTGGTGAGTGATGCCTGGACCACGGCCACGACCTCGAAGCCGTCCAGGGACTTGCCCGCCTTTTCGCGACCGGCTCTCACATGCGGGATCACCACGTCACGAATGTACGGAGGCCCGCACCAACCAAGCACCACACCATCCGCGACCTCACCCGCGAGCTCGAGCATGCGCGGGCTCAGAGCCGAGATCATGATCGGCATGTTGCTGCGTCGCGGCGCGGAGTAGGCCCAGCGAGCGGTGAAGAATTGGCCGTCGACCGACGCAGCACCGTCGACCAGGCTGGCGCGCACGATCGATGTGTACTCGCGCATGGCCTCGACGGGATGCTCCAGAGTCATGCCCCACATGCCGTCGACGGTGACCTTGTGGCTCACCCCGATTCCGAGAATGAACCGGCCCGCCGACAGCTCGTCGAGCGAGGCTGCCATCTGGGCCATCGCTGTCGGGTGACGCGTGTAGATGGGCAGAACGCCGGTGCCGAGGCGCACCCATTGAGTCGCAGCTGCGTAGGCCGCAAGAACAATCGCGGCGTCGCGAGCATCAGGTAGCTGGGTAACCCAGACCGACTCGTAGCCGAGCTTCTCCGCCTCTTTTGCGCGCGCTACGGATTCATCGAGCGCGCGTACCGCGTTGACCATCGCTGCGAGTCGCGCCATTCGTCAACGAATATATCCGTGTGACGCTCTGGCAGGCGCTGTTCATGGGCCTGCTCCAGGGCGCCACCGAGCTGTTCCCTGTCTCGTCGCTTGGGCACGCGGTCCTCGTGCCGAGTCTCCTGCACTGGAGCTTCAAGCAGTCGGATTCGTCCTTCGTCCCGTTCCTGGTGCTGCTGCACCTTGGCACCGCGACCGCGCTGCTCATCCTCTACCGGTCGCAGTGGGTCTCGATCATTCGTGGCTTCTTCACCGCCGCGTTCCGCGGCAGCATCACCTCCGACTCCGAGCGGCTCGCGATGCTGCTCATGACCGGGACGTTGCCCGCGGCCGTTCTCGGAGTGTTCCTCGAGAGCCGCATCAAGGCGCTCTTCGCGAGTCCCTTGGCTGCCGCCGCGTTCCTCATCGTCAACGGCGGCGTGATGCTGGCCGCGGAGCTTCTGCGCCGGCGCGCGGAACGGCTCGCCGCTCTCGAGGGCCGGCCGCGCGCAGAGCAAGAGGAACGATTCACCGACGCCGCCCAGATCAGCTTCGTGGCCGCCGCGATCGTGGGCGCGTGCCAGGCGCTCGCGTTCATTCCGGGAATTTCGCGCTCAGGGGTGACCATCGCCGGCGGGCTCGTGGCCGGTCTTCGCCACGCGGAGGCGGCGCGCTTCTCATTCTTGCTCGCCACTCCGACGATCCTCGGCGCCGGCCTCCTCGAGGTGCCGCAGCTTTTCGCACGGAGCGTGCCCGTGGCCGAGTACATCCTCGCGGCTGTCCTCTCCGGGATCGCGGCTTACGCCAGCGCGCGATTCCTCTTGCGCTACTTCAGGTCCGGCCGGCTGGATCCGTACGGCTGGTACTGCATCGCCGCCGGGTTGATCGCCCTGGCTTTGCTAACGTTCAACCCGTGAGATCCATGCCGCTGGCCGCGCTCTTCGTGGTCCTCGCGGTCGTGTTCGTGGTCGTCGGCGTTCTTTATGCGTTCGGGGTCCTGCAGATCGCCGTTACGGACCCGCACTCGCCGCATCACTACACGCATGCGATCCTCTTCGCCGTGCTGGCGGTGGCGAGCCTGATCGCCGCCAACTTCGTCAGACCCAGAACGGTCTAGCGCGACACCCCGGCCAGGCGCTCCGGAACCTGGCGGCCAGTGAGGTCCTTTTCGCCGACCCTGATGTCCTCGTGGTAGACCGCATCGGCGTTGACGTTCCACGGATCCAGTGACGAGCCGGTGGCGATCGCCCTAGCCACCAACAGCGCGGTCATCATCGAGTGGTCCTGGTTGTTGTACTTGTGCATGCCGTTGCGGCCGGCCAGGTGCAGGTTGGGCAGGCTCTGCGCCAGGTAATCCCTGATCACCTGCACGCGCGTCTGGTACAGGTCGTCGTAGACCGGATACGCCTTCTGCTGCCGCACGACCACGCCGTCGAAGACCGCTTCCGGCGGACAGATCCCGAGCTGGGCCAGCTCTTTTCGCGCGAGATCGACGAGGGCCCCGTCGTCCATCGTCCACAGGCCGTCCCCCTCGAAGCAGAAGTACTCGAGGCCCAGGCACGTCTTCGTCCGGTCAGGCACCATGTCCGGGCTCCAGTTCTTGAAGTTCTGGATCCGGCCGACCTTCACCGACGGGTCGTGGATGTAAATCCAGTTGTCGGGGAAGAGGTCAGCCCGGTCGATCATCAGAGCGATCGAGATGAAGTCCCGGTAACCGAGCTTGCCGGCGGCCTCCAGAACGGCCGGCGGCGGCGCCGGATCCAGCAGGCGGACGAGCTCACGCATCGGAATGCTCGAGACGAACTGCGTTCCTTCGTGCTGCTCGACGGCGCCTTCCTGGTTGCGGGCCACGACGGTTCGCACACGGCCGTCGCGGTGCTCGAGCCGCAGGATGGTCCTGCCCATCAGCACCGGCCGGTTTCGGGACGCGAGGATGGACGTGACCCGCTCCCACATCTGGCCCGGGCCCAACCTCGGGTAGCGGAAGCGATCGATGAGCGTGGTCACGATCTCGCCGCGGTTGCGCGGCTTCCGCCTTGGCAGCAGCGCGCTGCGAATGACGAGCCAGAGGTCGAGGCTCTTGATCCGCTGTGCCGCCCAGTCGGCGGACAGCTCCCTGGTGCTGATGCCCCACACCTTTTCCGTGTAGGTCTTGAAGAAGATGCTGTACAGCCGCCAGCCGAACTGGTTGCGCACCCAGTCCTCGAGGCTGCGCGGGTTCTTGATCGGCCGCACCTTGGCGTAGGCGTAGCTGACCAGGCAGCGAACCGCCTCGACCGGCCCCAGGTTCCAGAGTGCATTGAACGCCTTGATCGGATAGGCGTAGAACCGTCCGCGGTAGTAGATGCGAGAGAGACGGCCTCGGGTGAGCATCTCGTCCTGCATGACCTCGGTCCACAGGTCCTCGATCTCCTGGTTCTTGGAGAAGAAGCGGTGGCCGCCTATGTCAAAGCGGTAGCCGTTGTGCTCGACCGTGCGGGCAAGGCCGCCCACGTAGACAGGATCCTTCTCGATCACGGTGACCGGAACGCCCTGCTTGGTCAGCTCGTATGCGGCGGTGAGACCGGCCGGCCCGGCGCCGAGAACGACGACCTCATCCCGCTCTGCCGTCGCCACAGGGCCCACAGCGTATCAACGGGCGGGGCGGCCTTCGCGATCTTGACTACGTTTGGCGGCGGCGGCGCCGCGCGCCGCCACGGGGTCAGTTCAGCGGTCCCTTGCCCCGAGCCTCGTCGACCTTCACCAGCGCCTCCCGGAGGCCCTTGATCCAGTCCTTCTGGTGCATCCCGACCAGGCGGACGCACCAGGCCAGGGCGTCGCTGCGGCTGCGGGCGACGCCGCCCGCGACCAGCGTGTCCAGGATCGACCGCTCCGGCATGCGCAGCCGGGTCATCACCGGGACGCTGGCGGTCGTGAACAGCTTGATCTGATCGCCGCATCGCGCACCCCATCCGACCTTGCGCCGGAAGTGGCGCTCCGCCTCGCGAGCGATCCGGACCCGGTCGTCCCGAGTCTCCTCGCGGAACCGGTCGATCCGGGCGTCCCGCGCGGCCGCCCTGGCCGCGGCGGACGTGCCGCCGGCCAACTCCACGTCAGGCAGGGTGCCCACGACCAGGATCTCCTCGCCGTCGGACATGATCTCCAGCGGGCCGGTGAACCAGTCCTTGGGCAGGTGAGACGCGAACCAGGTCTCAAGCTCTTCGGGCACAGCGATTACAACATTACTTCACCGTCCCACCGTCCCGGCCTGGGTCAGGCCGCAGCTTCCTGCGGCTGCGGCTTGGGCCCGAGGAACTTGAATCCCTCGACGACGACCTCGGTCTTGTACCGCTTCTGGCCCGACGCCGCGTCGTCCCAGGAGCTGTTGCGCAGCTGCCCCTCGACATAGAGCAGCTGGCCTTTGTGGAGATGGGCGCCGGCTGTCTCGGCAGGTTTGCCAAAGAACACCAGGCTGTGGAAGTCGGTGTGCTCCTTGACCGTGCCGTCCTCTGACTTGCCTGCGTAGACGTTGGTCGCGATGCGCACCTTGGTGACGTAAGTGCCGCCCTGCGTCGCGCGTACGTCTGGATCCGATGCCACGTTGCCGACCAGGATCACCTTGTTGACCATTGCTTCAACTCCTTTTCTTCCGAACTGAGATGAGCGTAGGCGTCGAGGTTCACCGCGCCAATCCAGCCTGTTAAGGGCCCGCGGACAGCCACTGGGCTGGGTCGACCGACCGACCGTCGACCTGGACCTCGAAGTGCACGTGCGGTCCCGTGGCGAGCCCGCTGGAGCCGACAGTGCCGATGACCTCACCCGGCTGCACCGACTCACCTGAGTGGATCGCGGTCGTGAACAGGTGGCAATACAGCACACGCACGTTGGAGCCAAATTTGACGGCGACGAACAGGCCGGCCCCGGCCATGTCGTAACCGATTTGCGCCACGCCGGAAGTCGCTGAATGCACAGGCGTGCCGGCGGGTGCAGCCAGGTCGATCCCAGTGTGCACGTGGCGCGAGGGGCACAGCGGATCGAAAGGCTCCAGCTCGACCGTGGTACAGCCGAATGGCTGGGTGATCACCGCGCGCTCCACGATCACATCGATCGGAAGTCGAGTCTGGTCGACCAGCTGGGAGGCGGCGCACAACCAGGCAAGCACCGCCGCCGACGCGATCAGGAGCAGCCGCAGTGCAACCGTCATGCCGCGCGGAGCACTGCGTGTTCAACCGAGCTGACGCTGTGATGAAGAAGCGACTCGAGCTTGTGGGCCACGTGCTCCGCGCTGCCCATTGCGCCAGGAACTTTGAAGACAACGAGCAGGGCCGCCAGGGCAAAGGCGTGGCGCAGCGGGCTGAAGCCACTGTTTTCGAGCGCAAAACCGATCGCCATGACAAACAGCTGCACCGGCTGCATGAAGAGGTTCGTGACGAAGATCTTTCGCCACATCTTGGCGAGGTGCGCAGTCTCAGGCAGTACGAGCAGCAGTCCTGCGAGCGGCGCGGAGATCGCCAGAACGACGAGGACCGTGTAGCGAACGATGTAGGCGACGGCGAGGACGTCATAGCCGAGCACGAGCGCCGCCGTTGTGATGACCTCGAAGACGCTGTCTTGCGGGTTGACCGTGAACGTATGCCACCACGACGACCAGTCCGGGATGGTCTGAAATTGCGTGATCACGCTGCAGAGCGTGTTGCTGGCAGTGATGGTCGCCTGGAGCAGGGGCTGCGAGAAGTTGATGAGGATCGCGGCGAGGAAGACCCGGGGCAGGAGCACTCGCGCGGTGTACTGGCTGCGGACACCGTGTCCCCACATGATCCGGTAGGACGCCCAGATCACCACGAGCCCGAGCAGGCTGTCCGCCACCAGCTGGACGGTGGGCTCGAAGCTCTTGATGGCCGCGCTTGCGATGAAGTCCTGCCCGGTGGCTACGTCGGTCGTGCTCAGGACGAACTTGAACCACAGCGTTAGCAGCAGACCGACGCCGTCGCCCAGCACCACAGCCAATGGCTGTAGTGGGTGGGTGAACGGCCACAGCGCGTGAATCAGCTGCTCGAGCGACTGGCCGAGCTGATTCATGGCCTGCGGCAGATTGCCAACGACGCCCATCGATCAGTGCGCGGCCGGGGGCACGGACCTCGTGAGTATGTCGACCAACGAGCCGGCCACCTCAACCCCGATCGTGCCGACGACGATGCGCTGGATCCACTGCTTGGCGGCCAGCGCCGAATGCGCCTCGACTGCCGTGATCTTCCAGATGAACGCGAAGATGAACGCGAGCGCGCCGATGGATGCGACCAGGGCCTGCGCGATGTGGGTCCAGGTGCTGATCAGGTCCTGGATCGGTGTGATGTCAGGACCCGCGGCGAGAAACAGCATGAGGGCGGCCTCCTGTGATGTTTTTCGTCCGAGGCTAGGCCGCCCCCTCCACTTTCGAAACCCAGCCTGTTAAGGCCCGTCTAGTCTTTTGGGGACGTGACAATGACTGAGCGACTGCTCGCCGCGATGGCGAGTGATGATTCCCAAGGCGCGACCGAGCAAGAGCTCGATGCGGCTGCCGCCGCGCTTGGGATCGAGCTGCCCGAGGACTACCGGGCGCTGATGCGTCGCATTAACGGCGGCGATTGTGACTTTGGCGAGGCTTGGATAGTCCTGGATAGCCTCGAGGCCGCGGTCGAGCGCAATACCACTTTCAACGAGGCCGGCTTTCCGCCGTTCATATTCTTTGGCAGCGACGGCGGCGGAGAAGGCTACGCGTGGGACCTGCGGCCAAACAGACAGTCTCGATACGTGGCGGTCCCTTTCATCGTTCCGGAAGATGAGGCGGTTATTCCTTGCGGAGACACCCTCGAGGAATTTCTGTCAGTCGTTCACGGCGGACTTCCGTTCGAGCGTCGGGGTGAGTAGGAATGCTGCCTGTTAAGGAACCTGAACGCCCGCCGAATACCTAGCTGAGCCGCCACACGATTAAATAACTTGACATTGCAAGCCATATTTGATAAATATTTCTCATGTCCGACTTGAGTTCGGTCACTTCAGGCAATGAGGCAATCGGGCCGCTCGACTGGCAGGAGCTCACCCGCCTCACAGACGGCGAGCCGATAACAGTCGAGCGCGTGCGGCTGGCCCGGAACGGGGTCGCCGTCGAGGGCTCGTTCGAGCTGCCGCAGCTTGCGCGGCTGAGCGTGGAGGACCAGGTCTTCGTCACGGCTTTCGTGATCAGCCACGGATCGATCAAGGAGATGGAGAGGGTGTTCGGTGTGAGCTACCCGACCATCAAGTCGCGGCTCAACCGCATCGCCGGCAGCCTGCACTTCGTCGACACGAACCCGCTGCCGTCGAGGGCCGAGATCCTCCACCAGCTCAACCGGGGCGAGATCGATCCCGATGAAGCCGTTCGACTGCTCGAGACCCTCGCATGACCGAAAACACAAGGCAGGTGCTGGAGATGCTCGCCGAAGGCAAGATCACGACGGACGAGGCTGATCGCCTCATCTCTGCGCTGCGCGAGCAGCCTCCAGCTCCTGGCGCACTGCCGACAAAGAGGCCGCGCTATCTGCGCGTCATCGTCGATGCCTCGGACGGCACCCAGGGGCCAGTGAAGGTCAACATCCGCGTGCCCCTCATGCTGCTGCGCGCGGGCGTGCGGCTGGCCAGCGTGATCCCGCCGCAGGCGCAAGAGAAGGTGAACCGTGTTCTGCGCGAGCAGGGCGTCGACCTCGACATCTCCACCATCAAGCCCGAGAACATCGAAGAGCTGATCGACGGGTTACAAGACCTCACGGTCGACATCGAGGAGCGCGACGACGTCAAAGTCAAGGTCTTCGTGGAGTAGCGATGGAAGCGCTCACTTCCACCCCACCCGCCACGGAAGTCCCGCAGCGCAGGCGGCCTAGCCCGTGGTCCGTGTTCCGCTCCTCCACGTTTCGCAAGCTCTGGGTCGGCCTCGGGCTGTCGCTGATGGGCGACTTCTTCAACTACATCGCCATGGCCTGGCTCGTGCTCCAGCTCACCGGCTCGAGCCTGGCGCTCGGCGCCGTGTTGATGGTGCAGGCGGTTCCGCGCTCGCTCCTCATGCTTGTCGGCGGAGCCATGGCCGACCGGCTGTCGCCTCGCGTCGCCATGGCCGGTTCGATGTTGCTGCGGTTCGCGTGCGTGGCGCCCCTCGCCTTCGTGGTGATCACGGGTCATGCCCAGATGTGGGAGGCGTACGCCGTCTCGGCACTGTTTGGCGTGTTCGACGCCTTCTTCTGGCCGGCCGCGAGCTCGATGCTCCCTCAGATCGTTACCGAGTCCGAGCTGGAAGCAGGCAACGCGGTGACCAACGTCACGCGGCAGACGTCACTGATAGTCGGGCCGGCCGTGGCCGGGATGGTGGTGGGAGCGTTCGGAACCGGCTGGGCGTTCGCCGGCGATGCCGCGTTCCTTTTGGTCGGCGCGGCCGTGATCCTCTGGATGCCCGCGATGGCGCGCGGTGCTCGCTCGGCGGCCGCCGAAGCGCCTCAGGTGCGAACGGGCCTCAAGGCAGAGATCGCCGCGGGCCTCAGGTACGCCTGGTCGGACGTCGGGATCCGGACGGCGCTGCTTATCATCGCAGCGGTCGACTTCGCCGCCAGCGGGTCGATGCAGGTCGGCCTGCCTACACTGGCGCACGGCCGCTTCGGCGCGGGTGCGGTCGGCCTCGGGGTGCTGCTGGGCGCGTGGGGCGCCGGCGCGACTATCGGAGCGGCCGCCTCCGGCGTGCTGAAGCGGCCGGAACACATCGGATGGCTGATCATCGGGGTCTGCGCTTGGATCGGCGCGGTCATCGTCATCACAGGCCTGGTCGGCTCCCTGATCCCGGCGGCGGTGACCCTCGCGCTGGCGGGCATCGCCACGGGCGTGGTCAACACGTATGGCATCGCCTGGCTGCAGCGACGCACCGATCCCACCATGCAGGGCCGCGTGATGTCCCTGGTGATGCTGGCCTCGATCGGCCTTGTCCCGATCGCCCTGGCCGCCTCGGGTGCGATCGCCGACGTGAACCCGACAGTGCTCTTTCTGATCGCCGGCGGGCTCATCCTGCTGGCGTCGGCGGCAGCAGCGTCGAGCCGGACGGTCCGTTCCCTGCGCTGAGGCGCGCGGTGCGCGTGGCCTAACCTAGAGCGCGTGCCCGGGCGCAAGCTCGCCGAGTACGAGGCCAAGAGGGATTTCAAGCGCACGCCCGAACCGGGTGCGAAGGTTGCCCGGGGCGCGAAGAAGGCGCTTCGCTTTGTCGTCCAGGAGCATCACGCACGCCGCCTGCATTGGGACCTACGCCTGGAGAAGGACGGGGTGGGCGTGTCGTGGGCGGTGCCCAAGGGCATTCCTCCCGATCCGAAGAAGAACCACCTGGCCGTGCACGTGGAAGACCACCCGCTCGAGTACTTCAAGTTCGCGGGCGAGATCCCCAAGGGCGAGTACGGCGGAGGCACGGTGACCATCTGGGACAAGGGCACCTACGAGCCCGTCAAGTGGTCCGACCGTGAGGTCATGGTCGAATTCCAGGGCGAAAGGCTGAAAGGCAGGTACGTCCTTTTTCAGACGCGGGGCAACGACTGGATGATCCACCGGATGGATCCTCCGCAGGATCCGGATCGGAAGCCGATGCCGCAGCGCATCGAGCCGATGATGGCCAACCTCGCAACCCGCCTTCCTTCCCCCGACGACGGTTGGGGCTTCGAGTTCAAATGGGACGGCATTCGCGGACTTGCATATGTCGACGGGGGCCGCGTGCGGTTGATGAGCCGGTCCGGAGATGAGATTACGCCTCGCTATCCCGAGGTCCACGCGATGGGCCGCGCGCTCGGATCGCGCGAGGTGATCCTGGATGGCGAGATCGTGGCGCTCGACGAGAAAGGCAGGCCGAGCTTCGAGCAGATCCAGCAGCGCATGGGACTGACATCGGAATCCGAGATCCGCAGGAAGATGAACGTGGTCCCGGTGGTCTACATGATCTACGACCTGCTCTGGCATGAAGGCCGAAGCCTGCTCGAGCAGCCGTACACCGAGCGCCGGCGGCTGCTGGCCCAGTTGAAGCTGAGCGGGCAGTCGTGGCAGACGCCGCCATTCGAGAAAGGTGGAGGCAAGGCGATGCTCGAGGCGAGCGCGAAAGCAGGTCTCGAAGGAGTGATGGCGAAAAGGCTCGACTCGCACTACGAGCCTGGCCGGCGCAGCGGAGCATGGCTCAAGGTCAAGAACCACAACCGCCAGGAGCTCGTCATTGGCGGCTGGCTGGAGGGCGAGGGCAAGCGTCGCGGCTACCCGGGCGCGCTGCTGGTCGGGTACTACGACAAGAAGAAGTTCGTGTACGCAGGCAAGGTCGGAACCGGGTTCTCCGACGCGACGCTGGAGAAGCTCAACCAGCTGTTGAAACCACTCGCCGTCGACAAGAGCCCGTACGACACCGGCTCACCGCCTCGCGGCGCGCGTTTCGTCAAGCCAAAGGTGGTGGCCGAGTTCGAGTTCCTCGAATGGACTCGTGGCGGTCAGCTTCGGGCGCCGTCTTTCAAGGGCTTCCGCATCGACAAGAAGGCAAGCGAGGTGGTACGCGAAGGTGGCTAAGGAGACGTCGGTCGAAGTTCAGATCGAGGACCGAAAGCTGAAGCTGACGAACCTCGAGAAGGTCCTTTATCCGGAGGTGGGGTTCACCAAGGCCCAGGTCATCGACTACTACACCCGCATCGCGCCGGCGATCCTCCCCCACACGCGAGACCATCCGCTGACGCTCAAGCGATATCCGAACGGCGTCGACGCTGAGTTCTTCTACGAGAAGAACTGTCCCAAGCACCGGCCGGATTGGGTGGAGACCGCGACTGTGTGGAGCGGCGGCAACAACCGCGACATGTACTACTGCATGGCGCAGGACGTGCCGACCCTGGTGTGGCTCGCGCAAATCGCGACGCTCGAGTTCCATACATCGCTGTCCAAAGCCCAGAAGCTGCCGCAGCCGTGCACGCTCGTGTTCGACCTCGACCCCGGGCCGCCGGCGACGATCGTGGAGTGCTGCCGCATCGGCCTCATGCTCCGCGACGTGTTCCTCGAGCATGGGCTGGAGAGCTGCGCCAAGACGTCCGGCTCGAAAGGCTTGCAGCTGTACGTGCCGCTCAACACCGCGGTCGACTACAACCAGACGAAGGTTGTTTCGAAAGGGTTGGCCCAGCTTTTCGAGGATCGCCACCCGGACCTGGTGGTGCACAAGCAGCTGAAGGAGCTGCGCAAAGGCCGGGTGCTGATCGACTGGAGCCAGAACGACCAATACAAGACGACGGTGAACGTCTACTCGCTCCGGGCGCGCGCCCGACCGACCGTGTCGACGCCCGTCACGTGGGCGGAGGTCGAGAAGTGCCTCAAGTCCGGCGACCCTTCGACGCTGGTCTTCGACGCGGAGCAGGTGCTGGCGCGGGTGGCCAAGCTTGGCGACCTGTTCGAGCCGGTGGCGAAGAAGAAGCAGAAGCTGCCCCGTTCGCTGCTGCAGCTCACCGGCGGCGCGCCGGCCGTGGAGAAGATGGCCAACCGGCGGCGCAGCATGGGCGGCGGCCGGTATCCGCCGCAGAAGGGCCGGACGGGTCGCATGGAACGCATGGAAAAGGGTTTGGAGTAGCCCGACAGCTGGCAGGCCGACCGCGCGTCATCATCGCCGGCGCCGGATTCGCGGGGATCACGTGCGCCCGTGCTTTGAAGCGGGTCGACGTCGACGTGCTGCTGATCGATCGCAACAACTACCACCTGTTCACGCCGCTGCTCTACCAGGTCGCGTCCGCCCTTCTCGACCCAGGCGAGATCGCGCGGCCTGTGCGTGAGCTGGTGCGACCGCTGCACAACGTGGAGTTCCGGCAGGCCGAGATAACGGGCGCCGACCTGCAGCGCCGGCTGCTTCTGACCGACCATGGCCCGATCCCGTACGACTTCCTGGTGCTGGCGACGGGAGCACAGACCGACTTCTTCGGGAACGAGTCGGTGGCGCGCAACGCATTCGGGCTGAAAGGCCTGGACGAGGCGTTGACGCTGCGCAACCGCGTGCTGTCGCGTTTTGAGGCGTCGCGGTGGGCCAAGACGCCCGAGGAGCGGCGATCGCTGCTGGCGTTCGCGATCGTTGGCGGCGGACCGACCGGGGTGGAGCTTGCTGGGGCGTATGCCGAGCTGATCCGTCTCGTGCTGCGCAAGGACTTCAAGGACCTCGACATGAGCGAGGTCCGTGTGGTGCTGCTGGAGGCGGCAGACACGCTGCTCGCACCATTCGAGCCGGAGCTGCGCGCCGCGGCCAAGCGATCGCTGGAAAGCAAGGGC
>Ga0207646_10004811_pt1 | contig 14484 bp, 16 predicted proteins | sample KBSK5502metaG_FD_184343 | JGI IMG/M metagenome (GOLD analysis project Ga0207646, IMG submission 184343) | Corn, switchgrass and miscanthus rhizosphere microbial communities from Kellogg Biological Station, Michigan, USA - KBS K5-50-2 metaG... | ecosystem: Host-associated > Plants > Roots >... | reverse complement strand
CCGGTGTCGATCGTGCGCACCCTGTCCCCGCCGATCTGCTGTCCCGCCGGCGTCGCGCTTCCGTACGTCCCCGAGAGGTCGCCGGAGATGTGCAGCGAGTACACACGGTCGTAGCCGGTCAGCTCCTGGTACGTCGCGAGGAAGTCGGCGGGCGTCGGCTGGGAGGTGGTCGGGAGCTCGCCGGCGGTGCGCAGGCGCGCATAGAGCTGCTCGGGCGAGAGCTCGACGTAGTCGTGGAAGCTCTCGGCGCCGAAGCGCACGTAGAGCGGCACGACGCGCCAGTTCGAAAACCGATCCGGCGCCTCCGGGAAGTCGGCGGTGGAGTCGAGGACGATCGCCGTGTTCTCGGCGGTGAGCTGCATTCGCTACGCCGCGGGGCGTGCGCCGACCGCGCGTCGGATCGCGGCCACGATCTCGTCCAGCTCCTGGTCCTTCGAGAGGCAGGCGACAGCACCCGCCTCGTAGAGCGCATCCACCTCGCGCAGATTCGCGGACGCCGTCAGGCAGACGACCGCGACGCGCGGCGCGGCGTCGCGCACGGCCCGCGTCGCCTGCACGCCGTCGAGCCCGGGCAGCCGGTAATCCATCACCACGACGTCGGGCTGGTGCTGGCGGACGGCGGGAACGGCCTCGTTGCCGGTGCCGACCGACGCGACGACCTCGATGTCGGTCTGCAGGCCCAGCAGCAGCTCGAGGGCCTCGCAGAACACCTGGTTGTCCTCCACCAGCAGGACGCGGATCGGACCTGCCACGGGTTGAAGGTTATTCGGCGGAGAGGAGGAGCGGGTAATGGGGCTGACCGCCTTGCTGGACATCGAGCTCCACGTCCGGATGCCGTTCCTGGAGACGGGTGAGCAGAACGCCGAGCTCCGGCTCGTCCTCGCCGGTGAGCAGGGTGAGCACCCCGCGCGGCTCGGCGAGGAGCCGCTCGGCGACCGCGGTCGCCACCTCGTCGAAATCGGCGCCGCCGGCAACGGCTCGGTCGGCGACGAGACCGAGGAACTCGCCCTCGCGCACGACGATCCCGTTCAGCTGGGCGTCGCGCGACGCGATTGTCACCTCGCCGGTCGCAACCGACTCCAGGAGCTCGCGCATCTCGGAGGCGTTCTCCTGCGCCACACGGTTCTGATCGAACGCCACCATCGCGGCGAGCCCCGATTGCAGCGAGTCGGTCGGCACGACCTCGACGCGCTTGGTCGCAAGCCGCGCCGCCTGCTCTGCCGACAACACGACGTTCGAGTTGTTCGGAAGGACGATGATCTCGCCGCCGGGAGCGGCGTTGATCGCGGCCATGAGGTCCGCGGTGGACGGATTCATCGTCTGGCCGCCTTCGACGATGCGCGTCGCACCCATGCTCTCGAAGAGACGGCGGTTTCCCTCGCCCGCGACGACGGCGACGACGGCCGTCTGCGCGTCGGGCACGGAAGCGAGCAGCCGTTCCTCACGCGCCTGAGTCTGCCGGTGCATGTTCGCGATCTCGATTCGCTCGATCATCCCGACTGCCGTTCCGAGCGAGAGGGCCGCTCCGGGGTCGTCCGTGTGGACGTGCACCTTCAGCGCGGTCTCGTCCCCGACGACGAGCAGCGAGTCCCCGAGCTGGTCGAGCTCCGTCTCGAGCGCGTCGGCGTCGAGGCTCTGTCCCTCGACGACGAACGCGGTGCAGTAGCGATAGCGCGAGAGCTCCTGATGGATCGCATCGATGGTCAGCGGCTCGGCTTCGGTCGGCGCAGGCGCGATCTCCTCGCCGGTCATCGCGGTGGCGATGCCGCGCACGATCTCGAGCAGTCCGGCGGCACCCGCGTCGACGACGCCTGCCTCGCGCAGTACGTCGAGTTGCTCCTGCGTGCGCACAACCGCGTCGTCACCCGAGCGCACGAGCTCGGGCCAGAAGTCTGCGGGCTTCCGCTCGGCTTCCTCGGCGAGCGCGCGGATCGCCGACAGCATCGTTCCCTCGACCGGCTGCCGCACCCCGCGGTACGCGGCGTCGCTGGCGGACCGGAAGGCTCGTCCCAGCACGCCGGCGTCGATCTGCTCCTCCCCGCCCAGCACGTCTGCGGCGCCGCGCACGATCTGCGAGAAGATCACGCCGGAGTTGCCGCGCGCGCCCATCAACGCGGCCCGCGTCACCTCGCGAGCGAGCGACGCGCGGTCCTCCGCGGAGGACCGGTCGAGCTCCTCGACGATCGCACGGCCCGTGAGGGTGAGGTTCGTGCCCGTGTCGCCGTCGGGGACGGGATAGACGTTGAGGTCGTCGATCCGCTTGCGGTTCGCCTCGAGTGACGCGAGCGCCGCTCGTGCGACATCGCGGAGTCGCTCGACGTCGGTCAAGCGGATCTCCGGACGTCCTGGATCCGCACCTCGACGGAGGCGACCGAGAGGCCGGTCAGGCGCTCGACCTCGTACCGCACCCTGTTCCGCACCGTCGACGCGACCTCGGCCAGGTTGAGCCCGTACTCCACGATCACGTTGAGCTCGATCGTCACGCCTTCCTCGGCGCTGCCCGCGACCGCGATGCCCTGGCGCCAGCGGTCTCGCGTCAGCAGCCGGCCCACGCCGCGCCCGCGCGAGGCCATCCCGACGACGCCGTACGCCTCGGCCGCGACCCGCCCGACGATGTGGGCGACCGCCTCGTTCGAGATGGTGATGCGCCCCAGAGGCGAGGCCAGCGGCGGAGCACCCTCCACGTCCCGATTAGACCAGGGCTCCGAGCCGCAGGTTGCCCGGGCTCAGATCGCCTTGTAAACCTTGCCGCCCTTCAGGCAGCGCGTGCAGACGTAGGCGCGCGTCGGCTTGCCGTGCAGGAGCACGCGGACGCGCTGGAGATTGGGCTCGAAGCGGCGCTTCGTAGCCACCATCGAATGGCTCCGGTTGTGACCGAAGCCCGGCTTCTTCCCGCAGATGGCGCAGACCTTGGACATCGGCGGGCCAGTGTAGCCAAGGCCCGACTCGGCGGGCGCCGAGAGGACGGACGGGCTTAGCCCCCGGTCCGTCTCGACCCGCTTCTTGGGGCGATACAGGAAGCGACGTCGAGCCGAGATTCGCCAGCCACTTCGTAGACTGCGTCTCGTGGAAGAGCCGCTGCGTGGGAGCTGTCTCTGCGGCGGCGTGCGATTCGTGGTCACGGCGACCTTCCGGCGGGCGAACCACTGCCACTGCTCGCGCTGCCGCAAGCACTCGGGAAGCTTCGGGCTGACGACGGGACGCGTGCCGCGGCAGGGATTCCGCCTGGTCGCGGGCGACGAGCTGATCCGCGTGTTCCGCCCGGACGGCGGGGCGGTCAAGGCGTTCTGCTCCGTCTGCGGGTCGAGCCTCTTCGGCGGCCTGTGGCCGGAGGGGCCTGAGGTGTCGATCCGGCTCGGCTCGGTCGACCGCGACCCGGGAATCCGGCCGCAGTACCACTCGTTCGTCGACTCGCGCGCGGCCTGGGACGAGCTTCCAGACGACGGCCTACCGCGCTTCGGCGGCGCCAACCCGGACGCCTAGTTCCGTTTAGCGCGCGGCCTGCACGGCGCTCGCCCGCAGCTGCGAGAACGCGTCGGCCATCTCGAGCGCCGTGCGGACCGCTTCGGCGCCCTTGTCGATCCGTGCTTCCGCCTGGTCGACACTCTCGACCGTGAGAACGCCGAACGCGACCGGGACACCCGTCTCGAGAGCGGCGAGCTGCAAGCCGCTCGCTGCTTCCGAGGCGATGTACTCGAAGTGCGGCGTCTCGCCACGGACGACGCAGCCGAGCGCGACGACGCACGCGTAGCGCCGTGTCTTCGCGAGCGCCATGGCGGCGAGCGGAAGCTCGAACGCACCCGGGACGGGCATGACGGTGATCGCCTCGCGCCGCACGCCGATCCGGTCGAGCTCCCCGAGTGCGCTGTCGAGGAGCTTGCTCGTGATCTCCCCGTTGAAGCGCGCAGCGACGATCGCCACACCGCGGCGCGTGCCGTCGGGCGCGCCTTCGATGACGTCGACGGCGTCCGGAATGTCGAGCTCGCCCTCCGCATGTTCCGCAACGGGGGTCTCGGCAACCTGGTCCTCCGGCTCGGCGAGGATCGGCTCTTCCTCGAGCGGAAGCCCGTGCACGTTCTCCTCCTCTTCGAGCCGGTCGTCCTCGACCTCCAGGGGCGGCGCCTCTTCGCGCCCTTCGAGGTTGCCCGGCCAGCTTTCGGTCATGGTCCGCTCCTCGCAGCTACGGCGGAGTCGACGGGTGAGTGCCGCTGCCGTCTCTTCGGCGATCCCAGGGCGCGTAGCGCGGTCACTCTTCGACCTCGTAGCGCAGATCTTGGTGGTGCAGCTTGTGCCCGAGCTTGTCGCGCTTCGTCGCCAGGTAGTGCGCGTTCTCCGGCGTCGGGTCGGTCTCGATCGGCACCTGCTCGACGACCGTGAGGCCGTAACCCTCGATGCCGGTGATCTTCTTCGGGTTGTTGGTGAGGATGCGGATCGTCGACAAGCCGAGGTCGGCGAGGATCTGGTTGCCGATGCCGTAGTCGCGCATGTCGGGCTGAAAGCCGAGCTCGAGGTTCGCCTCGACGGTATCGAAGCCGTTCTCCTGCAGCTCGTACGCCCGCAGCTTGTTCAGCAGGCCGATCCCTCGTCCCTCCTGCGCCATGTACAGAAGTACACCACGCTCCTCGGCTGCGATCTGCCTCATCGCCTGGTCGAGCTGCTCCCCGCAGTCACAGCGCAGCGAGTGGAACACGTCGCCGGTGAGGCATTCGGAGTGCACGCGCACGAGAACGTTCTCCTCGCCCTCCACCGTTCCTTTGACGAGCGCGACGTGGTGTTTGCCCGTCAGCTGCTCTCGGAATGCGACCGCAGTGAACGCGCCGTAGATCGTGGGCATGCGAACGTTGGTCAGACGCTCGACGAGCTTCTCGTGCCGGCGCCGGTACTCGATCAGGTCGGCGACGGTGACGAGCCTGATGCCGTGGCGGTCGCAGTACGGGATCAAGTCGGGAACGCGCGCCATTGTCCCGTCCTCGTTCATGATCTCGCAGACGACGCCTGCTGGAATCAGGCCGGCCAGCCGCGTGAGATCGACCGCCGCCTCCGTCTGGCCGGCGCGCGCGAGGACGCCGCCGGCGCGCGCCCGGAGCGGAAAGATGTGACCAGGCTGGACGAGGTCGTCCGGCTTGGCGGACGGGTCGATCGCGACCTGGATGGTGCGGGAGCGATCGGGGGCCGAGATGCCGGTCGTGACTCCTTCCCGGGCCTCCACGGAGACGGTGAACGCCGTGCCGTAAGGCGTCTCGTTCTTGTCGGTCATCTGGCGCAGCCCGAGCTCGTCGCACCGAGACTCCGTCAGGCAGAGGCAGATCAGCCCCCGCCCCTCCTTGGTCATGAAGTTGACCGCCTCGGGCGTCGCGAACTGGGCGGCGATCGTGAGGTCGCCCTCGTTCTCGCGGTCGGCCGCGTCGACGACGACGACGAACTTGCCCTGGCGGATGTCCTCGATCGCCTCCTCGATCGTGGCGAATGCGCTCCGTTCCTGCACTTCCATGCCGTTCATCGTATTGGCTCCCAGACGAGCTCGGCGACCGCGAGGGTAGAGCGGCTCGAGCCTCACCGGGGCGTGACGAGCCGCTCGACGTACTTGGCGAGTACGTCGACCTCGAGGTTGACCGTTGCTTCGGGCGCGAGCGCGCCGAGGGTGGTCTCCGCGAGTGTGTGCGGGACGAGCGCGGCGGCGAAACCTGCGTCGTCGAGCTCGGCGACCGTGAGCGAGACGCCTTCGACGGCGACGGAGCCCTTCTCCACGAGATAGCGGAGGAGCTCGGGCGGTGCGTCGATCCACATGCGTTTGCCGTCGCCTTCCGCCGCGACGGAACGGACATGCCCGACGCCGTCGACGTGACCCTGCACGTAGTGGCCGCCGAGCGGCTCGCCCGCCTTGAGCGCGGGCTCGAGGTTGACCGCGTCGCCCGCGGCAAGCGTCGCAAGGGATGACCGGCGCAGCGTCTCGGGCACCGCGTCGAACGCGAGCGTGCCGTTCTCGGCGGCGGTGACCGTCAGGCAGACGCCACTGACCGCAATCGAGTCGCCGATTGCCGCTTGCCCCGCGGTCGCCGGCGCATCGACGAGCAGGCGAACGCCGTTCGCCCCGCCCTCGACGCGGGCGACCCGTCCCAGTTCGCGCACGATCCCGGTGAACATGGACAGATTGTCACGGTTCCGGCATACGTCGTGACAGACAGGCCACACGTTCCTGGGTAGCGTTGTCGTCAGGCAGTGTCAGGGCTCGTGGACATAGGCGGTCAGCAGCACGTCCTCACCGACCTGTTCGGCGCGCAAACGTGTCAATTCGAGGGGAGCGTCCAGCGTGGCGCGGAACCACGGCCCCGAGCCGCCGACCTTCGGTGCGACGAAGAAGAGCACCTTGTCGACGAGATCGGCCTGCAGGAAGGATGCTGCGATCGTCGGTCCTCCCTCCAGGAGCAGAGACTGAACGCCTTCGTCCGCGAGTGCGGCCAACTCGTCTTCGAGCGCACCGCCGCGCAGCTCGAGCTCGGATCCCGGCGGTAAGGGCCCGCGGCCGAACACGATCCGCCGTGGCTGCTGCGCAGCGTCGACATCACGCGCCGTCAGCTTCGGATCGTCGGCGCGCACCGTCCCCATCCCGACGGCGACGGCGTCAACCTGTGCACGCAACTCGTGCACGCGTCGTCGCGACGCCTCACCGCTCACCCAACGCTCCCCGCGAACGCTGACCCGCGCGTCGACCGTGACCGCGAGCTTGAGCGTCACGAAGGGCCTGCCGAGCGAGATCCACGTGCGCCACGCCTCGTTCTGTGCACGACATTCGAAGCCGAGCTCACCGTCGTCGACGGCAACCTCCACGCCCGCAGCGCGGAGCCGGTCGAGCCCGCCGCCCGCCTCCCGGTTCGGATCGCGACACCCGACGAGCACCGCGGCTACACCGGCTTCGATCAGCGCATCGGTGCAAGGGGGCGTGCGCCCGTGGTGGGCGCACGGCTCCATCGTCACGTAGGCCGTCGCGTTGCGCGCCCGATCCCCCGCGTGCTCCAGTGCGCTCACCTCGGCGTGCGGCCCGCCTGCCAGCTCGTGCCAGGCCTCCCCCACGACGGTGTCTGCACGCACGAGCACGCAGCCGACGACCGGATTCGGATGCGTCGTTCGACGCCCTCGCTCCGCGAGCTCGAGCGCCCGTTCGAGGCTCATACGAGTGCTTGTACCAAGCGCCTGTACGCGCGCGGCAGGTCTTTCCGCCCGAAGATCGCCGTCCCGGCGACGAACAATCGCGCGCCCGCAGCGTACGCGTCGGCGATGTTGTCGACATCGATCCCGCCGTCGACCTGGACGGGAATGCCATTCGGGAGCAGCGAGCGAACCGTGCGGATCCGCTCGAGCGCCTCGGGCATGAACTCCTGGCCCGAGTATCCGGGTTCGATGCTCATGCAGAGGACGATGTCGACGCCGGCCGCAATAGCCGTCTGTGCTGCGTCGGCTGCGCTCGTCTCCGGCTTGAACGCCACCCCGACCTGCAGCTCCCGCTCGCGCGCCGCGCGCACGACGGCGGGGAGGTCGTCGCAGGCCTCGAGATGGACGGTGACGCTGTCGCCGCCGGCTTCGGCGATCGCCTCGAAGTGCTTCTCGGGCGTCTCCGTCATCAGGTGACAGTCGATCACTGCGTCCCGTCGATGGATCCGCTCGGAGATCGACTGCAGCACGATCGGCCCGATCGTGATCGGCGGGACGAAGTGGCCGTCCCCGATGTCGAAGTGGAAGATCCGCACCCCCGCGTCCAGCAGAGCGTCGATTTGCTCGCCGAGGATCGCGAAGTTGGCTGCGTACAGCGACGGCTCCACCTCGGCGTTCCGGATCCAGTCGCTCCAGGACACGGCCGCGGGAGTCTAGGCGGTCAGCCGGGCGATGAAGAAGCCGCTCGTTCGATGCACATGCGGCAGCGTCAGCAGGAACTCCGGGCGGCGCGGATGGGCGAACTGCGGCCACTCGTCGCCCAGCGGCTGGACACGCAGTCCGGATGCGTCGACGACGGCCTCACTCTCATCCGCGTTGAGCGTGCAGACCGAGTAGACGATCGTGCCCCCTCGGCGCACGCGCTCGGCGGCGACACGGAGCAGCTCGAGCTGCAGCTCGGGAAGCGGTTGCGCACGCCACCTGAGGTCGGGACGCGCGGCGAGGACGCCGAGGCCAGAGCACGGGGCATCGACGAGCGCCCGGTCGAAGCCCGTCAGCTCCGGCGGCAACGCGCGCACGTCGGCCTGGACGACCGTGACGTTGTCGGCACCCAGCAGGCGGACGTTCTCCTCGAGCTCCCGCGCTCGGCCTTCGTGGATTTCCACCGCGACCACCTCCCCTGCGAGTTGCGTCGCCTTGCCGCCGGGAGCTGCGCACAGATCGAGCGTCCGTTCGCCCTCGCGCGCTCCGACCACGAGGCCCACGAGCTGGGAGCCGCGGCTCTGCGGCCACACCCGCCCCTCAGCGAGTGCGCGTTCGTCGACGCGGTCCACGCGGTACGCACCCGGAATGTCCGTCGGTTCGCCGGGCGGGGCGCCGCGGACGAGCCGGACAATCGTCTCGGGCGGCTCGTTCTGCACACGCATCAGCGCACCTGCATCCTCCGCACCGAAATCGCGCGTCCACACGTCCGCGACCCAATCGGGATACGACTGCTTGAGGGGTCCTTCCGGGAGGGCACTGATCAGGTCCCGGATGCCGTCGGCGAGACGACGCATGACTGCGTTGGTGAAGGCCACGGCGCGTTCCAGCCGCGCTCGCCGCACGAGCTCCACGGACTCGTTTACCGCAGCGTGCGGCGGAATGCCTTCTGCGTAGGCGAGCTGATACGCACCGAGGCGCAGCGCTGCTCGCACCGGCGGATCGAGCTTGCGCACGGGACGGCGCCCGAGTTGCTCGATCGCGTGGTCGAGCGTTCGCACGCGTTGCACCGTCCCGTATGCGAGCCGCTGCGCGAGCGCGCGGTCGCGGGCGTCGAGTGTCGCAGCCGCGGATCGCAGGGCGCGGTCCGCGTACGCGTCGTCTTCGAAGACGCGGAGCACGACCTCGTACGCGACGCTCCTGGCAGAAGGTGTCGGTTTCCGGCTCATCTGGCACGTCGCGCGTTCATGTGCCCATAGGGGCGTTATTTGACTCCGCGCAGGAACTCCTCGTACGTCATGCGCCGCCGCCCTTCTGGTTGCACCTCGAGCAGCTCCAACCGGCCGTCGACGACGCGCGTGCGCCAGACGATCACCGGTCGGCCCTCGATCACGGCGCGCGCTCCGATGTGGGGCGAGAGCGCGCGCACGCGGTCGTGGAGCTCCGTGGCCGGACGGCTCCAGTCGAGCTTGCGATCGGCGGCGGTGATCTTGTCTGCATACGTGACGCCTTCTTCGTCCTGCGGCCCGAACGTCGGCTCCGGGAGCGCCTCGTCGACCAACTCGACGGCGATGTCAGCCGCTCGCGAGAAGACTGCACCGGCATCGTCATCTGCCCCGATCGCGAACGCCCGCTGGGCCGCAATCGGACCAGCGTCCAGCTCGTTCACGGTTCGGTGGATGGTCACCCCGGTCGTGTCGTCTCCGGCGATGATCGCCCGTTCGACGGGCGCCGCGCCACGCCAGCGCGGCAGCAGCGAAGGATGAACGTTCAACCAGAGCGCGCGCGTGAGCAGCGACTCCGGGATCAGCAGGCCATACGCGGCGACGACGATCGTGTCAGCGTCAAGCGCGACGTCCGGCCCAAGACGCTCCGGCTGCAGAACGGGAATGCCGAGGCGCTCGGCGACCTCCTTCGCCGGCGGCCGCCCGACCTTGCGGCCCCGCCCCCGGGGGGCGTCGGGCCGCGTCAGCAGCGCCGTCACGTTGTGCCGCGCGGCGAGCCGCTCCAGCACGTCCGCTCCGAACGGCGCCGTCGCAGCGACGGCGATCTGCACCACTACCGGATGACGACGCGCGGCCGCAGCGTCGCCAGGGCCTCGCGGCGCGCCTCCGGCGTCGTGCGATCAATAATCAGCACGCCGTCGAGGTGGTCCAGCTCGTGCTGCACGGTCCGCGCTGGGTAGCCCTCGAGGTCGTACGCGACGTCCTTGCCCGTCTCGTCCTTCCCCTCGAGCCGCACGCTCACGGCTCGCTCGACCGGCGCGAGCACGCCCTGCAGCGAGAGGCATCCCTCGTCGTCGATCTCGACCTCCTCGGCGCGGCTCACGATCACCGGGTTGACGATCGCCGCGACCTGGTCCTCCTCGGGGCTGAACACGAACAGGCGGCGCAGAATGCCGACTTGCGTCGCGGCGAGCCCGACGCCCCTCGCCTCGACCATGAGCGTCGACATCCGCTCGATGAGCCGGCGCAGATCGTCGTCGAACTCCTCGACCGGCTGCGCCTCCATCCGCAGTGCCGGATCCGGATACTGCCGGATCTGCGCAAGCGCAAGCTGTCGCCGCGCCTCGCGCTCCTCGTCGAGCTCCTCGACTCGTACCTGTCCTTCGACCTCGGCCATCAGCGGGCACACTAGCGGCGTGGAACGGAAGGAGCGCGAGGCGATCATGCGGCAGGGCGTCGCGAAGCCGGAGACCCCGCGCGATCGAGCGGAGCGCGAGGCGCTCGAGACGGATCTGCTGGAGAGCCCCGTGGCCGGCAAGCCGCTGCGCCGTCGGCTGCGGAACTTCCGCCCGGGCGCAGACGCCGCTATGCGCGCCCTCGGCGGGCCGCTTGCCTGGATGCGGCGGCTGCGCGCGATCGAGGTCGCGATCGAGCTGCACGAGCAGCGGTTGCGCGAGCTCTGGAGCGAGCTTCGCGGCGAGTATCCGGACGACGAAGCGTTCGCGCGCGCCTGGCGCGAGCTCGCCGAGTCGTGGAGCTTCAGCGACGTGAACGACCTGATCGACCGGCACAACCGACACTTTCCGGCCGAGGCGCGCCTGCCCATGAATCCGCGCACGGGCGACTTCGTGCACGTGAACGGCCGTCCGTACACGCGCGAGCCGCTCGACGCGAGCTGGATCCTCGAGCGCTTTCCGCCGGCCTAAACGCTTTGGGGGTCGACGTCCACGACGGCCGTCAGCCCCGCCCCGCGCATCGCCGGCGCCGCCGCGCTGAGCAGCCTGCCGGCCTGGGCGGCGATCCGTCGCGGCCGCGCCGTCTTGGCGACGAGCTGCGCGCGGTAGCGCCCGCGCAAGCGGAGCAGCGGTGCCGGACCGAGCACGTCGGCGTCGCCCAGACCCGCGCGTAGTTCCGTCAGCGCCTGCAGTGGCGTGTCCGGTTCGGGCCCGGCGACGACGATGCGGACCAGGTGACGGAACGGCGGATAGCCGAGCTCCCGCCGCCGCTCCAGCTCTCCTGCGAGGAAGCGCGGCACGTCGTGGTTCGCCGCCAACGCGATCGCACGCGCGTCGGGCTGGAAGGTCTGGACGAGCACGCGACCCGGCGCGTCGCGGCCGCTGCGGCCGGCGAGCTGGGTCAGCAGCTGGAAGGTTCGCTCCTCGGCACGAAAATCCGGAAGGCCGAGTCCAGTGTCCGCGTCGACGACGGCCGCGAGCGCCACGCCGGGGAAGTGGTGGCCCTTCGCAACCATCTGCGTCCCGACGAGCACGACGCGGTCAGCGACGGCGAAGCGCCCGAGCGCGGCCGCGAGCGCGCCCGGCGTTTCGACCGTATCCGCATCGAGCCGAATCCGCTCGAGCTCCGGGAGGCGTGCTTCCAGCTCGCGCTCGAGGCGCTGCGTGCCCGCACCGAGCCGTGCGAGCTCTGCCGAACCGCAGACCGGGCACGTCTGCGGCTCCGCCTCGGCGTACCCGCAGTGGTGACAGCGTAGTGTCCCGCCCGCGTGCAGCACGAGCGCGACGTCGCAGTTCGTGCAGCGCAGGGTGACGCCGCACGCTCGGCAGTGCAGCGCCGGCGCGACGCCGCGGCGGTTCAGAAGCAGGATCGCCTTTCCTCCGCGCTCCGCGATCGTGCCGAGCTCTGCGAGCAGCGGTGCGGAGAGCGGATAGCCGGCCTCGCGGCGTAGATCGACGATCCGCACCGGCGGCAACGGCCCCGCGAGCCGGCCCCCGAGCTCGAGCCGCTCCAGCCGGCCCCAGCTCTCGGGCCGCGGCGTCGCGCTGCCGAACACCGCGACGGCTCGCTCGAGCGACGCGCGCTTGGCCGCCAGCGTGCGCGCGTCGTAACGAGGATCGGACTCCTGCTTGTACGACGGGTCGTGCTCCTCGTCGACGCAGATCACGCCGAGGCCGGTAACGGGCGCGAACACCGCGGAGCGCGCGCCGACGACGATGCGCGCGTCGCCGCCGGCGATTCGCTCGCGCTCGTCGCGCCGTTCCGCCTCCGACAGCGCCGAGTGCAAGATCGCGATGCGGTCGCCGAACCGCGCGGTGAACCGCCCGACCGTCTGCGGTGTCAGCGCGATCTCCGGCACCAGCACGATCGCACCGAGCCCGCGCTCGAGCGCGGCGCCGCACGCCTGGAGGTAGACCTCCGTTTTCCCGCTGCCCGTCGCACCGTAGAGCAGGAAATTGGAGCTCGCCCCTGCGTCGATCGCACTCACAATCCGTTCGAGGGCCGCCTGCTGCGACTCGCTCAACTGCGCGGGGGCGGCCTCGCCCGGAAGTGCATCGCGCTCCGCGGGACGGGGACGTTGGCCGCGCGCCTTCCGCTTCAGCGGCGCGACCAGCGCCAGTGCTCGACCGGGTGTCGACCCGTAGTACGCCGCAACCCAGAGCGCCAGCTCGACGAGCGCACGCGGGAGCTCCTCCACCACTCGCTCGACCGGCGCCGCCTCGACCCCCTGCGGCGGCGCCACGCCGATCTGCGTGACGACACCGCGCCGGCGGGCGTTGCCGAACCGCACTTCGACGACCGCTCCGGGCCCGACTCCGTCCGGCACCTCGTACGTGAACTCGCGGGCGAGCGCCCGAGCGGTCACGAGCGGATAGACGGATGCGTAGGCCATCGGGCCAGCGTAGTCCGGGCTAAGGTCGTTGCATGGCAAATGTCGACTGGGATCCGGACCTGTACCTCGCCTCGATGCTCGAGGAGATTCCGGCGTACCTCGATCTCCAGGAGCAGGTCGCAGCGGCGACTGAGGGTCTCGAGGTGCGACGCGTGCTGGAGCTCGGCGTGGGGACGGGCGAGACCGCGCGGCGCGTCCTCGAACGCCACCCGGGCGCGAGCTGGACGGCGATCGATGCGAACGAGGCGATGTTGGGCCGCGCCCGCGAGGCGCTTCCCGACGCCGATCTCCGCCGTGGCCGGCTCGAGGACCCGCTCCCGGAAGGGCCGTTCGACCTCGTCGTCTCGTCGCTCGCGGTCCACCACCTCGACGGCGAGGGCAAGCGCGACCTCTTCCGCCGCGTGCACGACGTCCTCCGGCCAAGCGGAGCGTTCGTGCTCGGCGACGTCGTCGTTCCGGAGAACCCAGCGGACGCGCAGATCGAGATCGACTGGGTCGTCGACCTCCCTGACCGACTCGACGATCAACTGCAATGGCTGCGCGAAGCCGGCTTCGACGCCGATACGCGGTGGACATACAAGGATCTAGCGGTTATCCGCGCCAGAAACGCGAAGGCCGCGAGCTAGTCGAGGGCGAAGCCCGACTAGGGCGCGGCCGACCTGACGCGAGCGGGGAGGCGAAGCCCCACCGCTCGCGCATTAGTGCGAACGCGCCAGCCACCCCTCAGGCTCTCGCCGTGCGCGCGCGACCGCGCTCGCGCGCACGGCGCGTCGCAGCAACGCGGGGAGAACGAAGGTTCTCCCCGCAAGCGCCCAGCGCCGCGAGCTAGTCGAGGCGAAGCACGACTAGGGCGCGGCCGAACTGACGCGAGCGGGGAGGCGAAGCCCCACCGCTCGCGCGTTAGTGCGAACGCGCCAGCCGACCCTCAAGCACTCCGCCCGCGCGCGCGACCGCGCTCGCGCGCGCGGGCGGCGTACCAATAAGTCGTCCTAGGCGCCGGAGGCGACTAGGACGAAATCCGTAGCAAAGCCGAGGAAGAGCCCGAACAGCACGCCCCAGGTGACGAGCGTCTTCGACGCGAGCAGCCGCCCGACGTTCAGCAGCTCGATCACGACGTAGAGGATCGAGCCGGCCGCCAGCGCGAGGAACAGGATCGACACGCTCTCGTTCACCCACGCCTGACCGAGCAGCGTGCCGAGGAACGTCGGGCCGCCGCCGACCAGCCCGAGCAGCAGCAGGAAGCCCCAACTCGGCCGCTCGGCCTCGCCCGTCAACGGCGCGCAGATGCCGAGCCCCTCGGTCGCGTTGTGCAGCCCGAACCCGATGATGAGCACGATCGCCAGGCTGACCTCGCCCTTCGCCGAGGACTGGCCGATCGCGAGTCCCTCGGAGAAGTTGTGCAGACCGATTCCGGTCGCGATGAACACCGCGAGCCAGCGCGCGGGTGACATTCCCGTGAAGTGGTGGTCGTGCTCGAACTCGGCGGTCGACGCAGCCCCTGGGCCGAGGAACGCGCGCCGCCTGCGACGCTTCATCCAGCCGTCGTAGTAGACGAGGGTG
>Ga0207646_10004810_pt1 | contig 14487 bp, 17 predicted proteins | sample KBSK5502metaG_FD_184343 | JGI IMG/M metagenome (GOLD analysis project Ga0207646, IMG submission 184343) | Corn, switchgrass and miscanthus rhizosphere microbial communities from Kellogg Biological Station, Michigan, USA - KBS K5-50-2 metaG... | ecosystem: Host-associated > Plants > Roots >... | reverse complement strand
GCTTCGGGTGCAGGTCATCGAGGACGCTGCGCAGGCCGTGCCGGGCCAGTGTGCGGGAGCGTTCCTCGACGTCCCGGTCGAGCAGCGCGCGGATGCGCACCCAATACGGTGCGACCAGGCTGGCCCGCGCCTTGGGGCCGTCGATGCGGCTTTCATTTTGCCGTCCAGAGGAATGTGCTGCCCTGGGTGTCGCCGGTCGCCAGCCTGGTGCCTTGCGGGCTGAATGCTACGGCCTGAATATTGTGGTCTCCGCTGCTCGAGCCTGGGTCGGTTAGCGATGCGATGAGAGACTTGCTCGCTGTATTCCACAGGTATGTCTGCCCGGTATACCCTCCAGCAGCCAGGATGGTGCCATCGGGGCTGAAGGCCACTGCGACGGTGCCGTAAACACCGCTGGCCCCTGGATGTGGCAGGAGTTGGCGGGAGTAGGCGGTGCCCGATGAGAGGTCCCAGAGATAGGTGGCGCCGGTGGCGTCTCCGGTGGCGAGTGTCTTGCCGTCGGGGCTAATGGCGATGGCCTGAACACCCCCGCTGGCCGGATCGGTCAGGGTCGCCTGGGGAGCATTCGGAGTGCCGGACGTGAAATCCCAGAGGTAGGTGCTGCCATTGGCGTCTCCGGTGGCGAGCGTCTTGCCGTCGGGGCTGAACGCGACGGCTTGGACGGCTCCGCTGGCAGGGTCGGTGAGGGTTGCGGCGGGTGCCTTCGGGGTGCCGGACGTGAGGTGCCAGAGGTAGGTGTTGCCGGTGGCGTCTCCGGTGGCGAGCGTCTTGCTGTCGGGGCTGAACGCGACGGCCCGGACGCGGTCGCCGCCCGGGCCGGTCAGGGTCGCCGGGGGAGCGGCTCGCGCGCTGGCTCGCGCACTGCGAGCGAGATGCCACAGGTAGGTGCTGCCATTGCGATCGCCGGCGGCGAGCAGCCTTCCGTCGCAGCTGAGGCTGACGGCCAGGAGTCCGCGGCCGCCAGGCTCGGTCAGGGTCCTGGTGCGACGGCCAGTTGCGGCGTTGACCAGGTAGGCGGTGCCCCCGAAAGTGCCGATGGCCAGTGTCGTGCCGTCGGAGCCGAAGGCCATCCCTTCCACGATGTTGCCGTGGCCTGCGCCAAGTTCCAGCAGCGGACGGCTGGTCTGGCCGGCGGACCAGCTCACTGGCCTGGGTGACGGCCGTACGCCGCAGCCGCTGGCCGGCTCCGGGGATCTGCCTGCGATGACAGCGATGGCCGTCCCGGCTACTGCTAGAACGGCGGTGGCAGCTGCCGCCCAGGACAATGAGCGGCGCCGGGGCGCGCGCTCGGATCGGTAGCCAGGAGGCTCAGGCCGAGTCCGGCGGCTCGGCGGCATAACTTCGGTGGCCGGGCGGCGAGCATCGCCGGTCGTTACGTCGGTGGCCCGGCCGCGAGGATCGCCCGTCGTTACTTCGGTGGCCGGGCGAGCATCGCCAGTCGTCGTCGCTCCGATGCCAGCTGCCGGTGCAGCTGGCACGGTTGCAGGGCCAGCGCCCGCAACAGGGCCGACCGGCCGGAGGGCTACGACATCGGTAGCCGGCCGGCCAATATCCGGGATTTCTCCGGGATCGACGTCGTACCGCCCGATACCCAAAGCCGCTCGGAGGGCGTCGGAGAATTCACGGCAGCTCCCAAACCGGTCTGCGGGTGCCCTCGCGAGCGCCCTGGCGAACACCGCGTCTGCCACCTGCGGGAGGCCAGGCCTGCGGCTGCTCAGGACGGGAGGCGGTTCAGAGAGCCGGGCGTAGATGACCGCCATCGCATCGTCGCGCTGGAACGGCGGAGTGCCGGTCAGCAGCTCGAACGCCGCAGATGCCAGAGCGTACTGATCGGCCCGGCCGTCCACCGGCCGGGCCTCGATCTGCTCCGGAGCGCTGTAATCCAGCGTGCCGAGAAACAGCCCGGTCCCGGTTAGCATGCTGCCCCCGAGTGCGGCCTTGCTCAGCCCAAAGTCGGAGAGGTAGACGTGCTCGGGTCGACCGGGCCGCACATCCAGGAGCATGTTCGCCGGCTTAACATCCCGGTGCACCAGGCCAGCCTCGTGAGCGGCGTCAAGCGCGGCGGCCACGGGCGCGACGATCGCCGCTGCTCGGCTCGGCTGCATCGGGCCTTCCAGCCGCAGCAGGGTCCCGACATCTCCGCCGCGGACCAAGCGCATCGCGATGAACAGCACGCCTGAGGCCTCACCCGCTTCGAACACCGGAATGATGTGCGGATCATCGACCGCCGCGGCCGCCTGGGACTCGCGCATGAACCGCCGCCGGAAACCCTCATCAGCCGCGAGTACCGGCGCCAGGATCTTTAGCGCCACCTGCCGGTTCAGACGCACGTCGAGGGCCCGGAACACTACAGCCATCCCGCCCTGGCCTATCTGCTCCTCCAGCAGATAGCCAGCAATGCGTGATCCCGCGGTCAGTCCGCCAGAGACGGCCCGGAAATCCTCGCCCACGCTGCCTCCAGTGCCATTAAAGCCACGCAACGCTTATATCTAACGCCAGCCGGACATAACCGCACCAGCTAAAGGACTGCGTGCGTTGCCCGCGGTTTGGCCGCGATCTGCCCGCCAATTCTTAGCCCGTCTCGCCTATGTACCTAGACAGGTACGTATCCGATCGGATACATTGAACCGCGTGGATGCTGTGTTGCACGCGTTGTCCGACAGCAGCCGGCGGACGGTACTGGAAGCTCTCAGCCAGGGCGAGGCGACCGTGGGTGAGTTGGCCGCCTTGCTGCCGATTGCCCGTCCGGGTGTCTCGCGACACCTGCGGGTGCTCCGCGACGCCGGGCTGGTCGAGGTGCGCCAGGAGGCGCAGTGGCGGGTGTACAGGCTGCGGCCTGAGCCGCTGGCCGAGGTGGACGACTGGCTCGAGCGCTACCGATCGCTTTGGGAACAGCGGCTGAACGCCCTGCACACCGAAGTCGCTCGAGGAAAGAAACAACGAAGGAGCACCAGATGACGTTTCCGCGCACGGGAGCCGGCCACACTGTCGTTGGGTCGCTACATGCCGTGGACGGCAAGGCCGTCGTCCGCATGGAAGATCGCTTCAGCACCGACCCTGATGACCTGTGGTCGGCGCTGACTGATCCGCAGCGGCTGGCGCGCTGGATCGCGGAATTGGAAGGCGACCTCCGGCTGGGCGGGCAATTCCGGGCCAGGTTCACCAGCGGCTGGGAAGGCCCCGGACGGGTCGACGTGTGCGAGCCTCCCAAGCGGCTGCTGGTGACCATGTCTCCCGGGCAGGACGATCAGACCGTCATCGAAGCCGAGATCGTTCCCGACGGCGACCACACCCGTCTGGTCCTGGAGGAGCGCGGCCTTCCGCTCGGCGAGGCGACCGCGCACGGCGCGGGCTGGCAGGCACACGTCGAAGACCTCGCCGCGCATCTAGCCGGCGGGCCAACGGCAGACTGGCGGACCCGATGGACCGAGCTGACCCCGGCTTACCGTGATCAGCAACGCCGTCTCGACGCCGAGTACGCCGAACTGTCGGATTTACTCGCTGCGCAGCGAGAAAGCGTCCTCGCGATCGTAGCGGGCCTAGACGACGCCGCGCTCCGGCAGGCCGTCGTGCCCAGCGGGTGGACACCGCTCGGCATGATCGAGCACCTCGGGTACGCCGAGCGTTTCTGGTTCCAGCACGTCATCACCGGCCAGGTCGGCGACCTGCCATGGCCGGAATCCGAGGCCGGGCCATGAGGACTGGCCCTTCGCCACCAAACACCCGGCAGACGCCGTGCTGGCGTTCTGCCGCGACCAGTGCGCACGATCCGATGCGGTGCTCTGCTCCGTCCCGCTCGATGCCGGGCAGCGCGGAAATATCCCCGCCGACAGGCGCACCATCGTGTTGCACATGATCGAGGAGACAGCGCGGCACGTCGGCCACCTGGACATCGCGCGGGAGCTTATCGACGGCCGCACCGGACTGGGGCCGCGCTAAGCCAGCCGGCGCGAACTGACTCACCATGAAAAAAGGTTGCTCTGTCCTCGGGCTTCTGCTCTGTCATCGGGCTTCTGTTCTGTCCTCAGGCTTCCAGTTCCGCGGGATGCGCATCGAGGACAAGCCCCAGGGCGATGTCGTGCTCGAGCAGCGCCTTGAGCGCGCTGAGCAGAAAGCTGAACCCGCCGGTGGAGTCGGCGATGTACCGGACCAGCTCGTCGCCGGTGCCGGTGAAACCGGATTCGGTGACCTGCACGTAGGTGGTGTGCTCATGCATGGGGATGAAACGGAACTCGACCGTGGTCGGGCTGTCCGGCGTGTAGCCGCTCCAGGTGAAGACGACCCGCCTGTTCTCCTCGACCTCCTTGACGGAGACATGGCTCGACACCCCGTACATCTCCCACTCCCAGACCAGTTCGGCTCCTGGGGTCATCTTCCCGCTGCTCTTCGTGTACCAGATCTTGCTGGTGATGTCCGGGTCGACGATGGCCTGGAACGCCTCAGCGGGCGTCCGCCTAATGCGCATGCCGACCTTGACCGAGGGAACCTGCGTAAGTTCAAGCGTGCCTTCCGGCATGCGGATCAACCTCTCGTCGTCTGGCCCAGATTAGACAATCGGGCAGTCAGTCATGACAGGCGCCTCACCGAGCCGCATACTTAGAGTAATGAGCCAGTACCGCGCCGCCCGTCGGCGCCATCTTGCAACCAGTCCTTTCAACTTTGACGATCCCGAGCCGCCAGCCGAGACCTTCTCCGTAGCTGAGCAGGTCACCCATGACAAGTACGGGCTCGGCACGATAATGGGCGTCGAACCGGGAATCGCCCTGGTCATCGACTTCGGCTCGCACGTGCAGCGAATCATGACACCGTCCGCCAAGCTGACCAAGCTCTGAGCCTGCGGTAGCACAAAGCCGGCGAGACCAGTCGGCCATAGCGGGCTGCTGCCGAATGTGGCGGCGGGCTAGGTTGACCAGCGATCGCGCATGACCTGCGCGATGAGATGACGCGCCTCGGCCGGACCGAGCGATTCAGCGACGAGGTGCCCGAAGCCGAGCTCGTACTGGTGTGTCTCGGAGTCATCGTCCACGTAGATGGCGCCGCCGCCGAGCTGTTCCAGATAGACGATGTCGGAGACAGGCCCGATCTCCGGTATCGGCGCGAAGCGCAGCAGTATGAAGGCGCCGGTCCCGATCGGATGCGCGCCGCCCAGGGGCAGAACGCGTAGCGTGACGTTCTCCCATCGGGAGACTTCGATGAGATGGGCGAGCTGATCACGCATGACGCGCTGGCTGTTGAGCCGACGCAGCAGGACAGACTCGTCGAGCACGGCAACCAGGGGCGTCGGGGGATCCGAGGTCAGAATGCGCTGCCGCTTCAGCCGCGTCTGCACCCATCGCTCGATCTCGCTGGGCGAGATGGAGGCGGTGGCTGCCACGTGCGCATCGATGGCAGCGCGCGCGTAGTCCTGGGTCTGCAGCAGTCCGGGCACCAGTTCTGGGCTCCAGGCCGATATCGACTCGGCCTCGGACTCCAGCCCAATGAGCGTGACGAAGTTCTCTGGCAGCGAGTCGGTGTAGATCTGCCACCAGCCGCGAGTGCGCGGTTTCTGGACCAGCCTGAGGAGTTCGGCCCTGTGGTCTTCCGGCACGCCGTACCTGGTGAGCAGGTTGGAAAGGTCGTCGGGTTTGATCCCGGTCCTGGCGAGTTCGATTCTGCTGAGCTTCGACGCAGACCAGCCCAGGGACTCCGCGACATCCTCGCCCGTCAGGTCGGCTTCTTCGCGGAGCCGGCGCAGCTCGGCAGCCAGCCGACGTCGTCGGACGGACGGACTACCAAGTTCGGGCATCCCATTTGGCCCTTTCTCCTCTGCGACCTCATGGGTTACCAGGCCAATCGGCAGCAGCCTAACGCCCGGCGTCAGCTTCGTGGAAGATTTGGAGAGCCGGGTTTTCGCGATCTGCACTGCATATTGCAATTTACGTCGGACAGGCGACACACTAGTTATGAGGCTGGATGCCCCCCGACGAAGGGAGGCAGCGCATGGCGGGCAAGCAAAGATGCCGGATAGTACGCCAATCGCGTGGTTCCAGCCGGTTTCCGGTCGCCGTGAGCAGCCGCCGATTCATGCGCTGCCGCGCAAGGGGCCCACCCTGGGCTCGTCGGCCATCTTCGTGCCATCACCGTACTGGGCCGACGGAGCCACACGCCGTCAGCCCAGCAGGCAACTGAGGTCGCCGCCCGTCGGCATCAAGGCTTGTGCTCACCACGGTGCCGGAGAACGGGATTTTCGGTTACGACCACAGTACATCTGCGGTCTGACGATGCAAGGGGCCGACGCAATCTGCCAGCCACGGACCCGAGCCGGGGGGAGGTGAAGGAAATGACGGTAGTTCACATAGTTGGCTGGTCAGTGATAGCGGCAGCGGTGAGCTGGAGGCTCGCATGGAGACGCGCTCGGGCGATGATCAATCACATCGCCGCCCAGGCGCAAGAAGAGTCGCGGCAATTGAGGGCCGAAGTGGCGAGATGGCGGGCCCATGCAGCCCGGCTGGCCAAGGAGATCGAGGCATGGAAGGCCGGACACCTGGAGGGCCGTGCCGACGTCGTCAGCATCGTGCCATTGCTGATCGCGGCGCAGCAGGAGAAGGTTGCCTGCACGTGCGCCAGCCAGATTCCCAGCGGCTCGTAGCGGACCGACGCTCCCGGCCAGGCTCCGCACAGCTGGGAGCGTCGGCAAGTGAGTGCCGCGGTGAACAACAAAACCTGGGCGCATAACAAAGCTCACGCGGACCCGACCCCGCACAGCCCGGTCAGGTCTGGGTGCATAACAAAGCTCACGCGGACCCGACCCCGCACAGCTAGGTCAGGTCTGGGCGCATAACAAAACACACCCGGACCCTCGCACGGCGCGGTCAGGCACGCGGAGCAGACAAGCAGCGCGGCGACTTAGTCGTCGAACTCGCCGGCTCGAACCCCGGCAACGAACGCCCGCCATTCGCTCGCGTCGAAGCGCAGCTGCGGACCCTCCAGGTCCTTGGTGTCCTTAACGAGAACGTGGCCGGTCGGAAGTCGACCCACGGCGACGCAGTCGCCGGCCGCGCACCACGAGCTGACTCTCCAGCTGATCGAAGCAGTGTCCGGGCCCCCGTGGGCACCGCCTTGTGCACCAGTCATTGCTCTACTGCCGCCCTCTCGGTCCGCGCCCGCCGGCCCGCGCTGGCCGGCGGCTCCGCTGGAAGGTGCTATTGTTCCCGGTCCGGATGCCGGTGAGCCGACGAATGACCGTGATGTGGATCCCGGATCGGCCAGCCACCCGCGCATGATCGAGTTCCCTGAGCAAGCTGCAGATTACTACTAACTGGCGTCACTGCAATCCCAAACTCGCCGATCGTCGCCATTTATTGCCAGACTTTGTGGGGATTGATCCGCAGCCATGACCAGGCGAACACGCCTCGTCCCTCGATCGGTCGCGTCTCTAGCTGACCGGCCCATCCTGGGGGTTCAAGTACGCCGTCAGCTTGCGCCAGACCAGAGGTAACGGCCAGCGATCCCGATCACGAGGATGCCGAGCAAGCGGCGGATGAGCGTGTCCGGTAGCCGGGACTGGATCCGGGCGCCGGTATAGGCACCAGCTAGGCCGCCGACCCCCAGCGCGAGGCCGGTAGGCCAGTCCGGGGCTACGGTGCCGTGTTGGTGCACCGACAGGATCGTGAATGTGACGACGCCGGCCACCGAGGTGACGAACGTGGACGCGAGAGCGGCCGGAGCTACCTCGGCTGGCGGCCGTCCCGATCCGATGAGGATGGGGGCCAGGATCGAGCCGCCTCCGATGCCGTAGATCCCGCCGACGCAGCCGACGGCGGCGGCCAGCAGGATCAGCGGGGAGCCGGAACGGATCCCTACGGTGGGCGATGGATTGTCCGTCCGGGCGGACTCATTGCGATCGGCGGTCCCGGTGCTGGTGGCGGGCCAATCTGGGCCAGCAGGCCTGTTCAGCGCCAGCCACACCCCGAGCGGAAACAAGACCGAGCCCGCAACCAGGTCGAAGACAACAGGCCCTGGCAGCAGCTCGATGCGGATGATCGCCCCCGCGATGACGCCCGGCAGGGTCCCGATGATCAGCAGGGATGCGAGTCCGCCGCCGGTGTGACCTTGCTGCCAGTACCGGTACAGCCCTCCGGGCGTGGCGACCACGTTGTAGAGCAGGTTGGTCGGGGTCACGGCCGGGCTCGGCGTGCCCAGCACGCTTACCTGGAACGGCAGGAGCAGGACAGCGCCAGAGACACCAGCAGGCGTCGCCAGGGCCGCGATCACGTAGGCGGCCACCAGGGCTACGACCTGCGTTCCGCCGCCTCCGAGCATCCGGTCACCCTAGCTGACCGCTGCCGGGGATCCGGCCCGAGCCCAGGTCAGCGATCCTGGCGGCCCGCCGCCGGCGGCACAGCAACTGCAGTGTCAGAGCCGGATGGAACGCTATGGGCATGGCCTCCGAGCAGCGCTACGCCGAATGGCCGGCCCGGCTCAGCCCGCGCAGCAGTGTCGCGTGCCTGTGGGCGTCCCGGCCTACCGAGGCGTCCGCGGGATGCGTGCTGCCTGATGCCTGCATCGACATCATCTGGGACGGCGCATCGCTGTTCGTCGCGGGGCCCGACTCCGGGCCGGTCCCCATCATCCCGCGGGCCGGCCAGTTCTTCGCCGGGCTGCGGTTCCTGCCCGGCAGGGCACCAGGGTTCCTTGGCGTGCCGGCCAGCGAACTGCTCGACAGCCGCGTCCCGCTCGCCGACCTGTGGGGCAAGGCTCCCGGCGACCGCCTGGCCGACCGGCTGGTCTCCGCCGCGAGCCCCGCGGCCGCGGCCAGGGTTCTCGATCACGCGGTCGCCGTCCGGGCCAAGGAGGCGCCGGCGCCTGATCCCCTGATCGACGAACTAGTCGCCCTATACACGACGACTCAGCCGGATGCCAGCAGGGTCGTGCAGATCGCCAGCCGGGCCATGTCGGTCGGAGAACGCCGGCTGCACCGGCACTGCTGTGCGGCCGTCGGCTACGGACCCAAGATGCTGGAGCGCGTGCTGCGGTTCCAGCGGGCCAGACGGATCGCCCGGGGCACTACGTCGCTGGCCCTCCTGGCCGCCCTGGCGGGGTATGCCGACCAGGCGCACCTGACCCGCGAGTCCCGGCGCCTGGCCGGGACGACACCGTCCGATCTGTTCAAGACGACCCCGCGAGGCGCCTCCTAGCCTGGCGCTTATGGATAACCACTTCACCGCGGCGCGGGACTTTATCCTGCGCCAGGGCCGGCTTCTTGAGCGCCGGCTGTTCGCGACCTGCTTCGAGGGAGCCCCGGCCGCCGGGGTCGTCGACGCGCTGCGCGGCTATCGCAACCACGACGGCGGTTTCGGCCACGGCCTCGAGCCAGACAAGCGCTGTCCTGCCAGCCTCCCGATCGACGTCGAGATCGCCCTGCAGGCGCTCGCGACGGCCGGAACCATTGACCGGCCGCTGGTCTTCTCGGCATGCGACTACCTGGCCAAGGTTGCGGCCGGCGCCAGCCGCGGCGGAGCGGTCCCGCTGGCCTTCCCTGTGATCGAGGCCTATCCGAGGGCCGAGCACTGGACCGACTGGACCTATGAGCCGGCCTTGAACCCGACCGCTGGCCTGGTCGGGCTGCTGCGTCAGCTACACGTCGATCACGCCTGGGTAGACGAAGCCGCCGGCTGGTGCTGGCAGCAGCTCGCCGCCGCTGAGCTCCCGGCCGATGCGCACGCGCTGCGCGAGGTTCTCGTCTTCCTAGAGCACGAGCCAGAACGTGACCGGGCCGCCGCGATGGCGGGCGAGGTCAGGGACCAGCTTGGAGCGGCCTCCTGGTTCCGGCTCGACCCTGACGATGCTGGCTATGGTTTGTCGCCGCTCAGCATCGCGCCTGCTGCCGACAGTCGGTGGCGCGTCCTGTTCGGCGAAGACGTACTTAACGCTCATCTGGACCGGCTGCAGCGCAATCAGCAGCCTGACGGGGGCTGGCCGATCAGCTGGGAGCCGCCCAGTGAGGCGGCCCGCCTGGAGTGGCGAGGCGCGGTTACCCTGGACGCGCTGCGCACGCTCGTGTCATACGGCCGGCTCAGCCAGAAAGGTTGACCGGCTGGCCGGCCCGGCGATGACCCCGGGCTAGCGCCGGTTCGCCCAGACCTGGAAGGTCCTCGGATCACTGATGAGCGTTCCAGGCATACTGGCGAATGCCGTCAGGTCAGCGATCGCATCGGCTACCTCGTCGGCGGTCGCCAGCCCGGCGGCCACGATAGCCTCGGCCGAGCCCTCGAGCATGGAGACGGCCAGCGCCTTAGTATCGCTATCGCCCGCGCTGCCGAATCTCTGGACGAGACGCAGCTCGGGTTCGCCGATGCCAGCCTCGCCGAAGTACCGGAAGAGCTTGCGCCCGATCGTGGGGTCGCCGCCGTTGAGCGCGCAGACCCGTGGATACATGGCCTGGTAGAAGCCGAAGGCGCTGTTATCGGGATCGCAGAACAGCCCGTCGAAGTCGGTGTCCTCGACGGCGATGACGCCTCCGGCCCTGACCGCCCGCCACATCCGGCCAAAGCAGATCGAGCGGACTGCTGATGTGCTGCAGAAGGAACCGGGAGTAGACGACGTCGTAGGCATCCGGGTCAGGACTCGCTCAGGGGAGGACGCCGGGGAGCATGGTGCGATGAGCCGGGGACGTCGAGCGGGTGTGCTGGCTTGGCGCCTGTTGCGGGCTGAGGATCGAGGCTGATGACGGCTTGACGAGCAGGTAGGCAACGAGCGCCGTCAGGAAGATCGCGGTCAGCACCCAGGTGGAGATCCGTATCCGTCGCATCAGCTGCTCCCCGACTGGCCCGCCGTCTCCAGGTCAGGAGGCAGGTGAATGCCCTCGCTGCGGAACACGGCAGCGATCCTCGCGCGCAGGATCCGCCCGACGTCGAATTGCTTGCCGGGCAGCGTTCTCGCCACGAGCCTGACCCGGAACTCGTTCACGTCGATGCTCTGTACGCCCATGACCGACGGCGGGTCGAGCAGCAGCTGGCGGAAGTCAGCTTCCTTGAACGCCTGTTCGCCGATCAGCCGGAGCGCGTCGGTCACCTGATTGACGTCCATGGCCGCCGGCACGGGCACGTCCACGACTGCGCGCGCCCAGTCCCTGGAGAGGTTTGTTACCTGCGTTATCTGACCGTTCGGGGTGATGACCAGTTCCCCGTCAGTCGTGCGGACCGAGGTGACCCTGAGCGTGACGTCTTCTACGGTGCCCTGGGCGGGCTGCGTGCTGTTCGGGACGGTCAGGCGGATGAGGTCGCCGAAGCCGTATTGGCGCTCGGTGATGATGAAGAAGCCAGCCAAGATGTCCTGGACGATGCGCTGGGCGCCGAATCCCAGCGCCACCGCGGCCACGGCAGCTGGGGCAACCAGGCTCGTGATCGGGATGCCGATGCGTGTCGCGACTGCCACGACGGTCGCGCAGTAGATGATCACGAGGAAGGCCCAGGTGAATACCTGCGCGAGAGCGTGCCGGTGCTTTGACGCCTCCGAGCGGACCAGCGAATCGGATTCGTGCGCGTTGGCGTCGATCCGGTGGGTGATCTTCCCGCGCAGCCACGTCGCCAGGCGTGTCAGCAGTATCGCGCCGGTCACGAACAGCACGATCTCCAGGCCATTGCCGCGGGCCCAGAGGGATATGTCGGTCAGTGCTTTCAGACTAAGCATGAGGAGTTCCGTTGTCGTGGGGCAGCACGCGGCCGGCCCATCGGTCAGCGGCAGGGGGAGGTAGGGGGTAGCCGGAGCACCCGCACAAACATACCCAAACGAAGTTGGTGGGTGGGTCCGGCCCCGCGCGCATTGCCTCCGCGTATCGGGTTATACCAGGACACCCTTCGATGTGGCGTCGCGCACCCAGGTGTCGATCTCGTCGGTCGCTCAGCCCGTCGGGTCGCTCAGCCCCTCGTGTCGCTCAGCGCCTCGGGTCCGGCAGCGCGCTGTCAGCGGCGTCAGCCGCTTCAACGTCCTCCCTCGATATGCCGAGGAGGTACAAGATGACATCAAGGTGCGGAACGCTCACCGAGGCATCGGCAGCGCTCCGCACCATCGGCTTGGCGTTGAAGGCGATCCCAAGGCCAGCCGCCGCGATCATGTCCAGATCATTGGCCCCGTCGCCGACGGCCACCGTCTGACTCAGCGGTACTCCCGCCTCGGCCGCGAACTGTCGCAGCATCCGCTCTTTGCCCGGCCGGTCGATCAGCTCCCCGGTGATCCGGCCGGTGAGTGTGCCGTTGGCGATCTCGAGGGTATTCGCCGCCGCGAAGTCGAGCCCGAGCTCGGCCGTCAGCCAGTCCGTGATCTGGGTGAAGCCGCCGCTCACGACGCCGCAGCGGTAGCCGAGCCGCTTGAGCGTCCGCACCAGCGTCCTGGCCCCTGGCGTCAGTCGCAGCTTCTCGGTCAGCTCGCCGAGGACAGCCGCGTCCAGTCCGGCGAGCAACTGCACCCGCTGGCGCAACGCCGCCGTGTACTCGATCTCCCCGCGCATGGCCGCGTTGGTCAGGGCCTCCACTTCGGCCGCGTGGCCGGCCCGGTCGGCGAGCAGGTCGATGGCTTCGTCCTGCAGCAGCGTGGAGTCGACGTCCATCACCACGAGCCGCATCGCCCGCCGGTGCAGCCCGCCGCGCTGGACGGCGATATCCGCACCGAGGCCGGCTGACTGGCGGGCCAGGTCGGTCCGCAGCGCCTCGGGATCGGCGCCCGAGACCTCGAACTCGATGCACGTGACCGGCTCCCTGGCGAGCCGCCCGATCTTGTCGATGTTCGCCCCGCTGACCGCGATCCGCCCGGCAATGGCGGCGATCACGCCCGGCGTGAGCGGGCTGCCGAGCACGGTCACGTGCAGCCGTCCCCGTTGCCGCGACTGCTCGCCCGAGCCCAGCGTGATCTCGGCATTCATGCCGAGATCATCAGCGATCGAGGTGACCGCCCGGTGGATCGCGGTCAGGTCAGGCGACTCCGGGCAGGCGAGCAGCACGCCGAGCACCAGGTGCCCCCGGATGACCACCTGCTCTACGTCGAGCACGGTCAGCTCATGCGCCGACAGCCCCGTGAAGAGCCTGGACGTGACCCCCGGCCGATCGCGTCCAGTGAGGGTCACGAGCAGCGTCGTTTGCGGTCGCGTTGGGTGCGGTCGCGTGGTTGGCGGTCTTGTCGTCGGCGGTCCGGACATGGCGTTGCCCACGCTACCGATTCAGCCTGGTCCGCCACCCGGCCGGGGCTCGTTGGGGTCGCCCCGAGGCTCGATCCGCAGCCCGCCCGGGTGCAGGACGTCCGGCCAGGTCAATCCCAGGATCCACCCGGGAAGACGGGGGTCGATCCGGGGATTGACCCGGGAAGCGGTGCTCGATCAACCGAGTCAACTGGATGCCGTTCATCGTCGGCCGGGTCGCGCCGGTCGGCGACATGGAGCACGGCGCCCCAGTGACGCCGCAGCCGGCCGTCTGGGCGCAGGGCCAGCCGCCGCCGGATCTCGCCGTATAGCCGGTCTCGTTTCCACTGCTCCATGGTGATATGCCGGGAAAAGGTCTCAAGCAGGCGAATGTAACCCTCGGCGTCGTAACTGACCTCCCAGTCGAAATGCCGGATCTGAACCTCGCCGAATAGCCCGCTGGACTCGATCTCGTCCCGCGCGTCGGGCAGTTCGCCGGGACGTGGAAATCTCGAGCCAGGCGGCAGTCCCTCGCCGATCTCGTCGTACACATCCTGGATCTCGCCGAAGAACGGGTCCCCGCCGACGGGAAATACGTGCGATGCGCTCCAGAAGGCGAGGTGCCCGCGTGGCCGCAACAGCTCCCACGCCCGGCGATAACGCACCGCCGGGTCGATCCAGTGCCACGAGGTGGAGGCGAAGACCAGGTCATAGGTCACGCCGGCGGGCGGCCGCCACAACTCGAACGCGCTCTGCACGATCTCCGCCCCTGCGAAGCCGGCCAGATTTTGCCGCGCGCGTTCGGCGAGTTTCGCGCCGATCTCGATGCCAGTGATGCGGTAGCCGCGCCGGGCCAGCGGGATCGTGGCCTTGCCGGTGCCGCAGCCGACCTCAAGCAGACTGGCTTCCGGCTGCAGCTCCGCCAGCCGGACAAGCTCGTCAAGTATCTCAGCTGGATAGCCTGGACGCGCCAGATCGTAGAGCCGTGCTGCGGAGTCAAATGTAGCCCTCAGGCGCTCTCGGTCACCATCCACGCAGATGATCCTCGCGTTGATCCCTTAGCTGCGCGAATTGTTTGGCGTCCCGCAGGTCTGGCGCGGCATCATGCACTGATGTTCGTCAGGCCGGCGAACCGAGCGCAGGCCGCGCGCCAGGAACTCGCGCTCCGCCTTGTTGGCTGTCCTCGCGATCGCGGCCTCGTAGGCAACCGCTGCCTCAGCATCGCGACCGAGCTTGCGGAGCAGATCGGCGCGGATGGCGTGGAACAGGTAGTAGCCGTCCAGTTTCGCGGCAAGGTCGTCGACCACCACGAGCGCGGCCGCCGGCCCGTCGACTTC
>Ga0207646_10004808_pt1 | contig 14496 bp, 23 predicted proteins | sample KBSK5502metaG_FD_184343 | JGI IMG/M metagenome (GOLD analysis project Ga0207646, IMG submission 184343) | Corn, switchgrass and miscanthus rhizosphere microbial communities from Kellogg Biological Station, Michigan, USA - KBS K5-50-2 metaG... | ecosystem: Host-associated > Plants > Roots >... | reverse complement strand
ATGGGTTTGCCTATGGGTCGCCGCTCCGCGCTCTTGGTACGGGGAAGAAAACGCTGATAAAATCAGCAGACCAGCGGTCCAACCTGCCTGTGGGGCTATAGCTCAGCTGGGAGAGCGCATCGTTCGCAACGATGAGGTCGTCGGTTCGAGCCCGACTAGCTCCACCATTCCTCAACAACTTACAGCCGTCGATTTTGCGTTGACGTCCCAAAACGTCCCAATTCAGTTCACTGCCACACTCTCAGCGAGCCTGGCACGGTCGATTCGCTCGTTCACCATCTCCATCGTCCGCACTGACGCCCGCCGCTGAGACTCGGGAACGAACTGCGCGTAGATGTCCATCGTAGTCGAGATCCGAGAGTGTCGCATTGATGCTTGCACAGACTTTGGGTCTACGCCCGCCTCACACATCCAAGTTGCCCGGGACGTGCGTAGCGAGCGCCAGGTAACTTTCTTCAGGTCCATCTTCAGCTTCTCTGCGGCTGGTCGAAGGTGACGCCGAACGATGTTCTGATCATTCATCGTGCCACCCTTCCTGATCGACTGGAACACCAGGTCTTTCGGGCCATCGGATCGAACAACTTTAATCCGGCGCCTAGCTCCCTGGCTGCCCCAGTTCAACTCAACCTCTAGCGTCCGCAGCCTTTGGATGCGCTCAATAACAGACGGGTCAACAGCGATCGTAGCCGAGCTGCCCGGGGTCTTTGTTACGCTCCAATCGCCGCGACAATAGCGTTCGTCGATGGTAAGCGAGTCGGCGTGAATGTCTTCCCACCGGAGCCCGATCAACTCACTCACCCTCAGACCGCTATGAACCGCAACGTAAATCATCGAGGCGTAAGGCTCGTCCACAAGAACCAGCAGCCTATCGAACTCTTCTGGGGTCAGATAGGGTTTCGCTCTGTGCTTGTTGACGACCTTCGCCCGTGGGATCCGGACGGCCAGCATCGGGTTTCTTATCAGCATCTCGAACTCCACTGCGCTCTTGAGCACCGACGAGAGGACTTCTTTGATCTTCAACACCACATCGTTGCCGATCGTGGCATCTCCAAAGCCTGAGAAATACGTTTGCAGGTTGCGTGTTGTCATGTCCCGCAACAGCATGTCTCTGAACGCCGGCATCAGGTACTTGCGCAATGTTCCCTGGTAGCTGACTCGGGTCGTGCTCGCCATCAGGGGGAGAGTTAAGGGGCGGTACGTCCCCTCAACGTAGTCTGCGAATCGGGTAGCTGAACCGATGGTTTGAAGCCCTTGATTCATGGGCCTCAGCATCTCGCTTGCTATCCTTGACAAAAAGTCTTTCAAAGAGCCGAACAACTTCTCGCAGCGCCTTGCAAGAGATTGTTATGCCTAACCACACCAACCACGGGAACTGCCAGCGGGAAATGAGTGGCCCAAACACTGCCCATGCTATCAGCAGCGGCAGTGCCGTTCCGGCGAACCAGACGAAGGGTATTTGGACGCGCTGAAGCATGCGACCGGATGCCTTCGGCGGCTATGAATTTTCAATACGTTAGGCGGGCCCGCGCGCGGCTCGCGTGCTGTTGTCTCTCGTCGTGAGACAGGTGTTCCCTAGGTGGCACCGAAAAGACGGCGTTTTCATTGGTACACCACTCCTTCGGCAAACCGCGCAACCAATCGACGCGAACTGCACCGAGCAATTCACAAGTTGTTGGCGCGATATCGTGAAAAGGCACACGCCTGAGCCCAGAAGCAACGCGAAGCTTTACACTCGCAAAACGATGTATGTCAAGCAGAAGGAGCTGCGATTCTGTGTGATGTGACGGACTTCCAGCCCTCCGCATACAAATCGGCTCGCACGGGAAGGTAGCCGGGATAACGGCGTCGCACTTGGTCAAGAACATTTCGGTCAAGAGTCACCAGGATCATCGGTTCGGCACCCTCGGCTAGAACCTCGCCGGTAGGGGCTACAGCAAACGATGGGCCGCCGAGCACCACACCGAATTCCGGTTGCGGACGTGGCACCGAGATCACGTGCGTGCAGCTCGTGATTGCATTGGCTGTGAGAACTGTCTTCCATCGCGGGAACGTGGCCGCCTCTGTCGCTCGCGGACAAACAATCACCTCAGCGCCAAGCGCACCTAGCAGGTGCGAGCCTTCCGGTCGATTGACGTCCGAACAAATCTGAATACCGACGGGCAGCGGAAGTCCCTGAATCACGGATGGTGGGTCATCGCCCGGATCGTAATGCGACGTCTCCCAGAAGCCTTCCTCTTCCGGAAGGTGCAGTTTGCGATAGGAACCGATGAACTCACCCGACCTGTCGAACGCGAGCGCCGTATTATGACAGCGCCCCGTCTTTGGATCGCGAATGATTGCTCCGCCGATGAGAGCGATCCCAACCTCGCGGGCGGCCTCGCTCATAGCTCGATGACGCCGACCGCCGGGCGGTTCCGCCTCGTCATCTTGGCGGACTTTGCTAGCCGGCGACCAGACATTGAGCGGAATCTCCGGCAGCACCGCGAGCTGTGCTCCTTGTGAGTGCGCCTGCTTCAACGCGTCGCGCAGGTCGCGAATGGCATCGCGTTCGGGGAACACCATCCTGATCAAAGCAACATTCAGCTGCATGCGAATCCCCTGTAGTCCATGTAATGCGCCGTTTCGGCGGCGACGGACACTCCACACATCTGATCAACGACGTGCAACGCCATATCGATGCCGGCAGAAACTCCCGCCGACGTGATGACGCCATCGTCCACGAAACGGAGGTCGCGCTGGACCGAAATGGCAGCCGCTCGCGAGTCGCTGATTTCCTGCAAAAGGTCCAACGCTCCCCAATGAGTGGTTGCGCGCCTGCCATCGAGCAGCCCGGCTTGAGCAAGCAACAACGAACCCGTACAAACGCTGGTCACCTTCCTGGCCGTCGCTGCCGTCGTGCGTATCCAATCGAGCGTTTCCCTATCGCTCAAGAGAGCGCGGGTGCCGTAGCCGCCGGGAACTACTAGGAGGTCGATCCGAGGCGCTGTCTGGAAGCTGTAGCGAGGCGTCAATTGCAGATCGCCGGTGGCCGTAACGGCCTCACCCTTCCTCGCCACTGTAAAGACTCGGAACGGGGCAGTCGCGTCTGATCGGCGCGATTCCACGCCCGGAACGAGCCTCGTTCGCGAAAAGACCTCGAAAGGGCCAGCGAAATCGAGCACTTCAACCCCGTCGAACAACAGGATTCCCACGTTGTGCTTATCAACCGGCGGCTGTGACTTGGAATCAGGGCTGTTTGCGACGTTCATGACAGGACTAATCCCAGATTGGCGGCCGTAGGACACCAGCCATGCGTAGATACTGAAACATCTGTCCGGCGTGAACTGCTTCGTGATATGCGATTCGCAAGATGAAGTCACCAGCCTTGCGGATGTAGCCAATATCGCTGCGGTCGATTGCGATGGTATTCAGATCGTCGTCCGACAACTGTAGGACCGTTTCCAAGAGCGACTCCCGATAGGGGACTCGCGAACACAAGTGCAGCGTCCAGATCATCAAAGTGACAATCAGGGGCTATCACCTGAATAACTGCGCCGCTCACGAAGCATCTGTCCGTAAAGATAATCTGCTTCCAGGATATGTCGCACCATTTCGAAACAGCTCATGGCGTCCGGATCGGGACGCCAGTCTGATAGGGACGACGAGATTGCGCGCCAGATGAGAATACTCCGGCGACGCGTCTCCGTTAAGTTGATGCAAAGAAGTTCCGCACCAGATATACCAGACATATTGACCCTTTGTCTCGCGATCAGCGCTCCCACCGGGCGGCAATGGCATCCATGGCTATACCGCAGAAATAATCAGGATGCTCCCGTAGCCGAGCCAGGTGAGGCATCGCAGCCCGCAATCTCGCTTAAAGTTGGCCCAATTTTCTCAGCCAGATCGCTGTCTCGAAGCCGAATCTCGTTCAGTAGTGCGTTCATCGTCCGCTGAAATGCGCGTTGGAGCTCCTCAGGATTGAGCAACGACGGATAGCACTCCGCGAATCTACTTCTCTGGCCTTTGGAGAGATCGTCAAAGCCTCTGCCGTCGCTGGTGGAAAAACCTTCTCGAAGGCATGCCAATGCGATGACCCGATTTCGCATGTTGCTTAACATGTATTCGGCCTGAAGAAGGCGGTGTCGTGCGATCGAAGAGCGTACATGTAAGCCGTAAAGCCATGCTAAGGCGATCAGTTCGGCTGTGCTGTCGGCGGGCGAGGGTTGCGCCTCGTTCGAGATCCCAAAGATGAGCTTGAACTTCGGTCCCGTGGCCCTGAACCGGTCGGCAGGCCAGAAGCTGATATCCACTTGGAGCGTGTTGCGCAAGAGGAATACGCGGTAGAGCGTCTCGCCCCTCCTTACGTCGCAATGAGCAACGGCTCCGTGAGCGTCGTACAGTCGAGCCGTCCATACGGCGACAACTTCGTCCACTGCAGCGTTAGGCGAGATGCACAACGCGAAGTCGATGTCAGACCAATCATCAAGGCGATCTGCGGCGGCCGAGCCGAGATGCGCCGCTCCGCTGATATTGGAGTCCGCCTGGGCGGCACGTACAAGTGCGGCCCTTATCTGCTCGCGTTCCTCTTTGCTAAACATCCAAGTGCTACAGGAAGCTCCCGCCGATGCAGGCTGCTGCAACCATCCAATACGGGCCCCGCTAACGATGATAGAGCGCACTGCAATGTCGGCCATCACCAACCGGAGACGACTTCGATTTTTTCGATACTGATCGCGTGAGTTCCACCGCGTTCGAACAGTCGTCCCGTCGCGCGAACATATTTCCCTGCGTACGGAAGCAAGCGGTGGCGTTCGTCGCGATCAGGAATTTGAGCCGAGAGCGGCGTGTACAGCTCTCCTGATTTGGTGAGAATTGCTAGTGGCGACCCCGAGCGGACACACTGGATTATGCATTTCCGGCTTTCTGCGTCTTTGGCTACTGAAGCGCTCTTATTCCGCAGGAGGCACGCCGTATCGCGTACGAATCCGACAATTGTGCCAGAAGTGCCCATCATGTCTGGCGGAATTGGCTCCGACTTTTGCGCATCGCACAGCAAAGCGATTGCGAGCATACCTGCGATCATCATCGACCGGGTTGTGATTCGCAACATTCTCGTGCGCCTCCTTCTCGATTATCTCGACGAGGAGCTCATTCGAATCGAACTGCCCCGTCTATCTGAACGCAAGGGGACCGTGCTTGGCTTGCGTTTTCTTGCAAGTCGCCAATGCCGTCTGTGCAAATCAGCCTTCCATCACTCGCTTCGCGAAGTCCTCTGCAAGGGAATAGCCGGGCACAGGCAGGTCGAATGCAACAAACCTGAAGATGCTACTGGCCAATCGATACCGGGCAACGTGCCCGGTTTTGAGCGCCTGAAGTCGCAGCACTACGGCGACGAACGCGCTCCCGACCAGCCGGTTCATTTCCACTCCTTGCGCCGACTCTCGTACGCAGCAACGAGCAGGGCAGCCGAGGATGCCGAAAACACCGAGTAATCCAACGGCGATTTGATGCCGAACGAGATCGCCATTGCGGTTCCGAACAAAATCAACAACACTGCGCTTCCGAGGGCGACCCAGACACGCCAGATCCCTACGATCAAAGCAATGCCGAAGAAGAGCTCCGCTATCGTAGCGGCCCACGCCAGAAATGGGATTGTGGAGGGTGGCATGAAGGAGTTTACTTTGGTGGTATAGCGTACAAAGCCTGCAAAATCTCCGTAGCCAATATTTCGCCCACGGTAAAGTCCAAAGCGGTCAGCAATCCCGGAAAGGAATGCAGCACCAAGCGCAATGCGCGCACACAGAGCTGCCCAACGTGGCCAGTCAGTCCGACCAGGTTTGCCCCTGTTCTCACTCGTTTCCATGTCTCGTCTCATTCCTGCGGCGTTGATTGATTACCCCCGTCGGGCCGTCAACCGGAGGCACGCTAAGCTTTGTCTCATGATCACAAAGGAAGTAGGCGAGGAACTTGGCCGGTGCCGTTCTACTGGCATTTGCTGATATCAGGTGAACTCCGCTAGCTGGTTCGAAAAAGCTCTCTCCCACCCGGTAAACGGCCTCCGGCTCGCCTTTCACTTGCGAGCGGATTGCCCCCGACACTACATACGCTACGACTGGGCAGGGGTGACTGTGCGCCGGCGAAGCCGCGCCGGGTGCATACGCAACCTCCAGAACCGTGATTTTGAGGTCATTGCCTTTCATCGTTGGTAGCGACCGCGACAACACCACCCGGTCTGCAGTCGCCTTGGTCTGTCCGACCGGCGCATTGGGCGCAGCGAGTATTACTCCGCAAGAGAGCCCCGCGACTGCCAACATTCTGAATCCATAAAGTCTTATCATTCTCGTTCCTCCATCCAGCAATTAATGCAGTCTTTTCGTAAGACGACAGCCCTTCCATCACCGGACGCCTACCGCGCTCCACGCTTGGTCACGGAGAGTGTTGGGGCGGCGGCATGCACGCGGCAGCGATTCCCAGCGCTATCAAGATAATTCCACTCGCGAAACGAGTAATCGCCCGGAAAACACTGTTCGACCTCGCAACATCACCCAGCCTTCCACCAAGGCAGCCAAACAGCGAATTCGTAAAGAATCCCAGCACAACAAACGCGATCCCGAACGTCAGGATTTGTGCGCTTGTCGAACCGGCTCTCCGGTCCACGAATTGCGGCAGAAAAGCCAAGAAGAACAGCGCCGTCTTTGGGTTCAGTGCGAGAAATCCCTGCAGAATCAACGAGTGCTTCGCAGGGTGCTGTCGTCGAGGGTTTCCTTCGATTGGGCGAGCCGCACGCGCGCCCTTACCGATAAGTGTCAGGGACCCGAGGACAACAAGGTAGGCTGCTCCCGCAAACTTGAGCACCGAAAAGACCGCCGGCACCGAGGCCAATAACGCAGCAAGGCCGACCGCTGTGGCCACCACTTGGAACAGATCCCCCAACGCGAGACCGACCGCTGAGAGGACAGCTGCGTGAGGGCCTTGTGCGATAGCACGGACCATCACGTACATGATGGAAGGTCCCGGCGTGATGAGCAGCACTAAAGCAGCGCTCAGAAAAATCGTCCAATGTGCTCCGTCTGGCACAGTCTGCGAATCCTACACACAACGTGAAGATGCTGCTGACTGATCGAAACCGGCAACTTGCCCCCAGTAGCTACGTTTCAGGGGTCAGCAAATTCGCGTCGCGAGCGAGCAGCCAAAGGCCATCTGCCTGCTTGCGAAAGAAGCTAAGCGTGTAACCTCTCGCTCGGGAGACTTTCCCATCCGGCGTGGTGATGGCCACGGCCAGCCGCGTACGCGTACAGGCTGTATTGGCGCTCACGATGCACTCCTCTAGATCCGCCTTTGACTCAATGCGCACGCCTTTCATAGGGCCGTCCCACGCGGCCTTGAATTCTTTCTTCCCGAACGGCGGCTGGCCAGGCACAAGGAAGATCATATCGTCGGTCAGCCTTGCCAGCATCGTTTGCGAATCGCCCTTCGCGGACGCACGCAGCCAATCGTTGAGCCACGTACGGATTGCCTGTTCGTCATTGCTCATAATGGGATCATTTTACGAATTGGGCTGGCCGTAGCATTCGGCGAAGACAGTGCGCGCACGGGAGAGCCGACCAGGATACTTGCCATCTTCTCCACGCAAGCGACCAATGGCCAAAAGAAAGAGCACCCGAACGTGTCTTGGGATCCCGAGTGCCGTTCTTACCTCCTCCTCGTCGAAGCCTTCCATCGGGCCTGTGTCATAACCTAGCGCTTCTGCCATCCACATCATCGTTGTTGCCGCGATCATCGTCTGCTTCGCCACCCACATTGACATGTTGGGATTTGAACCGAGATCCGCTGTGACATTCTTCCGATTTCTTTGAGCCCAGGCGTCACCGCCAATGCCGTGCTCCTGGCCCAAGCGAATCACCTCTTCGAGGTCCTCCCGCCAACCGAGAGTGTCTCCGCAGGCCACAATCACAACCGGGGCTTCTTCGACCTTCTGCTGGTTCATGGCGGCCATTCGCAGCTTCCTTCGCTGGCTTCCATCAGAAACGACGACGAACCGCCAAGGCTGAAGGTTGTAACTGCTCGGTGCCTCCAGGCCGGCACGGAGAATTTCCTCCAAGTCGCCGGCTGATATGGGCTCCGCTGCAAAACTGTCCGTCGCCCTACGCTGGCGCACAAGCTCGGATAATGGCTTTTCATTACGCATGCGGCGCGTTGTGAAACATCAAAATCGCTGCAGCCGTGCAGGAAGTCGCGACGACAGCGAATACGCCCCCGCTCCCATCAGCAGCAACGCGAACGCAATCAATAACTGCGTAAGCGCGTACTCCATTCCGCCATTTGAAACGTCGAAGCCGTGTCGAAGATGCACCAGGAAAATCGCTCCCAGCATCACAACGATCAAAGCCACAGCCGCGAGTCGGATAAAGACACCTACCAGCACGGCGATTGCGGACACAACTTGCGCCAGCCCGACTAAATAGCCGACCACGAGAGGAAATCGATGGTCCACTGCAAAGCGTTCCGGGCCAGGGCCTCCAAACGCACCAAACAGAATCGCCGCGCCGTGATACCAGAACGCCAGACCACAGGCAAACCTCAGAGCGAGCAGCGCGACATCAACCCCTGGTGCAGGGCGTTGGTGATTCACCCCCGATTTCGAATCGTCTGACAACACGTCGGTAATTTTCATGGACCAAATGGCATTATTGCTAGCTCCATTTAGTGGGCTTCCGAGATACCATTTATAGCGTTGGGCTGACGAGCACAGGAGTGAATTGTGCCGAAAAAATCCCTTGAAGTGCTTCTGGATGTATCAGTGAATCGGGCCAACGCAGTACCCCTGCACCGGCAGGTGTACCTGGGCATCCGCCGCCTGGTTCTTGCCAGCCAGTTGAGACCAGGCTCACGTTTGCCGTCTACCCGTCAATTAGCGAGTGATTTGCGCCTTTCGCGCACGACCGTGCTCGACGCCTTTGAACAACTTATTTTCGAGGGATATCTGCAAGGCAAAGTCGGTTCAGGTACTAGAGTCTCCTCCCACATCCCTCATGAGGTGCCGACACTTGCGTCGGCGGCGGAGCAGAATCGAATACCAAACGTGCGTCGCAAGCCGCGAATTGCGCGACGGACAGCGTCATACCCTTTCCAACAGACGGTGGCGGCCACGCCAATCCGCCCCCTCCGACCCGGCCTACCCGACATCGCCAGCCTGCCTCTTAACCTTTGGTCGCGGCTGACGGCGAAGCACTGGCGACGGGCAGCGGATCAGCTTTATGATCACGCCGATTCCCTGGGCTACCTCCCGCTGCGGAAAGCCATCTGCGATTACATCTCGCGGTCGCGCGCCGTTCGCAGCGACCCTGGCCAAGTGATAATTACGACCGGAGCGCAACAGGCGCTGTATCTCTGTGCCAAAACGTTGCTCGATCCTGGCGAATCGGTTTGGATGGAGGACCCGGGATACCCGCGCGCGCGAGCGGCATTTAAGAGCGCGCAACTGAGTGTCGTACCTCTTCCCGTAGATTCTGCGGGTCTGAATTCGGCTGTGGGTCCGAAGAAACGCCCAACACCACAAATGATTTATGTCACACCGTCTTTTCAATGTCCCCTCGGCTACACGATGACGCTGGAAAGACGTTTTGATCTTCTCCGCGTTGCCGCAAGGAACAACGCATGGATTCTGGAAGACGACTACTTCAGTGAATTTCGTTATGGCACAAGCCCGGTGGCAAGCCTGCAGAGCCTCGACCGCAACGAACGTGTCATCTACATCGGGAATTTCAGCAAGAACGTGGTTCCGTTCCTCAGGATCGGCTTCTTGGTTGCTCCCAGGCCCATTGTCCATACGCTAAAGATGGCTCGCACTGCCGTGAGCCGCCAGCCGCCTGGGATTGATCAAGCCGCCTTGGCTGAATTCATTGCTGATGGTCATCTGGAGCGGCACGTCAGACTGACACTCCAGATTTATCGTGAACGGCACGAGGCGCTGGTCGATGCCATCCACAAATATGGCAACGGCGTACTCACAACCTCCAGCTCGGGCGTCGGCATGTATCTTGTCGCTTGGCTGCCAGTCGGCGTTGATGATCGAAAGGCGGCCAGAGTCGCTGAGATTGCCGGCGTGAGCGGTGTGCCACTTTCGACGTTTTCTGTTCGCAGATTACAGCGCGGCGGATTGGTCCTCGGGTACAGCGCCTTCGATCTCAAAACAATCCGTATAGCGATTCAGAGGCTTTGCAAGGCCCTTACATCGGGCCGAGACGTATCAATGTCTTCCGAAATTGGACATTAGAAGTTCGAGGAGCGCAAGATGCAGATCGCACTTACTCAGGTCCCCTACATGGTTGGCGATGATCGCCACAGCGCCAGTTCACATGCTGTCGGTTCCGCTTAAGAGCCGCGGCACTCACCACCTACAATCCCGAGGCTGACCGTGATGGTAAGACCTTGCGCGCTAGCCTTCGCGTACTCGAAGTCCTGGCAGGATGTGTCCGAGCGACCCGGCAGCCGAACCGAAAACCCTGTTCCGAAACAGACACGCTCTGCTCATTTTCAGCTTCAGCATTGGTTGCCCCCACCGTATCCACATGAGCAAGAAAGCGCAAGTACCGCGTCGGCACGCGTGTTCACAATCGACTGTGAGAATTAGTCGAGGAGGTTCTCCGCCATGTTTCGGACTCCCCGCAGGAGATTGCTACTTACCACCATCGCGATAGTGGTTCTAATCGTTTGTGTCGTGGCCGCTACGGAGTCTCGTAATTCACTGAACTCGAAGCTCCCCTGGCGAGAAGCAATGATCCGTGTGTTGGGATCGCCGAATCCCAGTCCATCGCTTGGCGAAGAAGCCCAAACATTCGATCGCCTCATCGGTAGTTGGGACGCCGATTTCGGCTTTCCACAACCGGACGGCACCGTCCGCCATAAGAAGGGCGAGTTGCACTTCGGTTGGGTTATGGATGGTCACGCAGTGCAGGATTTGTGGATCGGCTACCCTACCGGCGAACAAAAAGAGCGCACGATCGGAACGACCTTTCGCTTTTTCGATACGAAGCTGAAACAGTGGCGGATCGTCTTCATCAACCCACAGTACAACTACGTGGTCACGACGCAAGGCGGCCGCGAGGGTGATCGCATTGTGCTGCGTGGCTTGGACTCGGATGGGCTTCCGATACGCTGGACGTTCAGTGAAATCACGACGCAGTCTTTCCATTGGCAGGGCGAGAAATCGCATGATGGCGGGAACACGTGGGTGCTCGAAGAAGATCACCACATGAAACGACGCGCTGGATACCCGTGAAGGGTGCTTGACCTGAACTGATGCCCATGAGTACGGCTGAAGCAATTGTGGAGCTTCTGCTCTTTGTCGTTCCCGCGTTCGTGTTGTTCTTCATCCATCGTCTGGCGCGGCTCGAAGAGCGACACTGATGTACGCGCCGCACTTTGCCGCCGCGCTCGCGATAAAGGGGAGATCTCCTGGCGCACCGTTGTGGGCTCTGCTTTGTCGGCGCCTTTATTCCCGACCTGCTGTAATTGCGCTTGCGCGGATCGGCATCGAGCCTGCACAAACATCGAACTTTTTCGACGATTGGTCTCATTCTCTCGTTTCGGTCGCAGTTCTGGCGACCGTATTTGCATCAGCTTTCCTCCGGAGGGGCAAGCCTGTTGTTGTCGCAATTTGGCTGGCTGTGTTCTCGCACTTCCTGCTCGATTTTCCGGTTCATCCGAAGCGACTCGCCCTAGCACCAATGACCGGAATCTATCTGGGATGGGATCTGTTGGCGTGGGGCTCGCGGCCAGGCTGGTTTGGCGCAATTAACGACTGGTGGCTGCAATTGACGGTTCTGCTGGTGCTGCTCCTTCTTTATGCGACCCAAGCTCGCACCGCACGTATTCAACCGGCAGCTGTGGCTGCATCCTCTGCACTGCTCATCGCGATTCAGTTGCTAACGCTGTTTCCGTGCATTGGCTATTGAATCAGGGATTCGCTTCCGGCTGGTGGAACTGGAGACGACGCCTTCAGTTTTGACGGTAACATTCCGAAATGTGCACGGAAGGACTTGATGAAGTGACTGAGGTTATTGAATCCCGCGGCGTAGCAAACATCCGTCACTGGCATCCCAGATCTTAGAAGATCGCGCGCACGCTGGAGTCTCCGATTCACCAAGTATTTGTGTGGCGGAATTCCAACCAGTTCTCGGAATACGCGGGCAAACAGAAAGATGCTCATTCCAACCTGTGACGAGAGATGCCACAACGAGTGGTCTGCCGTTGGGTCGCAGTCCATCAGTTCGCGGGCGGAGCCGATCCTTTCGGCATACCAGCGTAGCTGCTCGGAACGATACAGCCGGTGTCGATCGTGCTCAGCGTTCGCTGCTGCGTCCACGAGTTCACATGCCAAGGCATCCAGCGACATCTCCGCAGCATTGGACAGCAGCGGACTGAGGCGCAGCCGTAGGAAGCTGAGCCGATTGGTCGTTGGGAGCACGAGCGGCAACCGGAACACAGAGCGCCTCAATTCATCTGCGATGGGGCCAGAAAACTCGACTCTCAAGCAGGTATCGGGTTCCGCGTACTTGACGTGTGAGTAGCCGTACACTTCAGTCGGGCGGCTCAGAAATATGCTCCCGGCCCCAAGCGTCCATTCGCGCCGGCCGTATTTCAGCCTGAACCAGCCGTGCTCGACAATATTGACCCGGAAGTGCTCTGCAGCATCGTGCGACGAATAAGCGGTGGGGAGCTTAATCCCCGGCGGATGATCAAATCGAACCAAAGACACACAGGCCGTTTCCCGAATCATCCGAACGCGGAATGGCTCTACGTTCAAAGATGCGCAACAATCATCGGGAATCGTAGATCTGACGGCCACACGTCACCCTTGAATGACCTTCATTGTAGGCAGAAAAGCCGTATCGAACCAGGCGGGGCTAGATAATTACCGGCTTGCTTTAAATACGCCCAGTGACCTCAGCGGAACGTGGCCGCGTCAATCCTTTGCACCACAGTGTTCCACCGTGTTTTTGGGGGCCAAAAATCGCCCGACGGATTTTGCCGAAGAGTCTCGGACAGGTGTCGCGCCGCCGTTGCTCCTACTGTGTTCGTCGAGAACAGTTACGGTTTGGGCGTCTCTTTCCGTCGGCGAGCTGCGATCTCTGCCGAGGACTCGCCTTTGGTCGCTACAGCGGTCATTCCCTGGACAATACGCCAGGCTCCGCCCTCCTTCCTCATCGTCATGGCAAAGCGGTCGAGAGACTCGATGTTTTTACCTTCAACGAGCGAGATGTCTGTAACTTCGTACACAATCGAAGCCAGTTGTTTGTCCGCACTGATTTGAACTGCGATATTTCTTGGCTCCCCAAACCTTATCGTTTCAAATACCTGCCAATCGTTTCGCATCAATTCTTCCCACTCCGGGCGAGTCTTCACCACTTCGGCTGCGTCACTCCCGAAGAAGGTGAAATCATCTGCAGTGGTGAGCATCTTGGACAGCGCGGCGAGATCCTTTCGCTCGTAAGCTTGCCAAAACCGGATCTCTGTGGCGACGACTTCGGCTCTGTCTCCATCAACTTCCATTGTGGCTCTCCTGGAGCTCACGCATGATGTCAGCACGCTCGCAACTAAGAGGAGCAAGATCGATTTGAACATGATCGCGATGGTGGTGCTCGTAGAACAGCCAGGCGTCAAATCCACGCTGAGCCAAGACTGATTGAATGCGAGCAAGGTCCACGGGCTGATTTTCCTGCCGTTTATTGCTCAGTTCTTGCGTGTGTAGTGAAAGACGGTCGTGCCGGGCTCCCCTTTATAAAGATAAGTCCACCGCTGTGTCATGTGATCCTTGTCGTCGAGCGTTATCGTTAGCCCAGTGTTGTGCCAGTCATCTGGTGTTTTCATACCCGTTACTCGCACTAGCGAAAATGTCACACCTTTCTGCAGGTCGTCTGGAATGCCTGTCTCCATCTGAGGCTGATTGTGGGCTGCGCAGTAATGGGTTGCGATCAAGTGGGCGCCGTCAACGGTAAACATCGTGATCATGGCTGGGTCATTGCCCGGTTTCGTCTCGGCCATAAGGGCACTGCCATTGGCGGTGAGCATATAACTCTCTTTGACCGGCACACCGTCTTGAACCGCCTCCCACTCGCCCACCAGAGACGTGAGTTGCTTGAACACAGCCTCGCTCTTGCTTCTATCCGGCGGCTGCGTCTGAGCAGGCGACAAGGTTGCGAGGCCGATTGCGATGAGCATGTACAGCCAATGCTTACCGATTGCTATTTTCATCACCGGCTCCCCAAGGGAAGATCTATCCATCCAACATTCTCGAGAAATCGGGGGGAGTGAGCACTTGCGGTTTCTTGCTTTTTTGAGGGCGACAGTCCGGGCAGTCTCACCCTCTATCGGAGCTATCCATCACGGGGGGGTTCCCGCAGTCCGGCTATGAGGCGGTCGATATCATCAAAGTTGTTGAAAATGTGAACGGTAAGCGTCAGAGTAAGCACGGGTTGACGAACGTGAGATGTTAGTGATTACTGACGCTGAGCG
>Ga0207646_10004807_pt1 | contig 14498 bp, 18 predicted proteins | sample KBSK5502metaG_FD_184343 | JGI IMG/M metagenome (GOLD analysis project Ga0207646, IMG submission 184343) | Corn, switchgrass and miscanthus rhizosphere microbial communities from Kellogg Biological Station, Michigan, USA - KBS K5-50-2 metaG... | ecosystem: Host-associated > Plants > Roots >... | reverse complement strand
CCATCCATCAACCACGCCAGCGGCGAGTCCGTTGACGACGAGAAAGAAGACCACCATGATCACTCATGACCCAAGGTGGTCCCTTCCTCGTGGCAGCACCCTGGTCCCATCACACTGGCGAGCGACACGCCAGCCGCAGAAGCCACGCTTCCCGACAACATTCCTGCCGCCAGCGCCGAAGTGGCCAGCACGCCTAGCCATGTGTAGGGCTTCATCGCCCACCCCTCTCGGCGGCAACCTCACCAGATGAAACACGGCCAAGGCGGGGACGAGCTAACCGACAGCAGGTCCGACAGGCCGGACGCAGGAGGCTGCGCGTACGGATTCGACCCTTCTCCCGGCCAACCATGCGCGGGGGCGCGCAGGGCGGGCCGCCGAGTCGGCCCGGCGCAGGTTGTTTTCTCTTCCTGCCGGGGATGCCCTGGTGGAGAAGGCTCGCGCGTCATTGACATGCAGCTGAGCTTGCGGGCTCTATGTGCCGCGGGGCAGCCGCACCACCGTGGCGTATATTTGCGCATCTTTGTGGTTCTTGATCGCGCTGCCCCAACTCAGCGCCACCCGGTCCGGGGACAGGACCGAGATGCCGAACGTGTCGCCCGGCCAGATCTTCTTGTTCCCAAACTGGGGGGAGACTCGGATGGCCGGGGCCAGCCAGCCCCTGGTGATGGAGAAGGGACGCAGGTACGTGGCGTAGCCGAGCGGCGAGTTGTCGGCCTGCCAGGCGACATCGGCGACGCCGGGGCCTGCGCCTGCCACCTCCACGTTGTGGACGGCGTTATCGTGGTCGCTGGTCACCCGTAGGGGAGCCGACCAGGTGCTGCCGTGGTCGGTGGAGTAGGAGATCCAGCCGATGTCCCCGCTGGCCGCCTGGGTGTCCCAGATGGCATAGAGGTTCTCCGCCCGGTCCATCCCCAGGTCGCCGTCGATCCACCAGGTGGGCACCGCGATGGACCCCGCCGTCGGACCGACCTTCAGCAGGGGTGACCATGTCCTCCCGGCGTCCGACGACGCGGTGAAGGCCTCATGGCCCGGGTGCACCTTGAAGGTGACGGGGTTGAGGTGGTGATCCCAGATCAGCGCGTCGACCCGGCCGTCTGGCTGCACCAGCACGGAGGCGTCGTAGCCCCCGCCGGCGGGGAAGCCCGGCTGCATCGGAGTGATCCGGCCCCAGGTCTTGCCGCTGTCGGCCGACCGCTGGATCACCGCGGTCGCGTCCACGGCCTCGTAGGCACAGCTGCCGACCGGGCTGCAGATGATCTTCACGTCTGCCGCACTCGGCCCGTAGTCCCAGGTGACGTAAACCGCGCCGTGACGGCCGGCGGCGATGAAGTCCCTGTCGCCCCAGTTGCCCTTCACATGCGGGATGAGGGATCTGACCTGGGAGAACGTTGCCCCGTGGTCGAAGGAGGCCGCCACCACCGGATACGCATAGCCCCTGTGGTAACGCAGGTACGACACGTACACCGTCCCGTTCGGCGCTACCGCGATGGCGGGGTCATCGGAACTGCTGGAGTCCGGCAGGGTGATCGGCTTCTGGAAGTGCAGCCCGCCGTCGGTGGAGCGGGCAAAACCCTCACCCCCGCACCCGATCCACGCCTCGTAGACGTAGGCGGGCTGGTCCACGGCCTGCTCGACCTCAGCGTTGTAGCCCCCGCAGGTGCTCACTTCGGTCACAGGGCTCACGCCGTAGCCGGGACCGGGCCGGGCATGCGCGGCCCGCGGCGCTGGAGAGGCAACAGCCGACGGGGCAGTTAGGCCAGCAATCGCACAGCCAGCAGCCAGAAACTGGCCGGTGAGCAGCCACGCGGCACGCTGGTGCCTGCGGCGTGCACCCATGTCACCCGTCTTCCATACCGTACTCACGGTCTCTCCTTACCGCCTTCAGGGCGCCACTTCCCCTTGAGCGCGTACTTGGTGTAACGGGTCATACATGCCTGATACAAGGTCTACAACCGGGCCATGCCGGGCTTCAAGACGGGGCGGGAAGCCATCGGAGGTTACCCAGCCCGTGCGCTATCGGCACCTGCCCTCTCAGGCTGTGCTGAGGCGGCCAGATCGCGCCGGCCAGGCCAGCGCACGGTCTCACGCTGGACCACCCGGTTGCGGGCGTGCCAGACTGCCAGAACGGTTGGGCGGCCAGCCGCCGGGTGCCGGGCTCGCTTGTGCATGGAGCCTGGTGGCACCGGGGCGTTCGGTGCAGGAGGTGAGGCTCAGCGTGGCTGCTGGCGAGCATGCTGCACCGGGCGGCCCGGCGGAACTGCACTCCTGCTGGTTGTGTGGCATGCGGTTGTCCGCTGCTTCCATGGTGGCCGACGGCGGCGGCGCCTGCGCCGACGTGCGCTGGTATTGCCGCGAGGTGCGCGAGTGCACGGCCCGCTGGACCAGCCGCGCGGCCCGGCGCACCGACGGTGACCACGGCACGGAACGGCGTGCAGGTGCGCGGCGGCGGCTCGCGGGTGCCGATGTTGCCGGAGCCGCGCCCGGACAGGGCGGGCCGTGACGGCGGCGGGAGTGATCGGTGACCAGGGTGACGGCTTGTCGCCCCGGGTAATGACACGTCCTCACCGAGCGCCAGCACCGCAGTGATCAGGTCCAGCAGCGCGCCGGTGAGGTCCTGTTCGGCGGCCTGGACGACAGTGTCGTCGACGCGGAGGTGGTACACCGGCGCTCGCGGGACCGGCCTGTAAAGCGGCAAGATGGCCAGCGCGCGGCCGGTCAGGTCTTCCCATTGGGTGCCGTCGCCTCGCTGGGCGGTGTCCACCATGCGGCGCCGCATGGTGCCGTCCCAGTCGATCCGGGTCACGGTGACCCTCACCATCCCGATTCTGTCTCCGGGACGGACCTGGCAAAAGGTCATCGAGAGTGGCCGCTCACCCGGCGGCTGGCGGTTGCCCGGCGGGCCGTCGTCCTGCGGTGGCCTGGTCATGGTGCCAGCCTCACCAGCCGCCCCGGGGCATGCCAGGGGCAAACGCCCTTATCCGCCGTGGCTGCCCCCATGCCCCATCAGCCACCAGCCGCAGGCGGCGAGTGCGGCCACCAGCTTCACGGCATAGTTGGCGATCCGGCGCCGTGCTCCTGTGCAAGGCGGTCACGTGGCCCAGCAACCGCTATCTGGGTGACATCATCCCCTGGGTGCACACCGACCCTTGCCGAGATGACCTGGCTGGCCGCGACGCATCCCGCGGCGGCGGGCCAGGTGTTTCTGGCGGTGGACCGCGATGTGGGACTCGGCGAGTATTTCGTCCCGTTGATGGCCGCCCTCGGCCAGCCGGTGACCCCACCGGCCCGGGAGCCGGTCCGCAGCCGGTGCCGCATCGGAAAGATCCGCGCCGTACTCGGGTACCGGCCGCGGCAGACCATCGAGCAAACCCTCACCCAACTGCTGGTCCTGGCCAGGCAGCAATGCCACCCAGGAGGCATGACCGGGGGCTGACGCTCAACCCCGAACCGCTTGAGAGGCAGGTCCCAGCGGTGCAGCGCAGGGAGGCCTGGCGCGGGTGCGGCCGGAGGCTCAGCGGCCCGCCTGTTCCCTGCATCCGCGGCCGTTTGAGGATCTGGCGCGGTGGCTGGCCTGCTATCGCCGGTCTGCAGCCAGCACCCTGGACGCGCGACACCGAACTGGCCCCACGGGGCCACAGCGGGACGGGGAAGCCGGCCTTGGGATGAGGTGGTGCCCTCCGGATGAGCGAACATCCCGGCATTGTGTTCCGGCCCGGTCCCACGGGGCGGCGCGCAGGCCTGGCCAGCGGACCCGATGTCTGGGAAGCCGTTCGCGCGATCAAGTCTGCCCGGGCGGTAGAACCCGGCCTGGCAGAAGATGATCTGCTCACGATGGTCGCGGACAACACCAGCGTCCCCGTGCGCCTCCTCCGCATCGCCATCCGGTATTGGGCGTCCTACCCTGCCGAGATCGACGCCGAGATCGCCGCCGCCGACAAGGCCGAACAACTGGCTGAACAGGCATGGCGGCGTGAGCAGCGGCTGCTCGCCGGGTAAGAACCGTGAGCTGCCTCTGCTGCTGGACGAGATGTTCTCCGGCCAGATCGCCGATCAGCTCCGGTCCAAAGGGCACGATGTGCTCGCTGTGGTCGCGGACCCTTCGCTGCTCGCCCTGCCCGACGACCAGATACTGGCCCATGCCACCACCACAGGCCGCGCCCTGGTCACCGCCAATATCAAGGACTTCATGCCCCTCGATGCCCAGTACCGGGCCGCAGGCCAGACCTACGCCGGACTGATTTTCATCTCATCCAAGACCTTTCGGCAAGAACGCGCCTATACCGCAGTCATCACCGGCGCGCTCTCCGCATTCCTCGATGAGCACCCCGGCATGCAGCCTGGCCAGGTGGTCTTCCTTCCCCGCCGATAGTGCCCGGGCACGCCGCCAGCATCGACAGGGTCAATCCCTGCGCGCCGACCGTGCACGGGTGCGCCCCGTCGTCGCCGAAGTCGAACACGTAAACGAACTGCTCGCCCCGGCGCAGCCGCGACAACCTCACCTGCCGCTAGTCCTCGGTGACCACGCCCTCGATCTCCCAGTCCGGATCATCGAGCCGGGTCTGGTCGGCGAGGGTGAACTCCTGCAGGTGTGAGTGGTCCCAGCGGGCGAAGACGTTTCCGGGATGCAATGGCGACGGTGGCGGTAGCCGGGAAATGGCCGTCTCGCCCGGCAGCCCGTACCTGCCGGTGACCTACGCAGGAATACCCACAACGTTCGCACATGAGCAGCTTGGCGCCCAGCTCTACAAAGCGCCTACAGCCGCCGCGGTGAGCGAGCGCGACATCGTCCCGCGCAAACGGGCGCTCTAGTTATGTCAGCGAGGCCGCCCTAGTTCCCTGGTACCAGTCACCGGATTCTTCTCGACCTCAGCGTGAATACCAAGGAATCGTGAAACGTTACGCCCGCCTGGAGAGACAAAACGGAGGTTGCGCTCTCACGCTCCGGGTTCGCAGCTCGCTTTCAGAGTCCCTTCCGGGAATCACCAAAGAGCTGAGCGACCCGAACCCGGCCGGTGCACGCGGCCGGCTAGCGGGCAGAACACAGGAAGGAGAGTCAATGCGTACCTTGAGCCGCAGCGCCGTCCCGGCGCTGACTACCGAGCAGATGCGCGCTGTCGACCGGGCCATGGTCGAGGATCTGCATATCGAACTCGTCCAGATGATGGAGAACGCTGGACGCAACCTGGCCGAGCTAGCGATTACCCGCTTTTCGCCCAACTCTGTGACGGTCCTGGCCGGGCCGGGCGGTAACGGAGGTGGGGGCCTTGTCGCTGCGCGCCACCTGGCCAACCGCGGCTCTGAGGTCCAGGTCGTGCTCTCCAAGCCGGACCGCCTCACCGCGGTGCCCGCCCACCAGGCCGACATCCTCGCCCGGATCGGTGTCACCATTGCCAACCGGCCTTCCAGCGCCGACCTGGTCATCGACGCCCTGATCGGCTATAGCCTGCGAGGCGACCCCGCCGGCACAACTGCAGAGCTCATTACCTGGGCCAACGACGAAGCCGCCCCGGTGCTGGCCCTAGACACCCCCAGCGGCCTCGACCTGACTACCGGGACGGCCGGTACTCCTGCCGTGTGGGCCACTGCCACCCTCACCTTGGCCCTGCCCAAGGTCGGCCTGCTCGATGCGCCGAGCGTCGGGGAACTCTACCTGGCCGACATCTCGGTGCCGTCGTTGGTCTATCAGCGTATGGGTATTGCCGTCCCAGAGTTGTTCCGCCAGTCCAGCCTGCTCCAGATCGATCCATGGCCGCCATCCGGCCGGGCGGGTTAGGTGCGGGCGGTGAGCCTGGCGCGGTCGAGGACCTCAATGGTGCTGTAGCTGATCTTGATCAGGCCGTCGCGTTCCAGATCTTTGGGCACCTTGTCCAGCGACGGGCGCGCGACCCCGAGCATGGAGGCCAGGGCCGCTGCGGCAGTTCCACCCGCCCGTCCACCGCCTCCTTAGCCAGCAGGCTGGCGGCCTGGGCGGCCAGCGACTCGCGGAGCAGCGCCAGGAGCCGCGCCTGGCCAGCGAAGAACAGGCATGACAGCCTCCCAGATCGCTCGCCGCGGACAAAGCAGGATCCAGGTTATTGACGGACGCCATTCCAAGAACGGCACAATGCCCGTTCCAGGTTCAGCCAAGCCCGCCTCTCCCCTCCCCTGCAGCCGGGGGAGGCCGTGCGCTTGACCTAATCACGGCAGCTGCGGTGTAACGGGTTCACAGCGATGAGGCCCTCTTTTGGGCGAGCGTGAATATTGTCTCGGGCGCGGCGGTCAACCAAGACTGCTCAGAGATACAGAGTTAGTACACGAGGGCGAGGGACGGCTCACCGCTGCCGCCCGATCTGTGGCCGTCAGCCGAGGAGGTGACTCAATCGTGAAAGCCCCGCGACCCTCACTACCGAGCCTTGACCAATTGCGAGCGGGTGACGAGGCGGCCTACGAAAAGCTGGTATCCGATTTCTCGCCGTGGATGCAGCACGTCGCCCGTAAGCACGTCTACAGCGCTGGGCTCGCCGAGGACATCGTTCAGGAGACGTGGCTCGCCGTGCTGCGCGAGCTCGACACCTTCCAGGGCCGGTCGTCACTCAAAACGTGGATCTTCCAGATCCTGGTGAACCAGGCAAAGTCCGCAGGCCGCCGCGAGCGGCGCGTGATCGCTGTGGATCCACTCAACCACTGCATCGATCGGCCTGGAACCTCAGCCAACTGGCCTTCCGCGGGGATGGCCGCGTCAGCTGCCCGGCCGGAAGATCTAGTCATTGCTGACGAGGCAGCGCGCACCATCCTCGCCGCGGTCGCTACGCTTCCTCCCCGGGATGCCCAGATTATCGCCCTGCGTGACATCCAGGGCCTCTCAGCGTCCGAAGCAGCCGAACAACTCGGGATCAGTAGCGGGAACCAGCGGGTTCTGCTCCATCGCGCGCGGGCCAGGCTTCGAGCTCTGCTCCGTCCCTGCGTGGAGGATCAGAGCGGCCGCGCGACCTCGGAGCCAATCCGGCACGTTGACAGCAGCGCCACCTTCCGGCGAAGCAAGACGCCGCCGCGGCCTCACTCGTAGCAGCCCTGCCGCGATGTCAAACGCGACGGCCTGCTGGTGTGCGAGTCAGCGAAGGAGCAGATCGTCACGCGACACAGATGCGTGTCCAACCCCTTGGCCGGGCGTGTGGACCATCTCGTCCTCCTGAACACCTACTACGGGCATGTCAGGACACTGCGGTCTCCCGAGATGATCCGGCTACTCGCCGATCCGGCGTTCAAACCGCTGGCGAGCGCCATGCTCGACGACACGAACCAGCGGCTCTGGCTCGTGATGCACACCGCCCGCATGTTCGGCCTAGATCCCGGCGACCCGGACGGCGTCGGTGTGGCATCGGTGTTGCCGCCGTTCTTTGCAGCCGAGGACGTGCATGGTGACTCGCTCGAGGCGATCCGGTCCTGACCAGCGGCACTGTTTCCCGCGCTCGACGATCAGGACGCCAACGTCGCCGCCGGACGGTTGGCCCGGTTGGATATGCCGGTCAGCATCTACTTCGGGGCCCGACGACCGCTATTTGAACCCTGACGTCGCCCTGCATCTAGCCAGGCTGTTCACGAGCGCAGACGTCCACCTAATCGACAACGCATCGCATTGGCCGCAGTGGGATCGGCCCGACACGGTTGCAGCACTGATCAAAGGAGCAGCGGGGAAACCGCGCCTGAGCAGCGCCATAGGCGGCAGGCACGCCGCACTGCAGTGATAGCCACACATACGCGCTGGCCAGTCGCGCGGGTCATGGGAGCTCTGCGACGAATTGTGCCATTTCTTCTGCGATAAGCTCGCCCGCGTCCTCCTGGAGAAAGTGCGAGGCGTTATCGTACAGGACGGTTCGATGCGTTGAGAAGATCTGCTCGAATCGTCGCCGTTCCTGGTCCCCGAAGGCGAAGTCTTTGGTCCCCCAAACGATGAGCGCTGGCTTTGTGGCGAGTCTGGTGATCACCATGTGCTCGACCTCTTTCAGGAACTCGGAGGCCGCCGTGAGCTGGCCCGGGGCGATCACCGCAGCCTTCCGCCGTGAGCGCAGCCGCCAGGGAGCGAGGTAGAGACGGCGGACTTCGGGAGCGACCGGGAGGGCGAGCCCTCGCCGGAAGAACAATCGGGGGACGAAATTGAATGCCCAGGTCAAAGAACGCCCGGTGAACCCGCCCATGACGTGGCTGAACAGCGCCACCCGCCGGTCGCTATCGAGTGGCCAGGCAAAGGTGTTGCCTACGACGAACGCGCGGATCAGTTCCGGTCGCCGACCGGCAAGGGCAAAGCCGATCGGTCCGCCCCAGTCCTGCACCATGACCGTCAGCCGGGTGAGCCCGAGCTTGTCTACGAACTGCTCCAGGAAGCGGCTGTGCTCTTGCGGAGTGTACCGGTAGCCGACCGGTGCCTGCGACATCCCGTATCCGGGGTAGTCGGGTGCAACACAGCGGTAGTCGTCCTTGAGGCGCGTGATGATCTTGCGGTACAGGAAGGACCACGACGGGTTCCCGTGGAGCAGCAGCAGCGTGTCGCCAGTTCCCTCGTCGACGTAATGGATTCGGGCGCCTCCGAAATCCAGCCAGCGATGCTCGGCCGGGAAGAGAGAGGCGGGGACCGTGAAAGGCAACGTCATCTCAAGACACCTTCGATGAGTTTCGCAACTTCGCAACTTCGCCCGGTCTGTCCAAGCTTGAAAAGTGGCCGCATGCTGGCAGGAGCGTCAGCTCCGGTACTATTTCTGTACTTCCATACAGTTTTGGTGCCTGCGCGGGTGGGGGCAATGTTCACGTTCGCCCAAAAGAGGGCCTCATCGTTGTGCACGCGCCACACCCACGGCTTCCGCGGTCGGGTAAGGACGCAAGGTGAGCGAGGGCAGCCTGCACGTGGCGTTTGTGCACCAGGTGCCCGTCCTTGCCACGCTCACCCGGGTGGACTGGGAAGTCGTCCGCCGGGGCAGGCTGGCGGTCCTGATCACCGGCCGGCACCCGCTGGCTGGCCGCGCCGCCCTCACCTTGGGCCAGCTCAGCGGGGAAACGTTCCTGGTGAACCCGCGGGAGCTGGCCCCCAGCGCGGTCCAGGGGCTGACGCTGATGTGCGCCGAGTTCGGCGGCTTCGACCCGGCCGTCCTGGAATCACCGTCCGCGTCCGCGCCCACGCCCGGCGCCGACTGGCGGCCCGTCCGGCAGGGAGCCGCCATCGCGGTGATGGCCGAGGAAACCGCCCGCCGGATCTGCCCCCAGGACGTCACGGTGGTCCCGGTCCAGCCGCCACCCGGGTACGTGATCGCGGCCGCCTGGCGGCGCGGGAACCACTACCCGCCGCTCCAGCAGCTCCTCGGCTTCGTCCGCAAACTACCCGCCACCAGCACCCCGCCCGCTAATGCCCCACACTTATCACCACGTGCGGGAAGGTTGTCCCGCAGGTAGGGGCGGTACGCTGCCAGACCTGCCTGCGGCCCGGGGAGACCAGCGGGATTAGCGCTGACGGTAAGCCGCCCGGCTGCGCTGTCGTGTCCCCTCTTTAGGGGACATGACGGCCTTCTGGTGGCCACTTATGTTGAGCTTGATGATATTTGAGCCGACATGAAATCAAGGTCTGCTCGGCCCGGCGGAGCTGCGGCACTAGGCGGCGCGGCGCATACGTGCAGCACGTGGAACCGGGTGGCGAGGCGATATTCATGCTCGCCCAAAAGAAGCCTCATCGTTGTGAACCCGGCACACCGCGGCTTTGGCGCCGGGTAAGGAGGTAAGGCCCTCAACAGCGGCTCATCTCAGGGGGTTGTCAGGTGACCAGTGGACCTGGCGGCGCTGAGATTGGGCCGCCACAAAGACCGCACTCAACGCCCCGCGCGGCACACGGCGCCGAAGGCGCGGCCGCAGCCGCCCGGGTCCTGGCGCTGCTCGAGACGCGTGCCATGGCCATTGGCCGGGCCATGGCCCGCGCCTGCCTTGAGGGCGTCCCGGCGATGGCGAGCGTTGCTTCGCATGATCACGCCTTCCCGGCACGGCTCAGCCACCTGTGTGCCGAGCACGTCCGCGCCTTTGCCCGCTCAGGCCGCACCGGGCGGCCACCCGAGGAGGCCGATCTCGCGTTCGTTCGTGACCTGGGTGCCCGTCGTGCCCAGGACCTGTTTCCTTTGGCGGCGCTGGTCCAGGGAATGCGGCTTGGCCAGCGCGTCTTGTGGGATGCAATCGACGACGCCGCGGGGCCACACGGACACCAGGCGATAGTGGCGTTGACAGCCCACCTGCTCGACTACACCCACCTGGCCAGCTACCAGCTGGAAAAGGCCTACGCGCAGACCCAGCGGCAGATCGAGACCACCGGCCAGCAGACCCGCCTGGAGTTCTTCGAAGACGCCCTCTCCGGCCGGCTGTTCGCGCGCCCTGATGGCCCCGGGCAGGCCGTCGCCCTGGGCTTCGAACCAGACGCCACCTACGTCGTGGCTGTCGTTGGCCTGGCCTCACAACCCGCTGATCCGGACAATCTCGCACCCCTGCGCGGAGCGCTCGAGCGCCGAGCATGGGCAGACGGCCGCCGTCCCTTCGCTGTCACCCGCGGCGAGCATGTCGCCTGCGTGGCAGCCACCCGGCAAACGACGCCGGTGAGGAACACCATCGCCACCATCGCCTCGGGACTGCCCGCACCGCTTGCCACTGACGTGGTCGCCGGAATCGGCGGCCCATGCCGAGGGCTAGCCGAGGTACCCCGCGCCTACGAACACGCCCTCCTCGCCCTGCGGCACGCCCGCAACGTCGGCGGCGTCGTGGTGCTCGAGGACGTCGGCACGTTTCCGTACCTGCTATCCAGCGCCGACCCGACCGCCCGGCAACTGAGCACCCGCCGCGCCGAACGGCTGCGCGCAGAAGACGCCCGGTGCCACGGGCTGCTCACCCGCACCTTCACGGTCTACGTGGACTGCAACCTGAACGTCATCCGCGTCGCGAGCAAGCTCGGCCTGCACCCCAACACCATTCGCAGCCGGCTCGCCAAAGTGGAACGCCTGACAGGACTAGACACCCGCCGAGTCACCGACGTCATGGAACTCGTCACGGTCATAAACCTAAGCCGAACGACAACAAATCCTGAACCAAAAGGATGAACGCCGCGAAGCACCCCTGCCAGTCCGCCTGGCGGCACGGGATCATTGCCCGCTGCCCCGCGGCTCCTCGGCTTCGTCCGCAACTACCACCACACCAACACCCGGCCCGCTAATGCCCCACGCTTATCACCACGTGCACAAACATCTATTGGACGCCTCCCCTGCCGGCCCGGTTTCCTTGGTCTAGCAGCCGCTTGAGGCGGGGCACCTAAGCCGCCGCTTTGCTCGATCTGACCGCGTCACCAATTAGATGGTGAGCACGTATGAGCCATTTCATCGACATCGCAGCAGTCGAGGACAACCGGATGCTCGTCGACAGCCTGTGGGCGTGGGCCAGCGAATCCAGGGACATCCGGCTAAAGACGGTTACCTCCACGGTTGACGAGCTGCTGCGGGCTCGGCGCGAGCCTGTCGACGTCGTATTGCTCGACGCCGCATTGCGGGCCGAGCCCGATCCCGCAGGCAACGTCCGTCGACTCATCGACGCAGGCCACCGCGTCGTGGTGATCGACGGGTCGGCCGAGCCCATCTCGGCTGCGCGTGCCCTCGCCACCGGCGCCGATGGTTATCTCACTCGCGACCACGACCTTGCGGCCCTTGCGGGGACGCTGCGTGCCATCGCGGCCGGAGGAAAGGCATGGTCCCCTGGAGCCACGGTGGCGGCCGAGCCGGACGGCCACGCACTGCGCCCGCTTCTGTCCGAACGAGAGCATGCTGTGCTGATGGCCTATGCTTCCGGCCGGACTCTGGACTCCACCGCCCGGCACCTTGGGATCAGCGTGGAGACGGCCAGGACGTATCTCAAACGCGTCAAGGCCAAATACCAGCAAGCGGGGCTGCCCGCCTATACCAAGGTGGACCTCGCCGAACGTGTGAGAGCCGACTGGCAGGAGGAACCTGAGCACGGCAGGTCTTTAACCATAGCGCCTGGTCCGCTGCCGATCATGAACAAGCTAGCTCAGCCGACGGTCACGGCCTTGATGAGCTGGGCCACCTTCTCGGGCTGATCCCATTGAGGCCAATGGGATGCGTCCTCCACGTTATGCAGATCCGCGCGGGGGAGCAGTCCTGCTAGGTCGTGCCCCAGCTCGAGGCTGAGGTATCGGTCCTGAGCGCCGAACAATAGCGTGACAGGCACCTGGAGTGCGCCGAGCTCTCCGTCGGTGATCCGCCTGTCTTGCCTGTCGAGCTCGCCGAATAGTGCCGCGGTCCAGGATCGGATCGCGGGCAGCGCATTGGGACCCGCGCCATCGCCGAAGAACTGCGGGAAAACGGAAATGACGCCGACCCCATTCGGGTCCAGCGGGTCGGCCCCGAACTGCCGGGCGGTGTGAGCGAGCAGCCAGAGGCGCTGGGAGCAAGACACCCAGATGCTGGGAGACGGCCTGTCGGGTGACGGCGAACCGCGCCCGCGATTTCGCCGGCCGCGCGCTCGTGCGTCCGCACCAGGCGCAGGATGTCGCGGCGCGTCCCGCCGGCCAGCGCATGGAGCATGTCATCGGTTGAGGCTAATGAGCTGCTTGCGCGGAGGTCCAGCATCACTCGCCATCGGCGATCGGTCCGGAGGTATCCGGCCAAGCGCTTGACCCCAATGTCAAGGCGGCCTGCCAAGTTACGGGCCATTGCATCATTGACTGGACCCGGGGTTTGGGCCGTGATCGGGGGTCAGTGGCACCACATGGGGGTCGGTGATCCACGCGTGCTGGTCGCGGTAGCGCCGCAGGTACTTCAGCAGCCGATGGGCGGCGGCTGCTTCCTCATCGTGCCGCCAGGCCAGGGAAAGCACATACTGCGGCGGTGGCTGGATGGGCACGACGGCGATCCCATTGGCACGCACGGCGTGGGCGGTGGTTTCGGCCATCAGGGCGATGGCGGTGCCGTCCCGGATGGGCCGCCAGTCGGTGCCGAGGGCCATGGTCGTGGCGACGGCGGATTCTGCGACGTTCGCCTCGAACCCGCCGAACTCGCGGCACATGAGCTTGAGGCCTTCGAAGGCGCCGGGAGCGAGCGAGCGGGGGTTCACCAGGAAGGTTTCGGTGCTGAGTTCGCTGAGGGTCACCATCTGCCGGCCGGCGAGCTTGGTTTGCTGACCGGCCAGGACGGCCAGGCGGCCGCGCCGCAGCGCTTCTGACAACACCTCGCCCGCCAGGGGAAGGGTTAGCACCCGGTAGACGACCGCCGCATGCAGGCGGCCCTCCGCGAGCTGCCCCAGAAGCCGCTCGCTGACCATCGCCGAGCGGTCTACCACGATGGACGGGTGCTCGGCCTGGAATGCGGTGAGCGCCGGCGCGACGACAGGCTCGGCCAGATGCGCGACGCCGACTCGCACCAGCCCGGCTTGGCCGCGCCCGGCCATGCGGACTCGTTCCACGGAGCCGTCCAGGTCGGCGAGCAATCGACGCCCCCGGTAAAACAGTTCTGCCCCGGCTTCGGTGAGCTCGACGTTGTTCCTAGTCCGGCTGAGCAGCCGCACGTCAAGCAGGCGTTCGAGCCGTGCGATGGCCTGCGACAGGCCGGGCTGGGTGATGTACAGGCGGGCGGCCGCGCGCCCGAAATGCAACTCCTCGGCCACCACGACGAAGTAGCGCAAGTGCCGAAACTCAAGCTCCGCATGCCGGTAAGCCGCCTCGGCAGGCAGGCGCAGGATGGGCTGTTCGAAAGGTTTGGGCTGCCCTTTAGCCAGCGAACCGGCGGCCATCTCGCCTCCTGTGGTCATGCACTGGTCCGCTGTGATAGCTGCCGCTTATCACGGCTGGACAGACATCTATTGGAGTAACGGCCCCGCCGCAGCTTAGGTTCGGAGCGTCCGCTGGGCGCCCGAGCGGTGAGGAAGACCAACGAGTGTTCACGGTGCTGCGACGCGGTTCGGGCCCGCCGGGGCAGTGGTGACGTCGGCCAGTGCGCCCAGCTTTCTTCGTCACTTCCGAACGCCTGCGCGGTGGCCTGATGCACGCAGGGGGCAGTAGCCGCGGGCGTTGAGCCCCGATATATAGGCCGCGATCAATTCCCGCTCGGCCACGGCCAGCAGGGACGGGCCACGCAGTAGCGCCTGGTGATAGTCCAGCAGCGGCCGGGCGGTTTCCGGGTAGGCGCGGAACACATCCAGCAGCCCGCGCCGGCTGGCACGGACAGCATGTAGGCCATGACCCATCATGCTCCCGGACCGCCCCGTGATCTTGGCGTGTGTTGTCATCTAGCTGACAATCCATCACCACCGCCTGCGCCCTCCGGGTTGCAGCCGGTCAGGTTGTCCCTGAGCCATCAGGGTGCATCAGCGGGCCACGCGTTGGTGTCCCGGTATCCGCGGACGAAGCCGAGGAGCTGCTGGAGCGGCGGGTAGTGGTTCCCGCGCCGCCAGGCGGCCGCGATCACGTACCCGGGTGGCGGCTGGACCGGGACCAC
>Ga0207646_10004805_pt1 | contig 14502 bp, 14 predicted proteins | sample KBSK5502metaG_FD_184343 | JGI IMG/M metagenome (GOLD analysis project Ga0207646, IMG submission 184343) | Corn, switchgrass and miscanthus rhizosphere microbial communities from Kellogg Biological Station, Michigan, USA - KBS K5-50-2 metaG... | ecosystem: Host-associated > Plants > Roots >... | reverse complement strand
TGCGCGGTGCTGAATGAATTCCGGCACCACTTCTTTGTCCGCGAGCACATTTGGCATGCCGAGATATTTCACCTCTACGACTAATCGCGCCGCCAGATACGTCGGCCACGCGACCTTGTAAACTAGCACAAACGGCAACCGGAAGTACGCGGCCTCAAGCGTCGCGCTTCCCGAAGCAATGATCCCGAAAGAAGCACGTTGCATCGTCGCAGCAGTTTCACCCGTCACGACCTGAAATAGCTCTTGTTTCATGGGCGCGTCCGTCAACGTACGGGAAATCTCCTCAGCCAGCGGCTCCGATGCCGCCGCGATTTCAAAATGCAAATTTGGTTTTTGCTTGCACAGTTCGCGCGCGGTCTCAATCAAGATGGGAAAGATTTTGCGCACTTCGCGCGGGCGACTACCCGGAAAAAGTCCGATTAAGTTCGGATCGCGTTCGATATCGATCTTGCGAACGCGCAATCTCTCGACCATCGGGTGGCCGACAAATAGCGTTCGCAGGCCTGATTTGTTGTATAGATCAGCCTCGAAAGGAAAGATGCAGAGCATGAGATCGAGAAAACGCGCCATCTTTTTGATGCGGCCCCGGTTCCAGGCCCATACTTGCGGGCTGATGTAGTAGATGATTTTTCGCTTCGCCGACTGCTTCCGCAAGGCACGGGCGAGGCGCAAATTGAAACCGGGATAGTCGATTACCACCACGGCGTTGGGTTTGGCTTTCTCGATCTCGGCGAGCACTTGGCGGAATTGCTCGCGAAAATAGCCGTACTTCTTAAGCACTTCCCACAAACCAAGAACGGCTGCGTCGTTGAGCCAGTCGGTGAACTTCTCGCCGGCGAGCGCGTGCATTTGCGGGCCGCCACGCCCGATGAACTTAAGATCGACCTTGCACTCGCGCAGCGCGCGCATCAATCCAGCTCCGTGGTTGTCGCCGCTCACTTCGCCCGCGACGAAATAGATTGTCTTAGACACTCGCGCTGATTCGCTTCGTTATTTCCACCGCTAACTCCAGTGCCACTGTTGCCTGAGAGCCGGAAACGCGCGGCTCGCGTCCGGAGCTCGCGCATTCGATAAACGAGGTGAGTTGACGTTTGAGTGGTTCCTCGCGTTCGATCTCGACCTTGTCACGCGTAATCCGTCCCCCAGTCCGCCGATAGATTTCGCCGCTTTGATTTTGATAATCGAGCGAAAGATAGGCGTCCTCCTGAAAAACCCGGATCTTGCGCATCTGCTCGGGACTGATGCGGCTTGAAGTAATGTTTGCCACGCAGCCGTTCTCAAAGCGCAGCCGCGCATTGGCGATGTCCTCGCCGCGGCTCAGAACCGGCACGCCCACTGCATCAATGCTCTTCACGGGTGAACGCACGAAATGCAAAATGATTTCGAGATCATGGATCATAAGATCGAGAACCACACCAATATCGGTGCTGCGCTCCGGGTAAGGCGAAAGTCGATGCGCTTCGATGAAACGCGGGTGGGTGAGGTGTTTCTCGAGCGCGCTTAAAACTGGGTTGAACCGTTCGACGTGCCCGACTTGCAAAATCAGACCCTCGCGTGCCGCGAGTTCCACCAGTTCGGCCGCCTGCGCGGTATTGTCAGTAATCGGTTTTTCAATCAGCAAATGTTTGCCGTGCGCGAGGAGGGACCGCCCCACCTCGTAATGCGTATTGGTCGGCGTCGCAACTGAAGCCGCATCAACCATCTTAATAAATTCGTCGAGCGATTTCGCCGTCGCCGCGCCAAACTTTTTCCCGATGGCGTTCCCTCTTCCAAGATCGAGATCGTACACCGCGGTGAACTGGGCCGACGGAATCTCCGCATAAAGCCGCGCGTGGTTGCTTCCAATATGCCCGACGCCAACGACGCCAACGCGCAATTTATTCATCAATGATCCCCTATCCTAATGCGCCACATTTTTTAAAAACCACTCATAGGTTTGCGCGATGCCATCGCGAAGCGGGATCGTCGGTCGCCACCCCAAATTCTGCATCTTGGTCACGTCGAGGAGTTTTCGCGGTGTCCCGTCAGGTCTGGTTTCGTCCCAGGCCAGTTCGCCCTCGAAGCCGACGATATCACAGATCAATTCCGCAAGTTCACGGATCGGGATGTCTTCACCGCAGCCGACATTGATGATTTCGGATGAATCATATTTCTCGAGCAGAAAAAGACAGGCCGAAGCGAGATCGTCCACGTGCAAAAATTCGCGACGCGGCGTCCCCGTTCCCCATATGGCCAGCTCACGCGCCTTACGCGTTTTCGCTTCATGCGCCTTACGCAAAAGCGCTGCGAGGACATGCGACGTTTCCAGATCGAAATTATCGTTCGGACCGTAAAGATTCGTGGGCATGGCGGAAATGAAATTGGCGCCATACTCACGCGCATAGGCCTGGCAAAGCTTAATACCCGCGATCTTGGCAATCGCGTAAGCTTCATTGGTCGGCTCGAGCGGACCGCCGAGCAACGCGGTTTCCGGAATCGGCTGGGGCGCAAACTTGGGATAAATGCAGGAGCTTCCAAGAAAGAGCAGTTTGCGCACGCCGGTTTCGTAGGCCGAGTGGATGATGTTGTTCTGGATCCGCAGATTATCGAGCAGAAACTCAACCGGAAAATCGTTGTTCGCCTTAATCCCGCCGACCTTTGCCGCAGCGAAGATCACGATCGCTGGCCTTTCCTTGGCGAAAAAATTCTGCACGGCGCGCTCGTCGCCAAGATCAAGCTGCGATCGGTCGCGCTTAGGAAGGTTATGGAAGCCTTCTCGTTCCAGGCGGCGCATCAAAGCGCTGCCGACCAGACCGCGATAACCTGCCACAAAAATTTTCTCTGACGTATCCATCATAAACTCGTCCAGCTGCCGTTTAGCATTTTCCTTTTCCCGCCTTTGCGCAATCCTCACTTCGTGAAGAGATCACGGGCTGCAAGTCTAGAAGACTATTAGCTTTTCGTCGGCGGAAAATTCCTTCGATGATATCACTCTTGGAGCAAGCCATCGAGATCCACTAGTCATGAAGAAAAAAGCGCTCATCATTTTCCTGGGGGGTGCAGGATTGATAAATTGCATGGCCGCCGCGCCACTCGCGGAGGCTGACAAAACAAACGAAGCGTCGCTGCCCGAATCGCGCCCAGAAGGAGCTGTCGATCAACTTATTCCGTGGCTGCTGGACGAAAGTCGTCAATTGCGCGGGATACGGTTCGCTGAAGTGATTTTCGATACGACGGGAAAACGCGTTCTGCCAGTCGATCCGAAAAACGAGGTCGATCAGCGTGTGGTGAAATCAATCAGCGCAGCATGCGATGAAACAGTGAGGCGATTAAATGTGCCGGATAGCGCGATTCAAAGCACCACGCGGATCAACGAAGTAAGCAGTCATTTTGAGGATGTGTTGCGCGAGCTACTCAACGCAGAGCCCGGATTAAGCTGCGATCTTCCACGCACGGCCCAGGGGCGCGCGATGCGTTCCGGTTATCCTGATTTGCGGATTGTCGATCTTGTGAGCAAACGCGTTTTTTATCTCGATCCAAAACTTTACGCAGTCGGCAGCCGCGACACCAGCTTTCGCTCATTTTATTTCGAGCCAAAAATTGCGACCAACAAGGTGCGTGATGATGCTGTCCATTTCATCGCCGGCTTTGAGCACGAACCGCGCGAAAAGAGCGGTCGTTGGAACTTTACGCGCTGGGACCTTGTCGATCTTGCCCAGTTTAGAGTGAAGCTGAAAGCCGAGTTTCAGGGCAGCAATCGTGACATGTATCGGCCGGAAGCGATTGTGGCGACGAGTGCGAAATGATTAGGCATGGCTTGAGTGAGTTGAGTTCGATTACGAGCAAGAGTTGCCGAGAGCGGCACCGCCGGTAAATATACTGTGACGATGATTGCAAAGGCAGCGGAGACATTTCAGTTCGATACGATTGACGATGTGGTGAGCGACATCGCGAAGGGCCGCATGGTCATCGTAACCGACGATGCCGATCGCGAAAACGAAGGTGATCTGGTTATGGCTGCTGAAAAAGCGACGCCGGATGCGGTCAATTTCATGGCGACCCATGGCCGAGGCTTGATTTGTGTGCCCATTTCAAATGAGCGAGCGGAACAACTAGGCCTGCAGCGAATGGTGGCGCAGAATCGGGAAATGTATCGGACCGACTTTACGGTTTCGGTTGACGCGGCGCGCGGCGTCACGACCGGCATCAGTGCTTTCGATCGCGCGACCACAATCCTGGCGATCGCAAATCCGAAATCATCGCCCGACGATCTCGTGCAGCCGGGACATATTTTTCCGTTACGGGCGAAGGATGGCGGCGTGTTGCGACGCGCCGGCCATACCGAGGCGGCGATCGATCTTGCGTGTTTGGCCGGCCTGCAACCGACAGGCGTGCTTTGCGAGATTTTGCACGACGACGGCACGATGGCCCGCTTGGCGGAGCTGATGGAGTTTCGCAAAAAGCATGGTCTGCGTATTTGCACGATCCAAAGTTTGATCGCACATCGTCGCGTCCGCGAGAAGCTGGTGGAGCTGGAACAGATCGTAAAAATGCCCACGGATTACGGCGATTTCGATTTGCATTTGTACCGGGCGAAGCTCGACGACAGCCATCACCTCGCGCTCGTGAAAGGCAAGATCGACAAGGACAAACCGACGCTGGTGCGCGTGCACAGCCAATGTCTCACTGGAGACGTTTTCGGCTCACGCCGATGCGATTGCGGAAATCAATTGCACGCGGCGCTCCGCCAAATCCAGGAGGAAGGCAACGGGGTTTTGGTTTACATGCGCCAGGAAGGACGCGGAATTGGGTTAGCGGCGAAAATTCACGCTTACAAATTACAGGAGGAGGGCCTCGATACCGTGGAGGCAAACGCCAGGCTCGGCTACCCAAGCGACTTACGCGATTATGGGACCGGCGCGCAAATACTTGTCGATCTTGGTGTCCGCCAGTTTCGTTTTTTGACAAATAACCCGAAGAAAGTTGTTGGGCTCGAGGGTTACGGCCTTGAAATGATTGAACAAGTGCCGATTCGCAGCGAAGCCAATCCGCACAATGCAAAATACCTCGAGACGAAGCGAACTAAGATGGGGCACTTGCTGTGATTTGGGGTTGCGGATTTCGGCCTGTTACAAGATCGACAAGGAGCCACCGATAGTCGACGAATCAGATCGCGCGAATCTAAAGTTGAATGCCGAAAATCGCCCCGACCCGTCCCCGCGCCAGTGACGAGCAGCGCACGTTCGTCATCGTGGCCAGTCAGTTTAATGCGCCTTACGTGGACGGCCTCGTTGATCATGCCACCGAAGAATTGCGTGCTCTCGCGCCGAACGCGAATGTTTCGATCGAGCGAGTGCCAGGTGCATTCGAAATTCCAGTCGTTGTGCGCGAACTGGCGCTGCAGGAAAAAGCGAATGCCGTGATCGCTTGTGGCGTCATTTTAAAAGGCAAAACCGACCACGCGCAAAATCTGAGCCACTCGGTCACGGATGCGCTGCAACGCATCGCGATTGGTCATGGCGTGCCGATAATCAACGCCGTTCTTAGTTTCGACAACGAAACTCAGGCGCGCGAGCGCTGCCTCAAAAATGAGATCAACCGCGGGACCGAAGCCGCGCGCGCCGCGGTGAAAATCGCCGATGTGATATCGAAACTTCGCGGGAAATAGGTTTTTATGGGCAAACGGCGAAAGGCGCGCGAAGCTGCGATCCAGTATCATTTCTGGCGTGATCTGCAACACGGCCAAGGGCCGGAACGCATCGACGATTTCTGGGAATTTTCCCCGGCGACACCGCGGGTTCGCGATTTTGCTCAACCCCTCATCGAGGGAATGGTCGCGCATCTCCCTGAAATCGACGAACGCATTCGGCGTTACTGCGAGAACTACGAATTCCATCGCATCTCGGCGGTCGATCGCAATGTCCTGCGGCTCGCGATCTATGAAATGCTTTATCGGGACGACATTCCGCCGGTCGTTTCGATCAATGAGGCCATCGAGCTGGCGAAAACTTTCGGCGGCGCGGACTCCGGCCGTTTTGTCAACGGAATTCTCGATCGAGTGAAGAACGATTTGACGCGTCCGTTGCGGGAGGCGATCCCGAAACAGAACTCAGACGCGACGAAATAGCCGTCCTCTCATTCCGAGCGCAGCGAAACGGAGTCGAGGAATCTCTTATTATTTCAAAGAATGCGCGCTCTCCACTCCATGTCTGCCTTGAGAACAGTGAGAGATGTCTCGACCCGTTCGACTTCGCTCAGGGCAAGATTTTCGCTCGACATGACAAAAAAATGAAGTTTCTCGAAGCCCTCGTTCAAACGTTCGCGAACAAACCGATCGATTGGGATGAGCTGGAAGAATCACTCATCCGCGCGGATCTCGGTGTGGCGATGACAACGCGAATCATTAAGACGCTGCAAGAGCGTGAAGCGTGGTCGCTCATGGGTATCAACGACGTTGTGAAAGTCGTGCGCGAAGAAATTGCCAGGATTCTGCCGGCCAATTCTCCGCCGATCGCTCCAGAGCAGCCCAAACCAAAAGTGATTTTGCTCGTGGGCGTAAACGGAACTGGAAAGACAACGTCAACAGCGAAACTCGCTCGTTATCTTCAGCAAGGACCTGCCCTGAGTGCCAGCCGAATGGATCGACATACTGTTTTGCTAGCGGCAGCCGACACTTTTCGCGCCGCTGCGATCGAACAGCTCGGCATTTGGGCCGAACGGCTCGGCGTTGAAATGATTCGAGGCCAGTACAATGCTGATCCGGCGGCGCTTTGTTATGAAGCGTATCAGGCAGCCCTGAAGCGACAGATCGACTTTCTTCTGTGCGATACCGCCGGGCGGCAACACACAAAAGCAAATCTCATGGCCGAGCTTCAAAAGGTGAAGCGCACGCTTGGCAAACATGATCCAAGCGCGCCGCATGAGACGCTGTTGGTGGTCGATGCAACCACTGGGAGCAATGCTCTTAATCAGGCCCGCGAATTCAAAAGCGCAATCGGCCTCACGGGTCTTATCGTCACCAAGCTCGATGGGAGCGGCAAAGGCGGAATCGTTGTTGCAATTCAGGATGAGCTTGCAATTCCAACGCGTTTTGTTGGGACTGGGGAGCAACTCGACGATTTTGCGCCTTTTGATCGCCGCGTGTACATCGACAACCTGCTGTAACGTGATTCGTTAAATCGTGAATCGCGATTCGTCTTGCCCGATGTAACCTTTCGCACCATTCGACGGGCGCGAATTTGTCGCGAAAATGTTTTAGCTGGAGTTCAAGACCGTGGGAGAATCGACCAAAGAAGTGTTCGTGCCAGAAGAGAGTATCCCTCCGGTCGCAGCAACGGGTTTCCTCGGTTTTCTCGCAAAGTTCACCGTCCTCAAAGGAGCTCAACGCGAGTTGTGGCTCACCTTTGCGATAAAGCTGCTAATCATCTCGGCCTACTCGATCACGAACAAGACGCTCATTTTATGGCTTTCGTCAGATCTGGGGTTCAACGATCAAGCGGCGGGAGCGCTAATCGGCTGGGTCTGGGCGCCGGCGATGACCGTGTTCACTCTGTTAGCTGGCTCGGTAACCGACGCGGTCGGCCTTCGCCGAACTTTCTTTCTCGGTGTCTTTGTCTGCCTGGTCGCACGCGCCGTCATGGTCTTCACGACAATAAAATGGCTCGCGCTTGCCGGCGGCTTGTTTCCTTTGGTCATCGGGGAGGCGCTCGGCACTCCAGTGCTGATCGCGGCCGCGCGGCGGTATTCGACTACGCGACAACGCTCGATCTCGTTCTCGATCATCTACATGGTCATGAACATTGGCTACCTGATTGCTGCACGCATCTTCGACTACGTCCGGCAATCATTAGGCGAACATGGCCATCTAGATCTCTTTGGATTACAGATAACAACTTACCGCACGCTGTTCCTGGTGAGCCTCGGTTTTGAGTTCCTGCTTCTTCCGACGATTTATTTCCTGCGCAGAGGAGCTGAAGCGACAGACGAAGGGGTTAAGTTCGATGCTGAGCCGGTGAGATACGCCACGGGTGCGTTCTGGGAGCGTATCTGGCTAACCGTCCGTGACAGTGCTCGCGATACCGTCCGGCTATTTCGGCGGCTGCTCAGTCAGTCCATGTTTTACAGGCTCCTTGCTTTTCTTCTCTTGATTGGATTTCTGAAGCTCATTTTCCTGCAAATGGATTACGTGTTCCCCAAGTTCGGCATTCGCGAATTGGGGGACGGCGCTCCGATCGGTCAGCTCTCCGCCATCAATTATCTTCTGATCATTTTGCTGGTGCCAATTGTCGGCGCGCTGACGCAACAGTTCTCGGCCTATCGAATGGTCGTAGTTGGTGGAGCGATCTGCGCGGCTTCGGTGTTCGTCATGGCTTTGCCGACGGCGTGGTTTCAAGGTTCCGCGAACGGCACGATCGGGCAATGGCTCGGCCACAGCTATCTCGGAGTCAAAGGTGGCATTCATCCGTACTACGTCATGACTGCGATCTATATCGCCATCTTCTCCGTCGGCGAAGCGTTCTACTCACCGCGAGTCTATGAGTACGCTGCCGCGATTGCTCCAAAAGGTCAGGAGGCGTCCTATGGCGCGCTTTCCTATATCCCGTTTCTTATAGGCAAATTGCTCGTCGGGACCGGCGGCTGGTTGTTAGCTGCGTTTTGTCCAGAACACGGTCCGCGGCGTTCCGGGATAATGTGGCTCATCTTTGCTCTGGCGGCATCGATTGCCCCGATTGGATTGCTTGTGTTCCGTCGGTACATTCGCGTCCCCGAAGCCGGGCGGCAGGATATCGACTAGTACCGCGTTGCGATTACGCACACGAAAATGCGCAACATCGACAATCGCCTTACCAAGTTGCACCCGGCCATTTCTCGGCCTGCTTACGAATTCAATTAAAGGAGATCGACCTCACGCCTGCTCGCCTGCCGGAGAAGCTTTTGCCAAAAGTGAACGGCGGAGCACGGGGATCGGTCTAAATCTACACGCTGGAGATTAGGGATGAACAGCACACGATTACCACACAAGCACGGCTCGCATAAAACTCTGTGGATTGGTTTGATTGGCACTATTGTTGTGATTGTCGGCTCGATTTTATTCGGGTACGCTCAAACACAGAAAAAGGAAATTGAGAAGATGAATCCCAACAAAGCAGTTCCTAGCGATGCCGAGCTGCGAAGCCGGCTGACCAAAGACCAGTATCGCGTGACGCGAGAATGCGGCACGGAAACTCCATTTCAAAATGCCTACTGGGACAATCACAAGGCCGGAATCTATGTCGATCTCATCACTGGCGAACCGCTCTTCAGCTCGCTCGATAAATTCGACAGCGGCACAGGCTGGCCCAGCTTCACGAAGCCGATTTCGAAAGAGCGCGTTGTGGAAAAAAGGGATTCCTCCTTCGGAATGGAGCGCACCGAAGTTCGCTCAAGCAAAAGCAATTCGCATCTCGGTCATATCTTTGAGGATGGGCCTCCGCCAACCGGTGAACGTTATTGCGTCAATTCGGCCGCGCTGCGTTTCATTCCGGTGGAGAAATTGAAGGAAGAAGGTTACAGCGAATATCTGTCGCTTTTCCCACAGGCGGAATCGCAAAGTAATAAGCCGTAAGCGGCGATCCGAAATCCGATAGACTGTGTCGACTCCGTTTCTCGAAGGCGAAGATTTGGAGACGCATTCTCCGGTCGAGGCCGGGGCTGATTTTCAAACGTCGCCTTAGCGCGGTGCCGCTGTCGATCTAAGGCAGGAGCGCAAGGCAGAAGTACCCCCGCTCGTCGATTGGGTTGAAAAAAATTCGCAGCGTGCATCCGCGTCCCAGAAATCAACGCCCTGTAGGGAGAGTGATGCCGTCGAATTGTAGAAGAACAGCGCTTGGCGCAAGCGCCCCTACGACCGATATGAAGTCGCGACCATGTCGAAACAATCTGACAAATCGCATGAGACTTCGGCGCTTGTTGCCGGAATCGCCGCGTTCACAACGTGGGGACTCGTTCCCATTTATTGGAAGCTGCTCAAGGCTGTTCCAGCCACTGAGATTCTTGCGCACCGTTTTGTTTGGACGTCGATCTTCTTAATCGCATTGCTCACCTGGCAGCACCGCTGGACCGAAGTAGAAACCAATGTTCGATCGCGCCGCGCGAGCCTCTATTGTCTGGCAAGTGGCTCGATGATCGCGATCACCTGGTTTTTGTACATCTGGGCGGTAATCATTGGGCGCGTCATCGAGACGAGTCTCGGTTATTTTATGACGCCGCTCATGAACGTTTTGCTTGGCGCGATTTTCCTGCGGGAGCGACTGAGGCGATGGCAATTGGCTTCCGTTCTGCTCGGAACAATAGGCGTTTTAAATCTGACCTTTGGTTATGGACGTTTTCCGTGGGTGGCGTTGTCATTGTGCACCACGTTTGGGCTTTATGGATTGCTTCGAAAAAAATCCGGCACGGCGGCGATTCCTGGTTTGTTTATCGAAACGGTTTTGCTCGTTCCACTGGCCATCGCCTATCTCATCTTCCTAAAGACGAACGGACAATTAATGTTCGGGTCGGCGGATATCTCACTATCGATCTTGTTGGTGAGCACCGGCATTGTCACCGCCCTGCCGCAGGTTTGGTTCGGGCACGCCGCGCAGCATTTGCGCCTTACCACCCTCGGCTTTTTGCAATACCTCGCGCCGACCGGCACGTTTTTCCTGGGCGTGTTTGTTTACCACGAGCCATTTACGGGCAACCACCTTATCACGTTCGCGATAATCTGGATCGCTCTCGCGATCTTTACCGGCGAAGCCGTCGTTCAATGGCGCAGACGATCGGTGCCAGGACCGGCAATGCCGATCACACAGTAGGAGCGATTGACCTCAATCGCCTTCGGCACGTGCATGGATAGCTAAAGCGGTTCGGTCAACCGTCCTACCAGCACGGAATCGCATCACGGCGTTTCGCTTTGCCAGAAGCGAGCGTTATCTTACATTGTCGCTTCGATGATGAGAAAAGACGATTTTGATTACGCGATAGAAAACACCCAGGTGATCCTCGCTCCGGAGCGGCAGATCGCGACCTTCGGGACGACGAGCTTTCGCTTTTATCTCATCTCCGAGTTGATGGACCGCGTTGATCAGGTCCGGATTCGCGACGGAAAAATTCACGCCGAGCGCCCGCAAATTCTCACTCCGGAACATTTCAGTCGCTTGTTGCTCGAAGGATTCGGCGAGAAAGCGCAGCGCTATGCCGATCAATTGCGCGAATACGCGCGCAACATCGCGGTGCTCCGTTACGGATTTCAATTTCGTAAAACGAATGTAACGGAAGAGACAATCCGCGACTCAGTTGACGCAGTTATCACGCGGACAAAGCGGCGCGTGGAAGACGCGCAGGAACCGTTGAGCGCCATCATTCAAGGCGTGGACGACGCCTGGGAAGTTTGCCTGCTCAAGTTCACCATCGACATGATCGAGCGCTCCGCTGGCGGAAACCTCGGCGACTTCCGAAAGCGCGGATTGATCTGAATGGCGCGACGGCCACCCAAAAGTGGAATTGAGATAGACTGCAAGATTCGGTCTATTTCTTGTTAGATGGCAAAGAATATCGAGAGGCGGCCGGGCCGTTCTCTATCCCGCGTTGGTCGTCCTTCCCACCGCTAAACTTTCCGCTTTCTTCGATCCGTGCGTCTTGTCATTCTGCGCGTCCTGCAAACCGTACTTTGAAAAACTATCTCCAGCTTAATGCCAGCCTGCTTTATTGGATTTTGATTGCGCCGTTTACCGGACAATTCTTCAAAATCGCACCTATCTTCCGGCAGATGGTGTTCATCGGAGTGCGCGCTGCGCCGATGGTTGCGCTGACCGCATTCAGCGTGGGCGTGACGCTCGCCATGCAGGCCGCGCATTCCTTGAAACAACTCGGCGCGGAAATGTACATCCCAGATTTGGTGATGGTGACGCTCCTGCGTGAGATGGGCCCGGTTTTAATTGCGGTGATTGTGATCGGCCGCAGCGGTTCCGCAGTCGCGGCGGAACTGGGAACGATGAAAGTTTCCGAGGAGATCGAGGCGCTGGAAGTAATGGCTATTAATCCAGTCCAATATCTGGTCGTGCCGCGGTTCCTGGCCATGCTCGTGATGCTGCCAGCACTCACAATCTTTGGAAACTATATCGGCGTGTTTGGCGGGTGGGCTGTGTGCACCTCCGCACTTGATTTTAATACAGCCGGTTACGTCCTACGCGCCTTGCAAAGCGCGGACACATGGGATTTGTATTCGGGAATGATCAAGAGTGGAGTGTTTGCCTGGATCGTGATCACGATCGCGTGCAACGCCGGATTACACGTGGAAGGTGGCGCAGAGGGTGTAGGGCAAGCCACGACCGCCTCGGTCGTGCAAGCTTTGCTTGCAATGTTGGTCACGAACGCGGTGCTTACCGGGATTTTCTTTTTTGCGGCATGAACTCCAACGAAGCGCCAATCATCGAGGTTATCGATCTTGTCCACCAATTTGGGGATCGCACCGTGCTCAACGATATCTCCTTCAACGTCCACCGTGGCGAGACGCTCGTTATTATGGGCGGAAGCGGTTGTGGCAAAAGCACGTTGCTCCGGCATATGATTGGTTCGATGAAACCGACTTCCGGTTCTGTAAAAATCTTTGGCGAAGAAATCGCAACCATGAAGGAACATGAGATCGGGCGTGTCCGGCAACGGTTCGGAATGCTGTTCCAATCCGGCGCGCTGCTGGCGTCGCTCACTGTGGGCGAGAACGTGGCGCTGCCACTTTTTCAACACACTGACAAGTCCCCTGACGAAATCGAAGCAATCGTGAAACAAAAACTCGAGATGGTGGGGCTGACCGGCTTTGAAGATCTTAAGCCGGCTGAAATCAGTGGCGGAATGAAGAAGCGTGTCGGACTGGCGCGCGCACTCGCGCTCGACCCGGAATTGCTTTTCAGCGATGAGCCAACGTCCGGGCTCGATCCGATTATGACGGCGGTTGTCGATCAACTAACGCTCAAACTGGCTCGTGGCAGTCACATGACGGCAGTCGTCGTCTCGCACGATATGACGAGTGCTTTTCGCATCGCCACGCGGATGATCATGCTCGGTCACGGTTCAATTGTTGCGCACGGCACGCCTGAAGAAATTCGCACGAGCACAAATCCGGAGGTGCACCAGTTTATAAACGGCGAAGCAGACGGACCGATCCCGTTGAACCTCTCGCAGGATGAGCACGAGCATCATCAATGCGTTAAGCCGCGGCCTTTCGCGCTCGCGCGATTTCGCTTTCATCACAAAATTTCATGAAACGAAATCTCTCTGATTACATCGTGGCTATTTCGGTGATCTTGACGAGCGTCGTCCTCCTCGCGGCGCTTACGATCGCGCTTTCCGGCTATCGCTTAAAAAAACCGACGCGCACTTTGCAGATCAACTATGAAGACGTGACTGGCGTCAAAGTGCATTCCGAAGTCCGATATGCGGGCGCGCCGGCGGGCCGGGTGATCGCGATGCGTCATCTGTCAGCGAAGGAGCGAGAATCGTCCGCAAACAAAAGGGACGCCGTGCGGGTAACAGTAAATCTCGATGACGGGATTCCCCCGTTGCCCGCGGACGTGATGGCAACGCTCAGCTCCGACACGCTGCTCGCACCAAAGTTTGTCGCGCTTTCGGCAGGCACAGCAGGCGGTACAACGCTCGCGAACAACGCGGTAATCGAAGGCCATCCTGCCTATGGCCTCGATCAGATCACAGCTGCAGCCGGTCCGCTGTTCGAGAACGCCAACAGATTGCTGGATAATCTCAACGTGACCGTCACAGATTTGAAAGGCAATCTGGGAGAATTTATGCCGAAGCTCGGGCCGCTGGCCGATTCGCTAAAGATTGATGTCGATAATTTACAGAACGTGGTCAAAAACCTCGACGGTGTCGCGAAAGGTGCAGACACGGTGTTGGGAACGGCCGACACGTTTATCAGCACGACCGACAAACAACTTCAAGAACAGATGAAACAACTGCACGTAGTCCTCCTGAATTTGAAAGTACTCACAACACACGCGAAAGCGCTGGTTCAAACACTCGCTGAAAAGCCAAATCGTCTCATTTTTAGCGGTAAACCGGCCAACCTCACCCCCGAAGCGGAAATCCTCAAAAGCAACAAACCTCTACCGGCAAGAAAGCCGTGATTCGGTAACCGATTTTTGGGTGCTAAAGCTGTACCATTAAATTCAAAGTAATTCGAACAAGCTTTGATAAAGTGCGAGTGGTGTGCCGCGCGCATCCTTGCCAGTGATCTCGAACTGCAGCCTCATTAAACGCAAGGCAAATGCCGAAGCAACCGCACGTGATGTCCAGCCCCCGCACTTTCGCGGCGACAGTTGCGATAACAAACACTGAAATCAGTGCGGCTAAGATCGACAATACCCGAGATAAAGACGCTGCGCGATCACTCACGTGTCGACACTAATCTAATGATCGCCTAAACAGTTGTAAAGCCCCCAAGAAGGACAATCGCCTGTGCGCTCGCTTTGCGCAGGTCACCAAACGTCG
>Ga0207646_10004804_pt1 | contig 14503 bp, 10 predicted proteins | sample KBSK5502metaG_FD_184343 | JGI IMG/M metagenome (GOLD analysis project Ga0207646, IMG submission 184343) | Corn, switchgrass and miscanthus rhizosphere microbial communities from Kellogg Biological Station, Michigan, USA - KBS K5-50-2 metaG... | ecosystem: Host-associated > Plants > Roots >... | reverse complement strand
TGAGAGTTGGACCCTCAATCCAAAACTCAAACTTCAATACTCATAACTCGGTTTCCCCGATGATCTCAGCTCCGGCGTTACGCATTTCTTCGATCGCTTTGGCGCCGTCGTCCGGACTTATGTTGACGGGGCGCATTGCGTCGGCCAGCGCTTTTACTTCAAAGCCGGCTTGCAGTGCGTCCAGTACCGTGTGTTTGACGCAGTAGTCGGTGGCCAGGCCTCCTACCCAAACCTGTTCTACTTCCTCTTCGCGCAGCAGCCGCGCCAGATCGGTTCCATCAAAGCCTGAATAGCCATCCGCACGTTCATTGGTGCCCTTTGAAATGATTGTGATCCGCGGATCATCGAGCAGGTCCGGATGAAACTCGGCCCCCGCCGTACCCTCAACGCAGTGAACCGGCCAGGTCCCGCCGTACGCCTGGAAATGTTTGGTCTTGGCCGGATGCCAGTCTCGAGTCTTGAAGACAGGTTCTCCGCGATCGAGAAACTGGTTCATCAGATTGTTTAGTGGCGCTACGACGCTGTTTCCGTCGGCTACAGCCAGCGACCCACCAGGGCAGAAATCGTTTTGCACATCGACTACGATCAGCGCTTTCTTTTTATCGCTTACCATATATGGCCCTCGACGCTGTTTAGAGTCGGGCTACTGCCCAACCAAGAGGGTGGTAGCCCGCTTCTAAACCGAAGTTCAAAATCCATGTCTTAGATTAGCCCTGACGCGACGCGGCTGCAACGCTCGTTAAAATTTCATTGACATTAGCTGTGATTCTAGATAGAAGCATTTCCGCCGGTATTGATTCCCACCCGAATAGATTTGTGCGGGCAAACCCGTACAGCAAAGACGATCGAGGATTCCAGGTATGAGTGATCCGACATTGAAGGCCACCGTTTGCCCGCAGTGTGGCACCATCGCGACGCCCGGTGAAAGTTTCTGTCGCAACTGCGGAAAGCAATTGTTTGGGCCCACAGTCGCTGCGCCTGGCCCGACAGTAGGAGCGCCAGCGCCGACAATCACAGCGCCGCCTCCAGTGCCCCCGCAGTACCGGCCTCCAACCTCGGCGCAGCCCCCAAGGAAACGGCGCAGCAAATTCATGATGGGCTGCCTGATAATTATCGGTTTGGGTGTGGCTGCACTTGGCGCAGGCGGAATCTTCGTTTGGTATCGAACCTCTTACACACCGCCGGTGCGCAAAGCTCCTGCCATTCCCGAGCGCGCCGCGGGCTCGATGACTGAATTCCCGGTCGACAACGAGAAGAACTCGCCGGCGAAACCCGGTTCAGTGCAAACAGAATCGTTGGGCGGAACAACTGCGAAAGCACAAGGCACGGGCGGAACGAAGCTGCCTCCCGGCATTACCAGGACCAGCCTGGCCAAGGGCGCGACGGCGATGACTTCATCGACCTATAAGAAGACTCCGATCGGAACGTCTACGCCCGCGACTGGTGGTGACATTTACATCTGCGTGCTGACTGCGATGCCGAATCAGACTGGATTCGTGGACGACCTGGTTAGTTCGGTGAAGACGTCGACCAGTGGGCAGGTAACAGCCGTGCAGGTGAAGAGTCCGAAAGGCGCGACTTACATCGGCTCGCACATCACCTCATCGCAGGGGAACATCTACATTCTGAGTAAACAAAGCAGTGACGTCATCATCATCCTCTACGGCGCCGATCCGTCAACCAAAGACACCGTCGATCGACTGGCACAGAATGTCGGCAACGGGGAAGGCATAAACGATTACCCGGAGATTAAAGATTCGCTCTGGACTCTACCGGCGACCACGCCGAGCGAACTGACGCTGGTTGAGATCAGCATGTTGACCGGGGCTCAAATTGAGAGCTCAATCGGTTCAGGCGGAGATCTGCCGTCAGAAATGCGCCCGTTCATTCCCGAGCGGATGACCAGCGCCAAGTACACCGATGCGTCGCGGCAGGAGTGGGTCGCCATTAATCTCGAGTACGGTTCCGGCTTTCAAGCCTGGCGAACCTGGTTGCTGGCTCGCGGAGCACTGGGTCTGGGCGGAGCACAAACCACTACGGTACGCGACGTCGATGCGCTGTACCTCGATCAGGAAGGCAAACGCATTATGATTTTTCAGAAAGGTCCTTACCTGATCTTTTTGAGCGGCCCGACGGGTTCGTCCGTGGATCGTTTCGTGGCTCTGGGAAATCAGATTCAAGTTTAGGCTTATCGCGAGTCTGCGCAGTTGAAATTATGGAAACTCTCCGTTGAATGCACATCCGGATTACGCGTAAAGCAACGACGGAGCCCGCAAAGCGGGCGGAAGATCTGTAGCCCACGGTGTGAGGGTAATATGGGTCCGAGTTCAGCCGAGCCGCGGAGCGGCGCAACACGACCCCTAAAATGTTTGCCTCCCCGAGGCTTATAGAATCTGCCACTCGCTTTCCCATGGCTCACGCCATGGGCTTCAGATCTTTTGCCGCTCTGCGGCTGATGACCTTAGACCCTTTGAGTTATGAATCTCCTGGAGGTGCCCCATGTCACGAACCGCCAAAACACTGCTTCTAATCACGCTGTTCCTTTCCTTCTTCGTACTGGCTCGCGCGCAGCAACCCAACACCGATGCGCTGCGCTGGCGCTACATCGGTCCCGTGGGCAATCGCACCACTTCAATCGTCGGGGTACCGGGCCAGCCGTACGTTTATTACGCCGGCTCTGCGTCGGGAGGAATCTTTAAGACGATCGACGGTGGCATTCATTGGGAAGCGATCTTTGATGCACAGCCTGTATCGTCCATTGGCTCGCTCGCGATCGCGCCATCCGATCCGAGTATCGTTTGGGCCGGAACAGGCGAAGCATGGATTCGCAGTCATATCTCGGTAGGACAGGGAATCTACAAATCGACCGATGCGGGCAAGACCTGGAAGCTCATGGGGCTCGAGAAGACCGGACGCATCGGCCACCTCGTAGTCGATCCAAAAAATCCGGACATCGTTTTGGCGTGCGCTGTTGGTCACGCGTACGGACCGCAGCAGGAGCGCGGCGTGTTCCGTACGACTGACGGCGGCGCGCATTGGGACCGCGTTCTGTTCACCGATGAAAATAGCGGCTGCTCAGATATCGTGATGGATCCGAGCAATCCGCGAACGCTGTTCGCCGGCATGTGGCAGTTTGAAATTCATACCTGGGGCCGCGAAAGCGGTGGGCCGGGCAGTGGCCTCTTCGTGTCGCGTGATGAGGGAGCAACATGGAAAAAGATCACCGGCCACGGACTGCCGACGCGTATGACGGGCAAGTATGCGCTGGCAATTTCGCGCTCAAATCCAAACCGCATCTACGCGCTAATCGAAACCGGCGATGGCGTTCCTGTGAAAGGACAAGAGACTGATCGCGGCAAGCTTTGGCGATCCGATGATGGCGGCGAGAACTGGCGCCTGGTCAGTTACGATCGTGGCATGGGCGGACGCACTCATTATTACTTCCGTCTCGAAGTGTCGCCCGATAATGAAAATGAAGTCCACTTCCTGACGAACCCTTATAGTGTTTCGCTCGATGGAGGCGAGACCCGGGCCGGTGGAGGCGGCGGTGGCGGTGGTGGTTTTGCCGCCAGTCCCGGCGGCGACAATCACGACATTTGGATCGATCCGACTCAGCCGAATCGTATAGCCATCGCCAACGATGCCGGTGTCAGTCTTTCGGTCACGCGGGGGAAAAGCTGGCAGCGGATTCAGCTTCCGAACGGACAGCTCTATCACGTGACCACCGACAATCAGATTCCTTATTACGTTTATGGCAATCGCCAGGATGGTCCCTCGTATCGCGGCCCAAGCCGCACCGGCGGCGGCGGCGGTTTTGGTGGCGGTGCTATTCCGCGCAGCGCATGGATAGGAGTTGCCGGCGGCGAAAGCGGTTGGTCAACTCCCGATCCGGTTGACAACAACATCATCTGGTCGAGCGCCTCAGGTTCGGGCAGCGTCGGCGGCATTGTGGAAGTTTTCAACTTGAAAACCGGACAAGCTCGCAATGTCGAAGTGTGGCCGGATAACGCCAGCGGCAACGTCGCTGCCGATCTCAAATATAGATTCGTCTGGACAATGCCGCTCACGATCTCGCCGCACGATCACAACAAGGTTTACGTCGGCAGCCAGTTCGTTCATCAGACAACGGATGGCGGGAATAGCTGGCAATTAATTAGTCCCGATCTGACTTTGAATGATAAGAGCCGGCAAGGATTTTCCGGTGGTCTTACCGGCGACAACATCGGCGTCGAGTATGCGGGCGTCGTCTTCGCAATTGCTGAATCGCCAAAGGAAGCCGGTGTGATTTGGGCCGGCACGAACGATGGCCTGGTTCAGATTACTCGCGACGGCGGCAAGAACTGGACGAACGTTACGAAGAACATTTCGAACATGTTGGCGTGGGGAACGGTCAGCAACATTGAAGCCTCGCGATACAACGCGGGCACTGCGTACATCACTGTCGATGGTCATCAGGTGAACAATCGCGACCCGTGGATTTATAAAACGAGTGATTACGGAAAGACGTGGAAGCTGATCACCAACGGCATTCCGCATTCGATGCTGAGCTATGCGCATTGCGTCCGCGAAGATCCCGTGCGCCAGGGCCTGCTGTATGTCGGCACTGAAAATGGCGTCTATGTTTCATACGACGACGGCGCGAACTGGCAACCGCTGCAAATGAACTTGCCGCATGCGCCGGTTTATTGGATCAACGTGCAAGAGCATTTCAATGATCTGGTCATCTCGACTTATGGTCGCGGCTTCTGGATTCTCGATGACATCACGCCGATTCAGCAGATGACCGCAGAGGTGATGAACGCCAACGCCCATCTCTTCCCGGTTCACGCGACTTATCGCCTCCGCGGCATCACCGTTCCATATGCTTCATCTGACGATCCGGTCGCCGGACAGAATCCACCCTACGGCGCGTCGATCAACTACTACTTGAAGTCAGCGTCGCGCGGCGAAGTATCGATCAAGATCCTCGACGCCGGCGGTAAAACCGTGCAGACAATTCGCGGCACGCGCAACGCCGGGATTAATCGCGTCTGGTGGAATCTGCGGAACGAGCAATCAAAAGAAGTGCGGCTGCGCACGCCGCCGGCTTATGCGCCAGAGATCCGACTGAACGCTGAAGGCTGGAGGCCTTTGCCGGAAGGCGGACGCACGACGTTGCTGATGCCGCCGGGAACTTACACAGTGAAGTTGTCTGTCGATGGTCAGGAGTACAGTCAGTCGCTTACCGTCATGAAAGATCCCAACGCCGGTGGCACTGACGCGGACGTTCAAAAGCAGACGGCGATGCTGATGGAGTTGCGCAAGGATTTGGAATCGGGCGCCGACATGGTCAATCAGATCGAGATCATTCGCAGTCAACTCGATACCTTGCGATCCATTTTGCGCGGCAATGCAGATGTGAAAACTGCGGCCGACGATCTTGATAAGAAACTGACTGATATCGAGGACAACTTGATCCAACGCAAGTTCAGTGGACAGGGTCAGGACACGACGCGTTTCCCAACGAAGCTGATCGGTAAGATCACTTATCTGGCAGGTGGCGTCAGCGGCGGCGACAATGCGCCCAACACGCAGCAGAAGGAAGTGCAGGCGATGTTCGAGTCGCAGTTAGCCGATTTGCGTAAGCGTCTCGATGCAGTTGTCGCCACGGATCTCGGTAATCTTAATCGCCTGTTACGTGACAAGAACATTGGGAACGTGATCGCGGCGGGACCGTAGACGGGTGTGTCAGAAGCCCGCGCGTCAGCAAGGGCAAGACATACCTACACTCAAGAGTGAACGATATCCTGAAGCGTTGAAGAGACTCGAATCCTGCCCTCCCTGACGGTCGGGCTTCTGACACTTTGCGCGTCAACTGATTTGTCCAAACGTCATCTTAAGGAACTGTGTTGAAAATGAATCTCAGACAAACCGACTCCATTTCGCTTTTTCTGGCCGCGCTGTTAGTGGCGATGCCCATCTCAACATTCGCGCAGGCTGAAAAGGCGCCGGCTCGAAGACAGAGGCCGGCGAGTGCGCCTCAGCAACAGCCGACACCCGAACCACAGAAGTCGCCCGAAGCGAAAAAGCCTGACGAAGAAAAGGCCGAGGATGAAAACAAGCCGCGCGACCCGATGTCCACGGCGACTTTCAACGGCTTGCGTCTGCGGTCGATTGGCCCGGCCTTTACTTCCGGCCGTGTCGTTGCTCTCGCGGTCGATCCGGCCAATCCTGCGCGCTATTTTGTCGGCGCGGCATCGGGCGGGGTCTGGAGGACGGTCAATGCGGGCACGACCTGGACGCCGGTGTTCGATCGCGAAGGCTCGTATTCCATCGGCTGCGTGGTGCTCGATCCTAAAAACCCGCTCACCGTCTGGGTCGGCACGGGCGAGAACAACAGCCAGCGCAGTGTGTCCTATGGCAACGGCGTCTACCGTTCAGACGACGCAGGCAAGACCTGGAGGAATGTCGGTCTCAAGTCATCAGAGCACATCGGCCGGATCGCGATCGATCCGAAAGATTCAAACATTGTGTACGTCGCGGCCCAGGGACCACTGTGGGGTCCGGGTGGAGATCGCGGTCTCTACAAGACCACCGACGGCGGTAAAACCTGGAAACAAATTCTGAAGATCAGCGACAACACCGGCGTCACCGACGTGGTCATCGATCCGCAGAATCCTGAAACCCTCTATGCGGCCGCCTATCAGCGGCGGCGGCACATGTGGACCTTGATTGATGGTGGGCCAGAGAGCGCTCTCTACAAATCAACCGACGCCGGCGCTACCTGGAACAAATTGCGCGCGGGTTTGCCAACAACTGAGATGGGACGAATCGGTCTGGCTATTTCTCCGGCCGATCCGAACGTCGTCTACGCGCAGGTCGAAGCCGCGGATCGAAAAGGCGGAATTTTCCGCTCGAGCGATCGCGGGGGCAGTTGGGAACGACGCAACGAGTTTGATACGACGGCGATGTACTACGCTCGGATAGTTGCCGATCCCAAAGACGTCGATCGGCTCTATGTGATGAATGTTTTTCTCATGGTCTCAGACGACGGCGGACGGACCTTGCGCCGCCTCGGTGAAAGATCCAAGCACGTTGACAATCACGAGATCTGGATCGATCCGAACAATACCGATCATTACCTTGTCGGCTGTGACGGCGGCGTTTATGAAAGTTATGACCGCGGCGCCAACTGGGACTTCATTCGCAACCTGCCGGTTACCCAGTTCTATGACATCACCACCGACAATGCCACACCGTTCTATAACGTCTATGGCGGCGCCCAGGACAATTTCAGTTTTGGCGGCCCGTCGCGCACGCGTAATGCTTCGGGCATCGTCAACAGCGATTGGTTTGTGACTCACGGCGGCGACGGTTTTCGCAGTCAGGTAGATCCGGAAGATCCGAACACGATTTACGCCGAGCTTCAGAACGGGAATTTGGTCCGGTTCGACAAGCGCACGGGCGAGCGCATGGGCATTCAACCGCAGGTGGGCCGGGGCGAAGATCCGCTGCGCTGGAACTGGGATTCTCCATTCATCATTAGTCCGCATTCACACACGCGGCTTTACTTTGCCGCCGACAAACTGTTTCGCAGCGACGATCGCGGTGACAGTTGGCAAGTGATTAGCGGACAACTTTCGCGAGGTTTGGACCGCGACAAGCTGGCCGTGATGGGAAAGATTTGGAGTATCGATGCCGTAGCCAAGAACGCCTCGACGGCCTTCTTCGGCAATGCGTCGGCCCTGGCAGAATCGCCGAAGAAAGATGGGTTGATCTATGTCGGCACCGATGACGGCTTGCTGCAAATAACTGAAGATGGCGGGAAGAATTGGCGCAAAGTTGAAAAGCCCCTCGATGTTCCTGAGATGGCATACGTCAGCCGGATCGTGGCGTCGAATCACGACGCAAATACAGTCTACGTCGCTTTTGAAAACCATCAGAATGCCGATTTCAAACCGTACTTGTTGAAGAGCATGGACGCGGGCCGCACCTGGACTTCGATCAAGAGTAATCTACCGGCGAATCAATCCGTCTGGTCGATTGCCGAAGATCATGTCAATTCGAATCTGCTTTTCGTGGGCACTGAGTTCGGTCTTTTCTTCACCATCGACGGCGGGCAAAAATGGTTGCAGCTAAAGGGCGGGTTGCCGACGATTCAGGTCCGCGATCTGAGCATCCAAAAACGCGAGAACGATCTCGTCGTCGCCACTTTCGGGCGCGGCATCTACATTCTGGATAACTACACCGCGTTGCGGCAGCTTACACCTGATTTGCTTAAACAGGAGTCGGTGTTATTTCCCGTCAAAGACGCGCTGATGTACATCCAGGCGCAGCCAATCGGCGGTCGCGGAAAAAGTTTTCAGGGCGAGTCCTACTACACGGCTGAGAATCCGCCATTCGGCGCTACCTTCACCTACTATTTGAAGGACGCGCTGAAAACCAGAAAAGAAAAGCGCCAGGAATCTGAGAAAGAGACGGCGCGCAAGGGCGGCGTGATCGGGATACCGGCGCGTTCCGAACTTTCAGGAGAGGAAGAAGAGGAAGCACCGGCGGTCATCTTTACTGTGACTGATAGCGGCGGCCGCATCGTGCGCCGCCTGACCGGCCCGATCACCGCGGGCGTTCAGCGCGTCTCGTGGGACCTGCGTTATCCACCGGCCTCGCTGCCACCGCCACCAAATCCCGACACTGAAGATCCGTTCAGCGAAGGGCCGGCGGGACCGCTGGTGATGCCCGGGACTTATAAAGTTTCTGTCAGCCGGCGAATTGATGGCGTGATTACGCCGCTCGGACAAGCGCAGGAGTTTCAGGTCAGAGTCGACGGACAGGAAAACATGAGCGCGTCAGACCGCGCCGCTCTGGTCGAGTTTCAGCAAAAAGTTGCGAGGCTGCAGCGTGCGGTCAGCGGTGCGCTCGACGCCGCCAACGCGCTGAAGCCGCGTCTCGCATTGATCCGCCGCGCGCTTCTGGAAACGCCTGCGGCTGGCGAAGCGTTAATGACCGAGGCGACTTCGTTAGACAAACGCACGAACGAAGTTCTGCGTTCGTTGCGGGGTGACAGCGCCTTGCGAGCGCGCAATATGAACCTGCCGCCATCGATAAACGAGCGCGTCGGCGACATCGTCGGCTCTCAGCGGATGTCGACCTCGCGTCCGACTCAGACCCAGATAAACCAGTATGCGGCTGCCGCGCAAGACTTTGAACGGGCGTTGGCGCAATTGCGTCAACTAATCGAGGGTGACCTGCTGAAATTAGAAAAGCAGATGGAAGCCGCGGGCGCCCCATGGACGCCGGGAAGAATTCCGGAATGGAAACCCGAGCCGTAGAAGGCAGTGGGCAGTAAGCAGTAAGCAGTAGGCAGGAACCAGGAACCAGGAAGCAGGCGGGCCAAATGAAGTGGGCAAAGCAACGACGGGCTCGCACTCTTGTCATCTCCGTCGCAATCGTCGCGACGCTGGCAGCGTTAGTTGCGTTGCTTAGCATCATAGCGAAAAAGCGCGGAACAACGATGCTCACACTTCAAAAGGGCGCCCCAACTGGCACCCCTCAGCCATCGAAGCCGCAGAACAGCTCCGGGGAAAATCAACCGACTCCGCCTGTGTTCGCTTCTCCGGGAAGCAATGTTAATCCGTCCGATTCCAGAATGCCGTCAAACGAGCCGGGAAAATTGATCATCCCGGTCGCGGGCGTGCGGCCTGAGCAGTTGCAGGACACTTTCTCTGAAGCGCGTTCTGAAGGACGCCTTCACGATGCGATTGATATACGGGCCCCGCAGGGAACGGCAGTAATTGCCGCGGCGGACGGCGAGATAGTGAAACTCTTTCACAGCGAACGGGGCGGCACAACCATTTATCAAATGAGTACTGACGGTAAGTTCGTCTACTACTACGCGCATCTTGATCGATATGCGGAAGGTCTGGCCGAAGGTCATTTCGCCAAACAAGGGGAAACGATTGCCTACGTTGGCGATAGTGGAAACGCCGGCCCGGGAAACTATCATCTGCACTTTTCAATCGCAGAGATTTCCAGTCCGAAAGATTTCTGGCACGGCGTCAACATCAATCCATATCCATTACTGCGGAAATAAAAAAGTGACTCAAGAGATTCTAAGCTTCGTTGGTCATCTCGCCGTCTCGAAGAGAAAAGAAATGGCTGTAGTCACAACCCGAAGGGTTGTCAGAGAGTAGCCGGAGGTCGTAGCGAAGCGAAGACCTCCGGTAAGCGAGTGATGCGGATCGCACCCTGAAGGGGTGCCAGACGGTCGTAATATCTGGCACCCTTTCAGGGTGCCTACAATCAACTGGATCGTTCCGGTGGTCTGGCGACCACCGGCTACTATCTTGCAGCCCTTCGGGCTGTTCCCGAGGGTGAATCTGAAACGACCTTCGCTAGAAACCGTTCGCTTATCGTCCAAAGCAATTGAGTAGTTGAGCGCCGTACGCCGCGTTTTCACATCGCGCCTTCCGATTTCTTCCGGCACACTCCTTGCCGAATGAAACCGCCTAAGAACGAAAGAGGAGCGTACAAAGAATGAAACGGTATTTAGGATTGCTGGTTTTCACGATAGTTTGCAGCTTAGCGGCCGGATGTGTCGTCGAGCCGCCGAAACAGGCCAACCGCAACGGCAATGCAGCATTACCCACGGCATCAGCGTCAGTGTCGCCCACGCCGAGCGACGAAAAAGCTGCTAATGCTCAGCCGGTAACTCTCCCGGTGCTTGATGCTTTCTTAACAGACAAGTCGTTTGTGGATTTGCTGAAAAGCCGTCTGCACCTTTCTGACGAGCAAATCGCCAGGCTGAAAGAGGCGGCCCAGTCAGAGACGGCCAAACTTAGTGACGCGAATGCCGGCACAGCCCCGGGTGAGAGTGCCAGCGCCCGCACCGCAGCTAAAGAAAAGATTAAGGAGTTAATCGGAGAAGAGAAAGCGCAACAACTCGAAACCCTGATAGCAGAACACTGGACTGGTGACAGCGAAAGCGTCGCGAATAAGTCCACCTCTAAATCAAGTTCAAACGACACGAGGAGTTTGAATAACGTGCCGTCGGACTCGCGGGTGGTAGTAAATTCGCCGGCGTATCGCATGGATGTCTTTGAAAAAGGCCGACTGATCAAGACTTACAAGATCGGAATCGGATATCCCCAGTTTCCCCTGCCGACCGGGCTGCGGAAAGCGCGAACGATTATCTTCAATCCAACCTGGACACCGCCTGACGAACCCTGGGTCGCGAAAATGAAGAATGTTAGTGTGGGCAAAAAAGTTGAAGCAGGCAGCAAGTTGAACCCGCTCGGCCCTGTCAAAATCCCCATTGGCGGACCGTCGCTGATTCACGGTGGCAAGCCGCTGGCGAAAATCGGCACTTTCGCGTCACACGGTTGTGTGGGACTAACCACACCGCAGGTGCACGACTTTGCGAAGCTGCTGGCTCAACTTGGTGGTGCGGACTTGACTGACACTGATATTGCCGCATTCGAACGCACCAAAACCGAGACGAAGGAATTGAAACTGGCGCACCCAGTTCCGGTGGAACTTCGGTATGAAACGATAGTTGTCGAGGATGGGAAGCTGCACATTTATCGCGATGTTTACGACGAAGGAACGAATACAGAAGAAAACTTGAGGGCCGTGCTCGAAGCAAATGGAGTTCGCTTTGATGAGCTGTCAGAAGACGTTCGAGCACAAATCCTGGAAGCCCTGGCCCAGATGTCCGGTTCGAGCATTGCCCAGGCCACGCCCTCGGCCAAAGTCACTCCTAACGACAGGCGCGCGAGTGCGTCGCCCTCCGCATCACCCGGAAAATCGACGACGAAGAAACCGTTGCCCCGTGTCACTAAAAATCAGAAAGAGGTCGTAATTGAAATCGCTGGGTTGAGCGGCAAGGGCTATCCGGCGCCTGTGGATTTGGATACCGGTGCGAAGCAAGGCAAAAGGTAAAAGTAAAAAGGTAAAAGGGAAGAGAGGATGGGTTTTGAAGTTGAGCCGCGTTCACGCGGCTTTCCCGAACGGTTATTCGACCGGCCGTTTTACGGGCGGGTAACGAGCAAAGGAAATATCTCAGTGAACGAGGCTTTCACGTTCAAACGGCACGTAAACAAGAGAAGCTACCTCGGATCAATCAGCGCCTTTAGCACACGACCCTCGGCTACTGCCGCTAACGCTTCATTCGCCTGATCCAGCCGGTAACGAGATAGCCCGTTCTTGAGCGCCGCCCACGGCGCCGAGCGAACCGGATCAGAAATGATCTGAACTGCGCGATAGAAGTGCGAAAAGTCTGAACCCCAGCAACCGCGCACGTCCAGATGTTTCTTATTCAAATCAAGATGCGGATTGAACGCGGCTCTGTCTGAGACCGGACCGTGATCAGTGTACTGACCCACAATCACTACACAGCCCGCGTCGCGAGTGAAGCGCATCGCCTGCACGACGGCATCCGGCGCCCCGGTCGCTTCAATGGTGACATCGGCGCCGCGTCCGTTAGTGCTTTCCAGGAGCCACTCCAATCTTTCACTCTCATCATGCTCTTCAAAGTTAAGCACGGCGGACGCGCCTACGGCGGTCGCTGCTTGCAAACGACCAGATGGCGCGCCAATACAGAACACCTTCAGCGCGCCACGCATCTGAGACAGCATGATCGCGTTGATGCCGACTGGTCCGGATCCGAGTACCAGTACGGTGTCGCCAATCGAAATCTCAGCGCGTTCGACCGCGTGCAGGGCGGTGGGTAGCGCGCAGCCACCGGTCATAAAGGTTTCCGCATCGGCGTCGAGTCTGATGCAACGCGTGCCTGGCTTAAGATAGATCTGTTCGGCCCAACCACCACACAGGCCATCATCAAGTCCGTAGGTGATCCCATAGACCTTGCGGTTTGGACAGCGTGTGGTTGCCTTAGCGACCAGGCAATACCAGCACGCGTTACAGGTTCGATGGACGTCAAGAAAGGTAACGCGATCGCCTTCGCGAAACTCGCGGCCCTCAACGTCAAACAGAGCGCCGCGAATCTTGCTCAACCGTCCAACTGAGACATGACCGGGAACCAATGGATAAGGAACTCCCTGTAAGAGTCCCTTCTGAAGATAGACATCTGTGCCGCAGACTTCGGAGAGCTGTACTTCCAGGAGAGCCGAATCGTTTTCAAGTTCGGGACTGGAAACGTCGCGCAGTTCGACCGGCGCGTTAGGTTGGGGGATAAGTGCAACCAGCGGCATGACCGCGAAGGGTAAAGGTAAATAGGGAAAAGTGGAAGGGGAGAATGGATTCGGGTGTCAGAAGCCCGCGCGTCAGCAAGGGCCATTCTCATAACGCTCAATATCCGACGTTTCTTGATCGTGAGTGTTCGCGCAACTTTGCCCTCCCTCACGGTCCGGCTTCTGACACAACAATGCACGAAAAGGAATTGGGGATCAGGACTGCAGGGATTTTGCAACAGCATGTTGAGTCTTGATTATAACGACTTTGACTAAAGTTTAGTGGATGTTTGCATTCGAATAACGAACCGAAGCGGGCAACAGAATCGCAAATCGCAGGCCTGACCCCAGTCCCCTCCCTAAGCCTTCGCGAAACTCGCGGCCCTCAACGTCAAACAGAGCGCCGCGAATCTTGCTCAACCATCCAACTGAGACATGACCGGGAACCAATGGATAAGGAACTCCCTTTAAGAGTCCCTTCTGAAGATAGACATCTGTGCCGCAGACTTCGGAAAGCTCGACCTCCAGGAGAGCCGAATCGTTTTCAAGTTCGGGACTGGGAACGTCGCGCAGTTCGACCGGCGCGTTAGGTTGGGGGATAAGTGCAACCAGCGGCATGACCGCGAAGGGTAAAGGTAAATAGGGAAAAGAGGAAGGGGAGCGCGGGTTTAGTTAGTGCTCGATGTAAGCCCGGCGCAGCAATCTCAGATTTCCCACTCATCTGCTTTCACGCTAAACTCCCACTCTGCCTGCGCTAGAGCGGCCTCTAAGTTATCGTGATGAGTATCGGTAATCTCGTTACCGTCGTGGTCTAAATAAAAGAGGTAGTAGCCTTGATCGGGCGGAATCTGGGCAATCATGAGCTGCTGCGGAGGCGGGAGCTCCGAACCGCGCTCCAGACCCTCAGAAGTCAAGGTGCCTTCATGGTGCTTCGTTTTTCCGGTTGGGCTATGGTGAGGCTTAAGTCTAATTCGGCGATGTACCAGATATTCCGACCGGCCGTCGATTGTCGATGACGTTTTCGCCTCGTTCAACCTCTCTTGTAGAGCGTCGTTAAGACTGCGAGAAGGTAATCCGTCTCTCTTTGCGTCCATTGAGAACCATCCTTGCTTGGTGCCTTAGTTCAGTTCTCTTTTTGTGGCCTTCAGATCTACGTCGGTCCTATCGTGGTCGGCAACCAGCCAGTGAATATTAGCAGATGGCTCACCCGTGACCAGTAACTGACCGCTCCGATAGCTGTTTTCCTTTTGCGGATTCGAGGCGGCAGAATCGCAGAATCGAAGGCCTGACCCCGATTTGATGTCTCCTGACCCCGATTTGATGTCTCCGGTCGGTGA
>Ga0207646_10004803_pt1 | contig 14503 bp, 13 predicted proteins | sample KBSK5502metaG_FD_184343 | JGI IMG/M metagenome (GOLD analysis project Ga0207646, IMG submission 184343) | Corn, switchgrass and miscanthus rhizosphere microbial communities from Kellogg Biological Station, Michigan, USA - KBS K5-50-2 metaG... | ecosystem: Host-associated > Plants > Roots >... | reverse complement strand
TTTCCGAGCGAAGACAATTTCGAGATCGTGCAGAGCTCCGTGCCTCCGGTCGGCGAGGGCCAAGTGCTCCGCAAGACGATCTATCTCTCGGTCGATCCCTACATGCGCGGCCGGATGAGCACCGCCCGATCATACGCCGAGCCGGCAAAACTCGGCGAGCCGATGGTCGGATCGACGATCAGTGAAGTCATCGAATCGAAGAATCCACGCTATCGCGCCGGTGACTACATTCTCGGATTGGATGGCTGGCAGGCGTACGCCGTCTCCGATGGCAAAGGCTTGCGCAAACTCGATCCGGCCGCAGCGCCGATCACAACTGCCGTCGGCGTCCTCGGCATGCCCGGCCTGACAGCGTACGTTGGTCTGCTCGACATCGGCCGTCCCAAAGAAGGGGAGACCGTCGTTGTTTCTGCTGCCGCCGGCGCAGTCGGATCGATCGCCGGCCAGATTGCAAAGATCAAAGGCTGCCGCGTCGTCGGCACCAGCGGCTCCGATGAGAAATGCGCTTACGTGGTGAACGACCTCGGATTCGATGCCTGCATCAATTACAAAACGGAAGATCTCAAAGAAGCGTTGAAGGCTGCCTGCCCGAACGGAATCGACGTCTATTTCGACAACGTCGGCGGGCCTGTTCTGGAAGCGGTGCTGAAGCGGATCAACGTTCACGCGCGCATTCCGCTCATCGGCCTGATTTCGCAATACTGCGATGCCAAGCCTCGGCCCGGGCCGAACCTCGGATCCGTGTTGTCGAACCGCGCGCTGATCCAGGGAATGATCATCTTCGATCACACCGATCGCATGCCCGACTTTCTGCGCGAGATGTCGCAGTGGCTGCGGGAGGGGAAAGTCCGCTACCGCGAAGACATCATTCAAGGATTGGAGAATGCGCCGCGGGCATTCATCGGGCTTCTGCAGGGCGAGAACATCGGCAAGCGAGTGGTGCAGGTGGCCCCCGACCCGACGCGTGGAGGACAGCCGCCCTCGGCTGTCCCGGACAGCGGAGGGCCGCTGTCCTCCACGAAGGAGAAGCGATGAGCGAAGTGCTGCTCGAGAAACCAGCCGAGGGTATCTCGGTGGTGCGGCTGAACCGGCCTGAAGTGCGCAATGCGCTCAATCTCAAAGTGCGCGAGCTTCTCGCCAAACACTTCATCGATCTGGGGAACGACGAGGCCACGCGCTGCATCATTCTCACCGGTGGCGACAAGGTGTTCGCCGCCGGCGCCGACATCCGCGACATGGTCGACCGCTCGCCGATCGAGATGATGACGCGGCGCGATCTTTGGAAGCCCATCGCATCGTGCCCCAAGCCGGTGATCGCTGCCGTCAACGGATATGCGGTCGGCGGCGGATGTGAGCTCGCCATGCAGGCGGACATCATCGTCGCCGGTGAGGGCGCAAGCTTCGGACAACCGGAAGTGCGCATCGGCATCATGCCGGGCGCCGGCGGCACGCAGCGGCTGACGCGCGCGGTCGGAAAGTTCCGGGCCATGCGAATGCTGCTCACCGGTGAACCGGTGACCGCGCGCGATGCTCTGGAGATGGGGTTGGTGAGCGAAGTGGTCGCCGATGGAGAGGTGTTCGAGACGGCGCTGCGAATCGCGAAAACCATTGCCTCGATGCCGCCGGTGGCCGTCATGCAGATCAAGGAAGTGACGCTGGCGGGACAGGACGCCTCGCTGGAAGCCGCAATGATGCTCGAGCGGAAGGCCTTCCAGCTCCTCTTCTCCACCACCGATCAGAAAGAGGGCATGCGCGCGTTTCTGGAGAAACGAAAACCGGAGTTTCGGGGACGATGAGCGATCGATCGCGCGCGGCCTACGCCCTGTCGGTGCTCTTTGCAATCAACGCCATGAACTTCTTCGATCGACAGATCGGCGGCGCACTGGCAGAGCCGATTCGGAAAGAGTGGAATCTCAGCGACAGCGCGCTGGGGGCCCTCGCCACCGCCTTCACCTTGCTCTATGCGTTCGTGGGAATTCCGCTCGGACGGTTGAGCGACCGCACCTCGCGCAAGCGGATCCTCGGCGTGGCGGTTTTTCTGTGGAGCCTTCTGACCAGCCTTTCCGCGTTGACCCGCAGTTACTGGCAGATGTTTGCTGCGCGTCTCGGCGTGGGCGCGGGGGAGGCCGCCTGCGCGCCGGCGGCGACGTCGCTGATCGGCGATCTCTACCCTCCCGCGCGGCGCGCGCGCGCGATGTCGGTCTTCATGCTCGGGCTCCCGATCGGCATCGCACTGTCGTATCTAGTGAGCAGCCTCATCGCCCACACCTGGGGCTGGCGCGCGGCGTTCCTCGTCGCCGGAATCCCGGGAGTCTTCTGCGCCATCGCGGCGCTGTTCATCGTCGAGCCGGCGCGGGGGATGGCGGAGCCCCTCACCCCGTCCCTCTCCGCGGGACCACCCTCTCCCGGCGGGAGAGGGCAGGGTGAGGGGGAGAGGCCGTGGCGAACTCTCCTCACCATTCCAACCATGTGGTGGCTGATCCTTTCCGGCGCGCTGCACAACTTCAACATGTACGCGCTCGGATCGTTTCTCGCACCATTGTTGATGCGCTATCACGGAGCGACGCTGCGCCAGGCGGGGCTGATGGCAATGATCAGCTACGGCCTGTCCGGAATTCCTGGCTTGCTGATCGGCGGCGCGCTGGCCGATCGGCTGTCGCAGCGGCGGAAGGACGGCCGGCTCATCGTCGGCGCCATTTCGATTCTGATCTCTATTCCGTTGCTTCTGCTCGCGCTGCGCAGCCCGGCCCATGACACCGTCTGGTTCGTTCTTCCGGCGGCCGGCGGATGCATGGCCATGTATGTCTACTACTCCAGCGTCTACGCCACGCTTCACGATGTCGTCGAGCCTTCGCTCCGCGGCACAGCCATGGCGCTCTACTTTTTCGCCATGTACGTGTTAGGCGCGTCGTTCGGTCCCGTGGCCACCGGAATGGTCAGCGACTTCTTCACGCGCAGAGCAGCCGCGGCGGCCGGGGCGAGCATCCTCGAGCCGTTTCGCGGCCAGGGTCTGCACTCGGCGATGTACCTGATTCCTGTGCTCAGCACGCTGCTCACATTAGTGTTGTTCGCCGCCTCCCGCACCGTGGCCGGCGACATGGACAAACGAGATCGTGGAGGATCGTGATGTTTTCATTCGAGCCGTCTGAAGAACAGCAGATGTTCATCGAGGGAGCGCGCAAGTTCGCTTCCAAAGAGCTTCGGGAGCGCGCGCGAGAAGCCGATGAGCATGGAGAGCTGGGGGCGTCGGTTTTCACGAGCGGGTGGGAGCTCGGTTTGTTGCCGGCGAGTATCCCCGAACAGTACGGCGGTTTTGGCGATCGCTCTGCGGTCACCGGAGTGCTGGCGGCCGAGGAGCTGGCGTGGGGAGATTTGTCGGGGGCGCTGGCGTTGTCGGCGCCCAGTCTGGTGGCCTTTCCTGTTCTTCTCTGCGGCAGCGAGCAGCAGAAAGCGGAGCTCCTTCCGCAGTTCTGCTCCGATAGATATGTCCCTGCTTCGGCTGCGCTCATCGAACCGCGATATGACTTCGACAGCACCGCCTTGAAGACGACTGCCGCGCGATCTAACGGAGACTTCGTCCTCAACGGCGCGAAGTGCAACGTCCCGTATGCGGCGGAAGCAGAGTGGATGATCGCGTACGCGTCGCTCGACGGCCGGACGGAAGGGTTTCTGGTGAAAAAGGGGGCGCCCGGCGTCGTGGTGAAAGAGCGCGAGCAGAACATGGGCATGAAGGCCCTTCCGCTCTACTCCGTCGATTTTCACGATTGTCGCGCGCAACGTCTGGGGGGAGACAGCGGCGCCGACTTCCAGATTCTGCTGAATTGTTCGCGAACGGCGTTGGCAGCCATGGCCGTCGGCGTCGCGCGTGGGGCGTATGAGTACGCCCTCGAATACGCGAAGAATCGGAAAGCGTTCGGCGAAGCGATCGCGCAGCGCCAGTCGATCGCCTTCATGCTGGCCGAGATGTACATGGACATCGAGGCCGCGCGACTCATGATCTGGGAAGCGGCCTGGCTGCTCGACGAAAAGCGCGACGCCACCCGCGCCGCCTCCCTCGCCAAGAACTTTGCCGACGAGATGGCCCTCATGGTCACCGATCGCGCCGTCCAGATCCTTGGCGGTCACGGTTACATCCGCGACTATCCGGTCGAAATGTGGCTGCGCAACGCGCGTGGTTTCGCGGTCATGGAAGGGATTGCGATCGTATGATCAGCTTCGAAACGCCATCCGAAATCGCAAAGAGGCTCGACTTCGTTCGCGGAGTCGCGAGCCAGAAGATGCGCCCGCAAGCCCGCCACTACGATGAGCACGAGCATGAGATGCCGTGGGATTTCATCAACCTGATGTGGGACACGGCGCTCAAGACGGGCCAGAGCTTCCGATCTGGAACTCCGCGGCCCGATCAGGGTCCGAGCATCGCTTCCACCTCGCTCGTCCACGTCATCGAATCGCTCTCGTGGGGCGATGCCGGCATTTATCTCTGCGGACCGGGGGCAGGGTTGGGAGGCGCCGCCATCGAAGCCACCGGTACGAAGGAGCAGAAAGAGCGTTTTCTGGCGCGATACCGGGAAGGCAAACCGAAGTGGGCCAGCATGGCCATGACCGAGCCGCACTGCGGCTCCGACACCGCCGCCATCCGGACGACGGCGGTTCGGGACGGCGACCATTGGATTCTGAATGGCGAGAAGATCTTCGTCACCAGCGGGCACAAGTCGCTGATCGATTCCGAGGGTCTGAGCGTGATCTGGGCGACGGTCGATCCGTCCGCCGGTCGCGCTGGGATCAAGCCGTTCGTGGTGGAGGCGGGCACGCCCGGTCTAACAGTCACGAAGCTCGAGCACAAGATGGGAATCCGGGCCAGCGACACGGCGTCGCTGGTGCTGCAAGACTGTCGCATTCCGCTCGACAACTTGTTAGGCAGCGCTGAAGTGGTCGATCGCACGAAAGGGTTCAAGGGGGCGATGGCCACCTTTGACGCCACGCGCCCATCCGTAGCGGCCAGCGCGCTCGGAATCGCGCGGGCGTCGATCGAGCTGCTGAAAGATCTTCTGGCCCAGGAAGGAATCACCATCCGTTACCAGACGCCGCGCAATCTCCTCTCCGCGATCGAGCGGGACGTGGTCGACATGGAAGCGCAACTCCGCGCCGGCTGGCTGCTGACATTGAAAGCCGCCTGGCTCATGGACCAGCGCCGGCCTAACACCGTCGAAGCCTCGGCCTGCAAAGTGAAGGCCGGCGACGTGGTCACGAAAGTCACCGCGAAGGCCGTCGAGCTGATGGGCCCTCTCGGCTACTCTCGAAAACTGCTGCTCGAGAAATGGATGCGCGACGCGAAGATCAACGACCTCTTCGAGGGGACCGGCCAGATCAATCGACTGATCATCGCGCGCAGATTGCTGGGATACTCCAGCGCGCAACTGAAGTAGCCCCGCCACGTAGCGCCGCCGTTCAGCGTTTGCGAACAATGGCGGCGAGATCGCGCGCGCCATGAACGAAGTTGATGATCTCGACCTTATTGTTGCGGAGCCGATAAATGAGGCGATAGCACCAGAGCTGCTGCGTACCGTGGTGAGTATCGGGCGATGTACTCAGCGGCTGACTCCGCAGTGATCTCGGTGTACGTCCGTTAGGCCGTCGGGGCGTCCCCACGCGTCAGTTTTCGCCGGAGTGCGTCGAATGACTCATTCATCCTGCTTTCATCTCCGCGGTTTCGGCGGAACCATGGATTCGAACCACTGAAAGAACGCATCCCGAACGCGCTGCGCCGAGCCGTCGCGGCAGCGCGAGCCGGTTTGGTGGTGTCGATAGCCTAGAGATCGTGTTCGAGCGAGAGCAGGACAATTCGGGCATTGTCCTGATCGACAGGGGGCCGCGTTAGCCTATTTCTCGCCTCTCATCTCAGCGACGAGTTTCTCCAGTCGTTCGAGTCGCGTTCGTAGCGCGGCGTTTTCCTGTCGCTGCTCATCGATTGTCCGCTGCTGCCGCTGCAATTCATTGAGCATCAGCGGCGCCAGGAAGTGATAGCGAACTGTCTCGGGCTCACCGGTTGACGAGAACTGCACCAGCTCCGGCATCACCACGGCAACCTCCTCGGCGATCAAGCCGTACTGACGGATGCCAACCGTATCGTTGCAGTAGAAGAATGAGACCGGCCGAAGCTTCCGGAGCGCCGTGCTGGCGTCGCCCATATCGATGATCTCCCTCTTCACTCGCGCCGAGGAGGAAGTGGTGCCGAGCTGACCGGTGGAATCGATCAGGACCGCCAGTCCGTCGGCCTGGCCGGTCGTCACGCCCCGCACGCCCGTCAGGAACGCGCGCGTCTGATTATTGTTGCCGATGCGGATCGTTCCGGATTCTGCCGCAACCCCGACGTTGCCAATGTCGATATTGTTCGAACCGGTGGTCAGCGCGTCCCCCGCACGAGATCCCAAAGCGATGTTGTCGCTCCCGGTCGTGGCGATGAGCGCCCCCTCGCCGATTCCTGTGTTTTTAATGCCGGTCTGATTCGCGAGCAGAGAGCCTTCGCCGACCGCGGTGTTAAAGTTGCCGCTGATGAAGTCGCGCTGCGCGCCGGTTCCGACGGCGGTGTTGCCGGTGCCGCTGTTAAGTCCCGAGAGCGCGTCCGATCCGATGCCCGTATTGTTGAAGGTGCTGCCGGGGATCAGCGTGAAGTTGCCGGCGTTGGCGCCCACAAACGTACTGCTGCCGCCGAAGTTATGAAAACGGGTGCCGCCGATCGTGATCACGCCGGCGGTCCCTCCGGCAGCCGTTGCCGGAAGCGCCAGATTGCTGGAGAGAGCGACATTGCCAGCGACGTCGAGGCCGTAGGCACTCGTGGTTCCGATATGTACGCCGGTCGCATCGACTCTGAACTGCGGGTCATTTGCTAGAGGGACAGGCTTCAGACGATTCGGGAAAGCACTCGACGCCTGGTTCACGATCGACGTACGGATCGCTACCGGCGGGCGCGGCTGAATCGCGCCACCGCTGCCTTGTGCGCCCGGCAAACCGCTGGCGGTCGTCAGGACCGTTCCATCCGCGAACATGATCCCTTGGCTCGTGCGAATCAACCCGTTGACGTCGAGCGGCGCCTGCGGCTTGTCGATGCCAATGCCAAGGTTTCCTTCTGCGGTCAATCGCATGCGCTCGCCGTCTTTTGCCTCGAGAAAGTTGCCGAAGCGGAAGACCAGATCGCCACTGGTGCTGACGACCGATCCATTGAAGCCGTCGTGAACGAGCAGCATGACCTTCAAGCCGGGGTCGGCGCTCTGTTCAATGGAAAACTCCTTCTGCGTAACGCGTCCGTCCATCTCTCGCACCATGGCGAGGCAGCGATACGAGCCGCTCGCGAGCGCGTTGTCCGCCGGCCAATCGAGAACGTTCCCATCCTTCCAGTCGGAATCGAATAAAGGGCTACCGTCCGGCGAGAAAATCTGCACGCGCAGCTGACGGACAGGACCCGTCGAAAGAAAGCGCACCTTCTCAGCGGAGGCCGCCGCAATCAGCGGTGTGGTTTCCTGTGCAGCGAAGATAACGGTTGAAAGACAGCTCAGGAACAGCAGGCAGGCTGCGACTCGGCAGGCAGTGATCATACGATCTCCCTCGAGTTCGTGGCGTGTCCCGCCGATACGCCAGCCGTCTGCCGATCGGCGGGAGCGCGCTGTTAGAAGTGAATGAACGCGAGTCTAGTCGCCGGCCCAGAGGGCGTCAATTTCGCCACTTCACGTTTTTTCGCGATCGCGAGCTTGTGAGCTGCCGCTCGCGGCCTGAGTTCGACCAGACTCCACAGGCTCAGGGTTTCCATACCCCAGTAGCGCCCGCCTTAGTGCCGGGCTCTTTTGGTTTCAGCTACCGCGTGTAAGGTCGCGGACGGCGCCGTCAAACCGTCCGGTCTTCATGCAGCAATTCCTCTTTCGGTTTGCCCATCGGGTTTATGTTTACGGCCAACCGACACCCGCTGCGGGCGCCTCAATGGTCACCACCTGGCCTGTGCGTGGACCACGGAACATGCCAGCGGTTCCATTCCACTCGGTCGCCATCATGAACAAAGTCTTTCTATCCGCGCCCCCGAGCGCGCACGCGAAACAGCCGCGATCGAGCTGGACTGTCTGCAGTACCTGACCGCCCTCCCGAACGCGGACGCAACGCTTGTTCGGGACGTCCCCGTACCAGACGGCATTCTCGGCGTCGAAGCAGATCCCGTCGGGGACTCCGTTGCCGAGGTCGGCCCACACGCGGCGTTTCGACAGGGCGCCGTTAGCTGCGATATCGAAGGCCGTGAGCCGTTTGGCATAAGACTCGGCAACGATCAGCGTCGAATTGTCAGGCGTCACGACCATTCCGTTAGGGAAGGCGATGCCATCGGCCGCTTGTCGAACCGAACCATCAGGTGTGACCAGAGCGACGAGTCCGGGGACAAACTTTTCACCGGCCATCAGGTCAAAACCGGCGCCGTTGACATGGATGTTGCCCCGACCGTCCACCACCATCTCGTTCCAGTTACGATCAGAAACGCCGCTCAGATCGGCATGGGTCACCAGCGAGCCGTCGGGTTCCCGCCGCAGGAGAAGCCCATCGCGTGACGAGACGATGAGTAGACGCCCGTCTGACAACCAGTCGACGCACAACGGGAACGACGGTCCCCGAAGGATGACTTCGCTGTTGCCCTCGAGATCGACGGCAATCACCTCTTGCGGGCCCCAGTCGGAGAACCAAAGACGACCCTCGTGCCAGCGCGGCTGCTCTCCGAACGCGAGGCCCGTCATCAGGATTTGCACTTCAGGCGCGGAAGACTCCTTCGATGGCATCCGGGAAGTTTACTAGCGCCATCAATGGACGCGATGCGAAGATCAACGACCTTTTCGAGGGGACCGGCCAGATCAATCGACTGATCATCGCGCGCAGGCTGCTGGGATAACTCCAGCGCGCAACTGAAGTAGCGCCGCCGTTCAGCGTTTGCGAACAATGGCGGCGAGATCGCGCGCGCCATGAATGAAGTTGATGATCTCGACCTCATTGCCGCGCAGCCGATAAATCAGGCGATAGCTTTGAACGAAGAGTTCGCGGATGTTCGGATCGTTTTCTTCAGGAACGACTCGGCCCCGCTCGGCGAGTTGCCTGAGGGAACGAGCTGCGTCGCGGGCCTCTCGCACCAGAGCTGCTGCGTACCGTGGTGAGTCTCGGGCGATGTACTCAGCGGCTGACTCGACACCGTTCCAAGCGAGCTCAGTCCACCTTACTCGCCAAGCCACTTCGCCATCCGGCGCTCGATCTCTTCTTGCTCCAGAAGTTCGCCGCGATCAGCCGCTTCGATGCCACGCTGGATCGCCTGACGCACGTAGATGTGGTATTGGATGTCCTCGTACGAAGCATCCTCCGGCAGCGTGTCGAGAAGCTGCCGCACTTCTTCTTTCGGTTTACCCATCGGTTTTATTCTACTCTCGCGGTCAGTCGGCCCAACGCCCGCAGTCACCTGCGCGCGCGGATCTGGCCGCGCGTCCGGTGGACTGCGTTGTCATGCTGAGTCTTCGCCGAGATTCTTCCATTCTTCGTTACCGATCAAGGTGAACCGCACAATGCTCAGGTCCGAGCAGCCTTGAATCAAGCGAATCATCGCCTTGGTTCTGAGCCATGGCGGCTGGTTCGCGGCGCTGTGTGGAAAGTACAACCTCGCGCTACTCGGTGTAGAACATTTGACAACGCTGGGGCTCCGAGGGAAGCATCGGACGATGGAATGGCCGAAACTCCTGGATCGCGTGCGCGCACCTTCTGGAGTCGAGGCATGAGCACAGTGCAGGAGATCTCGGGTCACGCCGATGATCGACATGCACCTTCCAGATCTGCGGGCATCGCGGATGCGAAGCCACTGGAGGCACTCGGCGCGCCGGCTGTTTCGCCGTCGCGAGGTGACGGATAAGAAGCCGTGACGATCGCCCACCCACCGCAACCTCTTAGCATTTGTGCGTGTTACGATCCTTCCCATCGCGAGCCTTTCGCCCCATATCCATCGCCGAGGGGTGTTCGAGTGACGAGCGGGCGGGGCTCAATTATGAGTTAGCCGACGCAAACTCCCGCACCGCAGCGCAGCGATAGAGTGTAGAAATGATAGACGCGCTCGTTCTTCGAGCTGGTCGCACTCCCGGCACTGGGCCGCAGCGAATTCCTGTCACTCCGGTCACCGTCATAGTTGGGCCTAACAATGCCGGCAAGTCTCGGTTGCTGATGGAACTGACGCAGCTCTGCGTGCAGGGCGATTCGAATCCGAATCCTCGGTTCGTCGTCGACTCAATCGAGTACGAAAAGCTCTCCAGGCAGGAGGCCGAACGGCGCGTTGATGCTCTGCGCAAGGAACCGATCGATAGACCAACGCTCCCGGCAGAGTACGCATACATAGGTCGATACAACCAGTTGCACCAAGTGCATCGCGAGGCGCTCATTCAGATGGTCATGGATCCGACTCGGTCGAGAAACAACGACTTTCATCAAGCCTATCTAGGAAATAAGTTGCTGAACCTAGACGGCGGCAGTCGGATCAACCTCGCAGGATCGCAGGCTATGGGAGATCTTTCGAGACACCCCGAGACTCCATTCGGTCAACTTCTGGTGGATGACGCCAAGCGATGCGCCTTCAGAAAGATCGTCTACGACGCTTTCGGTGAGTACGTGGTTCTCGACCCAACGGCGGGCGGGAATGTCCGTCTCAGATTTTCGCAAGTGGAACCACCTGCTTCAGTGGACCGCTCTTTCTCTGACGAGGCGATTGGGTTTTTCCGCGCCGCCGCCCCCATTGAACTTAGGAGTGATGGGGTGAAAGCGTTTGTCGGGGTGGTGCTGCAGTTGATCGCGGGCGATCCGTCGATCCTGCTGATCGATGAACCGGAAGCGTTCCTTCATCCGGCGCTGGCGTTCAAGCTGGGCGTACAGATCGCAACTCTCGCCGAAGGGAAGCGAGTGTTCGCGGCAACTCACAGCCCCGATTTCTTGATGGGGTGCATCGTCGCTGGTGCTCCGGTCACAATCATTCGCGTGACTTATCGCAACGGGCAAGCAACGGCTCGCGTCCTGCCGAACGACGAGTTGCTTTGTCTCATGCGAAATCCTCTACTTCGATCGACGGGCGTGCTCGCAGGCCTCTTTTACGAGGGCGTCGTAGTGACCGAAGGCGACTCCGATCGCGCGTTCTACCAAGAGATCAACGAACGCCTTCGACTATTCAACCCGAACACCACAATTCCCAATTGTCTTTTTCTGAACGCGCAGAACAAACAGACCGTGCACTCTCTCATACGGCCGCTTAGAACTCTCGGTATACCGGCGGCTGGTATTGTAGATATCGATATGTTGAAGGAGGCGGGCGGTAACTGGAAGAACTTCCTCGAAGGTGGCTTCGTACCGGAAATCGACCGACAGTCGTTATCGCAAGGTCGCGCATTGGTCGAACAACGGTTCAACCAGTCGGGTGTGAATATGAAGAACGGCGGCTTAGCTCAGTTGAGCAAAACTGATCGCGAAGCGGCGTTAAATATTGTGGAACGGCTGAGCGAGTATGGTCTGTTTATCGTGTCCCGGGGCGAAGTCGAAGCATGGTTACCCGGGCTCGGTGTGAGTGGTCCCAAGGAGCGCTGGCTATCTCGCATCTTTGAAAAACTTGGATCTGATCCTTCGGACGCAGGTTATGTGAAGCCGAAAGACGATGATGTCTGGCAGTTTCTCGCTAGCGTTGCGGCTTGGATTAAGGATGTCAATCGTAAGGGGATACCCGACTAGGCTGCGTCGGCTAACTCTGCGCTGCACCGGACGCCAACCGCGTCGCGGGCCTCCCGAGAGTTATACTTCTTGGTGTGCGGTTGGCGCCGGTGAGCGCTGAGCCGTTGGGCGGCACCTACATGTTCGCGCTTTCCATCCTCGGGCTTCTCACCTTAATCGCCTTTCCCGGTGACCAGCACGAATCGCGCTCGCCAAATCGTGAAGCGTCCGTGGTTTGGTCGGAGGCAACCGATACTTCTCCTCATCGCATGTATCTGCGCGTTGGCAGAGAACAGTCTCTGCTAATCGAGTTCCCTCGGCACCTGAGTGTTGCTTGGTCTCCTGATTCGCGCTTCATTGCTTTCACGAACTATGAGGGAAGCGACCTGGCAACGCTGCACCTGTTCACGGCGAACATTCCGCCTCGTGAGATCCTGCTCCGGCTTCCTGCGAGGGCTCAAAACGTCATGTCGCGGAATCACCACGCCTTCGCCGAGTTTGTGCGATGGCGGGGGAACTGCTTCGCTGCTCGGGTCCAGGGTTACGGTTTCTCTCGGAATCGGGAAGAATCCGTCATGGTCTGGTGCGAAAAAACCGGTGCGTGTCGCTCTGCGCCGCCCAACTAGCGGTTGCACTGGACGCGAACCGCTACGTTTTTGCATCGCGGGTTCTATACTTCATCGCGTCGCGGTTCGCGCCAGTGAACCGCAAAGACGTTGGGCGGACCGCACCTTCATTCGTATGGATCCTCGTGAACGGCTTAGAGCAGGCGAGCAGGCTGCCCGCGAAGGTCGGCACGAAGAGGCGCTGGATCATTACGTTTGGTTTCATGAGCATGCGCTTGAGCACGACCGAGCGCTATACGGCGTCAGGCTTTCATTCGCACTTGCTTCATGGGCTGAACTCGCAAGAGCTTACCCGCGAGCTGCAGAGGTCCTCACGGAAATCCGGGACCGAAAGACGGAGCGGTTACGCACGGGCGAAGGAAACCACGACGTTTTCAATGATGTAGAAGCAATTAACGAATACCTCGATGACCACGAAGCAACGTACCGTCTGTTTGTCGAACTTCACAGCACGTTTCCGGAGTTGGCTAAGACATGCGCCAGTGTCGCGATGCCTGTCCTCATCAAGAAGCAAGATTACAAACTTGCTCGCATATTTATGGAGCAACCCGAAGAGGCGATTCGTCAGTGGAGTGCCACCCTTGAAAATGACATCGCTGCTTTCGCTACGAAGCCTCCTGTCAAAGAAGCGTTTATCCGCATCTACGTCGAACACGTGCGTGAGATTCTTGAAGCTTTCACCGGCGTGGGCGAAGTAGAAACGGCAAGCAAACTACGGCGGCTGGCTATCGAAAACATCGACGCCGCAGATGTTCGCGCGTCTGTTGAAAACGCTTTGCCGGAATTGCCGCTGCGCTGAATCGGCCGCCCAACTCGTTGAGGACAGACCATGAGTCGAAGAGCCATTACGAACTTCTGTGCGATCCCCGCCGCTCTGTTTCTTCTCTTCATCGGCGTCCTCCACAGCATTGTCAACGTGGTAGGAGTGCGGCGAGCGATCGAGCGGGGCGAGATCGCTGCGCGACTTGGAGATTCGGTTCTCGTCAATGCGGCGTTCTCGGGCGTAGCCATGAGTTTGCTTGGGCTCCTCGTGCTTCTTGTGCTGCCCGGACTCCGCTCGGGGAGCCGCCAAGCTGGTCGTCTAGCCACTGCGATCGGGATCTTCGTAGGTGTCCTTGGCGCTGCAGGCTACCTATGGGTTCCGACGAGGCCGCTCGTCCTCATCTTCCTGTTTTTTGGCACGCTATTGGCCGCTCCGATTCTGATCTGGAGGCGCGAGTTCTCGAACGCGTGAAGTGCGCATCGCAGCAAGCGCCATCCCCTAGCGAGAGGAGCCGCCGAACAACCCGCCGCTGCACCGGACGCGGCGCCGTCCGTTTGGCCCGGCGCTTCCGCGGCCTCGTGTTCGGAGCTTGCGTGAGTCAGGTATGCTTACCTGTGGAAGCGCCGCGCCGGTGAGCGGCGGATCCGTTAAACGGCGTTCCATCAACGTAGCTATCCTACCGACGCATTGTGAGTTCTGGGGGAGGCGCCGGGATACCTCTCGAGGAACCCGTGAGACGACAGACACCTGAGTGGTCTTCAATGGACTACGCGAGTCAGTCACTGGCCGACGTGAAGAACGGGCTCGACGACATCGCTCGAGAGACGCAGACGACGTTCGGCGGCTTCGATGCACGCCAATTGAATTGGCGGCCCGACGCGACGCGCTGGAGTGTCGCGCAGTGCTTCGATCATTTACTCACGGCCAATCGTCTGATGTTTCAGGCTGCGGAAGACGCCCTGAACGACGCGGCACCACGAACTGTGTGGCAGCGCCTGCCGGTCCTGCCTGGCGTCCTGGGCCGGATGCTGGTTCGTTCACAGGCACCGAGCGGAGTGCGGAAGTTCACCGCACCCTCCAAAGCACAGCCCGCGACCAGCGACATCGCCGCGGATATCATTCAGCGTTTCATCGAGCAGCACCGTACCGCCGCGGCGATCGTGCAGGCGCTGGACGAGCGAGACGCAGCTCGCGCCATCATGACGTCGCCGTTTATTCGGGTCGTCACATACAGCGTGCTGGATGGCTGGCGGCTTGTAATCGCGCACGATCGCCGGCATTTCGAGCAGGCGCGTGGCGTCACGCTGTCACCGGGGTTCCCAAATGCGTGAACACGGCATCAGCCGGTTACACGGGTGTAAGCGGCGGC
>Ga0207646_10004802_pt1 | contig 14506 bp, 13 predicted proteins | sample KBSK5502metaG_FD_184343 | JGI IMG/M metagenome (GOLD analysis project Ga0207646, IMG submission 184343) | Corn, switchgrass and miscanthus rhizosphere microbial communities from Kellogg Biological Station, Michigan, USA - KBS K5-50-2 metaG... | ecosystem: Host-associated > Plants > Roots >... | reverse complement strand
CTCCACCAGACCGTCGAGACCAAGGAAGAGCGGCCCGGCACGCGCGGGGAGAGGCGCCAAGCGATACCGTCGCCCGTGCCATGCCGCCTCCACCTCGTCCCCGCCCCGTGGCACGTTCCACGTCGTACGTTCCATGAATACGTCGTCATCCACCTTATAGACACCAGGCGCAAGCTCCTCTCCGGACCGGTAGAAGACCGGATCAAACGGCTGGCCCTCGTGGCGCTTGAAGTTTTCTTCCGCGGCCCAATCGTACGCCTCGAGTCGGTCGAGGTGGGCACGCCATTCCAAGTGATGCCGCAGCTCGTGGGTGAGCGTCTCCCAAGCCTCCTCGCGCCAGTCGAAGTCGCCGAGCCGTGCGAGGCTCGCGAACGAGCCGTAATAGAGGATAACGCGCGAATGTAAGTCGGCCCCGCTGCCGCTCCATTCGAGCGGCACGCACTCACCCAGCGTATAGACGTCGCCGTGCACCGGATGGGGGAGGACCTTGGGGCTGACGTCCACCGCCACCACCCCACCCTTGAACTCCGATGGGATCTCGCCCTCCAATCGGTCGACCAGCGAGCGGAACTCATCCAGCCGCACGGCCCTGCCCCAACGCGGAACGCGGAAGTGGGAACGCGGAACTGGCGCCGGGCATTTCTGTTCCGCGTTCCACGTTCCGCGTTCCGCGTTAGCATCAGCCCCGCAGCCGCTCTGCGACGTATTCCGCGAGCCGATCGGCGGCGAGGCGAATCTGTTTGAGGGTGTCCCGGTCGCGCACTGTCACCGTTCCGTCTTGCGTGGACTGGCCGTCGATGGTGATGCCGTACGGCGTACCGGCCTCGTCCTGGCGGCGGTAGCGCCGACCGATCGAGCCGCCGTCGTCGTAGAACGTGTTGTACTGCTTGCGCAGATCGTCGAAGATACGGCGCGCCAGCTCGGGCATCCCGTCCTTGTTCACCAACGGGAACACCGCGGCTTTCAGCGGAGCGATCGCGGGATGCAGCCGCAGGACCACCCGCTTCTCTCCTGCTACCTCTTCCTCGTGGTACGCGTCCACCATCACCACGAGCGTCGTGCGGTCGGCGCCCGCCGACGTTTCGACCACGTACGGAATGAATCGCTCGTTCGTCGCGACATCCAGATACTCGAGCTTCTTGCCCGAGAATTCCTGGTGCCGCGAGAGATCGAAGTTCGTGCGGTTGTGGATCCCCTCGAATTCCTGCCAGCCGAAGGGAAACTCGTACTGGATGTCGTGCGCATCCTTGGCGTAGTGCGCCAGCTCGTCCTTCGTGTGCTGGTGGAACCGCAGTTTGTCGGGCCGCACGCCCAATCCGACCACCCACTTCATTCGTTCGTGGCGCCAGAACTCGAACAACTCGAGGTCCGTCCCCGGTTTCACGAAGTACTGCATCTCCATCTGCTCGAACTCACGGGTCCGAAAAATGAAGTTGCCGGGGGTGATCTCGTTCCGGAACGCCTTCCCGATCTGCGCGATCCCGAACGGGATCTTCTGGCGGGACGACTGCAGCACGTTGAGATAGTTGACGTAGATCCCCTGGGCCGTCTCGGGCCGGAGGTACACGACCGCCGCGGCCTCTTCGACCGGACCCATGAACGTCTTGAACATGAGGTTGAACATCCGCGGCGCGGTGAGCGTCCCCTTGCTGCCGCACACCGGGCACTGCGCCGTAGGCTCGCCGGGAGTGCCCTTGATGCGCGGATCGTCGGCGCGAAAGCGATTCTTGCACTGCTTGCAGTCCACCAGGGGATCGGTGAACCCCGCCACGTGCCCCGACGCTTCCCACACCTTGGGGTGCATCAGGATCGCCGCGTCCAGCCCCTCGATGTCCTCGCGGTCGTGGACCATCGAGCGCCACCAGCGCTCCTTGATGTTTTTCTTGAGCTCCACGCCCAGCGGCCCGTAGTCCCACACCGAGCCTAGGCCGCCGTAGATCTCCGAGGACTGGAATACGAAGCCGCGCCGCTTGGCCAGCGACACGAGCTTGTCCATGACATTGTCGGCTGGGGACATAGGGGCCGGAAGATAGACGGGCCGCTAGGCGCCCGGCAACCCGAACGCTTCGCGTACCGCTCGCTCGCCCAGGGCTGAGATGCCGGCGGCGTCGAGCACGCGGCCCTCACCGTCCAGCGTGTGCAGGCCGACGAGCCCTTCGACCTTCCCGGCCACCACCGCAACCCGCGTCTTCGCCGCCTGCGCGCGTCGCACCACCTCGCCCGACGCCTTCCCAACGAGTGACGTCTTGTCGAAGGCGCCCTCGCCGGTGATCACGAGTTGGGCCTTGGCGAGCGCGGCGTCGAACCCCACCCGCGCCAGCACCCACTCTGCCCCGCCCGTCAGCTGAGCCTTGGCAAAACACACGAGACCCGCGCCCAGGCCGCCCGCGGCACCCCCCCCGGGCAGTGTCGCAAGGTCGCCACGGCCGTGCCGGGCCATCAGCGCGGCCAGTCGCTCGAGCCCTCGGGAGAGAAGTTTCACTCCTTCGGGCCCCGCCCCCTTCTGCGGGCCGAACACCGGCGCCGCGCCGCGCGCGCCGACCAAGGGTGTGGTGACGTCGGCGAGCGCGATGACCCGGGCGTCGAGAGCCCACCCCCCGTCGAATTCCGCCAGCTGCGCCAGCGAGCCACCCCCCTCGGGGAGCGACGCTCCCGCGGCGTCGAGGAACCCCCAGCCAAGGCCCCGCGCGGCACCCGTTCCTCCGTCCACCGTGGCGGAGCCCCCCAGACCGACGACGACCGTCCTGGCACCTCGTTCCACCGCTTCCCACACCAGCTCGCCCACGCCGCGTGTGGTGGCCCGCAGTGGGTCCAACTGCTCCGGCTTGAGGAGCGCGATGCCGCACGCGGTCGCGCTCTCGAAGATCGCCGTTTCCGGATCCACCCACCCGAGCTCGCCCGAAACCGGAGCGCCCAGCGGGCCGGTGACGCTGATGCGTTCGCGCAGCGTGCCGGGCCCCAGCACGGCATCGAGCAGCCCGTCGCCGCCGTCCGAGATGGGGCACTGCAGTACGGCGGCGTCCGGCAGCGCGCGCCGGGCCCCAGCGGCTAGGGCGTCGGCAACCTGCCGGGGCCCCAGAGTGCCCTTGAAAGCCGCTGGAGCGATCAGGATCAGTTGCGACATGTTGCATTGTGCTCGAAATCATGCATTTTACAATACATTACTGCGTGGCGGTAGTCGCTATGTGCCGTAGTTATCGTCATTACGCGGCGGGCACCGTTCTTGCTTCTCAGGCGTGCGGCATATCGAGCGTCTCGCTCGCATCGGGTTCTAGGGCGCACGATGTCGAGCAGGCGATCACCCCCCAGGGGCAACTCTGGGGGGTTTGCTTTTGATATGGTCGCAGATCCGCCCACCATGCTCGCGCCCATTCTCGATGAAGATTTTGTTGGCGTCGAACCCGGAGGCGAGCACGCCGGCGATGTACACTCCCGGCACGTTCGTCTCCATCGTTTCGGGCGCGTGCCGCGGGACGCCGCTGGTCTCATCCACCGCAACGCCGACCGATCGGAGCAACGAGAGGTCGGCGGTGTAGCCGGTCAGGGCGAGAACGAAATCCGCCGGAATCGTTTCCCGCTCGCCGTCCGGATCCCGACGCACCACGACCTCCGACCGCCTGATCTCGACCACGCGGCTGCACCACCGCACGGCGACCCGACCCTCTTTCACGCGGTTGGCGATGTCGGGCAGGATCCACGGCTTCACCCCCCGATCGAACTCGCTCAGAAAGTGCACCATGGTGACGCGTGCCCCGACCCGGCACAGCTCGAGCGCCGCCTCGACCGCGCTGTTGCCGCCGCCCACCACGACGACGCGCTGCTGCCAGTAGGGATGCGGCTCCACGAAGAAGTGCGATACGTGCGGGAGATCCTCCCCGGGCACCCCGAGCGGGTTGGGTGACTCGAAGTAGCCCGTCGCGAACACCAGGTGACGGCTCCCGATGGTCTCTGGCTCGGGGCTCCCGGGGTGCTGCGCCACGAGCTCGAACCCGTCGCCCACCCGCGTCACCCGGGACACCATGTGATACTGGCGCACATCCAGCTCGAAATGCTCCGCCACCTTCCGATAGTACGTCAGGGCTTCGCGTCGGGTGGGCTTGTCGCCGGCAGTCACGAACGGTACCCCGATTTCGAGCTTGTCGGGCGTCGAGAAGAACGTCATGTACAAGGGGTAGCGCATGAGACTCGAGGCGACGGGCCCTTTGTCGAACAGCGAGCAGGTCAGGCGGGCGCGCTTCGCCGCCACGCCCACCGCGAGCCCGCAGGGCCCGGCGCCGATCACCGCGAGGTCCAGCATCAACGCGCCACTGTCACGTCACTTCGATGATCTGATCGCGATGCGAGCCGATGCTGACGTACTGGATGGGCGCGTGCGCCAGGTCCTGGAGTCGGTCCAGGTAGGCGCGGGCCGGCGGCGGTAGGTCCGCCAGCCGGCGCACGTGGCTCAGCGACTTCTGCCAGCCGGGGAGCGTCTCGTACAGCGGCTCCACTCGGGCGAGGCGCTCCACCTCCGCGGGCATCGAGTCGAGCGCCTCGCCGTCGCAGCGGTAGCCGACGCACACGGGAATCTCCGAGAACGAGTCCAGCACGTCGAGCTTTGTGACCGCGAGGCCGGTGAGGCCGTTGACGCGTACCGCGTAGCGTACGACGACGGCGTCGAACCACCCGCAGCGACGCGGCCGCCCCGTCGTTGCCCCGAACTCATCCCCCAGCTCGCGGATCCGCTCGGCCAGCGCCGGCGTCGCCTCGGTCGGAAGCGGCCCGTTCCCCACCCGGGTCGTGTACGCCTTGACGACGCCGAGCACGGCGTCGATCGCCGTGGGGCCGATCCCGGCTCCGACCGCCGCGCCGCCCGCCGTGGTATTGGAAGAGGTGACGTAGGGGTAGGTGCCGTGGTCCACGTCCAGCAACGCGCCCTGCGCGCCCTCGAGCAGCACCGACTCTCCGCGCTCGAGCGCTTCCCACACCACGCGTCCGGCGTCCACCGCGAGCGGCAGCAGCCGCGGAGCCAGCCGCTCGAGCAGCCCCACGTGCTCCCCGGCATCGGCGCGCTCGGCCGAGCCGAGCAGCCCGAGGAACTCGTTGGCGGCCTGGACGCGCCCGCACACCAGCTCCTTCGCCCGGTCCAGGTTCCGCAGGTCGCCTACCCGGATGCCTCGGCGCCCGTACTTGTCTTCGTAGGTAGGCCCGATGCCGCGGCCGGTCGTTCCGATCTTCTCTCGGGCTTCGCGGGCCCGGTCGAGGAGCTTGTGAAACGGGAGCGTCAGGTGCGCGCGGTCCGATACGTAGAGCTTGTGCTCGGTCCGGATGCCCCGCTCGCTGAGGGCGTCGAGCTCCGTGAAGAGCGTCTCCGGATCGAGGACGACCCCGTTGCCGACCAGGCAGACGGCGCCCTGGATGATCCCCGAGGGAATCTGGTGCAGCACAAACTCCCCGGCGCCGGTGTGGACCGTGTGGCCCGCGTTCGCCCCGCCCTGATAGCGCACGACCAGATCGGCGCGCTCGGCGAGCACGTCGACGATCTTCCCTTTGCCCTCGTCGCCCCATTGGGCGCCGACGACGACGACGCAGTGGGTCTTCGGTCCGAACATGGCTCCCCAGCAAAAAACGCCCCGGAACCGGGGCGTTGGAGTATCCTCCGAGGAAAGTTAGACCTGGGTGAGCGCGCGGGCAACTCCCTCCGCGACTCGGCGCACGCCCTCCAAGGTGATCCGCTCCGCCACGTCATGTGGCGTATGGACGATCGTCGCCGTGCCCCAGTCGCCCCGCATGATCGTGACGCCCTCGTGAGCCGCACCCGCCAGCACGAGCCCGTCTACCAGCACGGGCAGCCAGCGCGCCCGCCGCGCGCCGAGTGCCGCGGCCACCTGCTCGACGGTGGGTCCGGGGCGATGTATCAGAGCGATCGTGAAGCCGCGGTCGTCGATACCATCGAAGTTGACGATGCACGTGTCGCCGAGCAGGTTTGCTCGCTCCCGCACGAGGGCCCGCGCCCCGAGCAGGCCGTATTCCTCGGCGTCCGGGAAGAGCACGCCCACTCCCGCGTCCGGCGGCAGGGCGTCGAGCGTGGCAAGCACGGCCACCACCCCCGCCGCGTTGTCGACCGCGCCCGCCGAACGGTTGGTCACACGGTTGGCCGCGAGCAACAGGATGCCGGAGACACCGGCGGCGCCGGCGAGGAGGTCCGGCACACCCGCGTGGAGCGGACCGAGCAGCGCGCGCACCACCACCGCGAGGAGCTCGAGCGCGCCGAGCGTCGCGAGCGCGGCGGCCGCCAGGCGCGTCGCCATGGAGAGGGGCTGGCCTTTCGAGTCGTAATGCGCGGCGAGCCACACCGAGACGCGAGCCCGAGGGCGGACACCGATCAGGTTGACTCCCTCGAGCGCCACCCGCCCGAAGCGATGCAGCAGCGATCGCCCCGTGAAGCGGTGCTCCATCACGACGAATCCGCGCGTCGTGAGCTCGCGTTTCAGCACTTCCCGGATCTGCAGGTTCGCCGTCGTCCCGGTGAGCCGCGGGACCGCGATCGCGGCGAGCAGCGCCCGGTAATCGGTCACGCGGCGACGAGCTTCGCCACCCGCTCCCGATCCGAGGCGGTCACGGGCGCGAGCGGCGGGCGCACGGGTCCGCCGTACAACCCTCCCCCCACGGCGTCCATTGCCGCCTTCACGCCCGCGGGCCCGAGCTTCCCCACAACTTCGCGGTCGAGCGGCGCGAGCCGCTCCTGCAGCCTCCCCGCGCCCTCTCGGTCGCCGGCGCGGAAGGCGGCGAACACCTGGGCGCAGAGCGCCGCCGCGAAACACGCCACGGCGAGGATGCCCCCGTCGCAACCCAGCTCGAGGGCGGCGTACAGGAGCGAGCCCGAGCCGACGAAGACCGACCACTCCGGGGCCGCGTCGCGGTAGGCTGCGAGGTTCTTCGCGTCGCCCGACGAATCCTTGGCGCCGACGATGTTGGTGTGCGCCGCAAGCTGGCGCAGCAGGCCGGCGGCGATCGGGAGGTGCGTGTACTTGGGGATGTTGTAAACGAGCACGGGCACCGGGCTCGCGTCGGCCACGGCGCGATAGTAATCGGCGAGGCTCGCGGGAGAGACGGCAGCGGAAAAGTACGCTGGGGGCCGCACCAGGACGGCGTCCGCGCCCTCCGTCGCCGCCGCCCGGGTCAGCGCCACCGCCTGCCGGGTCGACTCCCCGCCCGTCCCCGCGATGAGCCAGCGCCGGTCCGGCAGCACCTCACGTACCCACCCGACCATCCGGCGCTGCTCGTCCGGGTCGAGCAGGGCCGATTCGCCGGTGGAGCCCGCCACGATCACCCCGTTGAGCCCCGCCGCGACGAGCCGGGTCACGTTGTGGCGCAGGTGAACGGGGGCTACCTCGCCCGTCGCGCTGTCGAACGGCGTGGTGATGGGGGCCAGCACCCCCGCGAGCTGCCGCTCCGTCACTGGCCGGGGGTCGCCTCCGCGGGCGTAGCGGTGCGTGGGCGGCGCCGCACGGAGCGCATCTGCTTCTCGAAGTCCGTGGGATCGGTGCTCGCGGCGAGGGCGGTCTCGTACGTCACCACCTCGTCCGCCACCAGGTCCATCAGGTGCTGATCGAACGTCTGCATGCCGTACTCGTCCCGCGCCTCGCTGATGTACTCGGGCAGGTCGGGGGTCCGGCCCTCGTCCTTGATCAGCTTGCGCACCTCGCCGGTGCAGATCAGGATCTCCACCGCCGCCACCCGCCCATGGCCGTCGGCGCGCGCGAGTAGCCGCTGCGACACGACGGCCTGCAGCGCCTCGCACAGACGCAGCCGGGCACCCTCCTGCTCTTCGGGCGGGAACATCGAGACGATGCGGTGCACGGTGGTCACGGCATCAGGGGTGTGCAGCGTCGAGATCACGAGATGCCCCGTTTCGGCGGCCTTCAGCGCGGTGTCGATGGTCTCCGCATCGCGCATCTCGCCGATCAGGACGACGTCCGGGTCCTGGCGCATCGCGGCGCGAAGCCCCGCCCGGAAGTCGTCCGTATCGACCCCGATCTCGCGTTGCGTCACCGAGCAGTTGATGTCGCGGTGCAGAAACTCAATCGGATTCTCGAGGGTGACGATATGCTTGTTCTGGGTCTGGTTGATGTGGTTCACCATCGCCGCCATGGTCGAGCTCTTCCCGGAGCCCGTCACTCCCGTCACGAGAACCATCCCGCGCTCGGCCGTGGCGATGCTCGCGAGGATCGGCGGCAGCTTGAGGGTGTCGAAGGTCGGCACGTCGAACGGGATCACGCGCATCACGATCATGAACGAGGAACGCTGCCGCAGGATGTTCACCCGGAACCGCCCGACGCCGGGCATGCCCCAGGAACAGTCGTAATCGCGCAGCCGGTCGATCCGGGCACGGTCTTCGTCGCTGGAAATCAGGTGTTGCGCGATCGCCTTGGTCTGCTCCGGCGTCAGGCGATGCTTCGTGAGGGCAACGAGCTTCCCGTCGATCCGGGCGCGGAACACATCTCCGGCCTTGATGTGGAGGTCGGACGCGCCGCGATCGATCGCCGCCTTGATGATCTGCTCGATGCCGCGCGGCTGGCCGACGGTGGCGCCCGCGCGGGCGCTCTTGGCTTTTTCGTCAGTCACTCAGTATCCGGCCTCCGGGTCGACCGTGTTGGCGAGCGGGGACCCTGCAAGATAGCGTCGGATGTTCTCCACGATCAGCCCCGTCTCACGCGCCCAGAAGCGTGCGGTCACGGCGGCGACATGGGGACTCACGAGCACGCGCGGGTGACGCCAGAAGGGGTGGCCCGCGGGCAGGGGCTCCGCGGCGAAGACATCGAGCGCGGCGCCTCGCACCCGTGAGGCGTCGAGCAGGTCGAGCAGAGCCGTCTCGTCCAGGAGCGTCCCGCGCGAGACGTTGACGACGATGGCATCGGGCAGCAGGCGCTCGAGCACCGCCCGGGTTACCGCGCCCCGGGTCTCGTGCGTGTCTGGCGCCGCGATGACGAGCACATCGCTCTCCGCGGCGAGCCGCGGCAGGTCAGCGGGACCGCCGACCCAGCGCACTCCTGTCGTCCCGCCCCGCTCAGGGCGCCGTCGCACCCCGGCGACGCTCATCCCGAGCGCCAGGCCCCGGCGCGCAACGGCGCTTCCGATGCCGCCGAGTCCAAACACGCCAAGCCGCAATTCGCCGAACTCGCGCACCGCGACCGCTAGGTTGGCGAATTCCGCCCACGCCCATCGGCCCGCCGCCTGAAACTCGCGCATCCGGTCCAGGCCGCGGACGAAGTAGGCGATACCGGCGATCGCCCAGTCGGCGATGGGCTCGGCATGAACCGCAGCCGAGTTGCTCAGCACGATCCGGGTCCCCCGAAGATGCGGCAGGCTGGGACCCACGCCCGCGGTCACCGTGTGGACCCAGCCAAGCGTGCCCTGCCCAGCCTCGACCACGCCGGCCGGCACCACGTGTCCCAGGTAGACCTCGGCGCCACACGCAGCAGCCACCGCCTCGGACGTCCCGTGGCCGGCCGAGGGCTCAGGCACGGCCACTTCCACGACCTCCCATCCCGGCCCGAGCGCGTCGCGGATCGCCTGCGTGGCCTCGGGCGGTATCCGCCAGGCGGCGAGGGGCGACGCGAGATCGACGACGATCCGCCGGGGGGGCGTCACTCGCCCGTGGATACGGTCCGGACGCCGGGGTGATGGAGCAGCGCCACCATCACCTCGTCGTGCAACCGCTTCGGGCCTCGCAGCGTGAAGTCGATCACGAGGTCCACGTTTTCGCGACGGCTCGCCTGGCGCTCGATCTCGAGTCCCGTCCGGCGGACAACGGCCTCCAGCTCGTCCAGCACGGTGGGGTCCGGGTGGGCGTGTACCGACAGCGTGCTCTGCGTCGATTGCCGCGCCACCAGCCGCTCGACACTCCCGAGTCCCCGCAGCACCACCAAGACGAGCAGCGTAGTGCCTGCCGCTTCCCAGTAGAACGTCGCGCCGAGAGCGACCCCGATGGCCGCGACGACCCAGATCGTGGCCGCGCTCGTGAGGCCGACCACCGCGCCGCGCGCGTGCAGGATCGTGCCCGCGCCGATGAACCCCACGCCGGTCACGATCTGCGCGGCGATGCGCGTCGGGTCGGCGGTCCCGGCGGCCAGCGCGATCGAGAGTCTGGTGTAGAGCACCGAGCCGAGGCAAATGAGGATGTTCGTCCGGAGACCGGCCGGCTTGCCGCCCAGCTCGCGCTCAAGGCCGATCGCGCCGCCGAACAGCGTCGCGAGACACAACTGGAGAAACAGCTCCAGCCGAAACATGTCGACCATTTGCTGCGGGAAGTGCGGCATCAGGTGCCCCCTCCTCCCTCCACGCCCTCCAGGAACCCCATGCGCCGGCGTACCTGGCTCATGGTGCGGCGCGCGATGGCGCGCGCTTTGGCCGCGCCGGCTCGGAGCAGGTCTGTCACCTTGCGCGGCTCCGCTTGGAGAACCTGCGCCCGCTCGCGGATGGGGGTGAGCGCGGCTATCATATTGTCCGCCAGCACGCGCTTGCAGTCGAGACAACCCCATCCGGCCGTGCGGCAGTTGTGCGCCACCAGCTTGAGCGTGTCCGGTGGCGAGAAGCCCTGGTGAATGGTGAAGATGTTGCAGATGTCGGGGTTGCCCGGGTCCTTCCGCGTGACGCGCGCCGGGTCGGTGGCCGCGGGCTTGAGCTTCTCCCAGATGGTCTCGGGAGAATCGAAGAGGGCGATCGTGTTGCCGAGGCTCTTGGACATCTTGGCCTGGCCGTCGAGCCCGAGGACGCGCTTCGCGGTCGAGAGCAGTGCCTGCGGCTCGGCGAGCGAGAACCCGTCCGCGAACCGCGTGTTCCAGCGGCGCGCGATCTCCCGCATCAGCTCGAGGTGCTGGAGCTGGTCTTCGCCCACCGGCACGAGCGTTGCCTCGTACAGGAGCACATCGGCCGCCTGGAGCACGGGATAGTTCAGGAGCCCCGCCGGCACGCTCTCCTGGCGCTGCGCCTTGTCCTTGAACTGCGTCTGACGCTCGAGCTCGCCCAGCGGGGTGACGGTATTCAGGAGCCAGTAGAGCTCCGTGTGCTCGGGGACGTGCGACTGCACGAAGACGATGGCCCGCGCCGGATCGATGCCCGCAGCGAACAGCCCGATCGCCATGTCGATCGTGCGCTGGGCCAGGGTCGCCGCGTCGTATGGCTGCGTGATGGCGTGCAGGTCCACGACGCAGAACAGACAGTCGTGTTGGTGCTGCAGCTTGACCCAGTTCTGAACCGCGCCGAGGTAATTGCCGATGTGCAGCTCGCCCGAAGGCTGGATGCCGGAGAAGACGCGCGCCATGGGCTCACAACCTACGACGCTGGAGGTCGGGGCCGCAAGGTGCGAGAACTCAAAGACTTAGTCGATGTCGCCACAGGCGCTGCGGAGCGGGCCGCTCGCTTCCTCAGAAACACGACGCCGGCGAGCAGCCGTGACTGGATCGAAAAAGGTCGCCACGACTTCGTGACGGAAGCCGACCGGCAGGCCGAGGCGCTGATCGCCGACATGCTGCTGCACGCAGTGCCCGAGTCGCGTGTGGTAGGAGAAGAGCTGTCGCCGGCGGCTGTGCGTGGGGGAGAGGTGGTGTGGATCGTGGACCCGCTCGACGGCACGACCAACTTCCTGCACGGCTATCCGCAGTACGCGGTGTCGATCGGGGCGCTGGTCGGCGAGGCGCTGGGCGTCGGCGTCGTGCACGATGTCGTACGAGATCGCGTGTATTGGGGCGCGAGCGGACTGGGCGCATGGGAGGGCGAGCGGCGGCTGCAGGTCTCGGGCCTCACCGAGCCGCGGCAGGCCCTCGTCGGTACCGGGTTCCCGTTCAAGAATCTCCCGCTGCTGCGACGCTACCTCGATCAATTCGCGGCCGTGATGGGGGCGACGAGCGGCATCCGGCGCGCGGGCGCGGCGGCGCTCGATCTGGTGGACGTGGCGGCGGGCCGCCTCGACTGCTTCTGGGAGCTGACGCTCGCCCCGTGGGACGTGGCCGCGGGCGTGGTACTCGTCCGCGAGGCGGGCGGCGTGGTGACGACGCTCGACGGGTCGCCCGACGTACTGCAGCACGGCTCCGTGGTCGCCGGCAATCCGGTGCTGCATCGATGGCTGTTGGATCTCGTGAGGGCCGCGTAGATGCCCGCTCCGCTCGTCGAATGTGTGCCCAACTTTTCCGAAGGCCGCAACGCCGCGACCATCGAGGCCCTCCGCAGCGCGCTCACCAGCGTCCCTGGCGTCACGCTGCTCGACGTCCAGGCCGACACGGCCCACAACCGCTCCGTGTTCACCTTCGTGGCGCCGCCCGACGCGAGCGTCGAGGCGGCGCTCGCCGCCATGCGCGTAGCGACCGAGCGGATCGATCTCTCGCGCCACACGGGCGAGCATCCCCGGATGGGCGCGACCGACGTCGTGCCCTTCGTGCCGGTACGCGACGCGACGATGGACGACTGCGTCGCCCTCGCCCGCCGCCTCGCCGCACGCGCCGCCGCCGAGCTCCTGATCCCCATCTATCTCTACGCGAAGGCGGCCACTCGCCCCGAGCGCGAGCGGCTGCCCGACATCCGGAAAGGCGAGTTTGAAGGCTTGCGCGATCGCATCGGGAAGGATCCGGCCGCCGATCCCGATCTCGGACCCAAGCGGATCCACCCCACCGCCGGGGCGACGGCGATCGGCGCGCGGCCGTTCCTCGTCGCGTTCAACATCTACCTCGATACGAGCGACGTGACGATCGCCAAGGATATCGCGAAGCGGATCCGCACCTCGAGCGGCGGGCTCCCCGCCGTGCAGGCCTCCGGTTTCGAGGTGGCGGGGAAGGCTCAGGTATCGATGAACCTGCTCGATATCGACATGACGTCCCCGGCGACGGTGTTTGCCGCCGTCGAATCGGCGGCCCGGCAGCGGGGGGTGGGGATCCTGAGGAGCGAGGTGGTGGGCCTGATCCCGGAGCGCGCGGTGCTCGGCGCCGGGGCCGCCTCCCTGAAGCTCGCTGATCCCGAGACTCACCTGCTCGAGCCGAAGATCCGGGCTGCCGAGGGACCCACCCTCGACGGCTGGCTCGACGAGCTGGCGGGCGGCGCGCCGGTGCCCGGCGGCGGGAGCGCCGCGGCCCTGGCGGGCGCGCTCGCCGGCGCGCTGGTCGCCATGGTGGCGCGGCTCACAGTCGGGCGGAAGGCCTATGCCGGCGCGCAGCAGCGCGCGGCGGAGATCCTGGCCGAAGCGGACGCCCTGCGCGCCCAGCTACGCCGTCTCGTGGATGACGATGCAGCCGCGTACGCGAAGGTCAGCGCGGCCTACCGGCTCCCTAAAGACGATCCACGTCGGGCGCGTGCGGCGGACGAGGCGCTCGTCGGGGCGGCACAGACGCCGCTCGCGATGGCCCGCGGTGCCGTGCGGCTGCTCGCGCTCGCGAGAGAGATCGGGACGATCGGCAACCGGAACGCACACTCCGATGCCTTGGTCGCCGAGGCGCTGGCCCGGGCGGCGCTCGCCGGAGCCGTAGAAAACGTCAGGGTGAACGTGGGGTCGCTGTCGGAGCCGGGACTCGGCAGGTCGCTGCTGGAGGAGGCGGAGGGACTGGCGCGAACGATCAGTCCGCCGTCGTAAGCACGCGCGGCGGGCCGCCGTTCTCGAGGATGGCTACCGTGTGCTCGAAATGGGCGGACAGCGATCCGTCTTCGGTCACCACCGTCCATTTGTCGTCGAGCGTGCGGATGTCGGCGCCCCCGACGTTCACCATCGGCTCGATGGCGAGCGTCATGCCGGGCATGAGCCGGGGGCCGCGCCTCGGCTTGCCGTAGTTCGGCACCTGGGGGTCCTCGTGGAACGCCGACCCGATCCCGTGCCCCACCAGCTCCCGGACCACCGAGTAGCCCGCTCCCTCCGCCACCCCCTGCACGGCGTGGCCGATGTCGCCCACGTGGTTGCCGGCCCGCGCCTGGGCGACGCCCGCCGCCAGCGCCTCCTGGGTGACCGTGAGCAACCGCTCCGCCTGGGGGCTCACCTTGCCGACGGGGAAGGTCGCGGCGGAGTCCGCATGCAGGCCGTCGAGCCACACGCCGACGTCCACGCTCAGGAGGTCGCCTTCTTTGAGGACGCGCCGCGCCGACGGAATGCCGTGGACGACCTCCTGGTTGATGGAGGTGCACAGGGTGGCGGGGAAGTCGTACAGTCCCTTGAACGACGGGCGGGCGCCGGGGTGCGAGCGAATGAAGTCCTCCGCCGCGCGGTCGAGCTGCTCGGTCGAAATGCCGGGGTGGACCTGCCGTGCGACCAGGGCCAGCGTTTCCGCCACGATGCGGCCGGCGGCCGCCATCGTCTCGATCTCGCGGGGCGACTTGATCGTGATCATCGCCCGAGGATGCGCTGGATCTCGGTCGCGATCTTGTCCACGGTGCCGGTGCCGGGCACGCGGTGCACAATGCCACGTTGGGCGAAGTGGGCGATGAGCGGGGCGGTATCCCGCTGGTACACCTGGAGGCGGGTCTTGACGGCCTCCGCCGTGTCGTCGGA
>Ga0207646_10004801_pt1 | contig 14506 bp, 15 predicted proteins | sample KBSK5502metaG_FD_184343 | JGI IMG/M metagenome (GOLD analysis project Ga0207646, IMG submission 184343) | Corn, switchgrass and miscanthus rhizosphere microbial communities from Kellogg Biological Station, Michigan, USA - KBS K5-50-2 metaG... | ecosystem: Host-associated > Plants > Roots >... | reverse complement strand
GGTCAGCTGCGTTCCGACCGGTTCCCCGGGCCCATCGACCGCGCTGAGGAGCACCTGTTTCATTTCCGCCAGATTGCCGCGGACGAGGAGAGGCTTATCGACCTCGGTCAGCAAGAGGTCGACGGGATAGTGGCCGCGCTCAAAGACCGCACCTCAGCCGAGTTGCCGGGCATCGACATGAGCGCGATAAAGCAGGTTGACCCCGATTTCGACGACGAGGCCTTCCGTACTATCGCGCGGGAGACGTTCTACAAGGTCCGCGAGGCGAGAGGCCTGCAGAACCCACAGGAGTCGGCAGAGCTGCTCAGCCCGCAGATGCAAAGCGAGTTGCAGAACACAATCTCGGGAGACGTCGCCTCCCATCGGCACCATCTGCTGCCGTTTCTCTGGGTCAATGACGTGGTCATCGCTGGCGCGCAGGTAGCCGCCGGCCAGGAGGAGATCGACGTGCGCTTCTCGATCTCCGCCGCGGAGGAAGACGTAGAAGACGGCACCGGCCAGATTCTGGCGGGCGACAACACCGAGCACTCCTGGGAAGAACGCTGGCGATTCACGCGCAACCCCACGGTAGACACCTCCGCCAGCGATGAGCGCCACGAAATCGCATCCGCCCACGCCGACCAGTGGATGGTTGCCCATCAGGGCTGGTTGGTCACAGAAATCGCGAGACTGCCAGCCAGCTAACACGACGGCAATCCCGGGACTGACCGGCCGGATTGGTCTCCTACTTCAGCGTGCCCAGGAGTTCCCGGCAGGCCCGCTCACATCGCCGGCAGGCCTGTGCTCGCAAACCCGGCAGTGCTCATGGTGGTTGGCATGCCGCGCGCACTCGTCGCCGCAGCTCTTGCAGACGGCCACGCACGCCTCCAGCAGCGGCCTGGTGACGCTGGCGTCGCTGGCCGTCTGGCGGGTCACGACCCCGAGGGTGGCGGCGCACACATCGGCGCAGTCCCAGCACAGGCGGATGCACGTGACCATCTCGGCCAGGTCCTGCTCACGCAGGTCATCGTCGGCGTCGGCGATACAGGCCTGGGCGCAGTCGCTGAGCGCGTCGATTGTGGCCGCCAGCACACCGGCGTCAGCGGTCAAGGTTCCTGGGTAGGCGTCCAGCAGTTGCCTGGCGTAGCTCATGGCCCCTCCGTGGCGTTGACAGCGATACGGGCAGATCTTGAGTCTTGACGATCACTTCCGTCCGCGCCAGCCTTGTCGGAGTGCTCACTGGGGTCGAGGGAGGGGCTATGGCGTGGCGGCTTGAGGGGACCTATTTCGAGTCATGCTCGTGTGATGAGATCTGCCCGTGTACCTGGTCGGCGCTGACGGCGAAGGCAACCCTGGACCGGTGCCGGGCGCTGCTGGCATACCACGTCGATTCGGGCGACATCGACGGCGTGGACGTCAGCGGGCTGAGTTTCGCCCTGTTCCTGGACACGCCGCCGGTGATGACCGATGGCAACTGGCGGGTCGGCGTCTACCTAGATGACGCCGCGTCCGACAGCCAGGCCGAGCGGCTCGGGGCGGTCCTGTCCGGGCAGCTCGGCGGGCCGCCCGCGATGCTCGGCCCGCTGATCGGCGAAATGCTCGGGGTGGAGAAGACGCCCATCGTCTACAGCGAGGACGGCCGTGGCCACCACGTCCGGATCGGCGATGCCATAGACCTGGGCGTCGAGGACTTCGTCGCCATCGAGGGCCATGATCCGGTTCAGTTGACGAACGTGTTCCACCCGTCGAACACGACACTGACGGTGGCGCCGGCCAATACCGCGCACCTGTCGACGTTCGGGATCGACTGGGGGCGTGAGGGGCAGAGCGGCTTTTCGGCGCCGTTCTCCTGGGCCGGGTGACCGGCGCGTTTGTGATCGCGGACGGCGGCCAGGCGCCTGGCGTCACGGACGTGATCACCGGCCTGGAGTTCAACGGCGTCCACTACAACTGACTTGGCCGGCGCGCCCCGGCGCGTTCTGAGCCAGGGGAAAGGTCAAGCAGCGGGGCATTACGGCTGCTGGCGAAGCTGGCCCAGCAACTCGCACAACGCTTCGGCGACCAGGCCCGGGTCCGTCAGCGGCGCGAGGTGGTGGCTCACCCGTTCCGTCACCGGCCAGCCGGATTCCCGCGCCTGGGCAGCCTGATCCCGGTATGCCTCGCTCAGTTGCAGGTAACCGGCGGGGGCATCGGGCCACTGCGGCGTCTGCGGGTGAACTTCGTCGAACATGGCCAGTGGCAGCGGGGGGCAGCCCGCTATGAAGCGCCGCCGCACCTGTATATCCGGCAGAAGCTCGGCGAGGGCCTCATCACCCCACCACTTCGGCCACGGCGGCAGCCAGCCCTGGCCATCAGTCATCGCCCCCAGCTGGGCGGCCAGGTCGGGCGGCACGGTCTCCATCCAGGTCTGCCCGGGAATCGGCAGGCCAGCATCGACGAAGAGGTAACCGCGAACCTGTCCGATGATGGCGCCGGCCGCGGCCAGTAGCGGCCCTGCCCCGCTATGGCCGATGAGAATCGCGGGCTGGCCGGATGCGCTGGCGGCGATCACCTCAGCCTGGCGCGAGCAATACGGCGGCCGTTCCGTAACGGTGCCAGTGAGGTCGGGGACGCCCACCCGGTAACCACGCCTGGCCAGGTCAGCGGCGACCAGATCCCAGGTTGCGCGCCCGACCAGCGGGCTATGAACCAGCAGCAGCCGAGCACCCATGCCCTATTCGTATCAACGTCGACCAGACCGGCACCGCCGCCACCCCGCGGGGCCGCCTAGGCTCGAGTCATGCGCCTGGTGTCGCTGCTGCCGTCGGCGACGGAGATCGTCTATGCGCTGGGGCTGGGTGACCAGCTCGTCGGCGTCACCTTTGAGTGCGATGAGCCCGCATCCGCCCGGGTCGAGAAGACGGTGGTGGTCGGCGGCCTGGACACCCGGGGCATGCCGCCACGCGAGATCGACGATTACGTCCGCGGCCAACTCGCCGTCGGCGGCAACCTGTACACGCTGCATGAGCGGGCGCTGGCGGACCTCCAGCCCGACCTGATCCTGACCCAGGACCTGTGCCGGGTCTGCGCGCTGCCGTCCGGGCAGGTCGAGGCCGCTCTGGATTACCTTGGCTGCCACGCGCGGGTGCTCTCCTTGGACCCGCGCTCGCTGGAGGAGGTGCTGGACTCGACCCTCGCGGTGGGTCAGGCCACCGGCGTCCCCGATCGCGCCCAGCGCCTGGTCGCCGGCCTGCGCGACCGGCTGGCCCGCGTGGCAGCCCTGGTCGCCGGCCGACCGCAGCCGAAGGTCGCGGTCATCGAGTGGGTGGACCCGCCGTTCACCGGCGGCCACTGGGTGCCTGACCTGGTGTCCGCGGCCGGGGGAACGCCGGTGGCGGCCCGCCCCGGCGAGCCTTCCGTCGCGGCGAGCTGGGCCGAGGTCGCCGCCGCCGCGCCGGACCTGGTCGTGGTAGCGCCCTGCGGGTACCACCTGGCCGGCGCGGCCGAACATGCCCGCATCGCGGCTGGTGCGCTGCCCGGCCTGCCGGTTTGGGCTATCGACGCCGACGGAATCATCGTCCGCCCTGGCCCCCGGCTGGTGACCGGCGTTGAGGCGCTCGCCGCGGTGCTGCACCCCGGTACCGCCGGGCCCGCACCGCCCGGGACGATTCAGCGGGTCGCTTGAGGGCGTCCCAGGCGCGGCCCGGCCTGCCGATCTGGCCCCGTCAAGGCGGTCACTGGGTGGTCGAGCGCTCCGGCCGGATCGCCACCGCGATACGGTCCGCCGAATCCGGCGGTGGCCCCTGCGGCAGGCCGTAACGCTCGGCCAGGCGGACGAACTCCGCTCCCCCGGGATCGGGAATGATCCGCTCGACCCGGCCACGGATCTCCAGGTACCGGGAAGGCCGGTCCGGGTCGGTGATCGACAGGGCGACGGCGGGCTGAACCCGCCAGTTGCGGTTCTTCTGCCGCCTGGTGGTTGTAGTCAGCCACAGGTACTCACCGTCGAAACGGAACCAGGTGGGGTTCACCTGCGGAGTGCCATCGGGCCGGACCGTGGCCAGGTGCGCATACAGCGGCCGCTCCACCAGGTCGGCCAGCGACTCGGGGATGACCTGCGCCGGTGCTGACGGGTCCGCTGCTCCCTGTGCCATCGACGGCTCCCTCCATCCTAGGACGAATTAGAACACGTTATAGTGAAGCGCCGTCTGCGCGACAACGGGGGGCTGGATGCCAGCGACGAGAACAGGTATCGCCGCCGCTGCGGGAACGGCCACCGAGGCTGAGTTCAGCTCGGCGGCTCAGCGTGAGCGCCGTCAGCGGATCCTGGACGCCACCCTGGCGCTGGCGTCCACGGGAGGCTACGAGGCCGTGCAGATGCGGGCGGTTGCCGACCGGGCCGGCGTGGCACTCGGCACGCTGTACCGGTACTTCCCGTCCAAGATTCACCTGCTGGTGTCGGGCCTCGCCCGCGAGTTTGAGCGAAACCAGGAAGAGCTCGACCGCATCCCGATCCCGGGGAGCACCCCATACGAGCGGGTGCTGTTCGTGCTGGGCCGGATCACCCGGACCATGCAGCGGGAGCCGATGCTGACCGAGGCGATGACCCGGGCATTCATGTTCGCGGACCCGAGCGCGGCGGCCGAGGTCAGCACGGTGGCCCGGCTGATGGAGCGGATGCTCACCAGGGCCATGCACGAGGGCGACCCCTCCGCCGACGAAATAGCGATCGCCTGGTTGCTCGGCGATGTGTGGCTCTCCGCCTTGGTCGCCTGGGTGACCAGGCGCGCGTCCGCCGACGACGTGAGCCACCAGCTCGAGTTGGCCGCCCGCCTGCTGCTGCGCTGATCGGCAGCTCGTGACCGATCACCCCGCATTCCGGGCCGATGCGGCCCGTTCGGTCCGCCTCTTCCGGGCATTCCGCACCGAGCGGGTGGCGCCGGCCGCGTATTACACCGGCCTTGCCCGGGATGCCGTCGCCCAGCTCAGCCACTACGTGGACCTGAATGGGCAACTCGTGGCCGATGTCGGCGGGGGGCCCGGGTTCTTCGTGCGGGAGTTCCGCGAGGCGGGCGCGCTGGCACTGTGCCTCGACACCGACAGCGGCGAGCTGGCCGCGCTGGGCGCCCCCGGGCCCGGCAGCGTGCTCGCCAGCGCGCTGCGCCTCCCGCTCGCCTCCGGGACGGTGGACGTCTGTTTCTCCTCCAACGTGCTGGAACATGTCGGGGACTGGCGGAGCATGCTGGCGGAGATGGTCCGGGTGACCAAACCGGGCGGCGTCATCTTCGTCGCCTTCACCAACTGGCTGTCGCCGTGGGGCGGGCACGAGACGTCGCCCTGGCACTACCTCGGCGGGGAGCGGGCGGCACGCCGCTACCAGCGCAGGCACGGCAAACCGCCCAAGAACCGCTACGGGCGCAGCCTCTACCCGGTCTCGGTGGCCGGCGCGCTTGCCTGGGCCCGAACAGAGCAGGGCGTGGTCCTGGCCGACGCCGTGCCCCGGTACCTGCCGGGCTGGACCAGGCCGCTGCTGCGGCTGCCGGTGCTGCGCGAGTTCCTCACCTGGAACCTGCTGCTGGTCCTGCGCCGCACGGACTAGGCGCCGCGGCAGGCCCGAACGGCGCGACCCCGGGCTGGCTGCGCCAGCGGCGCGGCCGCCGCTGCCCGCTCGGCGGGTCACGGGCGGCCGCGCCGTTATGCCGCTCACCGCCCGGCTGCCACCGCCTCGGCCTGGTGGACCGGTGCCACCTGGGCGGCCGGCGCGTTCTGTGCCTGGCCTGGCCGGCCCGGCAGGGCCAGTCCGGCGAGGGCCGCGGCCAGGGCCAGGCCGGCGGCCGCCGCGATGGCGGGCGCGAACCCGGCGCTGAACGCGGAGGCAGAGGTGTAGCCGCCCGCCGAGGCGAACACCGCGGCCAGGATCGCGACGCCAAACGAGCCGCCCAGCTGGCGGAACATGGTGAAGCTGCCCGATGCCTTGCCGATGTCGCCGCGCGGGACCGAGCCGACGACGGCCTTGGTGACCGCTGGCATGGCCAGGCCAAGCCCGGCGCTGGAGATCATCAACGGCGCGAGCATCGCCGTGTAGGCCATCCCAGGGGCGGCGATGACGGCGATCCAGGCGAACCCGCCAGCCAGCAGCAGCATGCCGGAGACGACCAGCGGCCGCTCGCCGATCCGGTCGGCCAGCCTCCCTGCCCTCGGGGCGATCAGCAACGGCGCCACGCCCCAGGGCAGCAGCCGCAGCCCGGCGCCGAGGGGGCCCTGGCCGAGGCCGGCCTGCAGGAACTGGGCCATGAAGAACACCGCCCCGGTGATCGACGCGTTCATGAGGAAGATCACGGCGTTGCCCACGGAGAAGCCCCGGATGGCGAACAAGCGCATCGGCAGCATCGGCGCGCGGGCCCGCAGTTCCCAGCCGGTGAACGCCACGGCCAGCACCGCGCCCGCCGCGAGCGCCCCGGCGACTTCGGGGCTGGCCCAGCCGGCCGAACTGCCCCGCACCAGGCCCCACACCAGCCCGAGTGCAGCGCCCGTGCCCAATGCCACGCCGGGCAGGTCCAGTGCTGCCGGCGGCCCGTAGCTCTCCTCCAGGCGGCGCAGCGCCAGCGGGATGGCGCCCAGGCCGATCGGAACGTTCAGCCAGAAGATCCACTGCCAGGCGATGCCCTGGGTGATCGCGCCGCCCAGTACCGGCCCGACCACTACCGCCAGGGCGGTCACCGAGCCGAAGATGCCCATCGCCCAGCCGCGCCGCTGCGGCGGGACCGCCGCGTTCAGCAGCGCCAGGGCCAGCGGCATCACCATCGCCGCGCCGACGCCCTGTACCGTGCGCGCCGCGATCAGCGCGCTTGCCCCGGGCGCGAGCGCGCACGCCGCCGAGCCGGCGGCGAACACACCCAGGCCGATGGCGAAGACGCGCCGCCTGCCGAACCGGTCACCGACCGCGGCCGCGGTCATCAGCAGCACCGCGAAGGCCAGGGTGTAGGCGTTGACCGTCCATTCCAGTTGCCCGATCGAGGCGCCCAGCTCGCGGCGGATCGTGCTCAGCGCGGTCGCGACGACCAGCAGGTCCAGCACGACCATGAACGACGCCACCGACGCCAGCGCCAGGGCCCAGCCCTGGGCGCGGGTCACCGCGTGCCTGCTTGTGGTGTCCACGTGTCCTCCAGGTTGGCGTTGTGGTGCTTGCTACTGGTGGAGACACCGCGGGCAGCCGCGAACTGGCCGGTGACTTTCCGGCCCGGCTGGTGTCGTTACCTTGAGGACCTGGCCTAGGGACCAGCGATGCGAGGATGTGAAGGTGGCCACGACGGTGCTGGCCCGCGCCCGGGCGGGCGACGGGGAGGCGTTCCGCGAGCTCACCGACCCCCACCGGCACGAGCTGCAGCTGCACTGCTACCGGATCCTGGGCTCGGTCCAGGACGCCGAGGACACGCTGCAGGAGACCCTGCTGGCCGCCTGGCGCGGCCTTGACCGGTTCGAGGAACGTGCGTCGATACGCAGCTGGCTCTACAAGATCGCGACCAACCGGTGCCTGAACGCGCTGCGCGACAAAGACCGCCGCCCGGCGGCCGCTGCCAGGTCCCAGTGGTCTGCGCCCCCGCCAGAGCCCACCCGCCGGACCGAGCCGCTGTGGCTGCAGCCCTACCCGGACGCGCTGCTCGATGACCTGCCCGACACCGCACCCGGCCCGGAAGCACGCTACGAGACCAAGGAAGCGGTGGCCCTGGCGTTCGTGGCCGGGCTGCAGCGGCTGCCGCCCCGGCAGCGCGCCGTCCTGGTGCTGCGGGACGTGCTCGGCTACCCCGCGGCGCAGGCCGCCGACATGCTCGCGGTCAGCGAGGTGTCGGTGAACAGCGCACTGCAGCGAGCCCGCGCCACGCTCGCCGCCCAGCTTCCCGCCGCTGGCCGCGACGGCGCGCCCGCCCCGCGGTCGGCCCGGGAGCGCGAGCTCACCGGCCGGTTCACGGACGCGTTCGAGGCCGCCGACATCGAACGGCTCGTCGGGTTGCTCACAGACGACGCGTTGCTGACCATGCCGCCCGAACCGCTGGAATACCGGGGTCCTGCCGCGATCACGGAGTTCTTCCGGAGCCGGGCCTGGTGGGGCACGCAGGCGACGCGGCTGGTACCCACCCGCGCCAACAACGAGCCCGCGTTCGGCTACTACCTCGCCGACCCGGACGAGCCGGTCGCGCGCCCCCATAGCCTCGTCGTGCTCACGCTGGCCGGCGACAAGATCTGCGCCATCACCCGGTTCGGCGACGACAACCTGTTCCCCCGCTTCGGGCTGCCCCCGACCCTGCCGCGCTAGCGCTAAGGGCGCGTCAAGAGTCATGCCGGCGGCGTTAAGAACGCGTCAAGATCGGCGGCATTCCCGGTTTTCGGCGGTGAACTGGCAAGAGATGGACGATTCCCGGGAACCTGTGCGACGCCGCGGGCTGGCGGCGCCGCTCGCGTTGCCCGCCGGCTTCGCCGCGCTCCTGGTCGTCGGTGCTGCCGCCGCCGCTACGCACGGGGCGGTGTCGGCAGGCTGGGTGCTTGGCCTGGCCGCCGCGATCGTGCTGGCCGGGTCCGGCGTTGCCGAGCCCACGGTCGCCCTGTTGCTCGGCGCGATCGGCTGGCTGACCGTTATCGGGTTCTCCAGCCCGCCGTACGCCCAACTACAGCTCACCGGCTCGCGGGCGGGAACAGCGGCCCTTATCCTCGCCGGCTGCGTTGTGATCGGGGCGGGAGTAGGCGCGGGCGTGCGCAGGCTGGCGTCATCAGTCACACTGTGGATTGTGGACGTACCTGGTGAGCGGCTCGGTGCGGACGACCTGATGGCCGGTCCTGCCGACGATGCGCTCACCGCTGGCCCGGCGGCCAGCCCGCACGGCGGCAGGCAGCAAGCCCGGCCCGCCATGGGCGGACGCCCCCGTCGCCTGCCTGATCTGACCGGCGGCATCAGCACCCGCAGGCTGGTAGCTGCCGGGGCGCTGCTCGTCGGGGGGCTGCCGCTGCTCACCCTTGCCCTGTCGGTCGGCGGCCTGCACCTGGACCTCGGCGACGACCTGCTCGTCTACCTCGTCGCGGTGGTCGCGGTCGCGGTGGTCGGCGGGTTTTGGCCGGCTGTGGTCGCCGCCGTCATCGCCAGCCTGCTCGTCAACTGGTACTTCACGCCACCGGTGCACACACTGACCATCGCAGACGGGACGAGCTTGCTGGCGCTGCTGCTGTTCGTCACGGTCGCGGTGACCGTGAGCAGCGTCGTGCACCTGGCCGCGCACCGCGCCAGGCAGGCGGCCCGCAGCACCGACGAGGCCGCTGAACTGCTGGCGCTCGCCCAGACCGTGCTCGGCGGTGCCGATACGCCGGCTGCGCTGCTCGACGACCTGACCGCCAGCCGCGGTGGCCGGGCTGAGCTGGTGGAACGGGTGCGGGGTCAGTGGCTCCGGGTCGCCAGCAGCGGCGCCGCCGGCTACGGTGAGCCGGCCATGCGCGCGCAGGCCCGCGCCGACCTGGTCCTCATCCTGGCCGGCCAGACCCGGCCGGTGACGGAGCGGCTGCTTGACGGCCTCGCGGCGCAGGCGGCGGCCGCGCTCGACCGGGACCGGCTGCGGACCCAGGCCGCACAGGCCGAGGCGCTGGCCGAGGGCAACCGGATGCGGACGGCGCTGCTCGCCGCGGTCAGTCACGACCTGCGTACCCCGCTGGCCTCGATCAAGGCGAGCGTCAGCACGCTGCGCCAGACGGACGTGGAGTGGACGCCCGCCGACGAGGCCGCCCTGCTCGCCACCATCGAGCAGTCCGCGGACCGGCTCGACGCGCTGATCGGCAACCTGCTGGACATGAGCAGGCTGACCACGGGTTCGCTGCAGCCGTTCCTGCGGGCCACCGCGATCGACGAGGTCGCCCCTATCGCGCTGCGCGGCCTGGACGGTGGCACCAGCATGCGGCTGAAGGTGCCCGACGGGCTGCCGCTCGTGCACACCGACCCGGGCCTCCTGGAGCGGGTGCTCGCCAACCTGTTCGCCAACGCTCTCGCGTACTCCCCGCCTGGCCAGGCTCCTGAGCTGCGCGCCAGCGCGTCGGACTCCTGTTTGCTGCTGGAGATCGTCGACTATGGCCGCGGCGTGCCCGACGAGCTGAAGGAGCGGATGTTCGAGCCCTTCCAGCGGCTCGACGCCCGCGGCGGCGGCCCGGCCGCGGGGACTGGCGTCGGGCTCGGACTGGCCGTGGTCAAGGGCTTCCTTGACACCATGGGCGGCGCGGTCGAGGCGGCCGACACACCGGGCGGCGGCCTGACCATGCGAGTCAGCCTCCCGACCGCCGCGACGCCGGCCAGCCCGGCCAGCGTGGTGGCCGACTCGTGACTCGGGTGCTCGTCATCGATGACGAGGCGCCGATCCTGCGCGCGCTGCGGATCAACCTCACCGCGCGGAAGTTCGAGGTGAGCACCGCGGCCGACGGCGCCTCGGGGCTGGCGGCGATGGCACGCGACCGGCCCGACGTGCTCATCCTCGATCTTGGGCTGCCGGACATGGACGGCACCGACGTGATCAGGGGTGTCCGTGGCTGGACCTCGACGCCGATCATCGTCCTGTCCGCCTGGGGCCAGGAGAGCCAGAAGGTGGCCGCGCTGGACGCCGGCGCCGACGACTACGTGACCAAGCCGTTCGGCATGGACGAACTGCTCGCGCGGCTGCGGGCCGCGGTCCGCCGGGCGTCTCCGGCGCCGGACGAGCCGGTCGTGACCACCGATGACTTCACCGTGGACCTGGGGGACAAGCGGGTGACGCGGAACGGCCAGGACGTCCGGCTCACGCCCACCGAGTGGCAGCTGCTCGAGGTGCTGGTCCGGCACGTCGGCCGTCTGGTCACGCAGCGCCAGCTGCTGGCCGAGGTGTGGGGGCCCGGCTACCAGAACGAGGCGCACTACCTGCGCGTGTACGTGGCGAACCTGCGCCGGAAGCTGGAGCCCGACCCGTCGGCGCCGCGCCACCTGCTGACCGAGCCCGGCATCGGCTACCGGTTCCGCCCTTAGCGCGCCGCCTAGCCCTCGTCAGCGATCGCCGGCCGACGGGCGCAGCTCGTAGGTCGGGTTGTAGATGGCGCGCTCGCCCCGCAGGCTGGTGAGCCTGCCGTGCACGACGATGCGCCGGCCCGGCTGGATGCCAGCAATCTGCCGGCGGCCCAGCCAGATCAGTGTGACGTTGCCGGTGCCGTCCCACAGGTCGGCCTCCATCGTCAGGCTCTGCCCGTGCGGCCGCAGCGTGACCGCGCGCAGCATGCCGGCCACGTTCACCACCTCGCGATCCACGCTCTCCGCGATCGGCGTGCACGGGCTGTCGGCCACCTGCCTGATATCGGTGATCTCGGCCCGTAGCTCCGCGGCCTGCAGCGCATCCCGGCCCGCGGTCAGCCGCCGCATCGGCTTGGCGGCCGGCTTGCCGTCGGGTGACCGGCCGTCGGGTGACCGGCCGTCGGGTGACCGGCCGTCGGGTCGCCCGGCCAGGCGCCCAGGCCTGGCCGTCGCACCGGCCGCCGCCGGGGTGCGGGGCGTGTCGGCCGGCCGGCCGGCCGACGCCATCGCCCTGGTCGCGGACTGAAGCTGATACGGCACACTAGCCACGACCACGCCACGCTGGTACAGCAGCCGCGCCTTGAGCCGGAGCGCGCTCTGGTTGTGCAGGATCTGCTCCCACCAGTGCCCGAGCACGTACTCGGGGATGTAGACGGTGACGATGTCGTGCGGGCTCTCCCGGCGCAGCCGCTTGACGTACTCGATGACCGGCCGGGTGACCTCGCGGTAGGGCGAGGACACGACGGTCAGCGGCACCGGCATGTCGCGCCGCTCCCATTCCTCCTTGAGCCGCTGCGTTTCCGCGTCGTCCACGTTGACCGTGATCGCCTCGAGCCGGCTCGGCCTGGTCGCCCTGGCGTAGGCGAGCGCGCGGAGGGTGGGCCGGTGCAGCTTCGACACGAGCACGATCGAGATGTTGCTGGACGGCAGGGTCAAAGCGGCGTCCTCGTCCGGCGTCAGTTCCAGCGCGACGCTGGCGTAGTGCTGGTGGATGCCCCGCATGGTGAACCAGATGACCACCATCGCGGCAATGGCGATCCACGCACCCTCGGCGAACTTGCTCACCACGACGATCACCAGGACGGCGCCGGTGACGAACGCGCCGATCGTGTTGATCGTCCGCGACCGGATCATCTGCCGCCGCCGCTTGGGGTCGGTCGTGGTGCGCAGGTTGCGGTTCCAGTGCCGGATCATGCCGGTCTGGCTTGTGGTGAAGGAAACGAAGACGCCCACGATGTAGAGCTGGATCAGCCTGGTCGGCGACGCGTTGAACGCGACGATCAGCACGATGGCGAATCCGGAGAGCAGCAGGATGCCGTTGCTGAACGCGAGCCGGTCGCCGCGGGTACGCAGCTGGCGCGGCAGGAACCCGTCCTTGGCCAGGATCGAGGCGAGCACGGGGAAGCCGTTGAACGCGGTGTTGGCGGCCAGCACCAAGATCAGCGCCGTGAACAGCTGCAGGAGGTAGAAGAACGGTGACGCTGAGCCGAACACCGCCACGCCGACCTGAGCGATGACGGTCTTGGGCACCGTGCCGGCCGGCACGCCGAGCAGGCTGCCAGGCTCGCCCGCGTGCACGTGCGCGGCCAGGGCCAGCGCGGTCACCCCCGCGAACATGGCCACCGCGATCCCCCCGAGCAGCGCGAGCGTGGTCGCGGCGTTCTTGCTCTTGGGCTTGCGGAACGCCGGCACGCCGTTGCTGATCGCCTCCACCCCGGTCAGCGCCGTGCTGCCGGAGGAGAACGCGCGCAGCAGGAGGAACGCCAGCGCGAAGCCGGCGAAATCGCGGACCGACTTGACATGGTAGGAGGCACTCTCGGCGCGGAGGTGATCGCCGAGGGCCAGCCTGGTGACGCCCCAGACGATCATCAGGCCGACCGTGCCGACGAAGCAGTAGGTGGGGATGGCGAACGCGATGCCGGACTCCTTCACGCCGCGCAGGTTCAGCACGGCGATCGTGGCGACGACGAGCACCGCGATCAGGGTGAGGTGCCCGTTCATGGCTGGGAACGCCGAGGCCAGGTTGGCCACGCCGGCCGAGATCGACACCGCCACCGTGAGCGTGTAGTCGACCATGAGCGCGCTGGCGACGGTCATGCCCACCCGGGTGCCGAGGTTGGTGCTGGTGACCTCGTAGTCGCCGCCGCCGGACGGGTAGGCGTGCACGTTCTGCCGGTACGAGGCGACGACCACGAACATCAGCAGCGAGACGGCAAGCGCGATCCACGGGGTGTAGGCGATGAACGCTATCCCGCCCACCGACAGGACGATCAGGATCTGCTCGGTGGCGTACGCCACCGAGGAGAGCGCGTCGCTGGCGAAGACCGGCAGCGCGATCTTCTTCGGCAGCAGGGTGTGGCCGAGCCGCTCGCTCTGCATCGGCCTGCCGACCAGCAGGCGTTTGGTGATTCCCAGGATCATGGCCACGAGCGCATGCTAGGCCGGCCGGCCGCGCAAAGTACACCGCCCGGGCCCAATTACTCGGCGCGAAACTAGAGCGACGGCGGTCGTTCGGGGCGCCGGCCCGCTACAGCGCAGGGTCCAGGGCGGGCTCTGGTTCGTCGTTGCCGGCCGTCTCCGGCTGGCCGCGGCGCCCCAGCCACAAGAGCACGATCCCTGCGATGAGCACCGCGATGCCGGCCAGCCCGGCAATCAACGGGATGATGCTCTGGAACCAGCGGAGCTCGTTACGGCCGGACGCGTCGAGGTTCACGGCCTGGCGCACGCTCGGCGGGGTCATGACGATGTCGCCATTGAACAACAGCAGGCGCTGCCTGCCCGTCGCATCCTGCAGGGTTATCTTCTGGTCTTGGTTGGTGTCCAGCACGCCGCCGGTCTGCGGATCGACCCAGTAGGTGTTCGTCGCGGTGTAGTACTGGGGAAGGGTCACCAGCGTGTGCTTGCTGCCCACGAGTGATCCGGGCACCTTCTGGGAGCCTGACTGGGTGGGTGGTGGTGACCGCCCGCAACGCCCAGGGCAGGCCCGCGTAGCCGAGCAGGAGCGCCCACTGGCCGATGAGGAGCCGCTCGGCCACGAACGGATTCCACGCGTAGAACACCCCGGCCGCCAGGCGGGCGAACCAGGGCTCGCGCCTGAGCAAGGCGGCCGCGCCCGAGCAGGCCAGCACGAAGATCGACAGGAGGATCAGCTTCTGCGCAATGTCGGCGGGCAGCACCCGGGAGGCCACCGCCACCACGGCGTCGCTGGGCACCGCCCGGGGCGGCCCGCCGGTCAGCCCGGCCATCGTCGCGGTGAACGGCTGGTGGGGCACGATCACCATGTCGTAACTGAGCAGGAATCCCCGCCGCAGCCCAGGCCCAAGCGCCAGCAGGCCAAGCCCGAGCCCAACGGCGGGCCCGAGTCCCGCGCCGGCCATCCACGAACGAGCCGCGCCCGCCAGGTCCGGGCCAGCGTCGCCGCCCCCTTCACCTCACCGTGCGGGAGCGGGCGCCCGCAACTGACGGTCGAACGTTCCAAGCAGC
>Ga0207646_10004799_pt1 | contig 14508 bp, 14 predicted proteins | sample KBSK5502metaG_FD_184343 | JGI IMG/M metagenome (GOLD analysis project Ga0207646, IMG submission 184343) | Corn, switchgrass and miscanthus rhizosphere microbial communities from Kellogg Biological Station, Michigan, USA - KBS K5-50-2 metaG... | ecosystem: Host-associated > Plants > Roots >... | reverse complement strand
GGCGTGATCATCCGCGGCCGGCTCGGCATGCATACGAGCCCGGCCTATGCCGAAGACGTCTATGTCGGCGGCATGTCGGGCATCGACATCGAGGGCAAGCGCGCCGGCTTCATCGTGCCGGTCGGCGCCAAAGGGGTCACGACCTTGTGCCGCAAGCCGGCGACCCGCGAACAGAACCCGTTTGTCGCGCCGTTGTCGCTGCGCTACGACGAGCTCGACGGCCAGATGTGGCTCGACGATGTCTTCGTGCCGTGGGAGCACGTCTTCTTTGTCGGACCCAGCCCCGATCCGATCGCGCGCTGGCTCAGATGGCATCACCTATATGGTTGGCTGGCCAAAGCGGAGTTCACCTTGGGTCTCGCCCTCGCGCTGGCCGATGCGATGGGTCTCAAGGAGCACGATCAGACGGTCGAGTATCTGGTCGATCTGGTTGTCGAGGTGCAGACCGTGCGCAGCTGTCTCGCCGCGGCCGAACGCGATCCCGACTTCACCTCGGCCGGCTATTGCTTTCCCGATCACCGTCACCTCGCGCCGGGCGGCATCGCGCTGTTCAAGGCGCGCCAGCGCATCTCGGAAATCCTGCGCATCCTGCCGGGCTCGTCGCTGGTCGTGGCGCCGGCCGACACCGACCTCGCCGTGCCGGAACTGACAGCGGGCCTCGAAGAGTCGTTTGGCGGCGGTGGCTACACCGCGTTGCAACGCTCGGCCCTGCTGCAATTGGCCTGGGATCACGTCTCGTCGACGCTCGACGGGCGCGAGTCGGCGTTCGAATTGCACGCGAGCGGCGGCATGCCGAATTGGCGCGGTTGGCTCAGGCAAAATTTCCGCGACTACAACGCGCTCGCCAATGCGGTGCTGCGCAGCATCGACATCGAGATGCCCGAGATAGACCTCTCCGCCATCCCGAACGCGGCGATCACGCGCCGCCGCTTTGCGGCCGGCGTGCCGCCCGCCGGCAAGAGCTAGGAGAAATCGCGATGCCCGATACGACGGTCGCGATCATCGGCGCCGGCATCGGCGGCATCTATCTCGCCGCCGAGCTCGGCATGCTCGGCTGCAAATTGCGCCTGCATGATCTCGATGACAGCCGCCTCGGCGAGATCCGGGCTCGCGGCGGCATCGACGTTGACGGAAAAGACGGCGGTTTTGCCGCGATCGAGCGGGTGACGACCGATCTCGCGGCCGCCATCGAGGGCGCCGACGTGATTATCATCGTCACCGGTGGTAACGCCCAGGAAACCGTCGCGCGTTCGCTGGCGCCGCTGTTGCGCGACGGCCAGATCATCCTGTTGATCCAGGGTAATACCGGCGGCTCCTTGGTCGTGCGCCGGGCGCTCGACCGCGCCGGTTGCCATGCCCGAGTCGATGTCGCCGAGATCGACAATTACCCGTATTCGTGCTGGCGGCGCGGCCCCACCCGCATCGAGCCGATCGTCAGCAAGCGCTGGCTGCAGATCGCGACATTTCCCGGCAATCGGATCGGAGCGGTGTTTTCGCGATTGTCACCGCTGTTTCCGCACGCGGTGGCCGCGCCCAATGCGATCTACACCGGCGTCACCAACGCCAATGCCATGCTGCATGTCGCCAATTGCGTCGCCAATGCCGGCAAGATCGATCGCGGCGAGGCCTATAAATTCTACGCCGAGGGGGTGACGCCGTCGGTCGCCCGTCTCTACCAGGCGATCAATGCCGAGCGCGTCGCGATCGCCGCGGCATATGGCGCTTCAGTGCCGACATTGGAGGATTGGTTCGAACGGGTTTACGGCGTGCGCGGCGCCGATCTGTCCGAAACCTGCCGCCTGCTAACCAGCAACAGCGATGGCCCGTATCAGGCGACCGGCACGCCGGGTTCCTGGACCCACAAATACATCGCCGAGGACGTGCCGGTCGGTCTGATGCCGATGAGCGCGCTCGGGCAAGCCGCCGGCGTGCCGACCCCGGCGATCGACGCCGTGATCCGCCTCGCCACGATCCTCGCCGGCAGCGATTTCGCCGCGACGGCGCGCACGCTCGACCGCATGGGCCTCGACGATATGGATGCTGCACAGATCACGCGGACGCTGGACGAAGGCTTCCGCTAAATCGAAACGCCCGTCGGCGCGGTGAAGTCCGCATCGGTGACATTGCCGGTGTTCACCACCCCCGCCGGCTCGATCAGCAGCACCTCGGCTTCCTCGTCGGCGCAGGTGCGGTGCTCGACGCCGCGCGGCACGACGACGCACTCGCCCGGCCCGAGTTCGACGACATGGTTGCGGAACTCGACGCGGAACCGCCCCTTCCACACCATGAAGAACTCGTCCTCGGTGTCGTGGTGATGCCACGGGAATTCGCCCTGCACCTTGACGATCTTCACCTCTTGCCCATTGGCGGCGGCGATGATCTTGGGCCGCCAATGGTCGGTGAACAATCCGAACTTCTCGTCGAGATTGATCCGCTGCATCAAGGCCTCTCGCCGCATCGCCGTCAGTTCACCCGAGCGGCACCGTCCGCGCCGCATCGAAGGGGTGATCGAGCAACGGTTCGACCTGCTTCACAAAGCGCACGGTATGCGGCATGCCGCCGTGCGCGTCGAACGCCGCTTCATCGGCCCAGCGCGAGTGGATGTAGAACAGCCGCGGATCCTGCGTCGAACGAAACGCCTCGACCGCGACGCATCCGGGCTCGCCGCGCGTCGGCCCGAGCACGTCGCGCAGCGCGGCGGCGACGGCGTCGGCCTCGCCCTCCCGCGCATGGAACCGGGCGAAGATGAACAGCTCCATTGCGCGCTTCACCTCCCGGGCTATGCGCGCACCGGCTTGCGCGCGAGGAAATCCTTGAACCCCTCGCGCGGATGGCCGGCGGAGAGATAGGTCGCGCGGGCCTCGTCCTCGAGTTCGTAGCGGCCCTGCCAGTCCAACCCCATGCCTTCGTGCAGCAGCCGCTTGATCCCCTGGACCATGCGCGCGTCGTTCTTGGCGATCATCTGCGCCAGCTCGACGGCGGCCTCGACCACTTTGGCGGACGGCACGATCTGGTTCAGCAATCCAATCCGCTCGGCTTCCTCCGCGGCGACCACCCGTCCGGTGTAAAGCAGCTCCTTCGCTTTCGGGATCCCGACCAGGGCGGGCAGCGACCACGACGAATTGACCCGCCCGTAGCTCGCCGCGAGAAAGCGGAACTGCGTCTTCTCGCAGCCGATGCGCAGATCGAGCGAGGAGGACAGCAGCGCCGCGCCGCCATAGGCGAGGCCGTTGATCGCGCCGATCAGCGGCTTCGAATAATTGGCGATGTGCCAGCTGATCCGGCCGCGGGTGTCGCTGCGTTTCGCCAGCTCCTCGCTGGAGAGGCCGGCCATTTCGTGGATGTCGGCGCCGGCGGAAAAGGCGCGGTCGCCGGCTCCGGTCAGGATGACCGCCTTGATCGCCTCGTCGGCCTCGTATTCGCTCAGCGCGTCGTCGACCTCGCTCATCAGCGGGAAGCTCAGCGCGTTGAGCTTTTCCGGCCGGTTCAGCGTGATGACCGCGCACCCGTCGAGGCGCTCGGCAAGAATGAACTCATAGGCCATGTTCCGCACTCCTCCGGTCGGTCGCGGTCGTTCCGCCGCCAGTATCAGCCCAGCTTGCGGCGCTCGCCAAGCCGCAAAGACGCATCGCTCATCAATCCGATCAGCGCCAGTGCCGCCGGGCTGAGGTACCCGTTGCGGCGATGCACCAGTGCCACCGGAATCGTCGCGCGCATCGCCGGTATGTCGAGCTCCTTGAGCGTCCCGAGCTTCAGTTCGTCTCGGACGCTGCTCTCGGGCACCAAGGCAATCCCAAACCCGGCCTCGACCAAGCGCTTTTGCGCGGTCAGGCTATCGATCAGCGTGATCTTGGCATCCTCGACGCCGAGCGGCGCCAGCAACCGTTCGAGCAGCTTGCCAAATGACTCGCGGCCGCGTGCCGCCGGAAAACCAACCCATTTCTCGCCGGCAAGATGCCGCTTCGCTACCCGTTTGCCGACAAGCGCGTGATCTGGCGAGCAGATGACCCGCATCGGCTCGACGCCGACAATCCGAGAGATCAACTCCGCGCGCTCGTCGGGGTGGTAGCGCAGCCCCAACGTAACCTCGCCGCGCCGCACCAGATCGCTGACCTCCTGGCTAGTCGCGGTGCGCAAGTCGAGTTCGACCGTTTCGGAGCGCCGGGCGAACTGACGCAACACATCCACAATGTTCGAGTCGGCGAGGGTGCCGACCAATGCGAGCGAGACCGCGCCGCCTTTGTCATCGATCGTGGCCCGCACCGCCTCACGACCGTCCTCGACCGCGGCTAGCACCGCCTCGGCAAACGGCAGAAAGGCGCGGCCAGCCGCGGTCAGCGACACCCGACCGCGCACGCGTTCGAGCAACGGCGCGCCAAGCTCCTGCTCGATCAGCCCGATACGCCGGCTGATCGCCGGTTGCGAGCGGTGCAGACGGTCGGCGGCGCGGGTGAAACCGCCGAGCTGGGCGATTGTCAGAAAGGAGCGGATTTCGTCGATATCCATCGATCAGGAAAGCTGATGGTTACTCGAAATATTATGCATTAGACATATCCATCTAGCCAGCCCCATGCTGATGCCGTCGCAACAGGAGAGAAACAATGCGCACACAGGCGGAAAAGGCGGTGGCGTTTCGCGAACTGCACGAGCGCCCGGGAACATTCATCATCCCGAACCCATGGGATGCCGGTACCGCGCGGCTGCTCGCCTCCCTCGGCTTCGAGGCGCTGGCGACGACCAGCCTCGGGGTCGCCAATATTTGGGGCCGCGGAACGGTCAGCGCCGACGAGATCATCGACAACGCGCGGATGATCGCCGCCGCGACCGACCTCCCGACCAACGGCGACCTCGAAAATTGCGGCGCCGACGAGCCGGAAGAAGCCGCGGAGATGATCCGGCGCGCCTCGGAGGCCGGTCTGGCGGGCGGTTCGATCGAGGATTTCACCGGCGACCGCGCGAACCCGATCTACGGCTTCAATCTTGCGGTCGAGCGCGTGCATGCTGCCGTCGAGATGGCAAAGAAACTGCCGATTCCGTTCGTCCTGACCGCGCGGGCGGAGCAGCTGATCCACGGCAGCACCGACCTCGATGCCACAATTCGGCGGCTGCAGGCATTCGAGCAGGCCGGGGCCGACGTGCTCTATGCGCCCGGCCTCAAGGACCTGGAGACGATCCGCACCGTGGTCTCGTCGGTGTCGAAGCCGGTGAACGTGGTCATGACACATGCCGACCCGTCGATCACCGCGGCCGATCTCGCCGCGGCCGGCGTCAAGCGGATCAGCATTGGCGGCAGCGGCTCGCGGTTCGCGCTCAACGCCTTCATGGCCGCGGCCCGCGAGATGGCCGAACGGGGCACCTTCACCTTCGTTGGTGAGAACCCGCCGTGGAAGGATCTGCTCGATGCATTCGCCAAGGGCAAGGGATAAAGGCAATATGGGCGCCGAAGCGGCGGCTAACCACGGGAGGACGGAATGGTCGGAAGCCTCGAAGGCGTGCGGGTTCTGGAATTGGCGCGATATCAGGCCGGCCCGCGCGGTGGCATGATCCTGTCGGATCTCGGCGCCGAGGTCATCAAGATCGAGAAGATCGGCGGCGAGGAAACCCGGCGCTCCGAGCCAGTGGTGCGCGGCCAGAGCGTCTATTTCTCGGTCTACAACCGCGGCAAGAAGAGCCTCTGTCTCGACATGCGCACCGAGCGCGGCAAGGAGGTCTTCGCCGCGTTGGTGCCGACGGCCGACATCGTGCTGCAGAATTTCCGTCCCGGGGTCATGGAGAAGATGGGCTTCGGCTATGACCGGCTGTGCGAGTTGAAGAAGGACATCATCCTGGTGTCGGTCTCGGGCTTTGGCCAATACGGTCCCTACCGCGAACGGCCGGCCTTCGACCCGCTCGGCCAGGCGATGAGCGGGCTAATGTCGCTGACCGGCGCCCCGGTCGGCCGGCCGCTCGGCGCCGCGACCTCGCTGGTCGACCGCTACACCTCATTGCACGCTACGATCGGCACCTTGGCGGCGTTGCGCCACCGCGACCGCACCGGCGAGGGCCAGGTGGTCGATTGCTGTCTGTTGGATTCCGGCTTCACGATGGTCGAGATCCCGCTCTCCTATTACCTGGCAACGGGCCAGGAGGGGGGCGAAGCCGGCCGTCCGCCGTACAAGGCGAAAGACGGCCACGTCGTGATCTCGGCCTCGGGCCGCGAGATGGCGAGCCGGCTGATCCAGATCGCCACCGGCGATGCGAGCGCCAAGGCCGAGGGCTACACCAGCCGGGTCGGCCAGGACGATCCGCGCAAGGTCGCGGTCGCCAAATGGTGCGAGCAGAACACGGTCGACCACATCGTCTCGACGCTGCTCGCCGCCGAGATCCCGGTCGCGCCGGTGAAGACGATCCCGCAAGCCGCCGAGGACCCGCATCTGTGGGAGCGCGAGATGCTGGTCAAGATGCCCGACGCGCTCGCCGGCGAGATGTACCTGCCCGGCGCGACGATCAAGATGTCGAAGACGCCGGGTCGCGTCGGCCATGTGCCGACCCCGGGCGAGCACACCGACGAGGTGCTGTCGTCGCTGCTCGGCTACGACCGCGCCACGCTCGACGAATTGCGCCAAGCCAAGGTCATCGCGTAAGCGCCACGCGCCGCGAGCCCGCTGAGGTCAGGGAAGGACGGCGACCGTCAGATCGTAGGTTCTGGCGGGCTGACCGGTCTGCCCTCTGCGGTATTCGAAATGGACGCGCTCGGCGCCGGCGGCGGCGGCCTCGAAGACGAACCGCTCCGTCCCTCCGGCGCCGACCCGAAGCGGCGGGCCACTTGCGCTCGGCTGAAAGTCGCGTGACTTGAGACGAACCCGGCCGGAACTGGCGAGATCGCAGCGCCAGGTATAGCCGGTTGTCGGGTTCGCCCCGAGATCGAGCTCGAATTCCCGCCCCAGCGGCACCTCTACGCTGGCGCGGCCGGAGCCGTCGTCTACGATCGTTACTGCCGGTTGGGACGATTGCGCCAAAGCCATGTGGTTACTCGCACCGATGACAAGTTGCGCAACCGCCCCGATCAGCTTCGCCGACCTCGATCGGTTAACACGCCGTAGCAGAGCCCGCTCCGATCACGCTTTGATCAGACGTATCGTCCACAGATCGTCCGCCAGATTGGAATCGGTCGCGTAAGCATACGGCATATAGAAATGGCCGTGGTCCTGCACGGTCGTTCCCCAGGAGTTGCGGATGGTGAACAGCTGCTTGGCATCGTCATAGCCGACCGCCAGCACCGCGTGACCGCCGATCTGGCCGCCGCTCGGCATCGGCAGCACGGTTACCGGATTGCCGCTCGAATCGTAGATGTTTTCATAGACCGAGAAGCCCAAGACGAAGGGAAATCCGTCGGCCAAACACCCCTTCATCTGCGTCAGCGCCTGCGGAACCCTGAAATAGGACACGGCCTTGTAGCTTCCGGCCTCCTGATAGGCCGCCGTGGGGGGCTTGGTTACCGGCGGGCTGTGCGGCGGAAAGAGGCCGGTGTTCGGGTCCGCCGGCATCGCCTCGTAGGGCCAGGTCGTCTCCTTGCAGGCGCCCTGCTTGGCGACGCTCTTGATGCCGTCGCGGATCTGCGCGCCGGCATCGAGCGGTATGGAGTGCTCCATCGCCCGCTCGTTGTAGTAGATGAACAAGCGCGATGGCGTGAAATCCGGCTTCTGCTTGTTCTTGGCGCGATCGAACTGCATCGCCGCGGCGATCGCGTTGGCGGTGCAGCTGCCGATCTGGCCTTGGTCATAGGGCTCGAAAGAAAACTGCGGGCGCAGATCGACGGAAGCCGGCAGCTGCCGCAGACGCTGCAGCGGTGCCGAGTAAACCAGGTCGCGATGGTCCGGCAGGTCCGGTACCCATCCCAAGCTGAAGCGGCGATGCGATGAAACGGCCATCTCTTTCTCCTTTAATGACGTGGTGAAAACTTCCCGTTGCATGTCAGCGCGGGTTGAGCCATGCGATCGATGATCGCCGCACCTCCCGGATTGTCGTGTCGTTGAAAGCAGGGCATGGAGTAGGAGCGGGGAGGCGGCCGATCGAGGTTTTCGACACGACCGCCAGACCCGCCGAGCGGACCCGCTCTTCCGGGATTCCCGGGTCGTAATTGAGGACCAGATCCTCGATCGCGATGGGCCCCGGCATCCGAGTTTTCCCTGCGCCGATCCTTGACGTTCTCGCCCGTTCTCCGCGAGCGATTAAGAGCAGTTTACATTTTGCTTCTAATCGGAGGTGTGAACTGTGTCACACCCTTAGGTGATAATTTTTTGCCCGTGGGACAGCCCGTTCAGGCGGGCGCTCCTTAAAGGGTGCGTGGCGAAAATCCGGGCGCGCCGGAAGCTCACACCGCGGCGGCGGCCGATCCTCTTTCCGGAGGCGCGGCGCGGCGGTATTCCGGCACCAGCCGTTCCAGCAGCGCCAGCACCCGCGCCTCGTGCCCGGCGCGGGCCTGCTCTTCGAGTTCGTCGATCGAGCGGGCCATGACAGCATAATCGGCGGTGCGCGGCGCCGCCAGGCGCAATGCCGGGTTTCTCGTCGGCACCGGCGCCTCGGCGGCGTGGAACAGCGCTTCCTGCAGTTTTTCGCCGGGCCGCAGCCCGACAAAACGGATCTCGATGTCGCGGTCCGGCCGCAATCCGGCCAGCCGGATCATCTGCCGCGCCAGATCGACGATCCGGACCGGCTCGCCCATGTCGAGGACGAAAATCTTGCCGCGCCCCGCGCCATTCGCATCGGCTTGTTCCGGCGCCGGCTGGGTGGCGGAGGCTTCGAGCACCAGCTCGACCGCCTCGCGCACCGTCATGAAAAACCGGCTGACCTCGGGGTGCGTCACGGTCAGCGGGCCGCCCGCCGCGAGCTGGCGCGTGAACAACGGCACGACCGAGCCGGTCGAGCCGAGCACATTGCCGAACCGCACCGTCACGAAGCGGGTGCCGATCGCACCGATCGCCGGCGCCGCCGGCCGCCGCGCTTCGGCCAGATCGAGCGCCTGGCAGAAGCTCTCGGCGAGGCGCTTGGTGGCGCCCATCACGCTGCCCGGGTTGACCGCCTTGTCGGTCGAGATCATCACGACCAGCCCGACCCCGTGGGCGCGCGCCGCCTCGGCGACGTTGCGCGTGCCGATCACATTGGTCAGCACCCCCTCGATCGGGTGGGCTTCGACGATGTGGACGTGTTTCAACGCCGCGGCATGAAACACGATCTGCGGGTCTTCGCCGACGATGATCGACTCGATCCGGCCGCGGTCGCGCACATCGCCGAGGATCGGGCGGATCGCCAATTCGGGGTAGCGCTCGCCGAGTTCGCTGTTGATCGAGTACAGCAGGAATTCGCCGTTATCGACCAGGATCAGCCGGGCCGGACCGAGCGCGGCAATCTGGCGGGCAAGTTCGGAGCCGATCGTGCCGCCGGCCCCGGTGACGAGGACGCGCCGCCCGCCGATCAGGCGCCCCATCGCCTCGCGGTCGAGCACCGCCTGCGACCGCCCGAGCAAATCCTCGATCGCGATCGGCCGGGTAGATTCCCACGCCGCCCGTAGCGGATCCTCGAGATCCTGGCGGAATTCCGTCAGGCGCGGCAGCCGCGCCAGCGGGATCGCCAGCGCGTCAGCGCGGTCGAGCAGCCGGCGGATTTCGGCGCCCCCGAGGTTCTGAGCGGCGAGGACCAGCTTCTGCGGGCGCCGGCCGCGCCGGTCGAGATCGGCGACCACGCTTTCGAGGGCGTCGATCGTGCCGAGGACAGGTACGCCGTAGATCTGCCGGCCGACCCGCGACGGCGTATCGGACAGCATGCCGACGACGCGGTAGACCGCATTGCGGTCGCGCACCGTCTCCCGGATGAAGGTGTCGGCGCCCTCCTTGGTGCTGATCAGCAATACCGGCACGCCCTGCCTTCCGCCGCGCTCGACGATCCGGCCAAAACCGCGATCCTTGAACAGCCGATAGCCGAGCCGCGGCCCGCCAAGCAGCGCGATCAGCACCAGCCAGCCGATCAGAAATGTCGAGCGCGGCAGGGTCTCCAGCCTGGTCAGCACGAACATGACCGGCAAAAAGACCAGCTCGGTCAGGGTTGCGGCGCGGGCGATATTGAATAGATCCGGCACCGAGGCGTACCGCCAGATGCCGCGGTACAGCCCGGTCACCAGGAAAACGACCGCGGCGATCCCGGTAAAGACGCCGCCGTACAGCAGCATCAGATGCGGCTCGTACTGCGTAATCGCTTCGCCGAGCCGCAAGAACAGCGCGAGCGCGAAGGACAGCGCCGCCATCGCGACATCGTGCAGGAAGGCGAGCAGGGCGCGGCGGGATTTGGGCAGAAGGGGCACGGAAGATGAAGGCACTGCGGTTTCGGCGAGAGGAGCCATCCTATACCAAAATTCCCGCAGCCCGGGAAATCGCGGCGGCCTAAAATAGGCGGATGGACCGTCGGCGACTATACACGGTGCTCGACCCCGACAGCTCCGACCGGGCGGCGCGGCTGTTTCGCGTCGTGCACCATGTCCTGGTCGCGCTCGGGATCGCTGCAATGCTGGCCGACAGCGTGCCGTTCATCGCGGCCGATCATGACCCGGTTTTGCGTGCCGGCTATTACCTAGTCGGCGCCTTCTTTGTTGTCGAATACCTGCTGCGCCTCATCGCGGCTCCCGAAATGCCAGGCCAGGAACATGGCGGCCCATTGCGGGCCCGGCTCCGCTGGGCGATATCGCTCGGCGGGATGCTCGACCTGCTGTGTGCGTTGCCGGCGATTGGCGCACTGGCACGGGTTCCCTGGGCCCACCTTGTCGGGTTTGTCTGGGCGTTCAAATACGTCCGCTATTCGCCCGGCCTAGCGAGCCTGAACCGTGTGGTCCGCAATGCGCGGCAGGCCTTGCTTTCCGTGCTGCTGGGTTTTGCGATCGTCCTGCTGACGGCCGCCAGCATTGCCTACCTGCTCGAACGGCACGCCAATCCGGACGCATTTGGCTCGATCCCAGCCGCTCTGTGGTGGGCGATCGTGACGATGACGACGACCGGCTACGGGGACGTCGTGCCCCAGACGGTGGCGGGGCGGATCCTGGGCGGCTTCGTGATGATCGGCGGCATTCTCACCTTTGCGTTATGGGCGGGCATCCTCGCCAGCGGCTATGCCGAGGAGCTGCGGCGGCGCGAGTTTCTGCGCACCTGGGAGCTGGTCGCCAAGGTGCCGTTCTTACACAATATCGGTGCCTCATTGATCGCCGAGGTCGCGAGCCTGTTGCGGCCCCGCGATTTTCCGGCCGGCGCGGTCATCATGCGCCGCGGCCAGGCCGGCGACTGCATGTATTTCATTATCGATGGCGAGGCCGAAGTGCAGCTGCCGTCGCAGCGGGTCTATCTCGGCCCCGGCCAGTTCTTCGGCGAGGTGGCCTTGCTGACCGGTGCGCCGCGCAATGCCACCGTGGTCGCCTCGCAGGCCTGCACGCTGCTGTCGCTCGACATCGCCGATTTCCACCAATTGCTCGGGCGCCACCCCGAGCTGGCGCGGATTATTCACGCAGAGGCGCAACAGCGGCCGGGCGACGTCGCGCCCACGTTGAGCGAGCCTGCCTTGGCGATCGATGAATCGGCCTGACGCCGCCCGTTTCGGCTGATACAAACGGCGCCTTGGTGGCGCCCTTTCGCAGCCGGGGAGGAGAGAATGGCAACAAAGCCCCAGGTTATCGCCCTCGAGGAGCATTATCTCGACCCCGAGGTGAAGCCCTATATCACCGGTCCCGACGTTACCCGGCAGCCCACCGTCTCGGCCCGTCTCGACGATGTCGGGCAGGGCCGCATCGCCGAGATGGACGCGGCCGGCATCGACATGCAGGTGCTGTCGCATGGCGCACCCTCGGTGCAGCGCCTGGACGCCGAACTGGCGGTCCGGCTGGCGCGCGGCGCCAATGACCGGCTCGCCGAAACCGTCCGCTCTCACCCCGACCGGTTCGCCGGTTTTGCGATGCTGCCGACCGCCGATCCCAAGGCCGCGGCCGACGAGCTCGAACGCGCCGTGACCCGGCTCGGTTTCAAGGGTGCGATGGTGCACGGGCTGACCGGCGGGCTGTTTCTCGATGACAAGCGGTTCTGGCCGATCTTCGAGCGCGCCCAGGCGCTCGACGTGCCGCTCTACATGCACCCCGCGGTGCCGCATCCGGCAGTCATCGACGTCTACTACAAGGACTACGTCGAAAAGTACCCGAACATCCTGCGCGCCGCCTGGGGCTTCACGGTCGAGACCGCGACGCAGGGCATCCGGCTGGTCCTGAGCGGCGTGTTTGACACTTATCCCGGGCTCAAGATCATCCTCGGCCATCTCGGCGAGGGCCTGCCCTTCCTGCTGTGGCGCATCAACATGGCGCTGGTGCGCGACGGCGCCGGGCCGAACTGGTTCCGCGACACCTTCCGCGAGCATTTCTGGATCACCACGAGCGGCTTCTTCTCCGACCCGGCGCTCTTGTGCTGCATGATGGAGATGGGGGTCGACCGCATCCTGTTCTCGATCGACTACCCGTTTGTCGAGAACCAGCCCGGCACCGATTGGGTGCACCGCATCCCGCTCTGCGACGAGGACAAGGCGAAAATCCTCAGCGGCAACGTCAAGCGCCTGCTAAGGCTATAATCCAAAAAATTTGACGCAGCCCGGAACGATCGCGCATTACGCGCGATCGTTCCGGGGCGTCAACCGCCGCAAAAAAAACGGGGCAATTTCAGATGAAAGTCCTCGCGGTCCATCCCGGCCCGCTGATGTACACCAAGATCTTTTTGCGGCTTGAACCGCTAGGGCTGGAGCTGGTCGCGGCGGCGGTGCAGCAGGCCGGTCACGAGGTCGTGCTGATCGATCTTCAGGTCGAGGACCATCCGGCGTTCTTCCGGCAAGCGGATGCGTGGCGGCCTGATGTCATCCTGTTCTCTTGCAACTACCTCGCCAACATTCCCGAGATCGTCGATCTCGCGAAAGCCGCAAAAGCGCGTCTGCCACGCGCCGCGATCTGTGTCGGCGGCCACAGCGCCTCGTTTGTCGCCAAGGCGATCATCGATCATGGCGAGGGGGCGATCGACTGCGTGCTGCGCGGCGAAGGCGAAGCCGGCGTGCCGCCGTTATTGGCGGCGATCGAGACCGGTGCCGATCTCGCCAAAGTGCCGGGCGCCGTGACGATGGACGGCGAAGGGCCGCCGCCTGGCTTCGTCCATTCGCTCGATGAGCTCTTGCCGGCGCGCGATTTGCTGCGCCACCGCCGCAAATATTTCATCGGCGTGCTCGACCCCTGCGCCTCGATCGAGTTCTCGCGCGGCTGCCCTTGGGATTGCTCGTTCTGCAGCGCCTGGACGTTTTACGGGCGCAGCTATCGCTTGTTGAGCCAGGAGCGGGTCATCGAGGATCTGCGCCGGATCCGCGAGCCCGGCATCTTCATCGTCGACGATGTCGCCTTCGTGCAGGAGCGCCACGGCATGGAGCTTGGCGAGGCGGTGGCGCGGGCCGGCATCAAGAAGCGCTATTACCTCGAAACCCGCGGCGACGTTCTGTTGCGTCACAAGGAGGTGTTCCGTTTCTGGAAGCGGCTCGGCATGGCCTACATGTTTCTCGGCCTCGAGGCGATCGACGAGGACGGGCTGAAGAAGTACCGCAAGCGCGTGCCGCTCGGCCGCAATTTCGAGGCGCTCGAATTCGCCCGTTCGCTCGGCGTGCATGTCGCGGTCAACCTGATCGCCGATCCCGATTGGGACCACGAGCGCTTCCGCATCGTGCGGGAGTGGTGCCTGGAGCAGCCGGAAATCGTCAATATCAGCGTCAACACGCCGTATCCCGGCACCGAGAGCTGGCTGACCGAAGAGCGCCGCCTGCAGACCCGCGACTATCGCCTCTTCGATATCCAGCATGCCGTGCTGCCGACGCGCCTGCCGCTCGACGAATTCTATGGAGAGCTGGTCGCGACGCAGCGTGCGATCTATCGCAAGCACATCGACTGGCACGACATTCGCGGCGTCGCGGGCATCGCGACCCGGCTGCTGCTGCGCGGCCAGACCAATTTCGTCAAAAGCCTGTTCAAGCTGAACAGCGTCTATCGCCCGGATCTGCTGCTCGCCGATCATCGCGCGCCGGTGACCTACGAGATCCCGCTGCAGCCGCCCGCTCCGGCGCGCGAAGCGCCGCACGAGCCGGTCGGCGGCCGCTCGCTCTATGTTCATGCGCCGCGCGGCCGCGCCGGCCGGGCGATCGACGCCGCCACCGAGCGCTTTGTCGACGAGACCCGGATGGGCGCGACGCCTTAAACAAGCCGTGCCTCACCACGCAGGCACGAAGGGAAGGAAGAAATACTAGCCGCGTCCCGGCGGAAGCCGGGACCTACCTCCCGGCATATCGAAAGTTGAAGGGTGGGTCCCGGCTTTCGCCGGGACGCCGGTTGGGTGCTATCGCGAGTATCGCTTCGTGTTCTTCGTGCCTTCGTGGTGAAATGACCCGTGTGAGACGGGAGATCATCGTGGCCAATTCGATCGATGT
>Ga0207646_10004797_pt1 | contig 14508 bp, 14 predicted proteins | sample KBSK5502metaG_FD_184343 | JGI IMG/M metagenome (GOLD analysis project Ga0207646, IMG submission 184343) | Corn, switchgrass and miscanthus rhizosphere microbial communities from Kellogg Biological Station, Michigan, USA - KBS K5-50-2 metaG... | ecosystem: Host-associated > Plants > Roots >... | reverse complement strand
GCGCCCTGGTGCAGCGGCTCGGCTGGCTTTTTCAGGAAGGCGATGCCCTGCACCCACCGGAGAATGTCGCGAAGATGAAGGCCGGGCACCCGCTCGACGACGAGGACCGCGCCCCTTGGCTGGCCGCAATCGCCGCCACGATCGACGCGTGGCGTGCACAGGGCGATGCCGGAATCATCACCTGCTCGGCTCTGAAGCGGCGCTACCGCGAGATCGTCATCGGCGATCGGCCCGATGTGAGGCTGGTGTATCTTGAAGGGTCGCGGGACTTGATCGGCGAGCGGCTGGCTACGCGTCGCGGCCATTTCATGCCCGCCAGTTTGCTCGACAGCCAGTTCGCGGCCCTGGAAGCGCCCGCCGCCGACGAAGACCCCATAACCGTCTCGGTCGGTGCGCCGGTCGCCGGCAGCGTTGCGCGGATCGCCGCTTTCTTGTCGCCGGGCACGATACCCGGCGAGTTGCGTTGACCGGATGACGGCGTTGATCTCCACCCCCAACCTATTGACACCGCTGCCGCAAGCCCGCCCCCGAGGGAGTAGGCCATGACCAATCCGCTCAGGACGCTTCCGGAATACGGCCAATCGGTCTGGCTCGACTTCCTCAGCCGCGACTTGTTCAGCAGCGGCGAATTGAAGCGGCTGATCGCCGAGGACGGTTTGCGCGGCATGACCTCGAACCCGTCGATCTTCGAAAAGGCGATCGGCCACGCCGAGGATTACGACGCGCAGATCGCCGAGCTGGAGGCGGCCGGCGATCTCGATCCCGGTGCGCTGTTCGAGCGTTTGGCGATCACCGACATTCAGAGCGCCGCCGATACGCTGCGTCCGGTCTATGACCAAACCCAGGGCCGCGACGGCTATGTCAGCATCGAGGTGTCGCCCTATCTCGCGATGCAGACCGACGCGACGGTCGAGGAGGCGCGCCGGCTGTGGCGCAAAATCGGGCGCGACAACCTGATGGTGAAGATCCCGGCGACCAAGCCGGGGCTGCCCGCGATCCGGACGATGATCGCCGAGGGCGTAAACATCAACATCACCCTCCTGTTCTCGCAGAAGGTCTATGGCGAAGTGGCCGAGGCCTACATTTCCGGCCTTGAGGAATACGTCGCCAAGGGCGGCGACCCGCACAAGGTCGCGAGCGTCGCGAGCTTTTTTGTCAGCCGTATCGATACGATGGTCGACGACGCCCTCGACAAGAAGATCGCCGCCGCCGATCCCGCCGAGAAAGCGCGGCTCAAGGGCTTGCAAGGCAAGATCGCGATTGCCAACGCCAAGCTCGCCTATCAGATGTACCAGCAGATTTTCCGGGACGAGCGCTGGCAGCGCCTGGCCCAGCAGGGCGCCCAGACCCAGCGGCTGCTGTGGGCCAGCACTGGCACCAAGAACAAGGCCTACAGCGATGTGCTCTACGTCGAGGAGCTGATCGGCCCGGACACGGTCAACACGATGCCGCCCGCCACAATGGAGGCGTTTCTCGATCGCGGCCGGCTGCGGATGAGTCTTGAAGAAGACGTTCCCGGCGCCGAGGCGGCGATGAATGCCTTGGCGAAGGCCGGCGTCTCGATCGACGAGATCACCGCCCGCCTGGTCGAGGACGGGGTAAAGCTGTTCGCCGAAGCCGCCGACCACCTCTACGCCGCGGTGCAAAAAAAGCGCCGGACCGTCCTTGGCGGCAAGCTCAACGCCTTGAGCTACAAGCTGCCGCAGGATCTGAGCGAGGCGCTCAAGACGACGCTCGAAGAGTGGCGTACCGACGGCAAGGCGCGGCGGCTGTGGGCCGGCGACGCCTCTCTGTGGACCAACACCGACGAGGCGCAGTGGCTCGGCTGGCTCGACGTTGTCGATGCCGGGCTGAAGGATGCCGGCCGGCTCGAAGCCTTCGCGGCCGAGGTCAAGCAGGCCGGGTTCACCGACGCGGTGCTCCTCGGCATGGGCGGCTCCAGCCTCGGCCCCGAGGTGCTGGCGCAGAACTTCGGCGCCTGCTCGGGCTTTCCCCGACTGCAGGTGCTCGACTCGACCGATCCGGCCCAGATCCGGCATCTCGAAAGCACGATCGATCTGGAGCGGACGCTGTTCATCGTCTCCAGCAAATCGGGCAGCACGCTCGAACCCAACATCTTCAAGCAATATTTCTGGGAGCGCGCGAAAGCCGCGCTCGGCGAGGCCGGCGCGCGCGAGCACTTTATTGCGATCACCGATCCCGGTTCGTCGCTCGAAAAAATGGCGCAGGCCGAGCGCTTCCGCACCGTCTTTCACGGCGTGCCGACGATCGGCGGGCGCTATTCGGTGTTGTCCGATTTCGGCATGGTGCCGGCCGCGGCGACCGGCATCGCGGTGCGTTCGTTCCTCGAACGGACCGCCGAGATGGTGCGCTCCTGCGTCGCGAGCGCTCCGCCGGCCGAAAACCCGGGAGTGGTGCTTGGCGCGATCCTCGGCGCGGCGGCGCGACTCGGCCGCGACAAGCTGACAGTGATCGCGTCGCCGGGGATTGCCGCTCTTGGCGCCTGGCTCGAACAGCTGCTCGCCGAGTCGACCGGCAAGCAAAACCGCGGCATCGTCCCGGTCGACGGCGAGCCGATCGGCGCCCCCGCGGCCTACCGCGCCGACCGTCTGTTCGCCTATCTGCAGCTCGCCGGCGATCAGAATGGCGAACAGGAACAGGCCGTCGCCGCGCTCGAAGCAGCCGGACAGCCGGTCGTGCGCATCACCGTCTCGGACAGGTTGCAGCTCGGCCAGGAATTCTTCCGCTGGGAGATGGCGACCGCGGTGGCCGGCTCGATCCTCGGCATCGACCCGTTCGATCAGCCCGATGTCGAAGCGCAAAAGGTCAAGACCCGCGAATTGACCGCGGCCTACGAGAAATCGGGAATACTGCCGCCGGAAACGCCGTTCTTCACCGCCGACGGCGTCGCGCTTTTTGTGGATCCGGAAAATGCCGCCGCTCTCCAGCCGCATGCGACGAGCCTGGCCGCGATCCTGAAGGCGCATCTGGCCCGGGTGCATGCCGGGGATTACGTGGCGCTGCTGGCCTATATCGAGCGCAATGCGGCGCATGGCGAGGCGTTGCAGCGGCTGCGGCGGATGATCCGCGACCGCACCCGCGCCGCCACCTGTCTCGGTTTTGGGCCGCGTTTCCTGCATTCGACCGGCCAGGCCTATAAGGGCGGCCCCAATAGCGGCGTCGTCCTGCAGATCACCGCCGATGATTCCGAGGATCTGCCCGTGCCGGGCCAACGCTACACCTTCGGCGTGGTCAAGGCGGCGCAGGCGCGCGGCGATTTCGACGTGCTGGCCGAGCGCGAGCGTCGGCTGTTGCGGCTGCACCTGCCGGCCGATATCGAGGGTGGCCTGCGCATCTTTGCCGCCGCGCTCGAACAGGCGCTTCAGTAGGTCCGCAGCCCAGAACGGAGACAGCGCAATGCAGCTCGGGATGATCGGCCTCGGCCGGATGGGCGGCAACATCGTGCGGCGGCTGATGCGGGCCGGGCATCAGTGCGTCGTCTACGACAAGAGCGCCGATGCGGTGCGCGGCCTCGCCGGCGAAGGCGCCGCGCCGAGCCGCGATCTCGCCGATTTCGTCAAGCAACTCGATAAGCCGCGCGCCGTCTGGGTCATGCTCCCGGCCGGCGCGATTACCCACGCGACGATCGTCGAGCTCTCCGGCTTGCTCGAAAAGGGCGACACCCTGATCGATGGCGGCAACTCCTTCTTCCAGGACGATGTCCGTCACGCCGAGATGCTAAACGCAAAAGGTCTCCGTTACCTCGATGTCGGAACCAGCGGCGGCATCTGGGGGCTGGAACGCGGCTATTGCATGATGATCGGCGGCGACCGCGAGGCGGCCGACCATCTCGACCCGATTTTCGCCGCGCTGGCGCCGGGGCGCGGCACGATCGATGCGACGCCGGCGCGGCAGGGGCGCGATGCTCGCGTGGAGCAGGGCTACATGTATTGCGGACCCGCCGGCTCCGGCCACTTCGTCAAGATGGTGCATAACGGCATCGAATACGGGCTGATGCAGGCCTTCGCCGAAGGCTTCGACATCCTGCGCAACGTCAATTCGCCGGCGGTGCCGGAAAACCGCCGCTACAAGCTCGAACTCGCCGATGTCGCCGAAGTCTGGCGGCGCGGCAGCGTCGTGTCGTCCTGGCTGCTCGATCTGACGGCGATTGCCCTCGCCGAGGATCCCGATCTTCGCGAGTTCTCCGGGCATGTCGAGGATTCGGGCGAGGGGCGCTGGACGATCCAGGCGGCGATCGAACAGGCGGTGCCGGCCGAGGTATTGTCGGCGGCGCTCTATACCCGCTTCCGCTCGCGCCAGGACCACACCTTCGCCGAGAAGATCCTGTCGGCGATGCGCAAGCAGTTCGGCGGTCACCAGGAGCCGCCCAAGGGATGAAAGCAACGGGATCGGGCCAGAGGGATAAGGGATAAGGCATGGACCTCCATCTCGACTCGCCGCCCGGCCGGTCGGCGCGCGCCGTACAGGCGCCGCCTTGCGCGATGGTCATCTTCGGGTCGAGCGGTGATCTGACGAAGCGACTGCTGATCCCCGCGCTCTACAATCTGGCCAAGGCCGGCCGGCTCTCCGATAAATTCGCGTTGATCGGCGTCGACCGCACCGACCGGTCGCATGACGAATTTCGCGCCTATCTCGCCGAGGGGGTCCGCAGCTTTGTCTCGGACACCGGCACCGGTCCGGTGACCGCGCCGTTCGACGCGCGCGCCTGGGAATTCCTTGCCGCGCGGATGACGCATATGAAGGGCGACGTCACCGATCCGGCGATGTACGAGCAGCTGAAAGCGGCTCTCAAAGAGGCCGAGACGGCGTCCGGCACCGCCGGCAACGTCGTGTTCTATCTCGCGGTCGCCGCCTCGCTGTTTGCACCGGTGGTCGAACGGCTTGCCGGCGCGGACCTGACCCGAGAAGGAGACCAGTACTGGCGCCGGGTCATCATCGAAAAGCCGTTCGGCCATGACCTCGAATCGGCGCGGCAGCTCGATGCCCGGTTGGCGAAGGTCCTGTCCGAGCATCAGATCTACCGGATGGACCATTTCCTCGGCAAGGAGACGGTCCAGAACATCATGGTCCTGCGCTTTGCCAACTGCATCTTCGAGCCGCTGTGGAACCGCGACCATATCGACCATGTCCAGATCACCGTCGCCGAAACCGTCGGCGTCGAGCGCCGTGCCTCGTTCTACGAGGAGACCGGCGCGTTGCGCGACATGGTGCCGAACCATGTCTTCCAGCTGTTGAGCCTGACGGCGATGGAGCCGCCCAACTCCTTTGCCGCCGACGCGGTGCGGACCGAGAAGGACAAGGTGCTGGAGGCGGTGATCCCGCTCGACGACAACGATGTGCGCCGCAACGTGGTGCGCGGACAATACACCGCCGGCGTCGTGCGCGGGGTTCCGGTCAGGGCCTATCGCGAGGAGGAGGGGGTCTCTGCGGAGAGCATGACGGAAACCTACGTCGCGCTGCGTCTCGGGATCGACAATTGGCGTTGGGCCGGCGTGCCGTTCTACATGCGCACCGGCAAGGCGCAGACCCGCCGCACGACCGAGATTGCGATCCAGTTCAAACAGGTGCCGTTTGCGCTGTTCCGCGACACTCCGGTCGAGACATTGACCCCGAATGTGCTCGCCTTGCAGATCCAGCCCGATGAGGGAATATCGCTGCAATTCGGCGCCAAGCGGCCCGGCCCCGACATCCATCTCGGCGCGGTGCGCATGGATTTTCGCTACCGCGATTACTTCAACACCGAACCGAGCACCGGCTACGAGACCCTCGTCTACGACTGCATGATCGGCGACCCGATCCTGTTTCAGCGCGCCGACAGCGTCGAAGCGAGCTGGGCCGTCGTGCAGCCCATCCTCGATATGTGGCGCTCGGACAAGAGCGTCCCGCTGGAATTCTACACGGCGGGCACGGCCGGGCCTGACGCCGCCGAGCAGCTGCTGTGGCGCAGCGGCCGGCAATGGCGGCCGATAGCGTAGGACGCGCCACGCTGCCCCGCATGGTGCCATCATGAAAAGACCGGTCATCGTCGCGCCGTCGATCCTCTCCGCCGATTTCGCCCGTCTCGGCGAGGAGGTCCGGGCGGTTGAGGCCGCCGGCGCCGATTGGATCCATATCGATGTGATGGATGGCCGCTTTGTGCCAAACCTGACGATCGGGCCGGTCGTGGTCTCGGCGGTGCGGCACGCGACGTCGAAACCGCTCGATGTGCACCTGATGATCGTCGAACCCGAGCGCTACCTCGACGCGTTTGCTCACGCCGGCGCCGATCATCTGCTGGTTCATTGCGAGCCCAGCTCGACGGTTCATCTCCACCGGACGCTTTCCCACATCCGCGATCTCGGAAAGGTGGCGGGCACGGTGCTGAACCCGGCAACCCCGCTGACGCAGATCGAAGAAGTCCTCGACCTCTGCGACATCATCCTCGTGATGACGGTCAATCCCGGCTTTGGCGGCCAGAGCTTTCTGCCGTCGGTTCTGCCGAAAATCCGCGCGTTGCGGCAGCTGTGCGATGCGCGCGAGCTGGACCCGATCATCGAGGTCGATGGCGGGCTCAGCGGCGCTAACGCCTGGCGGGCGATCGATGCCGGGGCAACCGCGATCGTCGCCGGCACGGCGGTGTTCGGAGCTGGCGATTACGGTGCGGCGATCGCCGCGATCCGCCATTCCGCGCCGCCCGCGCAAGGCCCCGGTTGATGGCGGATCGTGACCAGCTGAAACGCGCCGCCGCCGAGCAGGCGCTCGATTTCGTCGAAGGCGGCATGGTGCTTGGGCTCGGCACCGGCTCGACCGCCGCCTTCTTCGTCGCTGCGTTGGCGGCCCGCGTCGCAAAGGGTCTCGCGATCGTTGCGATACCCACCTCGGAGCGGACCGCGGCGCAGGCGCGCCAGCTCGGCATACCGCTGGCGAGCTTTGCCGAGCACCGGCGGATCGACGTTGCGGTCGATGGCGCCGACGAGGTGCGGCGCACGACCCTCGACCTGATCAAGGGCCGAGGCGGTGCGTTATTGCGCGAAAAGATTGTTGCGGCGGCAAGCAGCCGGTTCATTGTCATCGTCGATCACGACAAGCTCGTCGATCGGCTCGGCGAGGATGATGGGCCTTTGCCGGTCGAGGTCGCGCAGTTCGGCTGGCAGGCGACCGCCGCCGCTCTCGAAGGGCTGGGCGCTCGCCCCGAACTGCGCCGCGCCGATTCAGGGCAGCCCTTTGTCACGGACGGCGGCAATTTCATCCTCGACTGCCGATTCGGCGCGATCGACGATCCGCTGGAAACCGAGCGGCGGATCAATTCGATTGTCGGCGTCGTCGAGAACGGTCTGTTTGTCGGGCGCAGCTCGGCTGTCATCGTCGCATCGCAGGACGGCGTCGAGGTCCTGACGCCCAGCGGGACCGGGCAGCGGTGAAAATCTTGCTAGCGGTCTCGGATGTCGACTGCGTTCGCCATCGCGATGGCAAATGCGGCAGATGCGGTCAAACGCGCCGCGCAGGCCGTCACGCTGCCCAACGATGAGGACGGGTTGGCGGCGGCGATCGACCGCTACGTCCTGGACGGCTGATCAAGCCAAATCATCGCCAACATGAAAAGAGGCCGCCCGAAGGCGGCCTCTTCTCGACTCAACCGTATAAGCCCAGGCTTAGTAACCAGCAGCCGGGGCCGTGCGGTAACGGCGCGGTGGGATGCTGGAGCCAACCATTGGCTCGTACTGGTTGAAGCTCGCCAGGCAGCTGGAGCGCAGCTGCGGATCCCTGATCGGGCCGCATTCCCGGCGCATCCGCGCATGGCGGAAACCCAGGTTGGTCTGCAGCAGCCGGTCGTAGTGACGGCTTTCGATGACGTTCCGGCGTGCCGACCAGTCGCCAAAATCGCCGCGGCTGGCCTGCGGCCCGTTTGTCACGAGCTCGTTCTGGACGATTTGCGCGTTCGCCGACGGCACGAATGCTACGCAGGCGGCCGCAAAAGCCAAGCTTATTACAGTCTTCATCATGACCGGGGGACTCCCTCTCCAGGATGGTCAAGAGTAGAACAAGCAGTCGTTGGTCGCGGTTCCCGCGAGAAAATCAGACTTTTATCACGTCTGCGGACACTGCCGCCGGATCGGGCAATCCGCGCCTGCGGCAGGCTGCCAGCAGCGTGTTGCGCAATAGGCAGGCGATCGTCATCGGTCCGACGCCGCCCGGCACCGGCGTGATCGCGCCCGCCACCCGGCGGGCTGCCGCGAAATCGACATCGCCCACCAGCCGCACGCCGCCCTGCGGGCCCGTGATGCGATTGATGCCGACATCGATGACCGTCGCGCCGGGCTTGAGCCAGTCGCCTTTGACCATTGTCGGCCGGCCGATCGCGGCGACCACGATATCGGCGCGGCGGCAGATCCCGGCCAGGTCGCGGCTTTTGGAATGGACGATCGTGACCGTGCAATCGGCGGCCAGCAGCAGGGCCGCGACCGGCCGGCCGACAATCGCCGAGCGGCCGAGCACGACCGCCTCCGCCCCTGCCAGCGGCGTATTCGCGGCTTGCAGCAGCAAGAGAACACCTTGCGGCGTACAGGGGACGAGCCCCGGATCGCCGCTCCACAGCCGGCCGACATTGACCGGGTGGAAGCCGTCGACATCCTTTTCCGGGTCGATTGCAGCGATCACCTCTCGTGGATCGATGCCCGAAGGCAGCGGCAGCTGGACCAGGATGCCATCGACCCGCTCGTCAGCGTTGAGCTTTGCGATGAGATCGAGGATCGCCGCGAGGCCTGCATCGGCCGGCAGGCGATGCTGGAAAGAGGCGAGCCCTGCAGCGGCGCAGGCGCGGGCCTTGCTGCGCACATAGACTTGGCTCGCCGGGTCGTCGCCGACCAGCACCGCCGCCAACCCGGCCTGAATTCCACGCGTTTCGCGCAGCTCCTGGGCGGCTGTGGCGACACGCTCGCGCAGCCCGGTGGCGATCGCCTTGCCGTCGATAATGGTAGCCTCGGCCATGGTTCCGATGTTTCAGCCTCGGCTATTGCGTCGCCTGGTGCAGATAGGCGAGGAGATTTGCCATCTCCTCGTCGTTTTTGATGCCGGGGAAGGCCATCTTGTTGCCGGGCATCGAGCCTCGCGGGTCGCGCAGGTATGTCGCCATGCTGTCATCGTCCCACACGATCCCTGAATTCTTCATTGCCGCCGAGTAGCTGAACCCGTCGAGCGCACCGGCCTTGCGCCCGAAAATTCCGTGCAGATTGGGGCCGGCGGTGTTTCGCCCGCCGGTCTCGACGGCGTGACAGATCTTGCATTTCGCGAATGCCTTCTGACCCGCCTCCGTATCCGCGGCCTGCGTCGCGCCCGGCATCAGCAGGGCAACGGTGATGAGAGCGGCCGACCGGATCATGCGAGTCGTCTCGGCGATGGTTGATGACGGGATGCCACCCTATCGCACTCGCGGCGAGGCGCGAGCAACCCTCTCCTGCCGCTCTGAGACCCCCGACAAACTCTTGCAAGGTCGACGGAGCCGCGGGGGTAGGGAGCTTCCGTCGCGAAAATACCGATATGTCGGGTATGACTAGGGTCGAAGCGAGCTGGTGACGGAGCGCAAATGATGACGGGCAATGCCGAGTTTCAGTGCCCGGCGTGCGGGACGGCCTTCCCCGCCGACCGGCCGATCTGGCGCTGCTCGTGCGGCAGCCACCTGAACCTCACCCCGGGGCCGGGATTGCGGCGAGCCGGCATCGTCGGCAGCGACGCATCATTGTGGCGCTACCGCGCCGCGCTGGCTCTGCAAGGGCCGCCCAAAATCTCCCTTGGCGAGGGGTGGACGCCCTTGGTGACACGGCGCTGGGAAGGCGCCGCGGTGCGGTTCAAGCTCGAATCGCAGATGCCGACCGGATCGTTCAAGGATCGCGGCACCGCGGTCATGCTGAACCATCTGCTGGAGGTCGGGGTCGGCCCGATCCACGAGGATTCCTCCGGCAACGCCGGTTCTTCGATCGCGACCTATGCGGCTGCCGCCGGCCTGCCCTGCCGCATCTATGTCCCCGCCGCGGCGCCGCGCGGCAAGGTGATGCAGATCGCCGCCTCGGGCGCCGAAGTGCGCACCATCCCCGGCACCCGCCAGGCGGTCACCGAGGCGGCGCTCGCCGCCGTGAGCGAGAGCTTCTACGCCAGCCACAACTGGCATCCCTTCTTTATCGAAGGCACCAAGACTTTGGCCTATGAGCTCTGGGAGCAGCTCGGCTTCTCGGTGCCCGACAACATCCTCGTCCCGACCGGCTATGGCAGCAATATCCTCGGGCTCGACCGCGGCTTCGACGAGCTGACCCGGCAGGGCGAGATCGTGCGCCAGCCGCGCCTGTTTGCGGTCCAGGCCGAAAACTGCGCCGCTTTGGCGGCGGCCTGGACGGCGGGCGCGCCGGATTACGTACCTTTCACTCCAAGTCCGACTGTCGCCGACGGCATTGCAACGGTAAAGCCGGTACGGACCGCCGAAGTGCTGTCAGCGTTGCATCGCTCGGGGGGCGGGGTCGCTACCGTTCCGGAAGGCGATATCGGCCCGGCCCTCGAGGCGCTCGGCCGGCTCGGGCTGTTCGTCGAGCCCACCGCCGCGACCGCCGGCGCCGCCCTGACCCGGCTGTTGCGTGACGGCACGATCCGGCCCGAGCAAACGACGGTCGTCGTGCTGACCGGTCATGGCCTCAAGGCAACCGACAAAATCGGCGAGCTGCTGGGCCTGAGCTAGGCCGCACTTGCCAATTCGCCCGCCTCTCGGGAGACTCAGCGGGCTTCGGGGAGGGCCGGTCATGCAGCGCGTCGCCATCGCCGGGTTCGGCGCCATCGGAAAAGTCGTCGCCGAGCATCTCGATCGCGGCATCGACGGACTCTCCCTGGCCGCCGTTTCGGCCCGCGATACCGCCCGCGCCGAAGTCGCCATGGCGGGCTTTGCCCATCCCGTGCCGGTCCTGCCGCTCGCCCGGCTGGGCGAGGCGGCCGATATCGTCGTCGAATGCGCCCCCGCCGCGGTGCTGCGCGAGATCGCCGAACCCGCTCTGGCGGCCGGCCGCACGCTGATCGTGCTGTCCTGCGGCGCGCTCGTCGACAATTTCGATCTGGTCGAGCTGGCGCGCCGCCTGGGCGGCCGCATCCTGGTGCCGACCGGCGCGCTGTTGGCCCTCGATGCGGTGCAGGCGGCCGCGGTCGGCGAGATCTCGCGGGTTCACATGATCACCCGGAAACCGCCCGGCGGTCTCGCGGGCGCGCCTTACCTCGTCGAGAACGGCATCCCGATCGATGGCCTCAACGAGGCGAAGCGCGTCTTTAACGGGACCGCGCGCGAGGCCGCCCGCGGTTTTCCGGCCAACGTTAATGTCGCCGCAGCCTTGGCGCTCGCCGGTATCGGGCCCGACCGCACGACGATCGAGATCTGGGCCGACCCGGCCGTCGACCGCAACATCCACCGCATCGAGGTCGAGGCGGATGCGGCGCGGCTGTCGTTCCAGATCGAAAACGTGCCGAGCATCGAGAACCCGCGCACCGGCCGCCTGACCCCGCTATCGGTCGTCGCGCTGCTGCGTAAGCTGTCGAGCCCTCTGGCGATCGGCACCTGAGCCGGCGGCGCAGGCCGGTAACCGCGGCCTGACTCTCTAGCCTATCGATTGCACGCGCTGACTACGACTACGCAGTGGCCGGTGCTGGTGTGCGTCTGGCAGTGCCCGACCGCCTCGCGCTTGGCCGCGTCGAGCGTTTCTCTGTCGGCGCCGCCCCAAGCCTTGTCGGTGTCGCTCTTCGCGAGGGCGCCGCAGCCATGCGGCTCCACAGGATGAACCTGACAGCCCGGCGACCCGCAATTCTTTAACGCCAACTCCTTCGCGCGAGCCGCGGTCGGCTCATTGCTGCTCGAACCGTAACTGCCGGTCGCTTGATCATAGGCAATAGCGCCATATTCGGCATGGGCTGGCGCCGCATTCCCAAGGAATAGGATGGCCGCAAAAACTCCAGCAATAATCAGCACGCCGCGACGCGTTGTATGATTCCCACGGCTGGATTCGCCGTTCGGCTCACGCACGCGTCTAACCTTCTCCCGCGGGTAGGAAAGGGGCTAAGGGCCGGCCGCTACTCCGCTGCCGGCGCTTTCGCCGTGCCGAAATGCGGGTATTGCGTGTCGTCGGCCAGTGCCGCCTCGCCTTCGGTCGGCAAATTCTCGACGAAGTCGAGCGCGCCCTGGATGTTGTCGCCCCACACCTCGCGCGGCAATTCGTAGAGCACCTCGACGCCGTACCCGTTCGGGTCGCTGATATACAGGCTGTGGGTCATGCCGTGATTGACGCGGCGATGGAACTTGACGCCCTTGTGCTGCAGCCAGGCGAGCTGCTTCAGCCAGGCCTCGCGGTTCGGCATCGCAATCGCGATGTGGTTGATCGCGACCGGCATGTCAAACATCGCCCATTCGGCGGGCGGCTTCGCCAAATTCGGGTTCTCGACCAGCGCGATGTCATGATGGTTCATCCGGCCGCCATGATCGCCGCTGTAGAAACGCATGTTCCGCCGGCTCGACTGGCCGACCTGCTTGAAGCCGAGCACCTCGGTCCAGAATTTGTGCGACTCTTCCATATCGCGGACATTGATCACGAGATGGTTGATGCCGACCGGGGTCAATGCCTCGGCAGGGGTCTCGGGGACGATTTTGCTGGTGCCGTCGGCCATCGTCGCGCTCCGCGTTCGTCAGGTGGATCTGTCCCGGAATTATATGGGGTTGCCCTGGGCTTTGCCAATCGCACCGGTGCTATCAGCGGTTGAGCCAGCGCCGGGCAAAGCCCAGCAGCCCTTGCGGCATGAAGATCACCATCGCGATGAACAACAGCCCCACGGGGATCAGGTAATATTCCGTGAAAAAACGCGACAGCCCTTCGCGCAGAAGTAGAAAGAACGCGGCGCCGACGATCGGCCCGACCAGGGTGCCGATGCCGCCGATCACGTTGTAGATGACGACCTCTCCCGACACGAGGAAGAACACGAAATCCGGGGCCGCAAAGCGGTTCTGCACAGCGTAGAGGACGCCCGCCAGTCCCGCGAACAACCCCGATAGCATGACCGCGACGATCTTGTAGCGCTCCGTCGGATACCCGATCGCGCGGGTGCGCGCCTCGTTCTCGCGGATCGACTGCAGCACCATGCCGAACGGCGATTGGGTGATGCGCCGCAACAGCAGATACGAGATCGTCACAATGGCCAGGATAAGCCAGTGCAGGGTCTGGCTCGTCAGCGGCAGCGAAAATACCCCAGGGATGGCGAGGGCGGGGCGGCTGAAGGTCAGGCCGTTCTCGCCGCCGGTCACCTCGGTCCAGGTGAAGATGATGACATAAAAGATCTGCGAGAAGATCAGCGTCGTGATCGCAAAATAGATGTCGCGCAGGCGGGTCGAAAAATAGGCGACAAATGCTGCGACCCCGGCGGCGGCGACAAGCCCGTACACGATCGCCAGCCACAGGCTGGGCGGCCTCGTCGTCAGAAGGGCCGCCGCCGCGCCATACATGCCGAGGCCGAAAAACGCCGAATGGCCAAATGACACCAGGCCGGTGTAGCCGATCAGCAGGTCGGACGACATGGCGAGGAGACCCCAGATCAGGATCTCGGTCAGGAAGCGGCGCCAGAACTCGGGCAATACCAAAGGCGCGACGATCAACAGGACGAGGATGACCGAGAACCCGACCCAATAGAAAATCGGCTGGCGGTTTCTCATCTCGGGGTCGATACGAAAAGGCCGGTCGGCCGGAACAACAGCGTCAGGATCAACGCAACAAACGACACGATGACGGCCTGCGCCGGGCTGACCCACAGCGAGGCATACGCCTCCAAGAGGCTGATGAAGATCGCCGCCAGGATCGAGCCGCCGAGATTGCCCATGCCGCCAACCACGACGACGATGAAGGCCTTTAACACCCAGTCGAGCCCCATCGCGTGATTGACCCCGACCAGCGGCCCGAACAGGACGCCGCTGGCGGCCGCCATGCCGGAGCCGATCGCGAAGACCGCGGTCAGCACCCACGGCACCGGGATCCCCATCGCCTGCGCCATGACGCGGTCCTGCGTCGTGGCGCGGATCCAGATCCCGTAGGTGCCGAATTTGAGGAACAGGTACAGCGCTGCGATGATCGCCGCCGATAACCCGGCGATGACCAGCCGGTACCAGGGATAATCCAGGTAGAACAATGTGAAATAGCCGGTAAACGGCTCCTGGATCTTGCGCGACACCGGGCCGAACTGCCACAGCGCGTAGTTCTGCAATACCAGCGAGATGCCGAACGTCGCCAGGATCGTGGTCAGCGGATCGCGGCCCAGCAGCGGACGCAATGTCGTCAGATGAATGACCGCGCCGAGCAGCGCGATCAGCAAGGTCGCGCCGACCAAGGCCAACCAGAAACTGCCGGTCGCGGTCAAAATCAGGACGCCGGCGTACGCGCCGAGCATGAACAATTCGCCATGCGCGAAGTTGACGACGTCCATGATGCCGAAGATCAGCGTCAGCCC
>Ga0207646_10004796_pt1 | contig 14510 bp, 17 predicted proteins | sample KBSK5502metaG_FD_184343 | JGI IMG/M metagenome (GOLD analysis project Ga0207646, IMG submission 184343) | Corn, switchgrass and miscanthus rhizosphere microbial communities from Kellogg Biological Station, Michigan, USA - KBS K5-50-2 metaG... | ecosystem: Host-associated > Plants > Roots >... | reverse complement strand
CGTCGTCGCTCGAGCTCAGCCGGGCTCCCCTGTGGGCGCATGCCGTACCTCCCACAGGAGAGCATAGCCGACTAGGACATTACTTAGGCAGTAATCATTAACATCGCTCGTAGTGCCCCTGCTGAAGTACTCATCGACGCCTCGACCGGTGAGCAGGTTTGTGGTCACCGATCCTGATTGTTCCTGTACAGGATTCAAGCCGTCGTATAGGAAATCGGTGATTACGTCGTTCATCGTCTTGCGCGCTCGACGGCCGACGGCGTCATAGGTGAAACTCGCAATCACAGGGCCAGTAACCGTCGCCAGACGATTCCGTGCGTCCCAAGTGTACGTATTTGAGCCGTCAGCCGTAAGGTTGCCGTCGAGGTCGTAGGTCAGTGTCTGGCCGCTGAATGTGACCTGCTGATTGTTGGCGTTGTAGGTCGCGCCGGTTACCGCTTGCGGGACGCCGGTGCGAGCCCAGGCGCCGTCGATCTGGATCCGGTTGCCGGTGGCGTCATACGTGTACTGCAAGTCGCCGAGCGTCGTCGTCCCGAGCTTGTAGGTCAGCGCGGTAAGCCGTGACGCCGCGTCGTAGTTGTACTGCGTGCTCACGCCGTTGGGCAGGGTCAGGGTGGTCCGCCGGCTGGCCGCGTCGTACACGAATTGAACGAGGTTCGTCCCCTGAGTAATTGAGGTCAGCCGGCTCGCGGCATCATAAGCGTAGGTCGCCGGGCTCTGGTTGGGCACCGTCATCTGGGTCCGTCTGCCGAGGACGTCGTACTGGTAGCTCACCGTCCCCAGCGCGGTGGTTTGGCTCGTGAGCCGGTCGAGGGTGTCGTAGGCGTTCGTGATGATGCCGCCGACCGAGTCACTGACCTGGGTGGGCCGGCCGATGGCGTCGACGGTGTAGCTGACTGTCGCATCGGCGTATGTCGCGCCCGTGCGCCGGTTCAGCGCGTCGTAGGTGAATGTACTCGTCTGTCCCTTCCGATCCGTGAAGCCCGTGAGGTTCCCCACCAGGTCATACGTGTAGCTCTCGCTGTGCCCGAGCGGATCCGTTCGCGTGGTAATCCGATCCATGTTGTTGTAGCTGTATGTGGTGGTACTGCCGCGCGCATCGGACACACTCAGCAGATTGCCGTTGGCGTCGTAGCTGAACTGCGTCGCCCCCAGCTTCGGGTCGAGGATCTTCGTAATCCGGTTGAGCGCGTTGTAGACGAGGCTGGTCGCCAGCCCCCTTGGGTCGCGCTGGCTGGTCAGCCGGCCGAGCGGATCGTACGCCCGCGTCGTCGTGATCCCCAGCGGGTTGACCACACTGACCAGGCTTCGCGCCGCGGGATCGTACGTGAACGTCGTCACCTGATTCAGCGAATCGGTCGCACTCACGGGCTGGCCGTAGAAGTTGTAGGCGAGCGTCGTCACGTGGCTCAGCGGGTCGGTCAGGCTCGTGAGGTTGCCCTGGGCGTCGTACCCGAACGTCGTCGTCTGGTTCAGGGCGTCGGTGACGCTCGTCAGCTGGCTGAAGGTCGGCTCGTAGGTGAACGTCGTCGTCACGGCGCTCCCCGTCCCGGCCAGGCGGGTCACCGTCAACGGGTTGCCCTTGGCGTCGTAGGTCCACTGGGTGCGCCGGCCCAGCGCGTCGGTCATCGCGGTGGGCAGGTTGCTGCCGGCCTGGCGCTCGTAGGTGGTCGTCTGGGCGACCGCGGTGCCGAGGGCCCGGGTGTCGGTCAGGACATAACCGTCGCCGTTGAAGGTGACCCGGCGGACGAACCCGCGGGGGTCGGTGACGTCGACCTGGGTGACCTTGCCGCCTGTGCCCAGCGTGTAGGCGAACTGATACGTCGTCCCGTCCGCTTGGGTCTGCCGGGTCACCTTGCCCGTGGTGTCGTACTCGTTGGTCAGGAACACGATCCCCCGGGCATCGGTGGGCGTCTGCATCCGGTTGGAGGCATCGTAGGTGTAGGTGGTGACTCCACCCGCCTGGTCCGTCACGGTGGCGAGGCGGCCCGCACTGTCGTAGCTGTAGCTGACGGTGCCGCCGAGCGCATCGCGCGCCTGGGTCACGCGATAGCTCGAGTCGTAGGTGAACTGCACCCAGCGCCCGCCGGGCGTGGAGAGCTGCACCATGTTGCCGTCGGCGTCGCGGGCGATGGTCAGCGTGTTGCCCGCCCGATCGGTGATCGAGAGGAGCCCGCCCTGCATGGGGCGGGTCGCCCCGAAGGCCTCGCGGAAGGTGTAGACGGTGCCGTCCTTGAGGGTGAGGAAGAAGTGCGCGCCGTCCCAGGCGATGCGGCTCTTGTAGAAGCGGGTGGGCGAGACCGAGGTCTCGTAGACGGCGTCGGCGTAGCTCGTGCCCGGGGAGATCCGCGTATAGTGGATGGCGCCGCCGTCGGGCAGGACCAGATCCACGTAGGTGTACGGGGCCGTGTCACCGACGAGGAACATGTCGTACGGGTGCGTGGCACCGAGCCCGAAGGCGCGAGAGACGGTATCGCCGGGCCGGTAGGTGCGGCGCAGCGCGACCGGGATCACGTCGGCGATCGTGAGATCGGTCTTCTCCAGGACGAAGAGCCCCGTGCTGAGGTCGACGGGATCACCGTCCTTGCTGTTGCCACCGGCCGGCGGGGCGACGGCCGGCTTCAACCCGGACCCGGCCACCATGGCGCCGGTGAACTCGTACACCGCGACCTTGGGATCGGGCACGATCTGACGCCCGTCGGGCATGACCGTCCCGGGCCCGTACACGTACCAGCCGCGCTCGCCCGCATCGTAGTTCCAGAAGTTCACGCGGGTGCCGGGCAAGAGAGCCTTGCCGTTGGGATAGATCAGCCGCGAGCCCTCGTAGGCCCGGTTGCGGAGATACGCGGCTCCGGGTTGGACCGTGAAGTAGAGCGGGACGTCGACACCCCGCGGGAGCGGGAAGGGCGGCCGGTCGAGGGGAATCGGCGTGATGCTCACCTCGCGCACGACTTGCCCCTCGTGGTCGCGGATGACCGTGCCCGCGGGGATGTGGACCTCGAGCCCCGGGATCCGGGGGGTGGTGACGACGACCTCGTCGGTCGTCGGCGACGCGAGGACAACAGCGTGGACGGTGTCGAGGGCCGTTGGTGGTCCCCGCTCCGATGTCGACCCCGACCTCGAAGAGCCCGCAGCGCCCGCCTGGCTGAGCCGCGGTCCGCCCGTCGATCAGAGGCGGCCGACGCCGGAAGTCGTCAAATACAATGACGCCTTGCTCGGTGTCCAGGAAATCGGGTGCGGTACAGCTGACCGTTCCGAGCGCGGTGGTTTGCGTCGTAAGCCGGTCGAGCAGGTCGTACGTGTTGGTCATTGTTCCGCCGACTGAGTCGTTGATGGCGGCGAGTCGGCCGATCGCGTCAAAAGTGTAGCTGACCGTCGCGTCCACATATGTCGCTCCGGCCAGCCGGTTCAGCCCTCTCTGCCAATATGAGTGAGACAGTGACCCCCTTGAAGGCTAATGTCGAGGGCGAGTCAGGATCGGAGGCCGATGAGCACGGTGGAGCGGCCCCTTCGCGGGGCAGCCGGACCCCATCCATCCATTCATGTCGTCTCGCGGATGATGCCTTCCCGGAAGTTGATATCTACATACACTTCGCGTCCTGCATCGATGTCGAGCTGGAGCCTCTTGCCGGTCGGACTAATTAGCAGGAGTTGATGTCTTCCAGCTTTTAGCTGAATCTCGGCCGTTGAAAAGTGATCGCCTCTTGCGACTCCCAACCGTCTACGAAGTTCTTCTTCTCTCTTGACGACAGCCGGATTGTCCGATGTTGACCCAACGTACACACGGTCCGTCATAACACCTACCCTCGTTCCGTCCACATAGATCTCCGCGCCGGCTGCCTCAGCGTCGCCGGAAATGAATAGCCTCGAGCTGCCGCGACAACCCGGCAGCAGCAGTGCCAAGGCGAACAATAGCGTCATAGCATTAATAGAGGTCATAGGTACATTTCCTAGAGGCCGGCGGATTGATCGTCCGTAGCCGCCCCCCCCTGAGCAGATCAGTCGCGCTCATCCCGGTATTTGCAATGCCACGCCCTTCCCGATTGTTGTGGAGGTCCATTAGTAGCTCGTCCAGTGGCTGGCCTCGAAAGAGATCCTGAAGCTCATGGCCGTAGCCCGCAACAACCGCCGTCAACCATCCCAGCTCTTCCGCCATTCGTTGATTCCATCTGGCATGTCTCCAGGCGTCTTGTGGTCCATTGTGTGCCCCGGGCAACCCTGTCCCAGCGGCTTCCCGCAGGACTTCATCGGCGATGCGCCGGGCCCCATCCAAGTCTGGGAAATAGGATATTGGATTCCACCAGTCGCCCGAAGCCAGGCCTAGTGGGTCAACCGCGCTGATCGGTCGATTTGCCACATACGCGTAGAGGTTGACGTCCCCGCCCTGAAAGCTGATTGGATCCTCGGAGATGAATCGATGAAACGCAGGATGGTAATAGCGCGCCCGATAGGACTTCAAGCCTGTCAGGTCGGTCTCTCGGCCGGTGAAGTCAAAGGGGCTCGAAGTCGCGACGCCTGTCATAGTCAGCGAGCCGAAAGGATCATAGGTGTATTGAGTCTGGACGACACCTGAGTTATTAGCGAGCACGATTGTGGAGCCAAGGGCATCGGTCAGGAACGAGCTAATGATACCTGCTTAAGTAATGTCCTATCTCAGACATCAAACGGTAGGGCGGAGTGACGAAAGAAACTCCGGAGCAGGTCAGGATGGCGGGCGAGGCGCCGTCGCTCCCGGCCCACGCTGGCCTGGATCTCGTCGGTGGTGTTCGGGGCGAAGTTCGCGAGTCGGCCGTACTTGAGATAGCTCCAGAGGAGCTCCACGGGATTGAGATCCGGGGCGTACGGCGGAAACCAGACCACGTGGCAGCGCGGATGAGTGGTGAGCCAATCCCGCACCACCTGGTGCTTGTGCGAACGCCCACGATCCCACACCAGGATGAAGGGACCGGGCACGTGGCGCGCGAGATGGCGAAGAAAGCGCAAGACCTGCGGGCCGCGAATGTTGAGGCGCGGATACAAGGCCAAGGCGAGAGTGATTCGCCGCCGACGGGGCGACACGATCAGGGCGCCGATCCCGGAGACCTTCTCATGCGAGCGCGCGCGCACGGTGAGCAGGGGTGTCTCGCCGCACGGCGCCCACGTGCGACGGAGGACCGGCATCATCAAGAAGCCGGTTTCATCGAGGCAGATCAGATGGGCGTCGAGGCGCCGAAGTTTTTTTTACCGTGGCCCAGTCGACGCGAATCCACTCCCGCACGCGCTGATCATCGCGCTCCTTGGCTCGTGGCTGCGGCCGCTGCGGGCTGAAACCACAGGCGCGAAGCAGGCGACCGACGTGATCGGGATGGTAGACGACGTCGAAGTGGTGACGGATGAGGTCGACAAGCCGCCGGCATGTCCACAAGCTCGTGCGATAGCCGGCGGCTTCCGGTCCTGCCACGACGAGCCGCGCCAGTCGCTGCCGCTCGGCGGCGGTCAGCTTGGGTGGTCGACCAGGGGTGGGGCGGGCGCGGAGGCCGACGCGGCCCTGTCGTCGATGCGCCCGCTTCCATCGACGGACGGATCGCCGATCGACGCCAAGACGCTCGGCGACGACGTGCACCGGGAGGTCACGTTGGAGGAGTTCGATCGCGCGGAGTCGTCGTCGCTCGAGCTCAGCCGGGCTCCCCTGTGGGCGCATGCCGTACCTCCCACAGGAGAGCATAGCCGACTAGGACATTACTTAGGCAGTAATCATTAATTAATTAAATCGGGGCGATGGCTGTTCCCGAGGTCCCTGGCGTAATCACGCGAGATAGAACGGATAGGCTCGTAGGCTCTGGCACCGTAGTCATAACGCTCGTGTTGCCTATCGGCACGCGAAGCTCACGGGTTGGCCTTGTGGCGGCAGAGTAAGCTCGTGACCAGACGAGACCTTTACCTTCAGCGACGTCCAGACGCCCTCGATCGTTAGAGCGCCTCCAGCGGTAGTAGTACCCCCTGGGCTTCCGGGAATTGTGATGGCGACGGCAGGTGTTGCCCCGGTCACGCCGGCACCTGTCACGCTCCAGATAACAAGTGCTACAGCGACTAAAACTAGACTCGCCAAACCAAGTCGGGCCTGCCAGCGAAGGTAGCCCTTCACTGCTTCTGTCGACCACGCTGCCTCCTCTGGGTTCAGTCGCCCGTCAGCCCGCTGGCTAATCCTGCTGATGGCGTAAAAGCCTGCGATCATGCTACCCACGAGGATTACTGCCGTGAACGCAAAAACGCCCATCACCGGCGACGTCCACTGCACACCGTTACTGCGGGTGAACTGAACTAATGCAACGATCCCGGCGAACACACCGACGCTTATTGTTATGAAGAGTTTGACGATTTCCACGGTAATCTTGGACGCTTCGCGCCGGTCTTCAGGAGATCGGCCCATGAGCCTCGCCTTCGCCTCCGCGAGGAAACCTTGCCGTGCCGGTGCATCCATGCCTGCGAGTGCGGCTGTTCCGGCGTTCAAGAACTGTTCAACCAAACCAGGGTCCAAGCTGGCCATCATCTCTCCCAGTCGAAAAACTCTGAGTGATGCTGCCATGTCCGTTCGATAGCTTTGAGCACCTCATGAGACGACCGTGGTCGAGGCCCCGTGGGCACGTTCAGATCCTCCAAAATCTTGTTCAAGCTCAGATCGACGGCGTCCGGCTTCTTGAACCCGAAGGGAGGTTGGACTCCTGACGCGGTGACGAACTGCCCAGCGTAGGGGCGCAGAATCATTTGATCGTAGAGAACGAGAAGCAGGAATGCTGCGTCTTGTCTCAGAAGCCCGGTCACGACGTTTGTCCGAAGGCTATCCTTCACCTGTGCCAGATTGAAAGGGCCCCCCACGTCGTAGGCTGAAAACAGTTGTTCATAACGCCGTTCCAGGTTTTGGTTCATTGCGGTCTCCTCTCATCTGTCGCGCGCTGGTCTGTTGGTTCTCAATCTCGCCGCCGCCGAGAACGATAACGCTGTACGCGTGTAATTGAAAGTTCTCACCCACTGCAGCACCAGATCGCTTTCACTCGGTTAGACGGCCTTGGTAAATGATCGGAGGCTCGTCTCAATGGCCAACTCCATCCACCCGAGTTTGATGGTGACCTTCTGGCCCTCGATGTAGCCGAGGTCGCGCATCCCTTGACGAAAGGTGTTAAAGGAGAGCCCAGGCGGAGGAGGGTGAGTCCCACGCGCCGACGTAGCGGATTCGAGCCGGCCTCAGCGCCTGGGCGTGAGCGATTCTTGGCGCCCGACGAACCCGCCGGCGAGACTCGTAACGAATTACGTTCGGTCTATGTCATATCACCGCGTCGTGCCAATGCGTCGAACGACTATCGGTTGAACGGTAAAAACGCGGTCGACCGAGGCGACCGCATCTCCTTTCAGACAGCTGAAGGATGGACCGGCCGTGGAAATCTCGCTCGATGAAGCAATGGGTAATTTCCCCCTGACGCACAATAGCGGACTGCACGTAAGGATTCTCCACAGGAGTCTGGGCAAACGCAAGCGGAATCACTGTGCTCCGCGTCGCTGGTCACAGCGCTACTGCGATGTCAGCTTCAGCAGCGCTAGATTCTCGTTCGTAGCCATGATCGGGCCGTATCGAATGAGGCCGCGCCGGTAAAACGCGGCTCGCGCTAAGACGGCGGCGACCTGTCGCTGTGTCCATGGCCGGCCGTTTCGTCTCACGAGGCCGTGTCGGTTCAGCGCCTTCGCTATGGTCGTCGCACCCCGACCACGTTGCGCTAGGACGAAGATCCTCTTCACGGTTGACGCCTCCACTGGCTCGACCTCTAGTCCTTTACCGTTTCGTCGAAAGCCATAGGGGATGTTCCCACCGGGAAACAGGCCGCGCCGCACCCGCTCCTGCCGACCCTTCCACAGCCGCTCAATGATGTCCTTCCGGTTCTCCTCGGCGATCGCCTCGCGGATCTGACGTACCAGCACGTCCTTCCGGTCCCGCCCGTTGTACGTCGGCATGTCGGCGATCAGGACCTCCACGCCGAGCTGTTCGAACTCATGGAACAGATTCTCGGCGATCCGGACGTCTCGGGAGAGACGGTCTAATGATGGAAGGATCACTGATCCTACTCTACCGGCTCGGCAGTCCCGAAGCAGCCGGCGCAGCTGCTTTCGATCTTCCTTGACGCCGCTCTCCGCCTCGTCTCGGTACAACCGCGCGACCAACAGCCCTTGCTGGTCGGCAAAGGTCTGAACGTCTCGGATCTGAATATCGATCCCGTACCCTCGCCGCTTCTGCTCGAGGGTCGAGACGCGACAGTAGGCCACCACTGGCCGGTCGAATTCCATACGAAATCACGGGGTTATTGCTCTCTGCGGCTCTCGACTAGACCACATCGGCGCCGCTTTGTAGAGCGGCGCCGAGATCCCTTCATTCTGGTGGTTCGACGAGCGCCGTCAAGGCAGACGGGTGCAGGAGGAGGTGTCAATGAGACAGCGCGTCGTGATCCGTGCTCGAGTTCAGGCCGCCCTGGTCACGTCGCTCGCGGCCCCTGAGCCGGCGGCCGGCACGTAGCCGATGCTCACATCCCGCCCACCGAGAGTCTCTGAACCGCGGCCCACAGCGCCCGTATGCCCAGAGCTCCTTCCAATGTGGCGTCTCGCCTCCGTGTCGAGAGCGTCGGCGCTTGACACTGCATACCTACTTATTATTCTTATACCCAGTCCTTCTCAACACCGCGGCGCGCGTCTTCACGCGCCACTCCGATGCCCGTTCCCGATATTCCCGCGGCTCGATCCGCACCGCGCAGTCGACGTCCGTCACCCAGGAGGTCACGCGATGAAACCCGCACGATGGATCACTCTGCTCATCACCTTCGTCATGGTCATGGCCCTCACCGTGCCGGCTCCGGCCCAGGACGCCGCCGTGCCTGTGGTCGCCCAGTCCGCGAGTCCGTCGATCACCGAGCCGTCCGTGCCGCGCCTCGACCCGCGCGTCCTGATCGGTGAGTACGAGGGCGCCTACATCAATCCGAGTAGCGGATCCTCGAGGATGTACGCGACGATCACGAGCACGGCCGGTTCCACAGTTTCCGGAACCTTCTTCATCAAGCACCGGTGGCCAGATATGCGAGGCAACTCCAGCCCCATCTGGAACCACGATGTCCCGTTCATCGGCCGTCTCGAGGGCGATACCCTCGTCTTCACCGCGGCAGGATCGGTGCGGTTCGGGCTCCAGGTCTCCGTCAATACTCTCGAAGGCCAGGTCTCAGGTGGAGACGTCTACACTTCGCAGATCTCCCTTCGCAAGGTGAAGTAGCGCCGTCGCGGCCGTCGTAAGCCAAGGCCGAGGACGTGCAATGCGTACTCGGCCTCATGGGTCCTCTTCGGAGGACCCTATTTCATTCATCCGATCACATGCTCACCCATCTTTCGGACACCATCACGTCATTCGTTCGGCGCGCCTCCGATCGCCTCAATCGCATGGCGCGGGAAGACGCCGTCCTCCGCTGGATCGCTGAACGTTCGCGTGAACACGATACCGTCGTCATCCGGCGGCCAACCCGTGACGAGCTTCTGACATTCACGTTTCCCCGCCGCGGCATCCGAGCACGGATGCAGCGACTCAAGCATTTCCATGACCCGCCGGCCTTCGTAGTCGACGCTGCCCGGCACGGACCGCCTGCGCTGTCCTCCGCCTGGGCGACCGTCTTTCATGACGCAGGTCTCACCGTCTTCGAACACCGATCCCGTCTCAGGCTGGCTCCACTCCGCTGGGGATTGTCAACAGACGAGAAGGCCGAGGTCCTGGCATTCGCCCGAGAGGTCCTCGGTCACGCATTGAACAGCTCCGAGCCGTACCCGCGACCGCGTCCGGATACCGTGTCATCGCGCTTCTTCCTTCACACCGATCTTGCCGTCACGCTCCGCGCGGACGGCGTGTTGCGGGGATACGCTGCCGTCGAGCGCCTGCCGCTCTGGCAGGCGCTCACCGTCGCCGTACCGGCGGCTAATCGAGGTGCGTTCGGCAAGCCTGTCGCACTCAAAGAGCTGCCGCGCGTGTCGGTCGAAATCGCCCTCATCTCGTCGCTCCGCGTTCCCGTGTCGCGTCTTGACCGGGACACCTTCTTCGCTACAGCTCACCAGTGCCTCGTGATCTCGCGGGGCCGTCGCCGAGCGTTTCTGGTTCCGACTTTCGCGGTCCATGCGGCCATCGGCTCCTTCGACGATGTCTTCACCTTTGCCGACCGCGCGATGCCGCCGCGTGGCGGTGCTTCGCGAGACACCACCGTTGCCCAGTGCGCCGTCGAGGCGTTCATCGAAGACCTAGGCTCCCGCACGCCTTCGAGCCTCGTTGGGCCCCTCGTCGTTTCGCCCACTCCAAGCCCCGATCGTGGCCCTGGCTCATGCCGCCATGGGGTGGCTGGTCAGCCAGCAGGAGGCCGACGGCAACATCGTTCCCGCCGTGGACCCGTGGACGTCGCTGCCCCGCTACGATCCGGTCCGCTCGAGCTTTGCCGCCGGAGCTATGGCAGCGTACCTCCTCACTCATCCGCGTTCGGACGCTCAGTATCTCGTCAGCGTCAGACGTCACATACAGTATCAGGCGGCGCGGCTCGAGCGGCCGGGAGTCCCCCGGGATCCGCTGGAATACTGCTATGCGGGCGAAGAGGCGCTCACCCTGTGGGAGCTGACAGCAGAGCGTGCCTTTCTCAAGTTAGCCGTCCGCTGGGGAACGCTGCTCCGCCGCTACGACCTGACGGCCGGCGGTCCTCTCCTCTCCCAGCACGCGGCCACGCTGCTCCTGCGACTCGCGGCACACCGATCCGATGTCCGCAAAGATGCCGTGTTCATGGCGGAGCACGCCCTGCGGGAGTTTGAGTCGCTCCGCACGCGCGACACCCCGATGCCGCTCGCTCACTTCGCCGAACTCGTCAACGTCATGGTCCTCTTGGCTGATGTCACGGCTGATCCCCGCCACAATCACGCCGCCCTCGCGGTCGCCGACTGGCTTCTGTCGTTCCGGCGCCCGAGCGGGTCCCTAACGGATGTTCCCTTTCCGTACACGGCCGCCGGCGGCGTGGCCTACGCGAGCGCCACGGCGAAGATCATTGAGATCCTGCCGCTAGCGATTCGGGCCGCCACCACCGCGGGGCAGATCCCCGATCCGTATCAGGCCGGGCTTGACGAAGCCATCGTCTCGCTCGCCCCGCTCCAATACGATGCCGAGAACACCTACGGCATCTCGCCCGCTATCCGCGCGCAACTCATCGGCGGCGTGCGGAACCATGCCCGGCTTATTCGAGCCGACGTGGACACGGTCGGCCATCTGCTTCTCGGACTCAGTCGTCTCCTGCAGGCCGCAACGCATGTGCGACGCCGACGCCACGAATCATGAACACGTCGCTAGGAGCACTTGAAATCACTCGGCCCGAGGAAGCGGGGTTCCGAACCGCGGAACTCGAGGCGCGATTCGGTCCGGTGCCCGATCGCTTGCCGGGTTCCCTGGAATCCCTTCCTCCGGCGTGGCGCCGGTTCGTCTATCTCCTCGAGCGGGCCGGCCTCATCGGAGAGATCACGCGTGGTCGCACCCCTCCGGGTCAGCCGCCGCTGGCCAGCTTCTCCGTCGCACCCCGTCTCACGACGTACGACACCGATGGGCATATTCCCGATCGCGCCTTCGCGCGCGGGGTGGCGCTGCGCGAGCCGGACGCCTTGTCCAAAGCGCTCGGCGAATTCTTGGAGCGGTACGCCCTCGCGATCTTCCGCGAGTCTGATTTCGTCGTGGGATCGCCGGCCCGGTTGACTCGGCGAGGTCTTCGTTTCCTCGATCCCAGGCGGGTGGCCGGGTTCAGCGAGGATCAGCGTCGATGGTTTCCCGAGCGCGGTTTCGACGACCTCTCCTGCCTGCGCTGGGTCGAGGGGCGGTCCCTCACAACGAAGCAATCTGTCCTGCTCCTCGCGCAACTGGTGTTCTGGAATGACTGCGGAACGTGCGGCGAGCTCGACGAACCGTTCCTCCGCGAGCGGAACACCAACGGCGCCGCCGGCGGTTTCTCGCGGGACCAGGCGCTCACCGCAGCCCTGTATGAGCTGGTCGAGCGCGATGCGTTCCTGCTCCGCTGGCTCCATGATTGTCCGCCGCCCCGCATCGAGGTACGCGGCGTCGCAGATCCCGATCTTGCGGCCCTTATCGGCATGGCGCGCCGTCATGACATCGAGCCGGTCTTTCTCGATACCACCTCAGACCTCGGTATCCCGTCCTGCGTGTGCGTCACCCTGAGCGATCGACCGGGCGAACCGCGTCTCGTCTGCGGCGGCGCCGCGAACCTTGATCCGGTGGCGGCACTGCGGCGCAGCCTCACCGAGTCGCTCGGCGTGCGCGCCTGGGCCAAGAAGTACGCCCCCGTCTGCAGCCTTCCGCCGGACTACGTTCCGTTCCGCACCCGCGGCATCGACCAGGCCGCCCGGGTCGGCCTCTGGAGCTCGCCGCGAGGACCGAAATCGCAACCCCTCCTTGGAGGGCCGCGCGAACTGCTCGCGGCATTCCTCCGCGGCGGCCGCAGCTTCCCGTCCCCGGGCGAGACGCTCGCGTTCCTTGCCGCAGCGCTCCGGGCACGCGGTCCCAACTATGAGGTCTTCTTCTACGAGGCCCCGCATCCGCTGCTCCGACTCGCCGGCTACCATGTCGTCCGCGCGATCGTCCCGGCCCTCCTGCCGCTCTATATGAATGAGGAGAACGCGCCGCTCGGAGCATCTCGCCTTCACGAAGCGGCGACGATGATCGGCGGGTCTCCGGCAGCACTGAATCCTTTGCCGCATCCGTTTCCGTGACTCAGGACTACGATGCACTTATGCACAACCGCGGCCGATTGACAGTCTCTGTGGCGCCATCACAATAAAAGCATCCCACCATGCATCAACGAGTCCGCACATTCGAAAGAGTTTTGCTGCTTCTCGTCGTCGTCTTGGGCTCTCTCTGGCTCCGTTCCTCGGTCTCATCCGGTGACCGCCACCTCGCGATCTCCGTGGCGCATGCCGATATACCGAATCCTCCACCATGTGGCGGGTGTGAACCCGAGTGCGCCGAGGGGTGCGGCGGTGGCTAGAGAGTATGTCTTCGCAAACGCAAAGGATTCTTGTCGTTGCGGCCATTACCGGTATGGTGCTCGTCGGCGCCGTGATCCTTATAAAACGTATGTCTTCTCCCTCCCCGTTTGAAAACAACTACACCCAAGGCCGCGAGCTCTATGTCGGCGGCAATCCGACGGACGCCGTTCCCGTGTTCGCGCGTGCCGTCCAAAACGCGACGACGCCAGCCCAAGAAGGCCCGGCCAAACTCAATCTCGGCACCGCGACCCTGTTCGCGGATCCTGTACGAGGCATCGGCCTTCTCAAAGACGTCGCGCGGAACGAGCAGTACGAGGTCTCGGTGCGGGCGGATGCGATCGTCCAGATCCTTCAGTACTGGGACCTCTACGAGCGCGACCAGTCCGGCGGCGTGGATTTCGCGCGCACCGTGATCTTCAGCGGTGATCCGTGGGGCGCGTTCGTCGATCCCTCGGTCGGCACCGTCGCCGACATCCGGAAGGCCGAAGAGAAAGCGCTCGACTGGGCCGCAAGAATCTATCCCCTCGTCGCTGGCGAATACACGCTCGCGAAGCTCGCTTCGGAAGACGTGCTCACCGCCACCTCCACCGCGGACCGCCAGGAGGCGGTCACGCGCACCGAGCAGTATCTCGCGCGCGGCGCCCTCGCTATGATGACGACCCAGAGCACCGCCAGCCAGATCGCGATCGCCTATGTCCGGCAGGGCGAGGCGCTCGAGAACCTCGACGCCGCCGGCGTCTCCCAGACGCCGCAGGCGATCGAGGACGCATTCCAACATGCGCTCGGCACCAGCCTGGCCCACCAAGACAGCAAGCCCGCCCAGTACTACAACTTCTTCGCCCGGTTCCGCATCGCCTCTCTGGAGGCTCGTCGGGGCATGGATCACGCGGCCATCCAGCAGTTCTTGGACCCAATCATGGTCACACCGGCCGATGCCCGCACCGGCCAGCTTTTCCGTCTGCTGACGGGGCTCAAGTCCGTCGACACACCGGTCGGATACCGACGCGACGCAGTCCGCTTGGCGGCGATCGATCCGAAGTTCGCAGACCTTCTTGTCTCACTCGGCTGGGCCGATGTCGCGCGATGATGCGCGCCGTTGGGCGACCTGACCCACACGACCAATCCATGAAGATCCGCGACAAGCTTTCCAAGCTCTTCTCGCTCGCTGTCCTGATGACCGTTCTCGGTCTCTTGAAGCTCTTGCCGAAGCGGTCCCGAGCCCATCGCAGGGTGCTCTTGCCTGACCGAGGCGCCGGCATCCATCCCCCCGGCGACGCGGCAGCTGCACCGTAAGGCCCCGCTGACGAGCCATGGCAGCCCGCTCAAGTCGGCGCCCACCACTCAGTCCGCGCCGGGCGACAGCTCAGCGCGTTTCCCGTTCGTGATTGCTTTGCCGACGATCCTCAGACCAGCCTAAAAAGGCCGACGAAACTGAC
>Ga0207646_10004795_pt1 | contig 14514 bp, 9 predicted proteins | sample KBSK5502metaG_FD_184343 | JGI IMG/M metagenome (GOLD analysis project Ga0207646, IMG submission 184343) | Corn, switchgrass and miscanthus rhizosphere microbial communities from Kellogg Biological Station, Michigan, USA - KBS K5-50-2 metaG... | ecosystem: Host-associated > Plants > Roots >... | reverse complement strand
CAGCCCGGGCGGATTCTTCCCAGCCCGTCGTTGCGGTCGATGCGATGGGCGGCGACAACGCTCCGGCGGCGGTAGTCGCGGGAGCAGTCACCGCCTACCGGCAATGGGGCATCGGCGTTGTCCTGGTCGGGCGGCCTGGGAAGGCCCGCCCGCTGCTGGCCCAGCACAGTGCGGTTGGCAAGATCCGGCTGGTGGCGGCCGAGGATTCGGTCGCCATGGCCGAAGGAGCGCTGGCGAGCTGGCGGCGAGCGCGGTCGAGCATCGCGGTGGCGTGCCAGCTTGTTTCCCTCGGCCAGGCGACCGCCGTTGTCTCGGCGGGATCGACGGCCGCGGTGGTATCGATCGCCAGGCTCCGGTTCCGCAACCTGGCCGGGGTCCTGCGGCCTGCGATCGCCGTCGCGCTGCCGACGCAGCCCACTCCGACCGTCCTCCTCGACGCCGGCGCGATCGCGGACCCGAAGCCCGAGATGCTGGCGCAGTTCGCGCAGCTAGGTTCCGTCTACGCGGAGGTGGCGTTCGGGATCACCAGACCGAGGGTCGGGCTGCTGTCCATCGGTGCCGAGCCGGGAAAGGGCAACAAGCTGGTCAGGCGGACATACGAGCTGCTCAGCGCCGAGCCGCCGCACGGGACCGCTCCGATCAACTTCGCCGGGAATGTGGAAGGCTCTGACCTGCTGGCAGGCAAGGTCGACGTAATCGTGACGGAAGGCTTCGCCGGAAACGTGGCGCTCAAGACCCTCGAGGGAACTGCTGCCTTTACCGCCGCACAATTCCGTTCCGCGCTCGGGGCGTCGCGGATGACCAGGCTCGGCGCGCTGCTGCAGCGCGGGAAACTGCGCGCGCTGCAGGAACGGCTCGACGCGGAGACCTACGGCGGCGCCGCCCTGCTTGGCCTGGAGGGCACGGTCGTGATCGCGCATGGCGGGTCGACCGATCGCGGGGTGGCGGCCGCTTGCCGGCTCGCCGCCGACCTGACTCGCGGCCGTACGACCGAGCGGATCAAGGAGCGGCTCGGCCCGCAAAAGCAGGGCCATTTCCTCCGCCGGACGTGATCAGGCAGTTGTCTCTCCCGGGTCCGCCGGGGGCCGCCGGGGTCCCGCCGGGGTCCCGCCCGAGTCGATGCGGGTGTCGACCCGGGTTTCCGGGGATCGACCCGGGTTGCCGGTGGGAATCACCGCAGCTGATCTGTCTCGGCCCGAGCCTGAGTTCCCCCGCCAGATCAGGGACCCGCGCGGGTTGCGTTAATGCCCTGCGATATTGCCTTGCTGGCGCTCGATAGGCTGAAGCATGGCTGATCTCCAGGCCGCGCTGGCGGCGGACGTGGGCGCTGCGCTCACGGCTGAGTTCGGAGCCGACTATGCCGGCACCGACCCGCTGATCCGGCCTTCCGCTTTCGCGGACTTCCAGTCCAATGTCGCACCCGCCCTGGCCAGGCAGCTCGGCAGGCAGCCGCGCGAGATCGCTGGCCTGATCGCGGGGCGCCTCGGCGGATCGCCGATGGTCGAGCGGGCCAAGGTCAGCGGCCCCGGCTTCATCAACATCACGGTGCGGGACGCGTGGCTCGGGGAGACCGCGACCGCCCAGCTCAGCGATCCGAGGCTGGGCGTCGAGACGACCACGCAGCCGCAACACGTGGTCGTGGACTACTCCTCGCCGAACGTGGCCAAGGAAATGCACGTCGGCCATCTGCGAACCACGATCGTGGGGGACGCGTTCGTCCGCGTGCTCGAACGGCTCGGCCATCACGTGATCCGCGCGAATCACATCGGCGACTGGGGCACCAACTTCGGGATGCTGCTCGAGCATCTCGTCGACATCGGCGAGGACGCCGCCTACGCTCAGCTAGCCGCGGGCGAGATCAACGAGTTCTATCAGTCGGCCAAGGTGCGGTTCGACGCCGATCCGGAGTTCGCTGACCGGTCGCGCCGGCGGGTGGTGGCGCTCCAGGCCGGAGAAGCCGAGACGCTTCGGCTGTGGCGGGCCTTTGTTGACGACAGCAAGCAGTACTACAACGCGATATACCGGCGGCTCGGCGTCACGCTCACCGACGCCGATCTCGCGCCCGAGAGCTTCTACAACCCGATGCTCGACGATGTCTGCCGCGACCTGCAGCAGGCTGGCATCGCAACGATCAGCGACGGCGCGCTCTGCGCGTTCCCGCCGGGCTTCATGGGCAGGGACGGGAAGCCGCTTCCGCTGATTCTCCGCAAGAGCGACGGCGGTTACGGCTACGGCACGACCGACATGGCCGCGATCAGGTACCGGGTCAATGAGCTGCACGCCGAACGGATCACGTACGTCGTCGGCTCTGAGCAGTCGCAGCATCTGGCAATGGTGTTCGCCGTCGCACGCCAGGCAGGCTGGTTGCCTGATTCCGTCCGCGCTGAGCACGCGCCAATCGGCATGGTTACCGGCGCGGACAGGAAGCGCTTCAGGTCGCGGAGCGGCGAGTCGGTCAAGCTGATCGACCTGATCGACGAGGCCGTCGCCAGGGCCGAGGAAGTGATCAAAGACAGGTACGACGATCCGGAACTCCGCGCACAGATCGCCGAGGCCGTGGGCATCGGCGCCCTGAAGTACGCCGACCTGTCGGTGGCGAGGGATTCGAGCTACGTGCTGGATTTCGACCGGATGCTGGCCCAGACCGGCAATACCGGCCCCTACCTGCAGTACGCGACGGCGAGGATCCGGTCCATCTTCCGCCGGGCCGGCCTGCAGCCCGATGCGGCCACCGGGCCGATCATCCTCGGCGACCCGGCCGAGCGGGCACTGGTACTGCGGCTGCTCGGCTTCGGCGCGGCGGTTGCCGAGACGGCCGAGACCGCCGAACCGCACAAGCTCGCCGGCTTCGTGTTCGACACCGCGAGCGACTTCACGACCTTCTATGAGCAGTGCCCTGTGCTGGGGGCCGACAGCGCCGAAGTCAGGAACTCGCGGCTGGCGCTAGCTGCTCTGACGCTGAAGGTGCTGCTCAGCGGGCTCGACCTGCTCGGCATCCCGGTTCCTGAGCGGATGTAGACGGCTTTCACCGGGCGACGCGTTCTCAGCGAAATCCCAGCATCTGCCTGCTCAGATCCCAGAGGAGTCTGGAAGGTTCGCCGCCATGGACGATATGAACGTTCCGCAACCTGGCCCTGGGCCAGGCCAACCGATGTTGCGAGCCGGTAGCGCATTTCGTCGCCAGCGCTTCGGAACTGGCCCACGCTGGCTGGCAGGCCTGGCTGCCGCCGTGGTGCTGGCCGGCGGATCCGTTCTCGGGGTGAGCCTGATCGGCGGCGCAAGCCCGCAGCGTGCGCGTGCGGTGCTCACGGGCAGCGCATCGGGGAACACCACCGGCGGCACTGCGGGCGGTGCAGCCCCGGGCGGCGGAACCGGCCGCACCGCGCCGGCCTCCGCCGGTTCGGCGGGCCATGCGACCAGAGCCCTCGCAGGGTCCGGTGTCCGGGCTGGCGCGGCGGCGCACCGGGTCAGGACCAGGCTGCGGGCGTGCGTGGCTGCGGCCAGACGCCTGCGCGCGGCCGGTCATCGTGCCGCCGCTCGCGCGACGCTGCGCTCGTGCCTGCGACGCTACCTTCGCCTGCGCGCCAGCTTCGCGCGCCTCAGGCTACTGGCCAGAAGGGCACTGCACGGCCAGATCACCGTCGCCACCACGGCGGGGCCGAGGACAATAGCGTTTGAACGCGGATCGGTCCAGTCACTCTCCGGCAGCTCGGTCGTCGTCAAGGCGGCGGACGGCACCGTCTGGACGTGGCAGGTCGGCCAGGCCACCCGGATAGTCAAGGAGGGCCGGCGCGTCGGACCGGGCGCGCTGACGTCGGGCCAGCGGGTCTTCGTCATCGGCCAGCTAAGTGGCGGCTCCGACGATGCCCGCCGGGTCGTGATCCGCGGCTAGGCGGCTAATGGCCCTCCGCTGTATCACGCCGAATGGACCGGACAGCTCGGCGGCATTCTCGAATTGGCGTTCCCAGCACGCCATGACAATGATCCCGTACGCTCCTGTTCAGGGCAATACCGCCCGTGTCGACGAAGCGAACTGTGAGTCACCATCAGTCATGGCCGAGGCGGACCGGATACCCCGCGTGCTCGTCGTCGACGACGAGCCGAACATTCGCGAGCTTGTCCAGGTCGCGCTGAAGTTCCACGGCTGCACGGTCAGCACGGCGGCGAACGGCGCCGAGGCCGTCCGACAGGCCGAAAGGACGACGCCAGACCTCATTGTCCTGGACGTCATGCTGCCCGACATTGACGGCTTCGAGGTCTGCCGCAGGCTCAGGGCTGCGGGGAATGAGGTGCCTGTCATATTCCTGACAGCGCGGGATACGTCATCCGACACGGTGACGGGGCTGGCGATCGGTGGCGACGACTACGTCACCAAGCCTTTCTCGGTCGAGGCGCTGGTGGCCAGGGTGCGGGCCGTGCTCAGGCGGGCGTCGCGTTCGGCCCAGCCGGGCAGAAGTGCCGACCAGGACGATGTCCTGCGAGCCGGTGACCTGGAGCTTGATGAGTCCCGGTGGACGGTGTACCGGGCCGGAGCGCCGATTGAACTCTCGAAGACCGAATTCCAGCTGCTCGCCTACCTGATGCGACACCAGGGCCGGGTACTGACGCGGGCACAGCTGCTCGAGAACGTGTGGGGCTGGGACTATGCGGGCGAGTCGCAGATCGTCGAGACTTACGTCAGCTATCTGCGGCGCAAGCTCGACCCGCTCGGGCCACCGCTGATCCACACCCAGCGCGGCGTCGGCTACAGCCTGCGGCTGCCTGAACATGCCGCCGCGCACCGCGCTCATCAAGCCAAACAGACCTGGCAGCCCGAGCCAGGCCCGAGCCGACCCGATGATCAGGGCGGCACATGAGCGGGGCCCAGTTCACCGGACGCACCGCCGGCACGATCACGAGCCATGCGCGGCCCCAGCGCGCGGTTGCCGGGTCGCGGCTACTGACTTCCCGGCGCAATGCGGCTGGGTCGAACGGGCTGTCGCTGCGTACGAGGCTGCTGCTGCTCCAGATCGCTGTCACGGCCGTGTTCCTGCTCATTATGGGGATCGTCAGCACGGCACTGTTCGCACAGCACCTGAGGAGCCAGTTCCACGCGACGATCCTGGCCGAAAGCACGCGCCGCCCGGCCGACATCAACCAGCGGCCTGCCCCGGGAGTCTCGGCCGTGGAGGTCACATTCAGCCCGTTCGCCGTTCAGCCGCTGAACTCGCATTCCTCGGCGACGTCGTCGGTCACCGATGCCCTCGCCAGGGCGATCCGCCGGATGGGCCCGATCGATGTGATTAGGCGCGGCAAGGCCGGGCGCTGGTTCCCTGTTAATCCAGGCGGCCCGCTCGAGCTGCAGGCGGCCGCGCGGCTGATCCCGGCGACCGAGAACTTGGCTCGCCGCCCGAGCATCCTCATCGTTGCCGAGCAGGCAACAACGCTGACCAGGCAGCTGCGCGGCCTGATCCTGAAGGAGATGATCACGGGCGGTGGCCTGATCGCGCTGCTGGCCATCGGCGGGCAGTGGCTGATCGGCCGAGGCCTCGGGCCGCTTGACCGGATGGCCAGCACGGCCAATGACATCTCCGCGAGGGGTGACCTGACTGCGCGGATGGCAGCAGCCGACGACCAGACCGAGGTAGGGAGGCTGGGCGCCGCGATAAATACGATGCTCGACCGGATTCAGCAGGCGTTCGGTGCCCGGCTGAACTCCGAGCGAAAGGTCAGGGAGTTCGCGGCCGACGCATCGCACGAACTGCGCACCCCGCTGACCACCATCCGCGGGTACGCCGAACTGTACCGCCAGGGCGCCCTCGGAGCAGAGCAGCTGCCAGGGGCGATGCGCCGGATCGAGCAGGAGGCGCAGCGCATGGCCACCCTCGTCGCCGAGTTGCTTGAACTGGCCAGACTGGACCGGACATCCTCGCTCGATCTCACCGAGACTGACCTGGCGACAGTCGTGCGAGACGCCGTTGCCGACGCGGCGGCGGTCGAGCCCGAACGGCCAATCAGCGCTCAGGCTCCGCCGCGGCTGATCGCCGTCGTCGACGAACGCCGGATCAGGCAGGTGCTGGCCAATCTGCTCGGCAATGTCCGTGCGCACACCCCGCCGTCGGCGCAAGTCGCCGTCAGGCTCGGGCAGGTCCAGGGCGGCGTGTTGATCGAGGTCGCGGACGGAGGCCCAGGGATGGCACCGGAGGATGCGGCGCGGGCGTTTGACCGCTTCCACCGCGCCGCCGAGCAAGCAGATGGCGCCGCGGAACCTGGCGATGACGACTCGGTGCGGCCTGAGTCGACCTCCGGCGGCGGCAGCGGCCTTGGCCTGTCCATCGTCCAGGCAATCGCGATCGCCCACGGTGGCCAGGCCACTCTGGAGTCCTGGCAGGGCCACGGAACCCGGGTCCGGATCTGGCTCCCAACGCGGTCCGCCTTTCAGGGCACGGCCTAGCCGCTACCGTCAATCCGATGAGGGAGGCCCTGTCGGAGCGGCGAGCTCGGGCTCGGCGACGGATCTGGCCAGCAGCGTTGCCACGTCGACGACTTCAAGAGAGTCCTTGGCCTCGCCCGAGCCCTTCTTCGCGCTGATCGCGTCGCCAAGCATAACCAGGCAGAACGGGCAGCCGGTCGAGATCGTGTCGGGATCGGTGCCGAGCGCCTCCTCGATTCGCTCGGCGTTGATCCGCTTGCCGATCCGCTCTTCCATCCACATCCTGGCCCCGCCAGCGCCGCAGCAGAACCCGCGCTCCTTGCAGCGGTGCATCTCCTGCGCCGTGACCCCGGGTACCTGCTCCATGATCTCCCGGGGCGGCGTGTACACCTTGTTGTGCCGCCCGAGGAAGCATGGGTCGTGGTAGGTGATCTTCTCCTCGATCGGGGTCACCGGCTTGAGCTTGCCCTCATTGACCAGGCGGGCCAGCAGCTGGGTGTGATGGATGACCTGGTAGTTGCCGCCAAGCTGCGGGTACTCGTTCGAGAGCGTGTTGAAGCAGTGCGGGCAGCTCGCGATAACCTTCCGGGCCCTGGCCTCGTTCAGCGTCTCCACGTTCTGCTGCGCGAGCATCGAGAACACGAACTCATTCCCCATCCGCCGCGCCGGGTCGCCGGTGCAGGTCTCGGCGGGCCCGAGCACGGCGTACGAAACCCCGGCGGTGTGCAGCAGCGTCGCGATTGCCTTGGTCGTCTTCTTCGCCCGGTCCTCAAGAGCTCCCGCGCATCCGACCCAGAACAGGTACTCCACGTCATCGCCGATGGGGCCGTCGACGACGGGCACCTCGAAATCGAGCTCGCTGATCCACTCGGCCCGCTTCGACTCGCCCATCCCCCAGGGATCGCCCTTGTTTTCCAGGTTCTTCAGCATCCCGGACGCCTCGGACGGGAACTCGGACTCGATCAGCACCTGGTACCGGCGCATCGAAGTGATGTGGTCGATGTGCTCGATATCGACCGGGCACTCGTTCACGCAAGCGCCGCAGTTGGTGCACGACCAGATCACGTCCGGATCGATGACGCCGTTCGCCTCGGCCTTGCCCACCAGCGGCCGCTGCGCCTCGGCCTGCACGGAATCCGGCAATGCCTCCCTGGCTTCGTCGGATCCGGCCAGCAGGTACGGCGCCTTCGCGAACGCGTGATCGCGCAGGTCAAGTATGAGCATTTTCGGCGAGAGCGGCTTGCCGGTGGCCCACGCCGGGCACTGCGACTGGCACCGGCCGCACTCGGTGCAGGTGGCCAGGTCGAGCATGCCCTTCCAGCTCAGGTCCTCCACCTTGCCGAGGCCGAAGACATCGGTGTCGGGGTCGGCCTCCTCGAAATCGAGCACCTTCCCGTTCGACCGCATCGGCTGGAGGTCGCGCATGCCGTCAGGGCGGCGAGAGAACAGCACGTTCAGCGGTGCGATGAAGATGTGCAGGTGCTTGGAGTAGGTGACGAAGACCAGGAAGCCGAGGATGACGGCCAGCTGGAGCAGGACGAATGTGGTCTCGATCGCCATGTTGGCGCTGCGGCCGAGCGGCGCAAACCAGTGCCCGAGGACTTGCGAGGCGAACGCGCCGTGGCTGTAAGGGAAGTCACCGGTGTTGATCTGCGCGCCGCGGTAAATAAGCAGCGTCGCGATCACCAGGAAGATCATCAGCAGAACGAGCCAGGCCGCGCGGGTGTGCGAGCCGGCGAAGCGCGACTGGCGTCCCTCGGTCTTCGGATTGTTGCGCAACCTGATCACCGTGAATGTCGCCAGCCCGACCAGTACGGCGACGGCGAACAGGTCCTCGAGGAAACCGATGAAGGCCCAGTGCCCGATGCCCGGGATCGCGAACGTCTTGCTGAACAGGTCGCCGTACGCCTCGATGATCGTCAGCAGCAAGATAATGAAGCCCCAGAACGTCAGGAAGTGCGCGACTCCTGGGACCGTCCACTGCAGCAGCTTGCGCTGGCCGAATACCTCGGTGACCTGGGTCTCGGCGTCGCGGGCTGGGTGCTCCCTGACCGCCGCAATGCGCTCAGGCGCCGGCTGACCGCTCGTGGCGAGCCGGTAGAGCCACCACATCCGGCGGCCCGCGATCGCGAAGGCGATCACGGTCAGGGCAAGTCCGATGATGATCCGCAGCGCCAAATCGACCTCCGGGGCAGGCGTTGGGTGCCAGCGTACGCCCGCCGCGATCACGGCCTGCTACTGGCGAGCACATCCGGCGAACCGCTCGTTACCAACCGGTAACTTACCAGGCCGCGACCGGATGACAACGTTTATCGGCATCAGGTCCGCATCATTGATGCACTGATCCGCGCATCAGCGATGCTAGAATTAAGACGCATGAGGACTACGGTGAATCTCGATCCGGACGTCGCAGCGGCTGCTGCGCGGCTGCGGGTCGAGCGGAACATCGGCCTCAGTGAGGCAGTCAACGAGCTAGCCCGAGCGGGGCTCCGGACCAGGCCCGAGCCGAGGCCATTCCGGCAGCGCACGTACGGACTCGGGCTCCGGGTCGACGTCTCGAATGTCGCCGAGACGCTCGAGGTGCTTGACACCGAGGACAGCCCATGATCGTCGACGCGAACATCCTGTTGTATGCGGTCGACGAGTCGAGCGGGTTCCACGAGCGGGCCAGGACGTGGCTGGAGGATGCGCTCAACGGACCCGGGCGGATCGGCCTGCCGTGGCCCACGCTCACCGCGTTCCTGCGGATCTCCACCCACCCCCGGGCTGCGCGCTCTCCGCTGACCCCGCATCAGGCGTGGGACCTCATCTCAGACTGGCTCGAGGCGAACCCGTCCTGGATCCCGCTGCCCGGACCACGGCACGCGGAAGTGTTCAGGCGGCTCACGATCGGCGGGAGCTTGCAGGGCAACCTGGTCAGCGACGCTCACCTGGCCGCGCTTGCGCTTGAGCACGGCGTGGGCGTGTGTTCCGCCGACTCTGACTTCGCCAGGTTCCCTGGGCTCGACTGGGTCAACCCGCTGAGATAGCGGCCTACCGACGGTCACCGGCGCCATGCAATCACCACGCCGGACTGAACGGTCGGCGGGCCGAGCAGCTGAACGAGGTAGCTGGCCAGCGGCGAACTCGCCGCCGTCACGGCCACCACGGCGGCCGGGTGCCAGGCCGTCAGGTCGGCTCGCACCTGCGAGAGCGCAGGGACGTCGCCTGCAGGCGCTGGACCGGCCGGAGAGGCAGTCGGCAGGCCGGCTGCCAGCGCCGCCTCGGCAAACGGGCTAGCTGGCGGCAGTCCGGCTGCCCAGAGCCGGTCAAGGTACCACGCGGTCGGGCTGACACCGGTGCCGCCGATGTACGCCTGGCCGCCAGCCCCCGGGCCGATGAAGTAGCCGCCGACAATCGAGGAGGGCTGGCCGGTGTCAGCCTGCCATCGCATCGTGGCAGTCAGGATGTTGGTGGGAACGGGAACGACGAGGACCGGCGCACCCGCGGGCAGGTGCAGCGCGGTAAAGGTCCTGGTCCAGCCGACCGGAAGCGAGACGGCCGCAGCCGAGGCCATCGGCCTGGGCAGCAGCGGCAGGCATGCGAGCGCGGCGACGCTCAGCACAGCCGCGCGCACCCACCCGCCATCCAGGCCCTGATCGAGCCGAGCCGTCAAGCGTTCGCTTGCAGCGTCGATCCCCAGCGCGACCAGGGCCGCCGCCACTCCGTCCGCTACGATCGAGAACCGGTCAGGCAGCGCAGCCGCGAACAGCTGGTGCTCCTCCAGCCAGTGCCAGGGCAGGTTCACCGCCGGATTGAGCGTGCCTCCGACCAGCGGATGCCCGCCCAATGACAGGACCACGAGCACTCCGAGCGTCAACGTCGCCGCCAGTCCGGCCGGCCTCCGCCAGGAGGCGACTGCCGCGAGCAGCACGACGATAATCAGCGGCCACCCCAGGTACGCGAGGTACTCGGTCTGGCCACCCTGGTACCTGGCGGCTGCCGCGGCGGTTCCCGCGGTGTGGAACAGCAGGTAGGACGATGGCGTGACGAAGCTCGCGGGGTCGTTGACGTAGTAGTCGAGCGGGAACAACGGGCCGTGCTGGACCAGCGGGCCGCCAAACTGGGTCCACAGCGCATGACCGGCGAGCGCGAATGTGACGGTCGCGGCGATCAGCAGCCCGGCCGCGGCCGACCCGATCCTCACAGCGGCAGCGTGCGGCCTGGCCACTGCCAGCCCGGCGACCAGCACGAGCCCGGTGATCGCGGTGAGCAGCGCGAGTTCCTCGCTGATGAACAGCTGCGCCGCGACCAGCAAGCCGAGCCTGGCTCCGTCCCAGACGACTACCCGAACCCCGGAGGCACCGGCAACCCGAGGCCGCGGCCGACCGACAGCCAGGCACAGCCCCGCGTCGATGATCAGCGGCGGCAGCGCCGCGAACTCCAGGTTGTAATGTGCGAGCGCCGAGTGCACCAGTGCGGGCGAAAAGCCGTAGACCGCGCCAGCGAGCGTGGCGGCGCCGACGCTCACCTGCCAGCGGCGCAGCACGTAATAGAGCGCAGCAGCCGATCCGGCGAAGCCCGCCGTCGTGAGCACGGTCAGGCTGACCTGCGGCCCGAGCAGCAGGGTCACCGGCGCGAGCAGCACTCCGGGCAGCAACAACGAGGTGTTCCACATCATGTTGACGCCTACGGGCGCGTTCATCGCGCTGGTCACGAGGGCGGGCAGCTGGCCATGCCGCACCGCGGTAGCGGCGTAACGCAGGTACCAGGCGAAGAGATCCGCATCGGTCGGGTTGCCCGCGACGGTCCGCGACGCCGGATCGGCCCACAGGCGCCAGGTCAGGATGAGCGCGGCAGCGAGGTAGCAACTCAGAACCAGTAGCGCGGCCCGCCGCCCACTCGGATCACGCCGGATAGCATCGCCACGCGCCGCCCGCGACTCGATCTCGGTCACCGCACGTCGTCCGGCCAACGCTCCAGCATCCTTGTAGTTAGATAGCGTGCAACGCCTGCCGCTAGCCTGGGCACGCGAAGATTGCCGAAGGTCAGCAGCTAAGCCAGCCGCTCAAAGCCGACCGCCATGAATAAAGGTAAAGGTAGAAGGCATCCGACGGGAAAACGAGCACCAGAGGGACGATGAAGCCCGTCGCTGGATACCGGTGAGATACGGGACGCGAATGTCGGCTCAGCGCGCAACTGCAAGCGCAACATCTGTCAGGTACGCGGTCCTGGCTGGCTCTGTTGCCGCGCTGATCATCGCGAGCCTGCTCGGCGGGGCCCTCGGCTCCGTCGCCAAGTCTGCCTGCCGGGCCGGGGCCTGGAATGTCGGCGTCGAGCAGTTCCAGGCTCACTGCTACACCGACATCTACCCGCTCTATTTCGCTGAGGACCTGTCGGTAGGCCGGGTCCCCTACCTCGGCCACGACGTCGAATACCCGGTCGTGATGGGCGCGGTCATGCAGGCGGCCGCCTGGGTGGTCAAGCCCGCTGGTGATCCCGCCGCCAGGGGCCGGGAGTTCTACGACGTGACCGTTGCGCTGCTGTCTATCTGCCTGGTGGCCGGCGTGCTCGCGACGGCCTACTGCGCCGGACGGGCCCGGCGCTGGACCGGCCTGCTCGTCGCGCTGGCGCCTGGCCTGATCCTTGCGGCCTTCATCAACTGGGACCTACTCGCGATGGCCCTCACGTTGACGGCGCTGGCGGCCTGGGCGGCCAGGCGGCCGGTCGTCGCTGGGCTGCTGCTCGGGCTGGCCGTCGCGACCAAGTTCTACCCGGTGATCTGCCTCGTGCCGCTGTTCGCGGTGTGCCTGCGTGCCGGCAGGCTCAGGGAGTTCTGGCTCACCGCTGGCTCGGCGGCTGGCGCCTGGCTGGCCGTGAACCTGCCGGTGATGGTGGCAGCGCCATCGGGATGGGCAACCTTTTACATTTTCAACGCAAAGCGCTGGGCTGACTGGGGCTCGGTCTGGTACTTCTTTCAGGCGGAGCATTGGCCCGTGCTCGGCGGCCTCTCGCTCGCCACGATCAACATCGCATCGGGGGCGTTGTTCCTGGCCGCCTGCGCCGGGGTGGTCGTGCTCGCCCTTGCGGCGCCCAGGCGGCCAAGGCTGCCGCAGCTGATCTTCCTGCTGACTGCCGCCTTCCTGCTGACGAACAAGGTCTGGTCGCCGCAGTACGTCGTCTGGCTGGTCCCGCTGGTGGTGCTCGCCAGACCCCGGCTGGGCGGCTATCTGATCTGGCAGGCTGCCGAGGTCGCCTACTTCTACGCGATCTGGGGTTACCTCATTTACGTCACCCCGGGCCCGCACGCCCCAGGTGCCGTGGGCCCGGGGCTTTACTTCACCGCCCTGCTCGCCAGGTTCTGCGCGGTGCTGCTGCTCTGCGTCCTGGTGATCTGGGACATCATTCGCCCCGAGCGCGATGTTGTACGTGCTGACGGGGATACCGACGACCCGGCAGGCGGCGTCCTGGACGGCGCCCCTGACCGCCTGGTTCTGGCGTTCCAGCGGGAATACTGACCAATCCCTGAAAGTTGAGCCCGGTAGACTCAACTCATTTGACTTGACCAGGTCACGATGGCAAACTTGCGTCGATAAGACTCAAGCTTCGGCTAGTCCGGCAGGCCATCGTGGCCGGCGAGGGAAACCAAGGCCAACAACACACCAAGGCCAACAACACACCAAGGACTGACACATGGCACGAGCGGTAGGCATAGACCTCGGGACGACCAACTCCGTCGTCGCCGTTCTCGAGGGCGGCGAGCCCACGGTCATCGCGAACGCGGAAGGCTCGCGGACGACGCCGTCCGTCGTCGCGTTCGCCAAGAACGGCGAGGTGCTGGTCGGCGAGGTCGCCAAGCGCCAGGCGGTGACCAACGTCGACCGGACCATCAGGTCTGTCAAGCGACAGATGGGCACCGACTGGTCGATCAAGATCGACGACAAGAAGTTCACCGCGCAGCAGATCAGCGCGTTCATCCTGCAGAAGCTCAAGCGGGACGCCGAGTCATACCTGGGCGAGACGGTGGCTGACGCGGTCATTACCGTCCCCGCGTACTTCAACGACGCTCAGCGGCAGGCCACCAAGGAGGCCGGCCAGATCGCGGGCATGAACGTGCTGCGCATCATCAACGAGCCGACGTCCGCCGCGCTTGCCTACCACCTGGACAAGGCCACCGAGGCCACAATCCTGGTCTTCGACCTGGGCGGCGGCACGTTCGACGTCTCGCTGCTCGAGGTCGGCGAGGGCGTGGTCGAGGTCAAGGCGACCAGTGGCGACAACCACCTCGGTGGTGACGACTGGGACCAGCGCATCGTGGACTGGCTAGTCAAGGACTTCAAGAACAGCTACGGCATAGACCTGTCGCAGGACAAGATGGCGCTGCAGCGGCTCCGTGAGACGGCAGAGAAGACCAAGATCGAGCTGTCCAGCTCGACCGAATCGCAGATCAACCTGCCCTATATCACGCACTCCGAGCAGGGCCCGTTGCACCTGGACTCCAAGCTGACCCGGGCGGAGTTCCAGAAGATGACCTCCGACCTGCTCGACCGGTGCAAGAGCCCGTTCCAGCAGGTGATCAAGGACGCCAGCATCAAGCTGAGTGACATCCACCACGTTGTGCTGGTCGGCGGCTCCACCCGGATGCCCGCCGTCGTGGACGTGGTCAAGGAGCTGACCGGCGGCAAGGAGCCGAACAAGGGCGTCAACCCGGACGAGGTCGTCGCGGTCGGTGCCGCCCTCCAGGCCGGCGTGCTCAAGGGCGAGGTCAAGGATGTCCTGCTGCTCGACGTGACCCCGCTGTCGCTGGGCATCGAGACCAAGGGCGGCATCTTCACCAAGCTGATCGAGCGGAACACCACGATCCCGACCAAGCGCTCGGAGATCTTCACCACGGCCGACGACAACCAGCCGTCCGTGCAGATCCAGGTCTTCCAGGGCGAGCGCGAAATCGCCGCGTACAACAAGAAGCTCGGCATGTTCGAACTCGCCGGGATCGCGCCGGCGCCTCGCGGCATCCCGCAGATCGAGGTCACATTCGACATCGACGCGAACGGCATCGTCAACGTGTCGGCCAAGGATCTCGGCACCGGCAAGCAGCAGTCCGTGACCATCTCTGGCGGCTC
>Ga0207646_10004791_pt1 | contig 14521 bp, 13 predicted proteins | sample KBSK5502metaG_FD_184343 | JGI IMG/M metagenome (GOLD analysis project Ga0207646, IMG submission 184343) | Corn, switchgrass and miscanthus rhizosphere microbial communities from Kellogg Biological Station, Michigan, USA - KBS K5-50-2 metaG... | ecosystem: Host-associated > Plants > Roots >... | reverse complement strand
TCAGGTCGATGACGATCATGAGGAATGCGGCGGCGAGCAGCGCGAAGGCCCGCCAGCGGCGCACGTCGCCCGGTGCCGCGGCCTCCTCCTGCCTGGCGTCGTTCCTGCGGTCGAGTGAGGTCATGTGTGTCTCCGATGGTCATTGGTCAGGTCCTGGTGAACGGGCCCGGTCAGCGTCCTGGCGGACGATGACCGGGCTGCCCGGCCGGCACCTTGCTGGCCGGGCCCGGGCTCCGCGACGTGCGTCGCGCCGGTCATGCCTGCCCTCCGCTGTCGGCGGGCAGGTCGGCGAGCAAGCCGACCTCGACACCGCCCCCCTCCCGCAGGGCGGGGCAGCCCTTGGCCAGCGTGAGCGCGGCCTCGAGGTCGTCGGCGGTGATCATCGAGTAGCCGCCGGGTTTGGTGCCGTCGCCGAGGTCGCCGAGCGCGGAGGATTCGAAGATGGGCTTGCCGATGTCCGTCACGCTGGCTCCCATGCTCGCGAACCACGAAGTCCAGGCACTGATGCCTTCCGGGGGGCCTGGGACGTAGTCCGTGGGCACGCGGTAGGAGAACAAGAACGTCGCCATCGATCTGCTCCTTTGGCTTTGGCCGGTCCCACGCGGAACCGGCTCCCGATGAGACAGACACCAGCCAGCCGCCAGATGGGGCGGCGGGCGCCCGCTTTCGTGTGCGGCCGGTGTCAGTACTGGTGAAGGCCGAAGGAAGAAAGCGATGCGAGGACACGGATATGACCGGGGACCTGATCACGCAAGCCAGGACCGGGGACGAGCAGGCGTTCCGCCAGCTCGTCGAGCCCTACGAGCGCGAGCTTCAGGTGCACTGCTACCGCATGCTCGGCTCGGTGCAGGACGCCGAGGACGCGGTTCAGGAGACGCTCCTGGCGGTGTGGCGCAGCCTGGATTCCTTCGAGGAACGTGCCACGCTGCGCACCTGGCTGTACCGGATCGCCACCAGGCGCTGCCTGAACACGCTGCGATCGGCTAGCAGGCGCCCGCCAGTGAACACCAACCTGCCCAGCTTCGAGTTCACCCCGCCCGAACCTTCCCGGCACGGGGAGGTGACCTGGCTCGAGCCCTATCCCGACCTGCTGCTGGAGGACCTCCCTGACACTGCTCCCGGCCCCCAGGCACGTTACGAGGCCAGGGAGGCGATCTCGCTGGCCTTCATCACGGCGCTGCAGCTTCTCCCGCCCCGGCAGCGGGCCGCGCTGATCCTCCGGGATGTGCTCGGCTTCCACGTCAGCGAGGCGGCGCGCATCCTCGACACGACCCCGCAGTCGGCGGCAAGCGCCCTCAAACGTGCCCGCGCCACCCTCGCCCACCAGCTTCCGTCAGCGCGGGAACGAGCGGCGCCGTCGGCGGGTACGGCCGCCGAACAGCGGCTCGCCGCCAGGTTCGCCAACGCGTTCGAGGCGGGAGACGTGGACGCCGTCGTCGCCTTGCTCACCGACGACGCATGGCTGACCATGCCCCCGGTACCGCTGGAATACCAGGGCCACGACCTGGCGGACCGGTTCCTGACCCTGTGCTTCCGCGGCTATCGCCGTGGCCGCCGCCTCATCCCCACCAGGGCCAACGGCCAGCCCGCCTTCGGTGTCTACCAGCGCGACCCGCACGCCGCGCTCATGCACGCCAACGGGCTGATGGTGCTGACGCTCGCCGGCGATCAGATCTGCGCGATCACCCGCTTCGACAACAGCGTGCTCGCCCGGTTCGGGCTCCCCCGGTCCCTGCCGACCTGACAAACCTGCCGGTATGGACAGCGGAGAGCCGTGGCCCGGGCCGCAGAACCGCCGCGGCGTACATCAAAGGTTGCTGCTCCATTCCGGCGGTCATCGGCGATGGCAGGACGCACGGGAGCAACCCGATCGTCTCGAAGATCTCGAACCGTCGATCAAAATAGCTGCCGGCCGCTCGCTGGGCTGCCGGAACGGCCAGTACGCTCGTAATTGGCAGTTCTGCGCCCGCCAGAACCCGCGATGAACCGGCTGGAGACAACGAAATAATCGGCGATCCGGGCGACGGCGGATTGGCTTCCGCTCACGGTCCGTGATCGATGGTTGAGTGCTACCGGCTGCCGGCTGCCGGCTGCCGGCTGCGGTCTGGTCTGGTCCGGCGTTCCTTGGACAGCCACAAGAAGTCTCGGCATCAATGAAGCCTCCGCAAATCCGTACAGCGGTGCCACACTGGAATGGGCCGGCGGCAAGTGCGCCCCCCGATCGCACCGCCTTACCGATGGGCAGGTGACCTTCCATGCTTCGCCGGATACCCAGAATCCGAGGGCTTCCCTTCGGTGGCGGGCCGGGCTTGTTGCTGGTTGCTGGCGCCGCGTACTTCACGTGGGAGCACGAGCAGGGCCGACACGGACAAGCGCACGTGCTGTGTCCGGTCTGCTGGCTGAACAAGATAGCCCCGGCCCCCCCGGCATCCGGTAGCTCTGGTCCGGCCGAGCCGCCGGAGCAGGCCTGACCGGCACGCCAGCGAGTCAGGGCAGAGCGTAGCGGGTGGCGAGTAGCCGCCGTCCATTCCGGCGAACCGGGCCGACGGTGCACGACCAGCTGGCCCGCGGTCGCGCAATGTACTCTCCGTGATCACCAGTCCGGGCTACCCACTCGCCCATCCGGCTCGTTCGGCGCGGCTGTCAGGCACAGCGGCTGGATTGAACGGCGACGCCAACGAAGTGTTCTGTGTCGCTTGCCAGCGCGATAGGACCAGGGTGTTGCGAGGAGGAAGGGACCACCTTTGGTCATGAGTGATCATGGTGGTCTTCTTTCTCGTCGTCAACGGGCTGGCCGCTGGTGTGGGTGATGGATGGTTTCTGGCGGCGCCTGCAGGACTCGCCTTCGATGATCAGTTCGTGGGCGGTGGAGACGAGCCGGTCGACGGCGGACTGGGCGAGCAGCGGGTCGGCCATCATGGACAGCCATTCCTCGGGGGTGCGGTTGGAGGTGACCACGGTCGATGCGCGCTGGTGGCGTTCGACGCACAGTTCGTAGAAGTCGGCGGTCTTGGTGGGGCCGAGGGGCTGGAGCGCGAAGTCGTCGATCTATGCGGACGTCCGCATAGATCGACCTATGCCGACCCTGCAACTATGCCGACGCCGGCGGGACCAGCCCGGCGGCGGCCTGCTCAGGGCGGGCTCCCTGGCTGCGGGCTGGCCCCGGAGATCGGCATAGTTGCGCGCGTGTGAACCGGAATCCTTCGGCCTGTCGGAGCAGGGTGCTCCGGGAGGGGAGCCGGGGATGTCCGGAACTCGCAGGAAGCCTGGCCGGCTTGGCCCGTTTGTGGAGGGCTACCGGTCGCGGTTGCAGGAGCTGGGTTATCCGTCCAGCTCGGCGCGGAACAAGCTGAAGGAACTCGGCCAGTTGGGCCGGTGGATGGCCGGGCAGGAGATAGGTGCCGCTCAGCTGAGCGGCAGCGCCGTGGAGAAGTTTCTGGTAGCCCGGCGGGCCGCGGGCTGCAAGCGCGTCCCGCGTGTGCGCAGTTTCGCGCCGTTACTTGACTATCTGCGGGATGAGGGCGTCATCGCGGTGCCAGAACCCGCGCCCGTGACCGCTTTGGACGAGCTGATCGGCCGTTACCGCCGGTGGCTGGTCGCCGACCGGGGGCTTGCGCCCGCGACCGTGCTGCGCTACGAGAAGCTGGCGCGCCGTTTTCTTGGCCAGCGGGCCCGGTCGGGCGGTCCGGTCGCGGTGGCAGACCTGTCGGGAGCGGAGGTCACGGCGTTCCTGCTCGCCGAATGCGCCAGGGTGTCCACTGGATCTGCCAAGGGACGAGTCGCTGAGCTTCGAGCGCTGTTCCGGTTCTTGTACTTGCATGGCATGACACCGCGGAACCTGGCGGAAGCTGTCCCGCCGGTCGCGGGCTGGCGCGATACGTCGGTGCCCCGCGGCATGGCGGCCGGTGACGTGCAGAGGCTGCTGGCCAGCTGCGACCGGTCCCGGCTAGCCGGTGCCAGAGACTTCGCGATCTTGATGCTGCTGGCCCGCCTCGGTCTGCGCTCGGCAGAGGTGGCGTGCCTGGAGCTGGAGGACCTGGACTGGCGAGCCGGCGAGATCGTGGTTCGGGGCAAGGCCCGGCGGCAGGACCGCCTGCCGCTGCTGCCCGACGTGGGCGATGCCATCGCAAGGTATCTGACCGCGGTCCGGGAGCGGACGGCTACCCGCCGGGTGTTCTTGACTACCCGGGCCCCGCGCCAGCCGATCCGGCCGGACCTGGTCGGTGACGTGGTCGAACGCGCGTGCCGGCGAGCCGGGGTGCCTCCGGCCGGAGCGCACCGGCTCCGGCACGGCCTGGCCACCGAGATGCTGCGCCAGGGCGCGACGCTCACGGGCATCAGCCAGGTCCTGCGTCACTCGGATCTGGCCACGACCGCGATCTACGCCAAGGTCGATGCCGGGCGGCTGCGTGAGGTGGCCCGGCCCTGGCCGGGGACTTCCCTGTGAGCGCGCTCAGCCGGGCTGCCGGGGACTACCTGGCGCTGCGGCACTCCCTGGGCCACAAGCTCGCCGATGCCGAGCGCCTGCTGCCCCGCTTCATCGACTGGCTCGACCGCGAGGGCATCCAGACAGTCACCGTCGAGGCGGCGCTGGCCTGGGCGCAGCGCCCCGACGCCGATCCGGGCAGCACCGTGTGGGCGCGTCGGCTGACCGTCGCACGCGGGTTCGCCCGGCATATGGCCGGCATCGACCCGGGCACGGAGATACCTCCCCCCGGGCTGATCGGCTACCGGCAGCGCCGACGGCCGCCGTTCATCTTCAGCGACGCCGACGTCACCGCCGTGATGGCGCAGGCACGCGCCCTCCGGTGGCCGCTGCCCGCGCTCACTCACGAGATGCTGATCGGCCTGCTTGCGGTGACCGGGATGCGAGTCGGCGAGGCACTGCGGCTGGACCGTGCCGACATCGACTGGCCCGGTGGGCTGCTGCTGATCCGCGAATCGAAGTTCACCAAGTCGCGCCAGGTAGCCCTGCACCCCAGCGCCCTGGACGCGCTCGCCGCCTACTCCCGGCGGCGCGATGAGCTCCAGCCGACCTGTCAGACACCGGCGGTCTTTGTGTCCATGCGCGGCACGAGGATGATCTATGCCGTCGTCCAGGAGGTGTTCCGCAACTGCTGCCGCGCGTCCGGAGTCGGGACCGGCTCGGCGACCAGGCCGCGCATTCACGATCTTCGCCACAGCTTCGCCGTCGGCTGCCTGCTGCGGTGGTACCGGGAAGGCGCCGACGTGCAGTCCCGGCTGCCCTGGCTGTCGGCATACCTAGGCCATAAGGACCCGCGGTCCACCTACTGGTACCTGTCCGCCGCGCCTGAGCTGCTGGCCTGCGCCGCGCGGCTCCTGGACGCCAACGGCCAGGAAACAGCGCCATGACAGCGATCGCGCCCACGCTGCAGGCCTTCTTCACCGAGCGGCTGGCCAGGCAGCGCGGTGCCAGCCCCCGCACCATCGCCTCCTACCGGGACACGCTGCGGCTGCTGCTGGCCTTCGCCCGGGACCGCACCGGCAAGCAGCCAGCCGACCTGGACTGGGACGACCTGGACACCGCTATGATCAGCGCGTTCCTGGACCATCTCGAGGCCAGCCGCGGCAACGGGCCAAGGACCCGCAACCTGCGCCTGACCGCGATCCGGTCCTTGATCCGGTGGGCATCGCTGCGGCATCCCGAACACGCGGCCGTCTTCCAGCAGGTGCTGGCCATCCCGCCCAAGCGCGCGGACAAGCGCACCATTACCTTCCTCGACCCCGCCGAGGCCCAGGCGCTGATCGACGCGCCCGACCTGACGCGCTGGGAAGGGCGGCGCGACCGCGCGATCATCGTCCTGGCGCTGCAAGCCGGGCTGCGCGTCTCCGAACTCACTAGCCTGAACTGCGGCGACATCATGCAGGGCACCGGCGGCCACGTCCGCTGCGAAGGCAAAGGCCGAAAACAACGCGCCGTCCCGCTCACCAGCCAGGCCCAGGCGGTGCTGCGGGAATGGATCGCCGAACGAGGCAGCACCCCCGACCACCCGCTGTTCCCAACCCGGACCGGGCGGCGGCTCAGCCGCGACGCGATAGAGCGCCGGCTCCGCGTCCACGCCGCCACCGCGGCGAAGACCTGCCCCAGCCTGAAGGCCAAGAGCCTGCACCCGCACGTGCTCAGGCACAGCTGCGCGATGGCCTTGCTCCGCGCCGGGGTCGATACCACCGTCATCGCACTGTGGCTCGGCCACGCCGACATCCGGTCCACCCAGGCATACCTGCACGCCGACCTCAGCATCAAAGAACGCGCGCTCGCACTGACCACACCAGCGTCAGTTAAGCCCGGCCGCTACAAGCCACCCGACGCCGTTCTGGCCTTCCTCGAGAGTCTGTAACTATGCCGATCTCCGGGGCCAGCCCGCAGCCAGGGAGCCCGCCCTGAGCAGGCCGCCGCCGGGCTGGTCCCGCCGGCGTCGGCATAGTTGCAGGGTCGGCATAGGTCGATGATCAGCAGCTCAACCACGCCGAGGCGGCGCATCTCGTACTCCAGGGTGTTGTCGAGCCGGGCGGCCTTGAGCCGTTTGAACAGCTTGGCTGCCGGGGCCATGTGCACGGTGCGGCGCCGCCGGATGGCGATGTGGCCCAGGGCGCAGGCCAGGTGGGTCTTGCCGACGCCGACCGGGCCGGGGAGCACGGCGCCGTGGGGGCCGTCGAGGAACCGCAGGCTGGTGAGCTCGTTCCACAGCTGGTGGTCGTAGCGGACGGCGGCGGTGGGGTCCCAGGTGTCCAGGCGCATGCCGGGGTCGAGGCCGGCGGCGCGGGCGCGCGGGCGCGCGGACTTGGCCTCGCGGCGGGTGACCTCGTCGGCCAGGACCAGTTCGAGGAAGTCGGCGTGGGTCATTTTCTGCTGGCGGGCCAGGGTGAGCCGGTCGGGCGGGGTGTCGAGCATCTGGCCGAGCTTGAGCGCCCGCAGCGTGGTGCGCAGGTCCGGGCTGACCGCGTCGCGGATGATCGCGGTCACCGGCCGCTGTCCTTCTGGCCGGGGATGAGGGTCAGCTGGGTGCCCCGGTACTCGGCCGGGTCTCGGGCGAACCGGGCGCTGGCGGCCGTGGCCGCCGGGCGGAGCGGGGGCGGGGTGTTCTCGGTGGCCTTCTCCAGCATCGAGGCGATCTTGGTGACGTTGACGACGTCCAGCTCCAGGGCTCGCTGGCAGGCGGTGTCGACCGGGCCGGGCCCGTAGCGGCGGACCAGCCCGAGCAGCCGGTAGACCTGCCGCATCCGGGTCCGCGGCAGGTCGGTGTCCAGCAGCCGCTCGGCGTAGACCCCGATCGCGTCGCCGTGCCGGCGGGCGGCCTTGGCGAGCGAGGCGACATCACGCATCGCATAGGTGGTCTTCTCGGCCGGAAGGTCAGCCGGGTCGGTCACTCGCCGGCCTGGCTGCTGGCGCGGGTGAGTCTTGACCAGCTGCCCGCGGTGAAACAGCTTGACCAGGGCCGAGTCGGCGCGGGCGTCCAGGTGGCAGCCCAGGTACTCCTTCGGCGCCGAGTACAGCGCCCGGCCGATCTCGACGTGGAAGTCGCGGTGCACCTTCACCGACGCGAACACCGGCACGTCGTAGGGCAGCGACAGCGGCAGCAGCGCGCTGGCCTCATGCCCGGCGAACACCTCCACCGGGCGAGCCTGGATCGTCCCGTGGATACGCGCCCCGGCCACCTCCCGGCACCAGGTCTCCGCCCGGGCCTGCGCGTCGCACAGGCCAGTGAAGTGCTCGCCGGCGAAGAAGTTCCCGCGCACGTACTGCACGGCCCGCTCCACCCTCGGCTTGCCCCGCATCGTCAACTGCACCTGATCCAGGCGATCGGTACCGCCGGGTGCGGGTGACGCACCCGTTCCACCCGCTGGCCGGCCGGGAGTATGAGCTCGCCGAGCACCGCCGCGACTGGGGTGAGGACCGGGTCTGCCTGCACGATGGCAGCGGCCTGCTGTTTTGCCTGCCAGCAGGGTGGACCGACGCCGCGGCGCCGGATCCGTTTGTGGTCATCGCGGATGGACGGTGCCCGTTCACCACCGGTGACCTGCTCGCCGTGGCTGATCTGATCGACCGGTCTCGCGGCCGGCTGGCCGGCGAGCGGGCTGTTAAGGAAATTACGCGTGAGTGTTAAGGAGATTACGCCTGGGTGTAACCGATGGCAGGCCGTCTTCGCAGCGGTCCTGGGCTTCTTTGCGCTGGTATTCAAGAACTTTTTAGGAGAATTGCGGCGTGCCGACGGCCGCCTGGCATCCAGGTGCGGCAAAATCATCCTAACGGCTGTGATGTCCGGGAGGCGGGATGGCCAGGCGAGGCGCACCAGACCCGAAGGAAACCGCCCTGGCCGAGGCGCGCTGCCTGAACCCGCATCCCGAGCAGGTGCGCGACGAGGCGTTCCTGGCCAGCGAGTTCTTCGACGCCCGCGACGTGGTGCAGGTCAAGTACGAGATGGTGCGGCGGGTGAAAGCCGACGGCGCCCCGGTCACCGAGGCCGCCGCCGCGTTCGGGTACTCCCGGCCCTCCTACTACCAGGCAGCCGCCGCGCTGGAGCGCTCCGGGCTGGAAGGGCTGGTGCCAGCCGGGCCCGGGCCGCGCGGCGGGCACAAGCTCACCGAGCAGATCCTCGCCTGGGCCGGGCAGCAGCTGGCCGCCGACCCCGCGCTGCGCCCGGCGCAGCTGGCCGGCCCCATCGAGGCGTCCTTCGGCGTGCGCGCGCACCCCCGCAGCATCGAGCGCGCGCTGGCCCGCCGCCGGGAGCGCCACTCCAAAAGCCGCTGACCTGCCCGCCCGCGAGATGCGGAAGGAGGAGCACCGGTCCCTGTCCTCGAGACCCTCACCTGGCCGTGCGGCTGGTGAACCGGGCGCCCGCCCGGATGCTGGCCAGGTCACCGCATCCCGCGGCGGGCTGGACGCCCGCTACGAGCAACTGCGCCATGCCGCGCTGCACGCACGCGCCGAGGCGTTCCCGCTCGGCCTGGGCGTGCTAACCGGCAAGGGCGTCACCGCCTGGCGGCGCGCGCTGGCCAGCCTGACCCCAGCGGCCGTGCCCGCCCGGCCAGCCCCCGCCCCTCCACTGCCAGCCAGCGCCCAGGCGGCGATGCCCGCGCTGCCGGCCCGGCTGGCCGCCGAGCTCATCCACGTCCTGGCCGGCCTCGCCCTCACCGGCCCCTAAGCCGCCCGGCGACCTGGCGACCATCTGTCCCCACGACAAGGAGCGATCACGTGCTCACCGGCACCGCAGCGTCCAAGGTGACCGCGGCCCACCTCTCCCGCACGGCCCTTTTGTATGTCCGCCAGTCCAGCCTCAAGCAGGTCATCCACAACACCGAGTCCGCGATCCGGCAGTATGACCTGCGCCGCAAGGCGACCGCGCTCGGGTGGGCCGCCGGTCAGATCACCGTGATCGACATCGACCAGGGCCACTCCGGCGCCAGCGCGGCCGACCGGGAAGGATTCCAGCACCTGGTCGCCGAGGTCTCCCTCGGCCGGGCCGGGATCGTGCTCGGCCTGGAATGCTCCCGGCTGGCCCGCAACTCCGCCGACTGGCACCAGCTGCTCGAGCTGTGCGCCATGACCGGCACGCTGATCTGCGACGAGGACGGCCTCTACGACCCGCGGAACTTCAACGACCGGCTGCTTTTGGGCATGAAAGGGCAAATGTCGGAAGCTGAGCTCCACTTCATCAAGGCCCGGCTGCGCGGCGGGGTGCTGTCCAAGGCCCGCCGCGGCGAGCTCATCACCCCGCTGCCGGTCGGCCTGGCCTACGACGCCGCCGGGCACGTCATCCTCGACCCCGACACCGCCGCCCGCGGCGCCGTCGCCCACCTGTTCGCCACGTTCGAGGCCACCGGGTCAGCCACCGCCGTCGTCAAGGCATTCCACACGGCCGGCCTGCTGTTTCCCTGGCGGCACCTCAAAGGCCCGCGCAAGGGCGAGATCGACTGGCAGCCGCTGGCCCACCACACCGCGCTGCGGGTGCTGCACAACCCCCGCTACGCCGGCGCGTTCACCTACGGCCGGCACCGCCACCACAAACTGCCCAGCGGCAAGTGGCCGTCCACGATCCTGCCCCGCAGCGAGGAGTGGATCTCCTTCATCCCCGGCGCCCACCCCGGCTACATCACCTTGGACCAGTACGACACCAACATCGCCAAGCTGGCCGCCAGCGCCGCCGCCCACGGCCGCGACCGCGCCGGGGGGCCGCCCCGCGAAGGAGCAGCGCTCCTGCAAGGCGTCATCATCTGCGGCAAATGCGGCACCCGGATGACCGTCCGCTACCACCGCCGCCGCGGCACCGACTGGCCCACCTACCTCTGCCAGCGCGACGGCATCGAAAACGCCCGCCGCATCTGCGCCGCCATCCCCGGCGCCAGCCCCGGCCAGGCCACCGGGCAGCTGCTCATCGACACGCTCACCCCGCTGGCCGTCGAGGCGGCGCTCACCGTCACCGCCGAGCTCGAGCACCGCGCCGCCGAAGCCGACGCGCTGCGCGCCGCCCACGTCGAGCGCGCCCGCTACCACGCCGACCTGGCCCGCCGCCGCTACCTGGCCGTCGACCCCGGCAACCGGCTGGTCGCCGGCACCCTCGAAGCCGACTGGAACACCGCGCTGCGCGGCCTGGGCGACGCCCAGGCCGCCTACGACAAGGCCCGCGAGCAGCACACCGGCACGCTCACTGACGCCCAGAAGGACCGGATCGCCCAGCTGGCCACCGACCTGCCCGCCATCTGGAACGACCCCGCCACCCCGATGCGCGAGCGCAAGCGCATCGCCCGGCTGCTGCTCACCGACGTCACCGTCACCCGCACCACCGACACCATCACCGCGCACGTGCGGCTGCGCGGCGGCCAGCACCACACCCTCACCCTGCCCATGCCCAAAACCGGCCCCGAGGCACGCAGGACCCCGCCCGAGATCCTCGCCGCCATCGACGAGCTCCTCGACCAGCACACCAGCGGCGAGACCGCCGTCATCCTCAACCAGCGCGGCCTGCACAGCGGCACCGGCGAACCCTTCCACCAGAAGATGCTCGACCAGATCATCCGCGCCTACCGGCTACGCAGCCGCCGGCAGCGGCTCCGCGACACCGGCATGCTCACCCTCGCCGAAATCGCCAAAGCCCACGGCGTGGCCAGCAACACCATCAAGAAATGGCGGCGCGCCGGAATTGTCAGCGCCCAGCGGTATAACGACAAAGGCGAATACCTCTACCACCCGCCCGACCCCGCCAACCCCCCGGACCGCCCCAAGATCGGCCGCCCGCCACGAGCCGCCCGGCCAGCGCAAACACAATGACCGCACGGATAGACCCGAAGAGGTGCAGTATGCAACCCGAGGTTTGCCCTTCGGGGAGCGGACCCGGGCCGGGTCTGTGGCGAACCCGCAGTGCTGGGCGTAATCCAGCCACCCGGCGGTGAACCGCGGGTTCACCGCGTCCGCGGCCGCGACGATCGCCGCGGCGTTGTCCGGGACCAGGACCTTGAACACGCCGCCGAAGAACACCCACGCCGCCTCGCACCCGGCGATGACCGCGGCCAGGGTCTGGGTAAACGACAGCCACACGAACATGTGCCGCGAATAGCACGCGGTGAAGATCAGCGCGTGCACCTTCCGCTGCCGCCCGGTCACCGGATCGGCCAGCAGGCCCAGGTACCCGAAGTCAAGCTGGCACTCCGCCCCGGGCTCGCCGTCGGCAACCCGCACCGTCGAAGCGGTCTTGCCGAACCCGCACCGCTCCACGCAGAACCGGTGCAGCGTCCGGTACGGCACCACGACCCCGCGCCGCTCCAGCAGCACCCCGATCTTCACGACCGAAAGCCCGGCCTTCACCTGCGCCTCGATCTCGCCATGGCGGGCCTCTAGCTGCTCCCACCCCAGGCTGTGGCCGCCTGGCCGCGCCGGGCGGACCGCCTGCGCGACCTGGCCGACCAGCTCATCGGTCAGCTGGGCCAGGCCCCCGCCGCGGGCCAGCCCGGCCTCCACCGCAGCCTGCACATACCGGCGGGCAGTCTTACGATCCACCCCCGCCCGCGCGGCCACCTGCCGCAGCCCTGCCCCGGCCAGCCACGCCCGCAGCACCTCACGGATCTCAGTCACGGCAACCTCCCGGAATGCCATCCCGAACCCCCAAGTCGATCGACCTGGAAGATCACGTACCGGAAGTGATCAAACCCCCCAAGCCGACACGCCGGGTGGTCCCATCACTGGCAACCAGGTGGTCCCATGACCGTGGCAGAAGACCCCTCAGGGCGGTCCCATGACCGTGGCAGGCGACATTCTGCGCGGTCATGGCGGTGACGGGTGCGTGAGCTAGGTGAGCGCACCGAGCCGCCGATCTGCGCGGTTACGGGGCCTCGGCCGGTGAGACTGTCACCCTCGCATAACAGGCTCTATGGGGGCCGGGCGTGAGGCCGGACCCCTTTCCTGCTCAGCCCGGTAGAGCGATGCTCCGGGTGACATACGAGCTCGGAAAGGAGGCCGGCAATGTCTGTCTACGTCGGGATCGACGTGCACCGCAAGCGCTCTCAGGTGGCGGTGGTCGACCAGTCCGGGGAGGTGCTCACCAACCGGAATGTCCCCAACGGGGTGGAGCCGATCCTGAAGGTGATCGGCGGCCTGCCGCCGGGCACCCCCGCTGCGTTCGAGGCCGCGTACGGCACGAGCTGGCTGGTGGAGCTGCTGGAGGACTACGGGTTCGCCCCGCACCTGGTGCACTCGCTGCGGTGCAAGGCGATCGCCTCGGCCAGGCTGAAGAACGACAAGGTCGACGCCGCGATCTTGGCGCAGCTGCTGCGGGCCGACCTGCTGCCGGAGGCCTGGATCGCCCCGCCGCCGGTGCGCCAGCTACGGGCGCTGCTGCGCCACCGGGTGGCGCTGGTGCGGCTGCGGACCCTGCTGCGCAACCGGATCCACGCCATCGTGGCCGACCACGGTCATGACCGGCCGGCCGGCGCGTACTGGAGCGGCCCGGGCCGGGCCTGGCTCGTCTCCCTGGACCTGCCCGCGGTCTCCCGCGAGCTGGTCGAGGACGACCTGGCCCTGATCGACGCGCTGCAAGACCGGATCGACCGGCTGGACTGGGAGATCCGCCAGCGCGCCCGGTCCGACCCGCGGGTCAAGGTCCTCACCCAGCTGCCGGGCATCGGCCCGTTCACCGCGCTGGTCATCCTCGCCGAGATCGGCGAGGTGAGCCGGTTCGGGTCGGCGCGCAAGCTGGCGTCCTGGGCCGGGCTCACCCCGACCGTCCGCGGCAGTGACCGCGTCGCCCACTACGGCCACATCTCCAAGGAAGGCTCGGTATCGCTGCGCTGGGTACTGTGCGAGGCGGCGCAGACCGCCAAGCGCCACCCGCCGTTCGCCGCCAGCTACCAGGCCATCGCCCAGCGGCGCGGAAAGAAGATCGCCACCACCGCGGTCGCCCGCAAGCTGCTCACCCGCGCCTGGCACCTGCTCACCGACGCCGAACACGCCGCAGCCCCGCAACCGGCCACGCCCCAGACGGCGGCGCGGTGACAGGCCCGGAGGGGGTCGCCCGGCCCGGGCGAGCTCGTAGATCATCCTGAGCCGGCCTTGCCGCGCTCGACGAACTGACTGAGCAGCCCGGGCCCCGGATGGCATGGTCATGGCCCCCGCCCACGCGGGCGGCCGAATGGGTGGCTGTGAGACCCACTCCGCCAGGCCACACAACTCCGGAGACCCACCCCCCAGCAAACCCCCCGCCCCGGCAACCACAACCACGAGGCTGGCTGTTCCTCGCCCTCGATCATCGGCCGCCGCTTGCCGGCGTCAAGCTCGTTCGTCCTCGCCCGCGCCCCGAAGGGGCGCTCACGCTGCGGGCGCTCCAGCTTGACCCCGGACCGCGCGACGGCACGAAACACGGCAGCCGCGAGGAAAGCCAGCAAAACAGTCCCCACCAGCCCGACGGCCACAGTAAGTCACCGGGCCAAGTTCCCACGCTCTCTTGACAGCGAAGGCCCCCATGGGCGGCCACAGTAAGTCACCGGGCCAAGTTCCCACGCTCTCTTGACAGCGAAGGCCCCCATGGGAGGATGATCTGTGCGCCGGATCCATACCCGGTTACAACCATGGCTCTTCGCCGTGCGGAACGCGACGGCACCCGTCCGCGCTGGCGGTGCGCCTCAGGTTCATCGCGGCGCAGGCCGCCAAGGAAGTCAATTGACAATGGCTAGACCATAGTTAATACTGCTCGCGTGGTTGTGGCATCGCCCGGGACGCGCCGCTCGTACCGGTCTCCGCAGCGGGCGGCGCGCGCCCGCGCGACGCGCCAGCGGGTTCTTGGGGCTGCCACCAGCCTGTTCGGCGAGCGCGGCTATGCCGGGACGACCATCCGGTCCGTGGCCGGGCGGGCTGGCGTCTCGGTCCCGACCGTCGAGGCGCTGTTCGGCACGAAGGGCCGGCTGCTGAAAGCGGCGATCGACGTGGCCATCGCCGGTGATGACGAGCCGGTGCCGATGCTCGCGCGGGACTGGGCCGCGGCAGCCACCAGGGCCACCGACCCCGAGAGCTTCC
>Ga0207646_10004790_pt1 | contig 14523 bp, 9 predicted proteins | sample KBSK5502metaG_FD_184343 | JGI IMG/M metagenome (GOLD analysis project Ga0207646, IMG submission 184343) | Corn, switchgrass and miscanthus rhizosphere microbial communities from Kellogg Biological Station, Michigan, USA - KBS K5-50-2 metaG... | ecosystem: Host-associated > Plants > Roots >... | reverse complement strand
TCGACGCCCTCCGCGACCTGTTCAACGGCCGCGCATGGCTCCCTCCCGGCCTCGAACCCGCCGGATAACGCGGCTATCCGCCCTCGTTACATCACGCCGCTGACGCTTGCTGAATAGCTACGGTTGTTCTGCAACGTCGCCCACAGCTGAGGCTGATCGGCAGGCCTCAGAAATCTTAGTGCCTGCCTGTAACAGCGCTCTGCTTCTTGCAGGTCACTGTCGGCAGCTCGGTGTTGATGCAGTAGCCCTAGGTTCAGCTGGGAATAGGCCCAGTCCATCACATTGCGCTGCGGAGAGCGTTCCTCCAATCCGGCGCGGATCCGTTCGATGCCGCGGCTTAGATCCTCGACGCTGGGGCCGCCTAGCCGCTCGGACAGCAAGAGCCCATAGTTTGTCTGATTGATTGCCCACCGTCGGGGGTCTGCTTCGCGCTCGGCTGGTGTGCAGACGCTATCGAGAAGCCGGAGCATGGTCTCCCAGTTTTGCGCCGGATCGCCGATGCTTCTCCGGTGGTAAACAGCGGCGAGGTTTCCCACCCAAGCCGAGCGCCGCCTGTCCGCTTCGGGTATCAAGCTCAAGGCACGCTCGTATAGCTTGATGGCCTCTTCGATCGCATGATCATCGGGCGGAAGTACGCTGAGCAGCCGGAATGCAAGCTCAGCACTTAGCTCCGCCTCTGCCTCCGCCACGCCGAGCTCAGATGCCAATCTCAGTGCTTCACGCGCTTGGGGGATACCTTCCGGTCCTGGGATCCTCTGGGCCTGAGTAACGAGCCGAGTCAGTCGTTCGTCCAGCTCCCGGGCGAACTGATCAAGGGCGGCAAGGTATTCAGCGGCGACCTGTCTGGCCGACTGGCCCGCCTCCAGGCCCTTCACAAGTTGCATGCGAGCCTGGAGGAATGTGACGTCTTCCTGCGCCGTTGGGTCGGCGAGTTCGCTGGTGACGATGGCGATGGCTGGTTCACTGCCGAGTTCCGGGTGAGATTCAAGGAAGTCGGGCAGGTCATCTCGCGGGACCTCCAGAAGCTCGCGCAGGGCGCGCACCGCGCGTCGCTCCGGTTCACCGGCCCTGACGTTATAAAGAAAAGTCCTGTACCAGTCCGACAGTAGCTGGCCCGTACTCCTGATCTCCTGGCAAGCTCGTTCAGGATCAGCAGCATCTGACGCAACGTCGCGAGTGAGCACTAGCGGGACCAAGGGCCGAGGCAGCGGGACCATCGGTCCGATAAGACCATCGCCCCGCAAGCCAGCAGCCTCCGCTTCACGGAGCAACTGGGGACCCGACGAAGGCGAGGGGTCTGCGAGTTCGCTACCCGCGACCGCCACCAGCAGCGGAAGATAGTCGCCGGGACGGACCAGCAGCATCGGGGCTTCGATCAAAGCCACGGCGCCACACGCCGGGCATGCTACGACTGCCAGCCCAAGAACGTCGGGGACAACAGCATCCGGGCGTTCTCCAGCATGCAGAATCCGCCATACCGGTACCTCCTGGTTGCTCCTGCAGCCTGCACACTCCCATGAGTAGGGGATCATCCGTGACACCATCATGGTCATCATTCTGCGCCACCATGGGCACATTCGGTGACGCTCGTGGGTGTGTCACCCTGGGATCAGGCAGAATCATCCCCATGACGAACCTTGACGCCACACGCAGCCGGATCTCCTCACTAGGTGACGAGCAGGCGATCCAAGCCCTGAAAATCGTTGTCCAGCACGACCAGTTGCCTGTACCGGCTAGCGACTGGGACAGCGCCAAGCAACATATCAAAGAAGCGGTCGAATCTTCCGGCCTTGACGTTCACGCCCCGCCCGCCGATGCTCCATGCTCAGATGGGGATCTTGCACGCATAACCCTGCAGTATTGGGCTGAATCCGGCGATCATGCCGCGGGAGTAGTTGACGAGGCTATTACCTTTGTCAGCGAGCCGGGCGAGCGCTTCGACCCACTGACCCTTAGCCTTGGTGGACTTGTGCTCGCCATCCTCCAGACAGATCTTAAGCTCAAGCGCGACAGCAAAGGAAACTGGACATTTGAGCTACACAAGACACCCATGCGAGACTCCACTCTAGGCAAGGTCATCACAGCATTTATTAGCCGGTTTACAAATCCTGGTAACTGATCAAACACCTAACGCCCGCTCATGCCGCGTATCGTGCGGCAGGTTGCGCATGATGTTGTCGTCTCGCGGCCGGGTCCTGTCATCGGCAAGTACGTCGCGAGCTCCACCGACGGTGGCTTGAAGCGAGCCAGTCACGCCTTACCAGTCCGAAGTGCCTGCGTGTCCGGCCGCTGGTGGGTCGGTGCTGGCTGGTCGGCTTCTCGCGGTCGGGCAGGACGTCGGGCTGGCCGGTCCGGCTGGGTGCGGGATCCGGCCAGGAGACAGGCTTCGCGTCAGTAGGCGGGACCAGACGATCACCGTGACCGGGCCGGTCAAGCGTCTGGCGGGTGGATCGGCGGGCTCAGCTGGCCCGGTGCCCTGGCTTGATCAGGCCGGTCTCGTAGGCCAGGACGACGGCCTGCACGCGGTCGCGCAGGCCCAGCTTGCTCAGCAGGCGGTTAACGTGGGTCTTGACTGTTGCCTCGGACAGGTAAAGGCGCGCGGCGATCTCGACGTTGGACAGGCCTTCGGCGATGAGCAGCAGGACTTCACGCTCGCGCGGGGTCAGCCCGGTCACGGCGGGGGGCGGCACCGAGGCGGGGCCGGCGCGGACGTAGCGCTCGATGAGGCGGCGGGTGATCGACGGCGAGAGCAGGGCCTGGCCCGCGGCCACGGTCCTTACTGCCTCGACGAGCTCGCCGCTGCGCACGTCCTTGAGCAGGAAGCCGCTCGCCCCGAACCGCAGCGCCTCGTAGACGTACTCGTCGGCGTCGAAGGTGGTGAGCATGAGCACCCGCGGCGCGGCGGCGGCGGCCAGGATGCGCCGCCCGGCCTGCAGCCCGTCCATCACCGGCATGCGGATGTCGAGCAGCACCACATCGGGCCGGGTGCGGGCGGTCGCGGCGATGCCTCCACGCCGTCGGCGGCCTGGCCAGCGACCTGCAGGTCGGGCTCGCGGCTCAGGATCGAGCAGAAGCCGTCCCGGACCAGCTCCTGATCGTCGGCGACGACCAGCCTGATCACCGGCGGCCTCCCCGCGGCAGGACCGCCTCGATGAGGTAACCGCCGGCGGGCTGCGGCCCGGCCGACAGCGTGCCGCCGTAGGCAGCGGCCCGCTCGCGCATGCCGATCAGGCCCTGGCCGCCGGAGTGACCGTTAGCGGCTGCGCCGCAGCCGTCGTCATCCACCCGCACCCGGACATCGCGGGCCTCGCCGACGACGCTGACGTGGGCGGTCCTGGCACCAGAGTGCTTGAGGGTGTTGGTCAGCGCCTCCTGCACGATGCGGTAGCAGCTCAGCTCCACGCCGGGCGGAAGCCCGTCCAGGTCCCCGTCCAAGCTCAGCTCGACGGTAACGCCGGCAGCGCCGATGGCACGGGCAAGATCGGTCAGCTCGCCCAGCCGCGGGCTGGGCGCCAGCGGCTCAGCACCGAACCGGAGCACCCCCAGCATCCGCCGCAGCTCATCCAGGGCGTCGCGGCAGGCGCCCTCGGCGGCGCGGACCCGGGTGCGAACCGAATCCGTCTCAGATACGCCGCTGTCCAGGTCATCACCGGCCGCCACGCACTGGACGACGGCGACCGTCAGGCTATGCGCGACCACATCGTGCATCTCCCGGGTGATCCTGGCCCGCTCGGCAGCGGCAGCCTCGGCCGCCGCTGCCGAGCGGTCAGTCTCGGCCTGCCGCGCCCGCTCCGCCATCTGCCTGTGCGCCCGGGTCCGGCGGGTGACCAGCAGCGACATGCCGAAAAGCGCGCTGCAGAACCCGCAGGTGAGCAGGATATCGCTGACGGAGCCGCCGCTGCCAGGGGCCTCAGCCACGGCTACTGCGGCCATCCCGCACGCCCAGCCGAGCCAGGCCGCCCATTCCGGCCGCAGCCCGCCCGCGATCACGAACGTCAGCAGGAACAGGCCGAACGGCCCATTGGGCTCATGCCAGGCCAGAAGCGCCGCCAGCGCCAGCTGGCCCGCGAACGCCGCGACGATCGCGATCGCGGGCGCCCGGCGGCGGGCCAGCAGCACCAGCCCGCAGACAGCCGACACCAGCGCCGGGACCGGGCGGCCATCGGTGAGCAATTCCGCCAGCGTGGCCACGGCCACGACGACGATGACGACGTCCAGAACCCGCCCGGCCAGCGCTTTCCGCACCGCCTCAAGCTGCACAACTATGACGGTAACCGCTGGCCACCCGGGTGTCCTCAACCTTTCGGTTGAAGCGCCGCCGCCGATTCCATCCCTTTGGCTGACCGCATTGCGATACCAGGGCTGACGCCACCTGGGCGGCCGGCTCCTAGCGTCGGCAGTGTTCGCCAGCTGGCCCGGCCGTCCGAGCCGCCAGCCAACCGGAGGAGGAAGTCATGTCACGGATGTCCGGGCTCATCGGAGTCGCCTTCGCCATCACCTATGCCGCCGGGCTGTTCTTGGACAACGGCCCATCACAAGACCTCAGCAACACCCAGACCGCCGCCTGGTACGCCACCCACAGCATGAGCCAGTGGCTGGTGTCCTTCGCGCTCACCGCGCTCGCCGGCGTCTGCGCGATTTTGTTCGCGGTCGTCCTCAGGCAGCGGGTCGCCATCGCCGCCGACCGCTCCGCCGCCGCCCGGGTCGTGTCCGCAGCTGGCGCTGCCGCCGCCGCCGTCGTGCTAGCAGGCGCAGCGCTATATGGCACGATCCCTGCCCAGCACATTTTCAACAACGCGGTGCTGCCTACCCCGGCCGTCTCGCGGATCATGCTCGGAACGGCGTACGCGGCGGTCGTGCTCGTCGCCCCGCTCGCGTTCGGGCTGATGATGGCAGCGGTCTCCGTCCTGGCACTGCGCCATCGCAGCCTGCCGCGCTGGCTCGCCATCCTCGGCTTCCCGCTGGCCGTGCTCCAGCTCGCGAACGCCGTCGCGCCGATGGCTGCCCTGGTGGTGTGGAGCCTCCTCGTCGGCATCACCCTTGCCCTGCGCAAGACCCGGCCCCATATCACCGCGCCAGCGCCCGAGCACGCTCTCACCTGACCTGGCTGCGCACCAGCCCGGACCCGGCGAACCTGACCGGGACCGGGCTCGCGCCACCTACCCCCGGCCCTATCGGATATCCCGCACAAGCCGCAATAAGGATCACCGGATCCGAAGATGCTTCAAGCCCGCGAACCGAGCCTAAAAGGTCCGGTTAACGCACTACTTTGCCAGCCATGCCGGTGATCTTCCCTGGTCATTTCGGCCATCCTTTCAGACGTCCGAGACCAAGCAGATCACTAGACCTCCGCTAACAGATAACATTTACGGCGGCAGGCTGAATTATGCATTGTCACTGCGGACTGATACGGCAGTTGTAGATCGTGACCTTGTTTGCATAACTGCAGGTCGCGGTCGTCCCTGGGGTGAGGGCATCACACTGGCCTGACACGGCAGTGACATTGATCGATACACGGGAAAGCTGGCGCGACTGCCGTGATCATGCCGGCTTGTGGAACACGACAACGACCCGGCAGCCGCTGCTGCCAGCGTAGATCATGCCGCGCATGCCGGCCTGCTCGATGACCTGATGGCACGGATAGCTCCGTGCTTCGCTCGCCGGGAAACCCGGCTGACCTGCCGTGACATGGTGAACGGCCTGCTGTCCGAACTCGATGACCATAACTGCTGGACGCTGGCCGAAGCCGCCGGGCACGCCAGCCCGTACCGGATGCAGCACCTGCTGTCCCGCGCCCGCGTCGACGACCGGCGGCTGCTGGACGCCGCCGCGGACTGGGCCGCCGCGCACATCACTGCAGGCCAGGACGAGGGTGACGTGATGCTCATCGTGGACGAGACCGCCGACGAGAAGTCCTCCTCCGACTGCGCCGGGGCGGCCCGCCAGTACAGCGGCACCGCCGGCGGCATCGCGATGTGCCAGGTCGCGGTCACCCTGACCTGCGCGTCCCCGGCCGGGCACGCGCTGATCGGCCGCGCGCTCTATCTTCCCGCGGACTGGGCCGCCGACGAGGAGCGCCGCGAGCTCGCCGGAGTCCCCGACGAGGTCATGTTCGCCACGAAGCCGCAGCTCGCCGGCGACCTCCTGCAGTACGCCCATGACCGGGGCATCCGCGCCGGATTCACCGCCGGCGACGAGGTGTACGGCGGCCTTGACCTGCGCAAGAGCATCCGGGAACGCGGCACCGGCTACGTCCTGGCCGTCCGCTCCACCTGCATGGTGACCCTGCCCTCCGGCCGCCGCCTCACCGTGAAAGACGCATCTCTCCTGGTCAAGCCGGGAATGTGGCAGCGGATGCGCACCGGCTCGGCCACCAAGGGAGCCAAGGACTACCACTGGGCCATGATCGAGATCACCCCTGATGACACCCCTGAAGGACAGGACCCCGGCCACGCGGTCCTGCTTCTGCGCCGGCACCGCTACACGGGCACCGTCAGCAGCTACCTGTGCTGGAGCCCGCGCCCGGTCCCGCTGGCGAAACTGATCTCCGTCGCGGTCGCGAGATGGAGAATCGAGGAAGATCATCAGCTGACCAAGCAGGTCAGCGGGCTCGACAGCGGCCAGGTCACCACCTGGACCTCCTGGCACCGCTGGACCGCGATCAGCCTGCTCGCCTGCGCGTACCTCGCCGTGGCCGCCGCCTGGCAGCGCGCCGCCGACGGCAGCGCCAGCGTACTCGAACTAATTCCCGTCACCGTCCCTGAGCTGCTGCGACAGCTCCGCGGCACCGTCATCCCCGAACCCCGACGCGACAGGCCGCACCGCGACGCCTGGACACTCTGGCGACGTCGGCACCAGTACGGAGCCCGCCAGGCCCACCAACGATGGCACGCCTACGCCGACGAGGTACCACGGTAACGATCTACAACTGCCGTAACTGAGAACTCACTCATCTGCCGCAAGTCGGGCGGGTGAGTGGCAAGACTAGTAACTCCAGCAGTAGATCGTGATCTTGTCGTGCAGGCGGATGGCGTGTGCTGGAGAGCGGGACAAACCGCGGAGGCTACGCGGTGAGCGTCACAGGGTCCCGTGTCCGGCTGAGGTCCCGGGGTACCGGCGGTCAAAGTCGCCGACGAGCCGGTCGTTGAGGAGGCGGGTGCGAACCTGGAGCAGGAGGTGGGCGCCGCGGCGTGCCCAGCACATCTGGCTGCGGATCGCACTCATGCTGGCTGACTGCGCCTGGCGGCCGCGCGCGCCTGGGAACTTTGGCGCCTGCCGCGGCTCAGGGCGCTCCCGGCTGGCCCGCGGAGCGCGTCCGGTCCTCCAGTGATCCAGGTGGTTCCATCGGCGCCCTGGCCGGCGGGGACCCGCAGATAAGCATCACGATCTTGCTGATGACCGGCTCGCTCCGGTATAGGCCGAAGTGCGCGAGCCCCCTGTTCCCTGCTTCAGCAAAGGGTTCCAGCTGCATGATGGTGGCCTGTCCCGGAGGGGCCGCCTCTGCGGAACAGGAGGCGAAGATGGACAGGAACGGGCCATCCAAGCCGAAGGGCAGCCCGGCGGACAGCAGCATCACCGACACGCCGCCCACGGCCAGGAACCCGACCAAGGCGGCGACGATGAAGGCGGCAATGATGACGACCCTGAAGCCGGAGCTCGCACTGTGGGTCACGAGCGCGGCCGCCGCCGAGCCCGTTCCCGTCAACATGAGGACAGCCCAGACGTACCAGTTGGTCAGCAGCGGGTTCAGCCGCGCGCTGGTCCAGCCGAGGAACTGTCCCGCGGCCAGGCTAATCGACGCCTCGTCGCCAGCGGCCCGGATCACGAACAAGTCCTCTGGCTCGACCGTGGGCGAGTGCACGGAGGCGATCAGCTGGCTCCGGTAGCCCGGACGGAATCCCGGGTGCATGCACGCGCCGACGACGCACAGCAGCGCGTCGCTCGCGACCAGGGCACCCAAGGCGAGCACTATCGAGTCGTCCCAGTGCGGACCGTCCGCCAGCGTCACCCAGGCCCATGCGGTCACTATAAAGCCGAACGAAGCCAGCACGAAGATGGACCAGCCCGACAGGGTCCGGCGGCGGGCGTGGATGAACGGTGTCGCCAGCGTCACCGTCGGGACCCGGGGCGCGTCGGCGCAGGAGTTCCGCAGGTACCTGACGGCATGCAGCGCGATGTTCCCGCCGTGACTGTGTGCCACGACCCACTGCCGCGCACCCGGGTTTTCCTTGATCTGGCCCTGGAGCTGCCCGGCGAGCCGCACAGCAGCCCGCATCCGGGCTCGATGGCAGTTGCGGTGGGACCATCCGAATGGCACCACCTGGCACCCGGCTCTTGTCAAGGCCCTGCTCAGGGGGCTGTCCGCTCTGATCCAGGCCGCTTTGCCGGCCCACGTGCCGGGTACCAGGGTGACAACCGCGCCTGGTCCATCTCGGACATGTCCATCGGGGGAGGTGGTACTCATAGCCACACCGTACGGCGGCTACGGCACGAGTTGCAGGCGTGTGCCGACGCGCGCTTCCAGGACACCGGGGAACGCGACGCGACGTACGGTCGTCCTCGGCGTCCGTCCGGCCACCAGCTGCCAGGCGGTGAAGATCGCCAGGACCCCGCCAGGCGCGTCGGCCAGTGCGGGCCTGGCCGGTCATCGCGTCGAGCTCGGCTTCGGCCTGCTTCCGTTCCCATGCCCGTCGATCCCAAGCACCGGATTCCGTGCCGCTCGCCGCGCAGCCTCTCTCTTTCGTGCCGCTCTCCGTGCTGGGGTGCATGCCGAAGTGGCTAACGTTAGCCGGGTGCGACGTCCTGGAAGGAGACGTGCTCGGGTAACCAGTCAGGCCGCCTGTTGATCTGCGGCGTGTCGTATTGGCGTCCAGTTTGTGATCATGGTTGGGTTCGGGGATGCCGTGTCCGGAGCAGCCCTCGTATGAGGAGCTGGCTGCCCGGAACGCGGAGCTGCTGGCGATGGTGGCGGAGCAGTCGGCACTGATTGAGTCGCTGCGGGCCGAGGTCGCGGCGCTGCGGCGGCAGGCGGGCCGGGATTCCTCGAATTCCTCGCAGCCGCCCAGCAGGGACGGCCCGGCGGCGGGGGCGAAGACCGCCAGGCGGGCGGCGCGGCGGGGCCGGCCGCAGGGCGGGCAGAAGGGTCATCCGGGTGCGAGCCTGGCGTGGGCTGCCCAGCCGGATGAGACCCGGGTCATCGAGCCGGGTACATGCGGTGGGTGCGGCGCGGACCTGGCCGGCGCCGGAGGGCGGATTGCTGCCGCCGTGCAGGTCTTCGATATCCCGCCGGCCGCGCTGACGGTGACCGAGTACCAGATGATGCGCCGGGAGTGCGGGTGCGGGCAGGTCACGACCGCCCCGGCCCCACCGGGGGTGACCGGTGGCCCGGTCTGCTACGGGCCGAACGTGGTGGCCGCGGCGACGCTGCTGGCGAGCACGGACGTGATCGGGATCGAGCGGGCCGCAGATCTGATGGGTGCCCTGCTCAACGCGCCGGTCTCGACCGGGTTCGTGTCGCGGTGCCTGGTCCGCCTGGACGCGGCGTTAATCGCCGCTGGGTTCGAGGACGCGCTGAAGGACGCGCTGCGGGCGGCGGACGTGCTCGGCACGGACGAGACCCCGGCCCCGCTCACCTCGGCGGCGACTGGCACGGAGGGCTGCGGGAACCCGCACGTCTACACGGTGCGGACCATGCGGGCCTATACCGGCGGCGGGCCGGACCTGATCTGGTACGGCGCGGCGGGCAACCGCACCAAGGCGGCCATCACCGGGTTCGGGATCCTGGACGGCTACCGCGGGGTCCTGGTCCGCGACGACTACGGCGGTTACCTCAGCTACGACGCCGGGCTCGCCGGAGTCCAGCAGTGCCTGGCCCATCTGTACCGGTACCTCGACGACGCCTACGCGATCGACCCGCAATCCCAGGTCTGGACCCGGCAGGCCGGCAATGCCCTCCGCGCGGCCGGCGCGGCGGTCCGGGCCGCCCGGGACGCCCGCCAGGCCAGCCTGGACCCGGACCTGCTGGCCGGGCTGCGCCACAGCTACGACCAGGCCGTCGCCTGCGGGATCTCCCTCAACCTGTCCCGGCCCTGGCACAAGGGCAACCATCCCGGCCTCATCCTTGCCAGGCGGCTGAAACGCAAAGCCACCCAGGTCTGGCTATTCGCCACCCGCTTCGACGTCCCGGCCACGAACAACGGATCGGAGAACGCCGTCCGCGGCTACAAACTCGCCGCCAAAATCAGCGGCTGCTGGCGCACCCTTTCAACCCTGCAGCGCCACTGCCGCACCCGCTCCTACCTCACCACCGCCCGCAGCCATGGCCGCCACCCCCTCGCAGCCATCCACGACGCCCTCACCGGAAATACCTGGATGCCACCGCACCCAGCATGATCAACTAACCAGGCACCCGTGACTGGTTACGTGCTCGGGATCACCCTCGCCTGTGGCGCTGTCTCGCGGTGCGCGCAGCAAGACGACGCCCGGCATTGCCGAAATGAGCATGTGATCAGTTCGCATATGTATGCATCAGCTGGCATACTCAATCACGGCTCGGCTGACAGGGTCAGGTTTTCCTTAGCGACCACCGAGCAGCCTTTCCTGCTATTCTGGCAGAAAATCCGATCGCCAATTACGGGACCGGTTGGCTGAAGCGCCCACTGTGAATAGCGAGCCTTCAGATCGTCTTGTTCCGCGTGCTGACGTTCTGCTGGCCGGGCTCCTGCAGATGTGCTCACACCGGTGAGGCGACGAGGCCAAGGAGGCCTTCGGTACCGCGTTCGTGAGACTACTGGGTTCACGGGCTAGTGCCCGCGGCCAGAGTTAGGCGGCTGGCGACGGCCGTTCCTACCCGATCCCGGGCGGCTGCGGACGACGTCTGCGCACCGGGTGTAGCGTCATGGCCATGGCGGTGAACACGCGTTTCAGCGAGCTGGTGGGCTGCCGGGTGCCGCTGCAGCAGGCACCGATGGGATCGGTCTCGACTCCCGCGCTGGCGGTCGCGGTGGCCGATGCCGGCGGCGTGGGAAGCATCACCGCGCTGGGGCTGACTGCGGCCGACCTGGACAAGGTCCTGGGCGAGATGACGTCGCGGACGACCGGAGTGCTGGCAGCAAACTTCCTGACCGAAGACATTGACCGCGAGGCCGTGGAAGCGGCGGCGGCGCGGGTCCGGATCATTGACTTCTTCTGGGCCGACCCCGACCCTGCGCTGGTCGGGCTCGCCCACCGCGGGGGCGCACTGGCCTGCTGGCAAGTGGGTTCGCTGGAGGAGGCGCAGGCGGCGGCCGACGCCGGCTGCGACATCGTCGCGGCCCAGGGCACCGAAGCAGGCGGGCACATCCGCGGCCACAGCCCGCTGCGCCCCCTGCTGGAGTCAGTGCTCGGCCAGCTTGACCTGCCAGTGCTGGCGGCGGGCGGGATCGGCGATGCCCGCGCATTCGCCGCAGTGCTGGGGATGGGCGCCGCCGGCGTCCGGGCCGGAACGCGGTTCGTCGCCACCGAGGAGTCCGGGGCCCATCCCGCTTACAAGCAAGCCGTGGCCGACGCGGCGGCCGGATCCACCCAGATCACCGACGCGTTCTCGGTCTGTCCCCTGTGCGCGACCGTGCCACGGGCGCGGGTGCTGCGATCGTGCGTCGATGCCGTCCGCCGCCTAGCCGGCAGCACCGCGGGAGAAACGACGGTGGCCGGGCAGCACATCACGCTGACCAAGGGCCACGGACTCCCGCCCGGTGCGGCCGCCACCGGCCACATCGATGCCATGGCCATGTACGCGGGCGAGTCCGCTGCGGCCATCCCCGCCGTCGAATCAGTGTCCCAGGTCATCCAATCCTGGAGCGCGGCCGTCGAAGAGCCTGACTGATCACCGGCAACCCGAGCCCGGCCCGACTGTGCTGGCGCCATATATCAGCGTGGGCATAGCACAAACTCGACTGCTAAATCTGCCGAATGTTCCTTATGAACCATCGGCAATCAATCAGGCGGTCCTCGCTCCAGCCGTCTGTCCAGATCGGCGGAGCAGCGCGCGGTTATTAGCCGCCCTTAGTGTGGTCGGCTGGATAGCAATCCCGGCTGCAGCCCGGCGTAGAATCGCCCAGGCCGTATATGTATGCATCGCCATGTTTGGGGCGAATGTCCGCTTCTGCCGCCGACCGGGTCGAGCGCGACGAGTACCGCTCCGGATCTCAGCCATGCCCAAGGCTCAAACCCAGCCCTGCAGTCTGTCAGCCGAGTAGACAGGCTGATGGGAAGACCTGTTACGGAGAGTAAGCCGAGTCTTCGCGGGCCCGCGCGCGTACCCGCCGTTCGGTACACTTGGGTGAGATGGCGCCCGGCCGGCTACGGGCCGCGCATAACGGGCCCGATCTGGGCTCTCAGACGCAGCGATCAACTGATCGCCCTTGCCGCACAGATCGGGTGTATTGCGGCCCGGTGCTGGCTCGTCGGCTCGGGTTGAGGCGACGCTAGATGGCCCTGGCCGTTCATCCGTACTGAGTGGTCATTCAGCTGGGTGCCACCGCATGACCGGCGCGCCAGCCGGATTCGCTCTCGATCACTAGGGTGACGTGCAGCGTGCATTTGGGAGGCTCTGGCAATGCCCTCGATGAAGATCGTTAGACAGACCGGTGTGCTTGGAGGCGAGGCGCTGAATGCGCACTGAACTCGTGAGGGAATAACCGCCCCTACGGCCTGTGTTTAGTTGGAAACAGGGCGCTGATGACGTCCCTCGACAGAGAGGGATTCGGTCATGGTCTCGTGGGTAACGGCGTTGATCTTCGTTGGCGGTGCGATCGCGGCCGTTTTTTTCGCGCCCTGGATCGCATGGCGTAAACGTCGCTCCCGGACCGCGGCGGACGTCCGCGTTGATTCTGCTGGCGGCCGCGACGATCGTCAGCATATGCAGGTGTCCTACCGGCAGGCCGTTGACGCGGCCGTCGGCGGCATGAAAGCCACGGGGTCGGCACGTTATCCCGCCGTCGCGGATGCTGCCCGCCGCCCACGAGGGGCTTCCACCTCGGCCGATCGTAAGGGGCGGCGGCCGGGCGGTCATCGCGGTACGGCACGGCGGGCGGGTCTGGTCATCACTAGCCCGCCGGGCAGTACGTCGGCTAGCACAGTTCTGCGCTGGACCTATCAGAGAACAGGCAGCGGCGAAATCGCCGGTACCCGGAACGCCACAGCCGCTGGCAGTTTGGGGCCGATAGTTGCGGGTGTTGGCGCTCCGCCACCGGAGGTTGCTGCCACGCTCCGCACGGTGGTGTCCGAATTGAGGCTTGCGGTTGCTGCGCTTCCCGGGGATTTCGCCCAGTTGCCCGGGGAGGCTCAGATCCGCTGTATGGCCGGTGTTGCTAAACATGTGCCAGGACAGTGGCTTCCCACCGGTGCAGTGACCGGCGACCTGGACCTTCCGGCAGAAAGAACCAACTGGACCTGGACGGTCTTTTTCGAGCCGGGATCAACGCCGGGCGCGCAGTCCTGGCCGACCCGGCCGGCGAGATCAACGAGTCAAGCACTAGCGGGACTGGACCGGCCCGACCCGGCGCACCAGGCTGGGGATGCCCGGACGGATGACGCGGCCGACCCGGGCAGAAGCCAGACAGTCATCCTGCTTGATGCTGCCATCCTCGACACACTCATCGCTGCCCTGCTTCCCGGCTCGCACGGAGTGAACTACAGCTATGCAATCAGTGCCATCAAGATCAGCATCCGGCCTCGTATGTTGGTGATCAAGTCGGTGAACCTGACGGTCGGAGCCATCTTGAACGCCCACGGGCTGGGCATACTCGCGCCCGCCATCGCGAGGATCACCACAAAGATTCTCGTACCGACGCTGAATCTGCTGTTGGGCCCTGACTGTCGGCACGACAAGCTCATGAAAAGGCTCGACCTGCTCGACGTCGGCCTCTACACCGCGAACGGCTGGCCGACCGACTCCCCCACGTTCCGGAGCAATCTTTCAGACTGGGTCGCCGGGCCCCGCGGCGCCGCGTCACGCCCCGACGCGCATGCGTCCGGCCGACAGCGACCCAGACCCCACCCTGGCCAACGGGCGTCATCGCACCCCGAACGCGCCGAGAGCGAACCCGGCGGGCAGGAACGGCGATCGGCTCCTTGGTCTGACACCAGCAGCCAAGGCAGGCACAAATACCCGCCCAGGACATCGCCATCATCCGCGGATTCGCGAGCGGGTGCCCCGCAAGGTCCAGACCCGGCAACCCCGACGGGTGCGGCCCCACCGGTATCTACCTCTCCCGGACACCCTGATCCGGCCTGGCACCCTGACCGGACATCGGGCACGGACGGAATCCGGCCCGGCGCGGTCCCGGTCGGGCCCGGCGCGGTCCCTGACCGGACATCGGGCACGGACGGAATCCGGCCCGGCGCGGCCCCGGTCGGGCGGCCCGGCGCGGTCCCTGCCCGGACATCGGGCACGGACGGAATCCGGCCCGGCGCGGCCCCGGTCGGGCGGCCCGGCGCGGCCCCGGTCGGGCGGCCCGGCGCGGTCCCTGCCCGGACATCGGG
>Ga0207646_10004788_pt1 | contig 14531 bp, 13 predicted proteins | sample KBSK5502metaG_FD_184343 | JGI IMG/M metagenome (GOLD analysis project Ga0207646, IMG submission 184343) | Corn, switchgrass and miscanthus rhizosphere microbial communities from Kellogg Biological Station, Michigan, USA - KBS K5-50-2 metaG... | ecosystem: Host-associated > Plants > Roots >... | reverse complement strand
CCATGCCACGGATCTCGGAGTAGATGCGCTCGATCCGTTGCGGTTCGGCCGAGTCCGCCGGCTGCACGTAAGGAAGCCTCGCCATCGCCGGAGCCTAACGCGTCCGGCTCGTCGAATGCTCATGCTCACGCCTGGATAGATACCAGGCAGTCATTGGCACCATGGCTTCCCTGCACGCACATTAAGAGGACGCGCGCGAGGCTCCGGCAGGTACCAGCTCAGCGCTCGTTTCCCAGCACGTCCTCGATCCGACGGTATCGCTCCGCCGCGCGTATGAAATAGCCCGATTCGAGATTTCTCGCGAGCCAGTCGCTTCCGGGATCGGGATCAAAGCCGATATAGGCGTACGCCACCGCGTCGGCGTCGGGGCGATGGGCCGCGAGGTAGGCCGCGCGGCCGGAACCGTCCTCGACATAGAAGCGCGCCGACTCAGACGGCAGCGCCGGGCGGATTATCAGCGCCTGAGAGGCCGGCAACGGCAGGCCGGCCTGGATCACGGAATGCCACACCGGGTTCGGCGTGATCGGTTCCCAGCCGTTCAGGAAACCGCTCTGCTTGAGCGCGCCGAGGCTGCGCATTGATTGTCCACGTGACAAACGATCTACGACGGCGCAGTCGAGCAGGTCTTCCCAGCCGAGCATCGCCCAGGCCCACTGCCGGAACCCTGAGACGACACCCTGCTTGAGGTTGAGTCTCTTCAACCAGCCGTCGAGGGCGTTGCTGTCGTCGTAATCCAGCATGGACATGTCCGTGGGAAGGCGGGGCTTGCGCTGACGCTCCCGCTCGAGGTAATGCCCGATCACCTCGCGGCGATCCGTGAGCCGTAGGACTTTCAACCTGTTACTGAATCGAGCTCAACTCAGGTACCCCAGTACGAGGCCGCCCACGTCACGGCGCCGAGGTCCGCCTGACCTGTCACGCTGGGATGGAAATAGTCGATGGGGCTGGCGTCGCTCGCGGGAAAACGGAACGCGTTGACGGCGTAGCCGTCCCAGCGGCAGTTGGCGAAGCTCGCGCAGACATTGGCCATGATGTAGTTGTCGATGGCCTCCTGCTGTGCGACCAGCTGTCGGTCCGCGTCCGTGTTGGCCGTGCTCAGCATGCTCTGACAGATGTGGAACGTGCTCCAGGCACCGACGGCGTTGGAGTTGGTGTGCAGCGTGGACCAGAGCTGCAGGAGGTCAGGGATGCTGGAAACGAACAGCTTGCCATTGGGGTCGTAATAGAAGAACTGCGCCAACGCCGTGTAGAACTGCGTGAAGAACGTCTGCGTTGGCGTCATCGTCGCCGCGCTCGACGTGCAGAGGTCGTTGGCGCCGATCAGCACCGTCACGTATTCGGCGTGGAAATAACCCGCCACCTGGAGTTGACTCGCAAGGTCGCCCACCCTCGCGCCGGTCCTGGCCAGGTTGAAAGCTCGACCTGAGATTCCCGGGTTGAGCGCCAGCATCCGCAGATACTGGCTGTTCACCATGCCGCTGTCACCGGTCGACCAGGAATAGTTCGGGCAATCCTGCAGCAAGCAGTCGAATCCCGCGTCGAAACCTCGGGTTATGGAGTCGCCCGTGGAAACGATGGTGAACGGAACAGGAGTGCTCGAGGCCTGGGCCGTGAGGGGAACGAGTGCGATGCCGAGCGCGATGAGTCCAACCGTAAGCGTCTTCGCGGGCATCGCTGCTCCCCTTGAGAAAGGCGATTCTGTCGTTGTCAGTCGAGTCGATAATTATGTGCGCAAATGCCCCAGGCCGACCCCGAGCGGCGACGTTGAGGTTCGAGCCGGAGGCGCTTCGGCCCAGGTGTCGCGCCGGCGCGCGCAACCTCAGCATCGGCTGCGGGCTCGTCGTGGCTTTCCTGGTGTTTGCCGGCGTCGGCGCGGCCACATGCGGTAAAAACCCGACGGCGGGCGGCCAGGCGCAGCAGGGAACCACGGGCCGCGTCTCCGGCGCTCCCGCCCTCGCGCCCGACCGGCGGTTGGTCTTCACCTATTACTTCTACTGGTACGACGCGCAGACGGGCGGCCACCTCAGCCCGTCGGTGATGCATGACCACTTTCCGTCCACCCCACCGCCCTCATGGCGAAGCACCGACTGGCAGCGCAAGCAGCTGGTCGACATGACCGCGGCCGGAATCGACATCGCGCTGCCCGTCTTTTGGGGCTACGACCGTCCCACGGATGGCTGGAGCACCCAGGGTCTGCCCGTGCTCGCCGAGGCATGGCGCCAGGCCAGCGCCGCGGGCCAGAAGCCTCCCGCGATTGGAATGTTCTTCGACACCTCGATCGTCAACCGCCGCGACCTCACAACTCCGACCGGGGAAGCGTGGTTCTACTCGAACTTCAAGACGTTCTTCTCGCTGGTTCCCCGCTCCGAATGGGCTCTTGTCGACGGCCGGCCCGTCGCCTTTCTCTTCACGTCCGACTTCACCGACAAGGTCAACCAGGCTACGTTCGACTTCGTTTACGGCAGCTTCCAGGCTGACTTTGGCGTCAAGCCATACATCGTGCGCGAGGTCTCGTGGGACTATCCGATCCTGCGCTGGGAGGGCAATACGCGCATACGTGATCAGCAGCATCCGATCCAGACGGAGAACAGCTATCAGTGGGCCGCGGCGCTCCATGGATACATCGACAGCGGCGGGGTGGCGGAGGTCGGTCCCGGCTATGACGAGCGCGGGCTCCCCGGCCGCAACGGTGACTACACCAACAGGGCGGGCGGATCGTTCTACACGAAAAACCTGAAGGCCGCGGTCGCCTCAGGCAAGCCGCTGCTCGCCATCGAGACGTGGAACGAGATGCACGAGGCGACCGACGTCTGCGAGAGCGTCGAGTATGGGCGCCAATACATCGACATCACGAGATCACTGACCGACCAGTTTCACGCGAAGCGCTGAAGGAACGGAGGGTTCCTCTTTCGGCTGCGAGCTGATGGCGAGCCCGAGCAGGAGCACCACGGCCGGCGCCAGCTGGATGACGAGGCGGTCGAATGTTCCCACCAGCTCTCCAGGATTGAGCACCAGAACTGCGAAGTAGGCGGTGCATTGAAGCGCCACGACGAGGAGCACCGCTCCGGCCGTTCGGCGAGCCTGGCGGTAGGCAAGCGATACGGTGAGCACAAAGGCGGCCGCCAGCCAGTGGTAGTCCGGACGCTCGATGGTGACCTTCACGGCGTAGGCGATGATCAACGCGCCGCGGGCGGGCAGCAGGGCGGGCAGGTCGCCGATGCCGTCGTTGAGCAGATGGTGCGAGCGCCAGCCGTGAATCGTGGCAAACGCCTGCCAGGCAACGACCAACACGAGCGCGACCACTGCCGCCGGTGAAACCAGGACGCGTCGCGCCTTGAACGCGGCGACCAGGCCGACCGCGAGCAGGAAGGGCAGCCCTTCGGATTTCAGGAGGGCCGCGACGGCCGCGAAGACAATGGCGAAGACCCACGTGTCGCGCCGCCCTCCGATGAGGGCACGCTGAAGGTTGGCGAGCGAGGCGAGCATGGTGATGCCGAGCGGATAGTCGACGTAGCCGGTGTAGATCGGGTTGCCGAGGCCTGACTGCACGGCCGCCACGGCCGTGACGAGAAACGCGAAGATCGCCGCCTTGCCGCGGCCGAGGTATGGGGAGAGCGCGGCCCAGACGACCGCTGCGCCGACGAGGACGAAGATCACGTCGACCCCCTTGCCCAGGGTGTCGTGAACACCGCCGATCATCGCGTAGAGCGACCCGACCATCAAGGGGAAGAGCGGCGGATAGTCGAGACTTCGAATCAGCCCCGCCGTGACCCGGAATGGGCCGGTGTCCGTCGGAAAGTGCGTGCCCAGGCCCGGGATGCTGCCCGGGTCCACCGAGTGCGTGAAGTAGAAGAACTTCGCCTTGAAGAACCAGATCGAGATCGCGTCGAAACCGGTCAGCGGCTGAGTGACCAGGTTCAGCACGTAGGTGATGACGAGCAGCCCGGTGACCGCGGCCAGGACCAGCGCGAGCCGGTCTTCGTCCCGGATGCCCTCGAGCACCGCGCGCAGCATCGCCAAGTCCGCTCGTACCGCCTCGAGTAGCCGGCGCCTGGCGAGGGCCCACGCGGCGACCCACGGGGCGACGAGCGTGACCGGGTTCCATGGGATTCCGACCAGGCCGTAGAGCCAGAGCTCGATGCCCAGCGCGGCGCCTCCCAGCAGCGGGCTGCAGACGAGCGACACCGCCTCCGGCGACTTCGTGACGAGGCCGGCCAGGAGCCGTCCATTCAGATAGCAGAGGAAGGCGTACGCGGCGACCGCCAGCAGCGAGAGGAGGACGGTGAGGCTAGGCATTGGACTTCAGAAACACGGTCACGACCTGGTCCGCATACGGGTAGGTGGCGGAGATCGTGTAGCCCGGCGGAGCGGCGAGCTCGGCTTTCTCCCTGCTTCGGACGTCCAGCAAGATTCCGTGCGCGGAGTCGATCGACGCGGGGTCGGTGATGATGTCGACCTGCCGCGGATAGAGCCAGTAGGTCGCCCAGAAGTAGCCGTACCAGAATCCGACCACGCCGCCGTCCGAGCGGCGCCACACAAGTTGAACGCGGGCTTGCGCCGGCAGGGTGCGTTCCAGCTTGATCAAGGTCTCGGCGTAGCCGTCTCCGGCCGCGCCCTGGGCGGCGCGAGGCGCGACCCTCAGGTTGTCCAGGTAAGGTTCGCGGACCAGCAGCGAGCCGCCCTGGATGAGGGTGTACACCGCCCACGTGTAGACGAACAGGGTCGCGACTCTGCGCAGACGGCTCGATCGCGACTCCGCGTTGGGGATCACGGTTTCGGCGGGAGCGCGGTCTTCGCCATCCAGAGCTGGCTGCTGACGAACCTGCATGGTGCGCACTCTCTAGACCTCGACCCGCGGAGATTCGATGCCTTGCTTGCGGCGCGCGATCCGGCTCGAGGCGCTTTCACGCAGGACCCGGTCGTAGACCTCCAGGTGCCCGCGCGCGCACCGTTCGTGCGTGAACCTGGCCGCCGCGTTCCGGCCGAGCTCGGTCATCCGGAGCCGCAGACCCTTGTCTCCGAGAACCATGGCGAGCCCGGTCGCCATCGCTTCCTCGCTGTACGGGTCCACGTAGACCGGGGCCTCGCCCATGATCTCGCGCAGGACCGGGAGGTCCGACGCGACGACTGGCAAGCCCACGGCACCGGCCTGGACCGGCGGATAACCGAAACCCTCCGCCAGGCTCGGGAAGAACAGCAGCTCGGCGTGGGTGTAGAGCGATCGGAGATCCGCCTCCTCGAGGCTGTGCAGGAGGCGCACCCGCTCGCCCAGGCCGAGCCTTGCGAGCTCGGCCATGACTTCGGGTTGGTGCCCAGATCGGCGTTCGACCACCGCCGCGAGGACGTGGGGATGGCCGTGGTCCACGAGCAGGCGGAAAGCCCTCAGAGCTCGCGCGAGGTTCTTGCGCGGCTCGAACGAGCCCGCGTAGAGAAGGTACGGCCGGTCGAGCTGAAGCCGCGTCAGTACGCCACGGTCGTGGTTGGCCGGAAACTCGACTCCGTTGTGGATCACATGCACGCGATCTCGTTCGACGCCGAGCACGGACACGATTTCGGATCGTGAGTGCTCGGACACGGTGATCACGCCGTCGGCTCGGACGGCCCGCCGCAGATTCCACCGATAGAAGAGCTGCTGCCGCATGGGCAGCGATGAGACGCGGTAGTGGGTCAGCGGGATGAGGTCATGGAGTGTGACCACGACGGGACAGTCGAGGCGTGGCACTGGGGGGAAGTAGGGCCGCATGTGGACCGCCGTCGCGTGGAACAGATCGACGCCGTCTCGCGCCACCACCTGCGGCAGCGCCAACAGCCGCGAGTGCAGCGCGGTCAACTTGGCCGGCATTCGACGGCCAACGCTCCGCCACGCCAGCTGTTGCGGCAGCCAACTCGGCCGGCTGTCGTACGGCGAACCGTACGCGACGACCGAAACGTCGCGGCCGGCATCGGGCAGCGAGACCAGCAGGTGCCGGCTGTACTGGCCCATGCCGGTGAAATGCAGATCTCGGGACAGGTCCCACGCATCGATCCCGACGCGCATGGCCTAGTCCCCGCCCGTCCCGGTCGCGGAGCCGGCCACTCCGAGCTGAAGGGCAGGCGCGTCGAACGGTGGCGGGGGGATCCCCAGGAGCGAATGGTCGGGAAAGCCGGGCCTGCTCTTTGCGGCGGCGTGCAGGAGGCCCAGGAGCTCGACGTGCTCGTCGATTCGCTCTACGAACCGCTGCCACGGAAACTGCAGCGCTCGCTCCCTGGCGCTCCGCGACATCGCGTCGAGCTGTTCCGCCGGCATGTTGGCCAGGTCGTAAAGGGCGCGCCCGAAGGCGATCGGATCATTGGGCCTGAGGAACCCCGTGCGACCGTCGATCACGCTTTCACGCGGACCGCCGCGGTCGGTCGCCAGCACGGGCTTCCCGCACGCCATCGATTCGAGAGGCACGAGCCCCCAGTCCTCGCTTGCGGCGGGGAAGACCGTGGCGTGGCATCGCTGATAGAGATCGAGCAGCTCAGCGTCGGTCGGGGAGCTGATGAACACGATGTCGGGCCGCCCTTGTGCGTCGGCTCGCATCTGCTCCAGGTAGGCGCGGCTCTTGGCGTCGACCATCCCGGCCACCACCAGGCTGAACGGACCATCGGTGGATGCGGGCTTGAAGACGCGCCACGCGCGAATCGCGAGCTCGACGTTCTTCTGCCACATGATCCGGCCGGGGAGCAGAAAGAAGGGCTCGCGCCTGCCGTCGGGCCGGTACCGCTGGGCGTCGACGCCGTGGTGGGAGACCTCGACCCTGCCCGGCTCCACCAGGCGGGCCGCGAGCAATCGCCTTCGCACCTCGTCGCTGTTGCAGAAGACGCGCACGTAACGCCGCCAAAGCGGCTTCTCCAGGCGCTTGTACGCGGCGAGCGCGACCCGGTAATGGAGCCGGAGGCGCCGGCGGTAGAACATGCCGCGGGTCGTCTCGTCGTAGGCCACCTTGAGCGGCGTCAGGCAGATGCACGAGGTCGGCAGGTAGGTACGGGCGGCGAGCAGGTTGCCCAGCCCCTCGCTCATGACCATCAGTGCGTCGTGATGCGCCAGGTCGAACCGCTGGGTCATCAGCGTCATGGCGGCCCGAGCCACGTTGGCGACGCTCCGATCCACCGACACACGCGGCAGGAGCACCACCGGGACCGATGCGAACTCGGGGAATGTCGCCTCGGGTTCGTAGTGGTTCGTGTAGAGAGTCCAGTCGTTCCGGCTGCGACGCATGAGCTCGAGCAGGGTGCGTTCGGCCCCGCCCTTCAGGTACACCCATGGGTAATAGAGCGCCGGCTTCACGCCGCGGCCTCCGCGTACACGGCCAGCGTCTCCTCCGCCACCTGCGACCAGCGGAACTCCTCCGCCCGACGGCGACCCTTCTCGGCCATGCGGGCACGCAGCGCCGCGTCACCGAGGAGCATCTCGAGCGCCGAGGCAATGGCCTCGACGTCGAAAGGATCGACGCAAAGCGCCGCTCCTCCGACGACCTCCGGCAGTGAGGTCACGTTGGAGGTCAAGACCGGGACGCCGCATGCCATGGCCTCGAGCGGGGGCAGACCGAAACCTTCCTGGACGGACGGGTACGCGAAAACGTCGGCGCCGCTGTAGGCCGCCGGCAGAAACCGCTCGGGCAGGTAGCCGAGCAGGCGGATCCGACCGCGCAGCGGAGACGCCTCGATCGCGCGAATCGTCCCGGTCTCCCTCCACCCCGCCGCACCGACCAGGACGAGATCGTGCGACGCGCCGCTGCGCCGCATGGCGAGCTCGTAAGCGCGCACCAGCCGCTCCAGGTTCTTGCGGGGCTCGAGCACACCGACGAAGAGGATGTAAGGCCGCTCCAGCCCGTGGGTCTCGCGAAAGGCCTCGACGGCTGCTTCCGGCTGAGGCCGAAACCGCTCGTCCACGCCCTCCCCCACGACGCGGATGCGGTCGGCGGTCGCCGGAAAGCTTTCGGCGAGACGGTCGCGGGTGTACGACGAGACGCAGATGATCCGCGACGCCTTGGCCAGCGCTCGCGTGGTCAGCGCCGTGAGGTACAGGTGCGAGCGAAGCCGGTGCAGCGACGGATCGAGGAACGCGAGGTCGTGCACCGTGACCACCGAGGGACACGCGAGGGCCAGCGGCAGGATGTAGTTCGGCGAGTGGTAGACGTCCGGGCGTAGACGCGCCACGGCAATCGGCACCACGGTCTGCTCCCAGAACGCTCGGGCGTACTCGTTGGGGGTCGGAAAGGGTGCCCGGTGCCGGCGGACGCGGACTCCGTCCAGCCCGTCGTCGGAACGAGTAAGGAAGACGGTGAGGTCCGGGTCCAGCCTTGGCGCGAGGGCGCGGATGAGGGCGTCGGTGTACCTGACCACCCCCGAGTAGCGGCCGCGCAGCGATCGGCCCATCAAGGCCACCCTCACGGCGACGCGCTCTCCGGCGCGGGCACTGAGGTCTCGCGATATTCCGGCGCGGTTTCCAGGTCGCGTGCACGGACCACGACGCCCGCCAGGAGCCAGAAGGCCATGGAGAGGACGGTGTTCTCCCAGGCGTGGAGGAAGTTGCCCAGGATGAGGAAGCCGACCGCGCCGGCGCCGATGCCGAGGGCCATTGTCTTCAGCCAGAAGTCGTGGACCTCGAAGTAACTCTTGAAGCACAGCACCGCGAGCATGGCGACGATCAGCAGGTATAGAACCGCCGCGATCACGCCCATCTCGGTCCCGAGCTGCAGGTACCAGTTCTCGTTTGTGATGGCGAGGTTGCCGACGAAGCGCTGGCCGATCGTGCCCGCGGTGCCGAGGCCTCTACCGAGTGGCTGACCCTGCATCACGGTCAGGCTCCTCTGCAGAGCGTTGAGATGCCCCCGTGTCGACGCGTCCTCGAGGTTCAACAGGCGCTGCAGCTGGTCGACCCCGATGCCGCTGACGACGAACGCGACCAGGCCAGCGGCCCCCGCCGCGACCGCGACGATTGCAATCTGGAGCGGACGCCGCGCGAGAAGCCCGGTCAGCGCGACCACGACGAGCGCGGTGATGATGGCGCTTCGCGTGAGAGTCGCGACCAGGGTCGCCGTCATCATCAGGAGGAAGAGGCCGCTCAACCACCTGCGCCGGCCAGTCGATTGGACGTACAGCGCGGAGGCGAGCGCAACGACGACCATCTGATAGAAGGAGAGGGCGAGGTCGCCCATCAGCGCGGATGCTCGATGCAGGTCGACACCCGAGATCGAGCGGTCGCGGACGGTCTCGAAGTCGCTGATGCCGACCATGCTCACGTAATGCGCCGCGGCGGTCGGGGCGATGAACTCGAACATGGCGACGGCAAACAGAAGGATGCTGCCGGGGATCAGACCGAGCACCATCCACCGCACGTGGCGGCGCTCCACGGTGATCGCGCGGCCGATGAAGTACGCGAAGAGAAACGAAGCGTCTGTGCGGAAGCCCTGGACGCGAGTGAACAGGTCCGTGTGGAGGCTGCCGGGGTAGATCAGGTAGATGGCCGTGAGCACGATGAACGCGACCACCAGCACGTCGAGGTAACGCAGCTTGATCGGCTTCGTACTGAACAGCGCTGCGTAGAGCACGCGCAGCACCAGGATCGCAACCAGGGCGTCCTTCCAGAGCAACCCGAACTTGTCGAGCGACGTCGAGTGGAGCGCCAGGAACAGGAGCGCGATCACGAACCGGTTGATCGGAGTGAAGACCACAAAGAAGACCGCGGTTGCTGCCGGCCAGCGCCAGGCGACCGCAGCGACCAACCCGAGCACGCCAATCGCAGCCACCTCGAGTGTGAGGCCCATGAGGGTCGCCAGGAGGATCACCAGGCCGGCGGCCAGGATCGCCCACTTCACCACGCGTTCGGGGCGGGAGACGAACGCGCCCGGCGGAGCTGAAGCGAGCCGGATCACTGCACGGCCGCCAGCCACGGGCCTGTTCGACCGCGAATGAAGTCCAGGATGGCAAAGGTCCGCGCGCGGTAGTGCGCATCGCCTCGCCTGGCGGGCCAGAAGGCGTGCCGGATCGCAAGCTTCGCGACCGTGACAGCCAGGGGCGGGAGCATCGCCAGGCGCCGCAGGGTCGTTGCGTGCCGGAACGCGATGCGGTAGGTGTTCCGGCACCCGTAGTACAGGACGGCCGGGGTGGGGAGTCGACTCGTCGTGGCGGAGACCTCATGGCGCAGGATCGCGTCGGCCACCAGCCTTGTCTCGATCCCAAGGCGCGAGGCGCGCAGGCACCAGTCGAGGTCCTCGAGATAGATGAACAGCGACTCGTCGAAAGGTCCAAGGCGGCGATATGTGCCGGCGGTGACGAACATCGCGCAGCCGGTCGTCCAGTCGATCCGGTGTGACTCGCGGTGCCGGTTGATCGGCTCGCCCTGCCCGAGGTGCCAGTTCACCATCCACGGGCGTCGAACAACCCCGCCAGCCGACCAGACGTGGCCGGGGTCGGCGGCGAAAACGATCGTCGGGCCGAGGATCGCATCTGGATGCCGGCTCGAGGCGTTCTGCAGCGCCATCACGGTGGTGGGCTCGACCTCTGTGTCGTTGTTGAGAAACAGAAGTTGGTTCGCACCCTCTTCCAGGGCGACCGCTGCGCCGGCGTTGCAGCCCGCGGCATAGCCGCGGTTCACGCTCAGCCTGATGAGCCGCACGCTAGCCAGCTCGGCTCTCAACAGCTCAGCCGGGTCTTCAGCCGAACCGTTGTCGACGACGTAGACCCGTGGCGGCGGGTCCCCGGCCGCCAGCGACCGCAAGCAGCGCGCAGTCCGCGCGGCGTCGTTCCAGTTGACGACGACGACAGCCGGCTGCGGCATCGGTGGCATTTGCGTCAGCCTTCGTTCACGACGACCCCGAAGACCGTCGCACCCAGGAGGTCCAGCTGCGTGCGGATGTCGGCATGCGGCACCCGACGTCCGGATCCTGGCCGCGCCACATAGAGCACACCGCTGACCTTCGCCGCGAGCCCGAACGCAATGGTGGAGTTCAGGCACGGGGGTGTGTCGATGACGGTCGTCATCACACCCGACGACAACTCCTCAACCGTCTCGATGACATCGCCCAGGAACTCCCGCGGGGAGAGCCCGGCCCGCGGCTTGTAATCGTGCAGGAAGAAGTGGCCGTTTTCATGGTTGGTCGATCCGTTGGCCTCCGCGGGTGCGCGCGAGGGGACGCCGGCACGAGCGCCGTACGGGTCGGCGTGGATCAGAAGCACGGGCGGCGCGAGATCGGCCATGGCGCGCGCCAGCAATGTGGCCGTTAGGGTGCGGCCATCGCCGGGAAGCGCGCTCATGACCAGGATTGATCGCCCGGGCCTTTGCTCCAGCATGTGGTTGACGTTCAGGGCGAGCAGCCGGAAGCTCTCGAGGAACGGCCCCTCGTCCAGCCCCACATCAAGTCCATGGATGCGTGAAAGCCGTTCGATGACCGTCTCGACCGGAAGCGGAAGCGTCCTCACTCTTGTTCTCCTTGCATTGGTCACGCCCCACCGCTCGGTACGCGGACGAGGACGGGCGCGCCGAATGCTCGACCGATCTCCTCGGCCGTCTCGGGTTCGCGCGCGATCAGGCCCAACAGGTAGATGGCCGTGGCCCCGACCAGCAGCCCGAGGAGCGCGCCGAGCGCGTAGGTGAGCATGGTGACCAGCTCGTGGGAGTTGGGCCGGGCGCCGTCGATGATCTTGATCTGGCCCGACAGCGGAAGCTGCTCTCCCGTCAGCGTCCCGAGCTCGTAATCGCGAAGCTGGTTCACGCGATTCTGTGCCGTCTGGACCGCTGCGGCCAGTGTGCCGTACGGAATCTCGAGGCTCAGCAGGTTGTTGAGCTGCACCTGATAGGTTGCCCCAGCGCCCTCGAGGCTGGCCGCTCGGCTGCGTGCCGCGACACCGCCGTACCAGTTGCCGGCCGCAAACTGCGCCTTCTCGTCCGCGCGCGCCTCGAGGGCGGACAGCTGCAGCGACGAGACGAGGTCGCGCAGCTTGCCTATCCGGGGTTCGAGGTCGATGGCGTCGTTGTTACTGAGGAAGGCGGCGTAAGCCCCGACGGCCGCATCGAGGTCGCTCTGCGCCTGCTGCATCTGGCCCGCGATCGCCTGCTTGACGGCATCGGGGTCAGGGGTGTTGTCCTCGATATACAGAAGGCGCCCCTCCTCGACGGCGGCATCGGCCAGCGTGATGGCTCCGGCGTACGTCTTGTCTGTCGCGTACACGGCGAAGACCGGGCTCGCGTTGTACGCCTCCAGGGAAGGTGCGATCGAGACCGAGAGATGGCTGCGCACACTTCCGGGATCGCGGCCCAGGCGCAGGCCCACTCGCTCCGCGAGCTGGTCGCTGTTGATGACCGAGTCGAAGGTGACCTGCGCCTGCGCGTAAGCGCCGGGCCGCGACGTGAGCGGATCGAGAACCGCGACCGTCGCCACGGCCTCCTTGAGACCAAACGCCTGCTGGTACAGGAATACGCCGAGCACCGCCACGACGAGAAGCGCAGCGGGTATGAACCAGTGGCGGCGATACGTGCGCAGGAACGCGCTCAACTCCATGGTCAACCTCCTTCAGAGCACCGCAACGCGGTAGCGCAGGCTGAATGCGGCAAGGGTCACGAACGAGACCGCGTCCCACGCGAGGTGGGCGGCGATCTTGGCCGGCGGGAATCGTCCGCGAATCCCGCGCGTACGTGCGAATTCCAGAACATATGGCAGCACCAGGACCAGGGCGGGCGGCCACCAGAGTGCGAGCAGAGTGCCGGCTACCGCCAGGTCGAACCACAGGTGCAGCGGCTTCATCCAAACACCCATCAGCAGGTGGCGTTTGAAGCCGGGATGGCGGGACACCAGCCGAGGGAACACGCGAAAGCGAATCGGCCATGCGAGCCATGCGCGCGGGGTCAAGCGGATGACCCGGTGCAGGACCACGGCCTCTTCCGCGTAGCGCGCCGACCAACCAGTCTCGAGCACGCGCCAGGCGAGCTCGCTGTCCTCCATGGTCCAGCTGGGAGACCACAAGCGCGGGTCGAAGCGCGCGCCCGCAAGGGCTTCCCGTCGGTACACCACGTTGGCGGTGGCGAATGTCCCGTCGAGGGAGCCGATGTCGATGTGGTGCTCGAATAGAGGGACGCGCGTCTCGGACGCGTAGGTCCGGCCCTGGACGATGCCGGTGCCGGCCGCGAACGCGTCGAGCGCCGTCCGAAGCCAGCCGCGCGACGGCGTGCAGTCGCTGTCCGTGAATGCGATGAACTCGCCCGTGGCGCGGTCGAGTCCCGCGTTCCTCGCTGTCGCCGGACCGGAGTTCCGGCTCAGCCGCAAGTACGTAACAGAGCGCGGACCCGGGCAGACGCTCGACTCGGTCTCCGCCAGGACGGACTCCATGACGGCGGCCGTGGCGTCGGGTGAGGCGTCGTCGCAGACGATGAGCTGAATTTCGCCAGGCAGGTCCTGGTCGAGCACGGCGCGGGCGGTCGCGCCGAGCCAGCGCTCGTGCCCATAGGTGGGCACGATCACCGAGACCCGCGGCGACCGCGCACGGCCGGCGGTCCTGACCTCGGCGATGAGTGCGTCGCCCATCTACAGGACCACCGCCCCACTGCGCACTGAGCCGATGGCGAGGCCCACCGTCGTCACCGTGTCGAACCACGCGACCATGCCGAGCCACGCCAGCGCCTTCGGTACCTGTCCGCGGCGCAGCAGCGAGGTCGTGGTGCCGCGAAAGGCGCGGATGACCCAGGGAACAGCCGCGAGCAGCCAGGGCCAGCTCCGCGTTGTGGCCGCCGCGATCACGCCGGCGAGCGCGAGGTAATAGAGGACGCGCGAAGCCGACAGGAAATAGCGATTCCAGAGGTACGTCTCGCGAATCTCGGGCACCTTGCGGATCAACCAGGGCATGACCTGGACCCGGAACGGGCGCAGCAGCAGCCGCCAGGGCTGCACCCTGGTCGCGAGATGACCCACCTCAGCTTCGGGCGTGAAGGCCGCCGAGGCGCCGGTTCGCCGCACGCGCCAGGCAAGGTCGCAGTCCTCACCCGCAACGAGCTCTCCCCAGGGCAAAAGGCCGAGGCGCTCATCGAAACCGCCCGCGGCTTCGAAGGCGCTGCGGCGCACCAGGAGGTTCGCCGTGGGATAGAGCCCGTCGTCGCGGGTGACCGCCGGAAGCTGCGCGGCAAGCAAACCAGGCGCCCCCGCGCGCTGAAGCGGAACGATCGGGCCGCAGACAAGACCCGCACCTTCCTGGAATCTGCGCACCGCGGCGCGCAGCCAGTTGGGCCGCGGAATGCAATCGCTGTCGGTGAACGCGAGCACGTCACCTCGCGCGACCGCAGCGCCGCGGTTCCGCGACGATGCCGGCCCTCGGTTCTCCTTGCGCACGAAGGTCAGCCCGAACGGGAGGGCATCGCGCCAGCGGTCGACCACAGCCTCTGTGCCGTCGGCGGACGAGTTGTCGACGACGATCAGCTCCATCCGCTTCGCGGGATAGACCTGGTGCGCAAGCGCCTCGAACAGGTAGGGCAGGATCGCCGCCCGCTCGTAGGTCGGGACGACCACGGAGACGAACGG
>Ga0207646_10004786_pt1 | contig 14532 bp, 10 predicted proteins | sample KBSK5502metaG_FD_184343 | JGI IMG/M metagenome (GOLD analysis project Ga0207646, IMG submission 184343) | Corn, switchgrass and miscanthus rhizosphere microbial communities from Kellogg Biological Station, Michigan, USA - KBS K5-50-2 metaG... | ecosystem: Host-associated > Plants > Roots >... | reverse complement strand
AACGGCTCGACGGGGCCATCGGCGTGAGCCGCCGGCACTGGGGTCCGCGGTCCCATCTTCTTTATTGGCGGCTGCTCACGTCCTGGCTCGCCTACCGCCTCGACCGCCGCCGCCGGGCCGTGGGGCTGATGCGGCGCGGGCGAGAGTCGTGGCGGCGCGGCCGCCCGCTCCCCGCCATCGGTCCCGCGATGGCGGGCGCGCTGCTGGCGCCGGATGTCCTGGCCGACGTCGTCGTGCTCCCCGCGCTCCGCACCTGGACGCGACGGGTACTGCCCGCGCCTCTCCTGGCGCCGCCGTCCGATCCCCAGAGCCGCGCGTGGCGTGACTTCGACGGCGTCCACGCCGACGGCTGGGTGGGCCCCGTCCTCGTGCGCGCCATCGAGGTTCCGGAGGGACCGGCCTTCGTACGCCTGCGCGGCACGCCGTGGTCTCCCCACTTCCAGCCGGGAATGACGTTGGCATTCTTCCTCGATGGACGGCCTCTGGCCCGCCACGAAGCGGGGACCGGTCCGTCGTTCGCGATCACCGTGCCGCTCACCGGCGTGCCCCCGGGACCGCACGAGCTACGGATCGAAACCAGCGCCTGCGTGATCCCCGACCGCCATCTGGGCAACCGCGACCACCGCCCGCTGGCCTTCCGACTGGAGGGCCTCGACGTCGAGGCCGATCAATAAGGCCTCGAGCTGGAGCGCCAGTGACGCGACCAGCTCTCGGGATTGCCGACGCCGGTGAGGGAAGAGAGCGCGGCGAGGGCGGCGATCGGCCAGAGGCGCCGGTCGCGTGGCCCCCGGCCGAAGTGGCGCCGCAAGTAGTGGACGACGAAGTCGCGCCACATGGCGAGGAACTCCGATGAGGCAGGACGGGGCCAGAGGCGCCGGCTGAACCGATACAGCTCCACCTCGAACCGGCGCCAGTCGCTCGTCTTGGCCGCGGCGTGGATGCGGTAGAAGGCCTGCGTCCTCTCCAGCTTCCGGATCTTCGCCTTGGCCGCGAAGCGGAAGAACAGCTCGAAGTCGAAGATGTAGTGGTAGGACTCGTTCAGCGTGCCGCACGCCTCGAGCAGGCGCCGGCGGAAGAGCACGGTGGGCTGGGGCACGGCGTGCACGTAGGCCCAGTAGGCGGGAATGCGCGAGAGGGGCTGGAACTCGCCGTAGTACAGGCCCGTCCGGTACGTCCCGTGGTCGGCCAGGTAGAGCTGGTCGGCCTCGTCGACGTACAGGGCGTTGCCGATCACCATGTCCAGCGCGGGGTCCTCGGCGAAGGCCCGGCCCGCGGTGAGGAGCGCGCCCTCGGTGAGCATGTCGTCGGAGTTGAGCCAGCCCAGCACCTCGCCCGTGGCCGCCGCGAATCCCTTGTTGATGGCATGGGCCGGCCCGCGGTCCGGCTCCGAGACCCAGCGGGTCAGGCGTCCTTCGTACCCGCGGAGCAGCTCGACGCTTCCGTCGGTGGATCCGCCGTCGAAGACCAGCATCTCGAGGCGGGGATAGCCCTGACCGAGCGCGCTGTCGATGGCCCGGCCCAGGAAGCGGGCGTGTTGGAGGGACGGCATGACGAGGCTGATGGACGGCAAGGGAGACGTCGGCGCCGGCTCGAAGGCGGGTGGGCCCGAGGATCGGACGAGCGGCAGGAAGACGGTGTCCTGCGGATCGCCCTTCTCCGGGAAGCCATCGGCGTTCCCGAACTCCTGCTCGAAGCGCTCGTGCACCGTCGCGAAGGCCGAGCCGAGGTGGAGGCGCGTCCCGGACGGTAACGCGTCCGCCGTCTCCAAGAGAGTCTCCAGGAGATAGTGGAGGCCCCCGGCGGTGATGTCGCTTTCCGAATGGTCCTGGATCATGCGCAGGATCTCGAAGACGCGGGGGAGCTTTCCGCGGCGGGTCTTCGTCTCGTCGTGCTCGCGGCTGGCGGCGAGGAACTCGTTGACGAGCACGGCCGGGTGGCGTCGAGAGATGCGCAGGATGACGTCCCAGTCCATGCAGAAGTGCAGGTCGGCGCGGAGCCCCTGCACCTCCTCCCATGCCTTCCTCGAGAAGAACGTGGCGGGCTGCAGGACGTAGTCGAGCCCTTCCGTCAGGGCCCGGCGGTTCAGCGCGAGGTGGCGGCGGCAGAAGGGTGTGTAGCGCGCCTCCCGCTCGGCGTAGCGCAGGCCATTGCCGATGTAGAGCCCGGCGCCGGGCTGAGTCTGATAGGCCCGGGCCACCGTCCACAGCGACCGGTCGAGGTAGAAATCGTCGGCGTTCAGCCAGGCCAGCAGCTCCCCCCGGCAATGCGTCGCGCCCTCGTTGATCGCGGCGGCCTGGCCGGCATCGGGCGCGCTCCTCCAGAACGTGAGCCGCTTCTCGAAGGAGCGGATGACGCCCAGCGTCTCGTCGGTGGAGCCTCCATCCATGACCACGACGTCGAGGGCGGGATAGCCCTGGCCGAAGATGCTGTCGAGGGCCTGAGCGAGGTATCGCCCCTGGTTGAAGGAGGGGATGACGAGGCCGAGGCGAGGCGGCTCTGCGCTGGCGGCGATCATTTCAATGCAACAGGTCCCGCAGCCGCTGCAGCGACTGGTCGATCGTTCGCCGCACTCGCTTCACCTCGCGGGGCCAGGCGAGACCGTGAAAGGACCGGGGAATCGCCTGCTCCAGCATCGCCAGGCCCTCGCGGACGCCGGCGGCCATCCGCTCGATCACGTCGAGCCGGGCCGACCGATCGGCCTCGCCCTGCTGGATCAACGCGAGCCGCGCCACCCGGTCCGCCTCACAGTCGCTCAACTGACCAAGAAGCCGATCGAAGACGCTGTTGAGGCCGGTGGCCACCGCCGTGTCCGGAGGGCCGGACCGGCGGGCGAAGGCAAAGACCTCGTCCGCCGCCCGGGCGGTGTCGGTCCACGAGAAGCCGGCCGCCCGGGTCGTCCCACGTTTGACGAGATCGGCACGCAGCGCCTCGTCTCCGGTGATGCGCCGGATCTTCTCGGCCAGATCGTCGACGTCGCCGGCCCGGAAGTACAGCGCGGCGTCCCCGCCGACCTCGGGCAGGCTCGTGGCGTCCGAGGAGAGGACCGGAACCCCGGAACGCATCCCCTCGAGCACGGGCATGCCGAATCCCTCGAACCGGCTGGGAAAGACGACGGCCGCGCACAGGCGATAGAGGCCGCGGACGACCGGCGGGGGCACCGTGCCCAGGAGATGCACGGCATCGTTCAGGCCCTGGTCCCGGATCATGCGCTCCAGCCGGCCGCGCTCGTGATCGCCGGCCCCGGTCAGCACCAGCCGCTGCGGCTCTCCCTGGTCCGCCAGGCGGCGCAGGGCTCGCAGCAGGGTCAGGTGATCCTTGTGGGGCCAGGTGTTGGCCGGATAGTAGAGGAAGCCCGTGCCGTGCCTGGCCATGAGGTCCGCCACCAGCTCCGGCTCCGGCGCGGAGGCGTCCCAGTCGTAGCCGACGTCCAGCGGTATCGCGAACACGCGGTCGGGGGGAACGCCGTAGCGCTGCCGAAGGTCGTCGCGCGTGTGCTTCGAGAAGGTCATCACCGCGTGCGCGCAGTGAGCGGCGATCAGGTAGTCGGCCCGTCGCTCGAGGCGCTCCTCGGGCGTGAGGCTGTCGGGAAGGTGCTCGTGCTGGAGGTCGGGAACCGTCACGACCGACGGCACCGGCGGACGCAGGGGACGCCACACCACCCAGGGGCACCACCAGAGGTCGAGGGTCTCCTCCCGCATCGCCTTCACGAGCGCTGCGTCGCCCTCCTCCAGCGCGAAGGAGCGAAGATGCATGCGCCCGGGGGCCTCCGCAAAGGCGGCCTCAAGCCCGGGGGGCAGGAAGAGCACGAGCTCGTGCGCCGTCCGCGCCTGGAGCGCCGCCAGCAGGCGTCGCACGTAGTGCTCCAGCCCGCCGATGCGGTCGGGTTGGAAGGCCAGCAGGTTGACGCCGATCCTCATGACCCGGAATCCCGCATCCCCACGTGGCGGGCCAGCGCCCGGATCCATCGGCCCAGCGAGTGGCCAGATCCTCGCCCGGCGCCGCCGCCGGCCTCGAGCGTGCGCACGCGGGAGTCGAGCGCCTGTATCACTCGCAGGCGCTCCGCCCGGTCCGCCTCGGACTGTCCCAATTGCGAATACAGGTCGAGGAGAGCCAGCGCCAGGCGCTGTCCCGGCGACCGGAGGGCCGCCGCGATCTCGTCATCGCCGCGCGCGACGAGGGACCGCCGGCTCACGGCGAAGAACATGTCGTAGTGGGCGAAGATGGCCGGCAGGATGGCCATCTCGGTGGCGCCCACGCGGCGGAACAGCTCCCGCACCCCCTCCTCCGTGAAGAGGTACAGGTGCTCCTCCTTCTTGAAGTGGGCCAGGAAAGGGTCGTGGCCCGCGACGAGGTCCTCGTAGCGGGCGCCGGGCGGCACTTTCGGCGTCTGTATCAACAGGAGGCCGTCGGGCTTGAGGAGCTCGAGGCAGTGGCGCATGGTCGCCGGCGGGTCCTGGAGGTGCTCGAGGACGTCGAAGAGCGCGACGACGTCCAGGGAGCCGGGGGGGATCGGTTGATCCTCCACCACGCCCTGGAGCATCGGAACACCGAAGGTCCGCCGAGCCAGCTCGACGATGGCCGGGCTCAGCTCGAGGCCGATGGCGTCGAAGCCGGCCTGCCGGCAGAGGGCGACGAAACCGCCGTGGGCGGCCCCGACCTCGAGCACCTTCGCCGGCGGCAGCGTGTATCGCAGGAGGGCGCGCAGCCAGTGCGTGCAGCGCTCGGGAAGGTCTGCGCGCGCCCTCTGGTCGATGTCGGGGTAGCCGAAGTCCTGCGACTGGTGTCCGAACCAGTAGTCGTGGCCGTAGAGATCGTGGCTGTCGTCGCGGACGCGCGCGATGTCGCCGCTCGGCATCGCCGCGGTCAAGAGCGTCCCGCACGCGTCACAGCGCGCGTAATCGGGGCCGTAGGGCGTGAGCTCGCGGGCGCCACACCAGCACGCGGTGGCGGTCACCGATGGGGGCTGGCCTTTTCCGCCACGAACACGGCGCCGCACGCGGCATCGTGGTCGGCCTCCATCTCCAGCAGGCCGCGGAGGACGTGGCGGAAGGCGGACGGAAAAGAGGGGCGGCGTTCCAGGAACGCCTCGAGATTGCGGCCCATCTCGCCGCCGGTCCCGTCCGCGCCCGAAAGGTGCCAGACCTCGTCGAGGCCGAGGAAGGCGCGCGCCGTGACCTCGCCGAGGAGCGGGACGTGCTCGCGGACCACGAAGCCGGCCGCCGACAGCCGCGCGATCCAGGCCTCCGCCGGGAGCGGATTCTCCAGGTGATGGCTCCGCAGGTAGGCCCGGCGCACCGCCTCTCCGCGGTCGGGGCCGGCGGCGCGGGCGACGAGCGTGGCCACGGTCAGCCACGCCACGAAGCGATCGGTCACCACGCTGCAGAGCAGCCGGCCGCCCGGCACGAGCGCGCGGTGCACGCCGCCCAGGACGCCGTCCAGGTCGCTCATGTGCTCGAGCGAGCAGTTCGCGAACGCGGAACCGTAGCCGGCCTCTCCGCGCGGGATCGCGCTCGCGGAGACAGTGAGGACGCGCTCGTACACGCCCGAGGCCACTGCGCGCCGGGCCACCGCCGGATCCGCCTCCACGCCGACCACGCGCCGGATTCCGGGCCAGAGGAAGCGGAAGAACGCGCCGTCGCCGCAGCCCACGTCCAGCACGGGCTCCACGAGACGGTGCCCGGCGTAGGCCGCACACTCCCAGGCGCGCCAGAGGCTCAGCGGAGGGACGTAGGGATAGAGCGCACTGACCCGGTCGTAGCCGGCGAGGACCTCGTCGGGGGAGAGCCTCCGCAACGTCGCTCCGGACGGGGAGTCGTTGGCCATGACGCTGCGATGACGGCTGGCTGCCACGATGGGTTTCGATTCGCTGGCCCTCGATTCTGGCACAGGTTCTGTCCGCTTCAAACCTGGGCCTTCTCGTGTTCGCCGCCCTCCTCGAACGCGATCCGGCGCAGCACGCACGAGAGCCGGCGGGGGTCGCCCGGCAGGTGGCAAGAGCGGGAGGCCCGCAGCACGATCTCGAGCGGCCGCGGTCCGCCGCCGGCGGCGGGAATGGCGAGCATCAACCTCAACGCTCCGTGGGTCCGAACCGTGGACAGGGCGGTCCCGCCGGCAGCGGACACTCTGAAGCGGAAGGGGAGAAGAGTCGGCTCGGGTGGCACCTCGACGTCCACCCTCAGCACTCCGGCCTCGCCCGACCAGACGATCGCTCGATACGCACGGGGTCCCAACCAACCGTCGCTCCAGATACCTGGGTAGGCCATCGTCTGGCGGCCGATGAGGCCGGACATGGCCTCGTGCAGGGGCCGGAAGAGACGGGGAAGAACGCGTCCCCGCAGCGGCACAGCATCGGCCAATGAGGAGGCGCCGAGGAGCACCGGGAAGCGCCGCCGCAACGTGTCGAGCCCGTAGGCCCTGGCTCCGGGGGGCCATCGCCATGTCCCGTAACGCGTCATGATCGCTCGCAGCTCGCAGAGGCGGCGCCATCCACCCCGGGCCGTCTTGGTGGCGGCGTATTCGCGAGACTGCGCCAGCCTCTCCGCGACCTTCACGACAGGTCCCCGGCAGGCGAGGCGGATCCAGAGGTCCCAGTCGAGGCCGAAGTGCAGGCTCTCATCGAGGCCCCCGACCGCACGTACCGCCCCGGCGCGCATGAAGACCGTAGGTTGAAGGACGAAGTCACTCAGGTTGACCAGGGTCCAAAGGTCGAAGGGCTGGGTGTGGATGAAGGGACCGAGCACGCGTCCCGCCTCGTCGATGATCTCGCCTTCACCGTACACCATGGTGGCCTGCGGAGACGCCTCCAGTGCGGCCACCGCCGTTTGTATCGCGCCGGGGAGGTAGGCGTCGTCGGAATTCAGCCAGGCCAGGACGGTTCCCGTGGACCGGGCGAAGCCGCGGTTGAGCGCGTCGGCCTGGCCGCGATCGGGCTCGCTGGCGAAGAGGATGCGGTGGCCGTAGCCGCGCAGGATCTCCACGCTCCCGTCGGTGGAGCCTCCGTCCATGACGACGACTTCGAGGTCCGGGTAGTCCTGGGAGAGGACGGACTCGAGCGCCGCGCGGAGAAAGCGGGCCTGGTTGAGCGAGGGCATCACGACGGAGACTCGCGGTCGGCCGCTCAAGGGCGGCGTTTCGGGAGGACGGCCATCCGGTCCAGCCAGCCGTCGAGGCGGGGCAGGTTCACGGCCCAGGCGTAGCGGGTTTCCACCATCCGTCTTCCCTCGGCCGCCAGCCGCCCGGCGAGGGGCGGATCGTCGATCAGGCGGACGAGAGCGGCGGCCAGTTCCTCGTCGCTGTCTCCGATCAGTAGATGATGCTCGTGCTCGAGATCCAGCCCCTCGACCGCGAGCGGCGAGCACACGACGGGGACGCCCGCGCTGAGGGCTTCCAGGACCTTGTACTTGGTGCCCGCGCCGGAGACGAGCGGGACGCAGACGGCGGCGGCGCGAGCGAGGAAGGGGCGTACGTCCTCGACCGTTCCCGTTACCACCGTCCCCCGGCCGTCACTTTGCGCGAGGAGGGCCGGGGCCGGGTTCTGACCCACGAGGCAGAGGCGCGCCTGCGGGTGCGCGCGGCGCACGATGGGCATGATCCGGCCCAGCAGCCGCCAGGCGGCCTGCTCGTTGGCCCGATAGCTCAAGGCTCCCACGAGCACGATCTCCGTTGTGCCGCCCGAGGGTCTCGGGTGGAATGCGAAGTACTCAGGGTCGACGCCGTTCTCGATGACGAGCACTCGCTCGGGCGCGAAGCTGTGCTCGCGCACGAAGATCGACTTGTCCAGATCGCTTACGGCGACGACCCCGTCGAAGAGCGCCAGGTTCTGGCGCTCGAACCGGGCCGCCCGCCGCGCCTCCAGGATCATGGCGAGGCGACGCCGCCCCCGCTCCGATTGCGCGAACCGCCGAATACGCACGGCCTCGACGTCGTAGGAGGCCATGATCAGTCGTGTCCGGAGGCGGCGGGTGTCGAGCAGCAGGGCGACGGGGTTGGTCTGCGGGCTGACGAAGAGGAAGTCGGGATCGAGGCGCGCCAGAGCCTCCTCCATCGCGGGGCGAAGCACGGAGAGATTCGCGAGTTGGGCCTCGGTGTCCCAAGCGTAGCGGGCGCCCAGAATCGGCAGGTTGCGACGCCGAAGGTGGCCGTGGGCCCATGCCCTAAAGCCGGTGCGGGAGGGGAGGATCTTGGGCGTGTGGAGCGCATCGACCGCGGTCCGAAGGAGGTCCTCCCGGCTCCCCGGGTCGTAACCATGCACAGCGAAGAACTCCAGACGGCTGACCGTGAGGAGACGGCGGACGAGATGGAAGTCGCGGATCTCGCCCCCCGAGCGGCCAGGGTGAAGCGGCCAGCCGACCGAGCAGAAGACCGAACGGTAACGCACCGGCGACGCGAGTCCGTCAACCAAGGGTCGGGCCGTTCCCTCAGTCGGCCATCCCACGCACGGAGTGCATCTGGTGGGTCCCCTCCCAGTACGGGGTCAGCTTCTCTTTTCTCAGCTCCGGCGCCGCCCGGCAGAGCATCGCGACGCGGTCGATGACCTTCTCCTTGTGGCGCGGATCAAGGCCAGGGTGGCGTACTCCAACGGTAGCGCCATTGGAAATCTGGATGCCGAACACGCGGCCCGTGTGCTGCAGCTCCACGCACTCGACCCGAAGGCCGAGCGTGAGAAGCGTGTCGGCGAGCCCCTTAGTTTCGATGCTGTCGGTGACACGGATGAGGTGATAGAAGACGTACTTCTCCAGCTTTTCCCTGATCTCGTGCTCATCCATGCTCTTCCTCTACAGGTGTGTGACGTCGTCGCATGAGGGTCGGCCGCCTGGCACCGGTACAGGATATCGGACATGCCGTTGCCGTCGAAATCCCGGGCCGCGGGGATTCGCCGGATCACCGCGGGACGCCCGTCACCGAGGGCCGACGATTCTCCAGCTGGGGTCCGTGACGGGGCTCAGGACGGCGCCGCCGGCGATCGTCGTGCCGTTCATGAACCACACCAGGTTGTCGCCGGTCGTCTGTTTGCGCCAAAGGATGTCGGGCTTGCCGTCGGCGTTGAAATTGCCGACGCCGGCAATCGTCCAGCTCACGTCGCCGACCGCGGTCAAGACCGCGCCACCGACAATCGTCGTCCCGTTCATGAACCACACCAGGTCGTCGCCCGTCACTCGGTTGCGCCAGAGGATGTCAGGTTTGCCGTCGGCGTTGAAGTCGCCGACGCCGGCGATCGTCCAGCTCACGTCACCGACCGCGGTCAGGACCGCGCCGCCGGCGATCGTGGCGCCGTTCATGAACCACACCAGGTTGTCGCCGGTCGCCTGGTTGCGCCAGAGGATGTCGGGCTTGCCATCGGCGTTGAAATCCCCCGTGGCCACGATGTGCCAGCTCGGGTCGCTCACGCGCTGGAGCATCGCGCCGCCCGCCAGCGTCGTCCCGTTCATGAACCACACCAGGTCGTCCCCCCCGGTCTGGTTGCGCCAGAGGATGTCCGTCTTGCCATCGGCGTTGAAGTCGGCCGTGCCCACGATGTTCCAGCTGGTGTCGGTGACGGAGGTCAGGACGGCCCCTCCGGCCAGCGTCGTGCCGTTCATGAACCATACCAGGTTGTCTCCCGTCGCCTGGTTCCGCCACAGGATGTCCGGCTTGCCGTCCCCGTTGAAGTCCCCGCCTCCCTGAGGGTCGAGAATCGTGCCCGTTCCCTGGGGATAGGCGATCGTGGCGTTCACGGCGCCCGAGAGGTTCACGAAGAACGTCTCCGCACCCTCCACCAGGGAGTCCGCGTTGATCACCACGCTGATCGGTTGCGTCGCCGTGCCCGGTGGGAACGTCAGCGTCCCGGACGCGAGCTGATAGTCGTTCCCCGCCGTCGCCGTCCCGTCGGAAGTCGTGTAGTCGACGGTCACGGTCTGCGTGGGATTGGCTGGCGACAGCGTCACCGTGAACACCGCCGTCGTCCCTTCGACCGCGGCGACGTCGTTGACGGACAGTCCGGGCGGGTCGTCGTCGACGATCGTGACGACGCCTCGTCCTCGTGAGATCGTCGCGCCGGTAGGATTGGAGAGGTCGACGAAAAAGGTCTCGTCGCCCTCCGCGATCCGGTCCCCGAAGACGGGAACGCTGATCGTGCGCGTGGTCGTTCCCGGCGGGAAGGTCAGCGTTCCGAGGACGATGCCATAGTCGCTACCGGCCGTGGCCGTCCCGTCGGCGGTCCGGTAGTCCACGGTGATGGTGTGGCTGCTCGGTTCGGACAGGCTCACGCTCAGAATGGCGTTCGTCATACCCGTGTTGCCCTCGACGACCGCCGCGTCGCTGACGGCCAACAGGATCGTATTGTTGAGGAGCACCCACGCGCCGAAGATGCCACCCGTCACGATGTCAGGCTGGCCGTCGCCATTGAAATCCGCCGAGACCAAGTGGCCGGCATGCGTCGCGTGGACGGCCAGCGGGGGGGCGAAGCCGGCTCCATTGTTGAGATAAGTGAGGACATCGATGTCATAGACGTGAAGGTTTCCGGAGACCACAAGGTCCGGCTTCGAGTCCTGGTTGAGATCGGCGACCGCGAGATCGAAAGGGGAATCATTGGGTAGGGAGCTGCCAAGGCTGAGGCCTCCGGCGCCATCGCCGAGGAGGATCGACACGACGTTGTCTGAGCGGCTAACGAACGCCACGTCGAGCTTTCCATCGCCGTTGAAATCGGCGACGGCCAGCTTGTCCGGATGGGCCCCCACGCCGGAGGTGATGGGGGGCCCGAAGGCGCCGGCACCGTTCCCCAACAAGATCGAGACGCTGCTCGAGGGGAAATTGCTCACGACCACGTCGGGATTTCCGTCGCCGTTGAAGTCTCTTACGGCGATGTCGCTCGGCCCCACGCCCGCGGGATAGTTCACGGCGGGGGCGAAGCCTCCGGTCCCGTCGCCAAGAAGAATGGAGACGTTGTTCGAGGACTGGTTCGCGACGGCGATGTCCAGCTTCGAATCGCCGTTGACATCGGCGATCGCAACCGCTACGGGAGAGCTGCCGACGGGTAGGAAGCTCATGGTGGGGAAGGCTCCGGTTCCGTCCCCGAACGTGACGGCGATGAAGGTCCCGCCGGGACTCGTCCCCACAAGGTCAACGTGTCCATCTCCGTTGAGGTCCGCGGCGGCGCGGAAGACCAGCGACTCGCTACCGGTGCCATTGGATATGTAAGGGCGGAATGCGCCTGAGCCGTCGCCGAACAGGATCCAGTAGCTGGCGCCGAACAGCGGGTAAGTAGAGCCCAGGACGTCGAGATGCCCGTCGGAGTTGAAGTCGGCCACCATCATGGCGGCCGGCGAGGTCGTGACATACGTACCGGCCGCCGCGAAACGGCCCCCGCCAACCCCCACGAGCACCGAGACGTCGTTGGAGATCTGGTTCGCGGCGACGACGTCGATCCTGCCGTCTCCGTTGACGTCTCCGACCGCCACTGCAGAGGGCCCCAGGTCCGCCCCGAAGCCCAGCGCCGGCGCGAACCCGCCCAGCCCATCCCCGAGGAGAATCGAGACGTCGTTGGAGTCGTGGTTCGCTACGACGAGATCGAGCTTCGCGTCGGCGTTGAAGTCACTCACGGCCACTGCGAAGGGAGTGGAACCCACCGCATGGCTGCCCGCATTCGCGAAGCCGCCGGAGCCGTCACCCAGGAGGATCGTGATCACGTATCCGAGCGCCGCGAGATCCGCCCGCCCGTCGCCATTGAAGTCCCCGGTGGCCAGGGAAGCGGCCGCGACCTGAACCGTGCTCGACAGGCTGAAGGCCCCTCCGCCGTTGTTGAGGAAAATCTCGATCGAACGCGTGCCAATGAACATGACGGCGACGGCCAGATCGTCTCTGCCATCGCCGTTGAAATCACCGGCGACGAGGAACATGCCATCGGTTCGGAAGCCGAAAGAATAATTGACCGGGGCCGCAAAGCCTCCGGCACCATTGCCCAGGAATATCGACAGGGAGTCACCCGCCGTCGCCACATCGGTCTTGCCGTCGCCGTTGAAGTCGCCGACGGCCAGGGAGAAGGCCGTCCCGACCCCGTAGCCGACCGCCGGAGCGAAGCCTCCGGCGCCGTCCCCCAGCAGGACTGCGATCTTCGTGGGGCGGCCCGCGACGATGAGATCGAGGTGTCCATCGTGGTTGAAATCCGCGGCGGCGATGGCAGCCGGCGTGGTTCCGGCGGAGTGACGCGCGATCTCGACATAACCTCCCGCACCATCCCCCAGCAGGATGGAGACGTCGTCCGAGCCGCTATTGGCCACCGCGAGGTCGAGCCGGCCGTCCTGATTGAAGTCGCCAACCGCGACGCCCGACGGGCTGGTACCGGCCCCGAAGGTCGGCGCCACGAGGAAGGACTGCGCCGCGCTCTCTCCGGGCAGACAGAACAGGAGAGCGCAGAGCGATGACACTGCGAGCCCGATGAGGCCGCGCGAACCGGCCATGGCTGTGATGCTACTGCTTATTTGACTCCCAAACGGGATGCCGCAATCATTGGCTTTCCTTGCGAGGTGGCTTCTCGATGGCGGGTGAGTTTCGTTTCCTGATGATCTCCGCGATGTACGAGAACGGGGGCAACACGACGCAGCGCCTCCTAGACGGCCATCCCGAGCTGATCAGCTACCCCTTCGAGTCGCAGCCGGGCACGAAGTACGTCCAGGACCACCTCACCAGCCTCTACCCGGTGAAGTACCGCTGGCCCGTCTTCCCCCTCAGCGGCACGCCGGCCGAGGATTACGAGACGATCATCGACGAAGAGTGCAAGGTCCGGATCAAGACGCCGCAATCGAGCAAGTTCCGGGACACTCCGCTCGAGCTGGACGACCGCGAGCGCAAGCGGATCTTCGTCGGCCTGATGGAGGGCCGGCCGCGCACGCGAGCCAACCTGGTGGAGGCATTCTTTCGCGCCTCGGCCGAGGCCTGGAAGGACCGCACGCGCTCGGCCCGTGAGAGCGTCTACGTCGGCTACAGCCCGATCATCGGCGTCGACGCCGACAAGATCGTCGAGGACCTTTCCCACGCCCACGTCCTGAACGTCGTGCGCAATCCCTGGTCCTCCTACGCCGACACCAAGAAGCGCGCCCTGCCGCTCTCGATCGCCCACTACATCACGGGGTGGACCGTCCATCAGCACTCGGCCCTGACGTTCGCGGGAAAGTACACGGACCGTGTCCACATCCTTCGTTACGAGGACATCGTGGCCGACCCCGTAGGCGCGCTCTCGGGCGTCCTGGCCAAGATCGGCGTGGCGAGCGCGCCGAGCCTCGCCCGGCCGTCCTGGAACGGGAAGGTCCTGGATCAGGTCTACCCGTGGGGCACGATCCGAGTTCCGACGCCTGAGGCGAACAAGGCCACCGCGGGAGAGCTGTCGGCCGCCGAGAGGGACGAGGTCCGCCGGCGGACCGAGCCGCTCCTGAAGGCGTTCGGCTACGCCGAGCTCTAGGGACTTCAATCCGGTTCTCGTGACGGGGGCCTCGGGCTTCATCGGCTGTTGTGCCGTCCGGAGGCTGCTCGCCGATGGCGCCGACGTCCATCTGCTCGTGCGGCCCGACGCGGACACCTGGCGCCTCCCCGACATACTTGACGACGTTTGCGTCCACCGCGTGGATCTGGCCGATGCCGGCACCGTCGAGGCCGCCGTGCGGAAGAGCGCCCCGGGCGCGGTCGTCCACCTCGCGACGTACGGCGCCTACGAATGGCAGGCCGACAACCGGCGCATCCTAGAGACCAACGTGCTCGGGAGCCTGAACCTGCTGCAGGCCAGCCTCGGTGCGGGTGTGCGCGTGTTCGTGAACGCGGGCAGCTCTTCCGAGTACGGCTACAAGAAAGAGGCCATGCGCGAGACGGACCGGTTGGAGCCCAACAGCGTGTACGCCGTGGCGAAGGCCGCCCAGACCCATCTCGCGAGCCTCATGGGGGGTCGGGGTGAGATGTCCACCACTACGTTTCGTCTCTTCTCCGTCTACGGGCCGTGGGAAGAGCCGAATCGCCTGATGCCCACCGTGATCCGTCGCGCCCAGGCGGGTCTGCCGCTCGAGATGGCGGCTCCCGACACGGCCCGCGACTTCGTCTACGTCGACGATGTGCTCGACGCGATGCTCGGCTTCAACCGCCTCCGGGCGACGAACGCCCAGGTCTTCAACCTCGGAAGCGGCGTACAGTCCACACTCAGGGACGTCGTCGATGCCGTGGTGGCGGTGGCCGGAAGCCGCTCCGAGGTGCGGTGGGGGGCGATGGCCGCCCGCCGGTGGGACACCAACCGGTGGCAGGCCGACACTTCGAAGGCGCGGACTGTCCTCGGTTGGACCCCTCGGCACGCGCTGCGTGACGGCATCGCGCGCATGGCGCAGTGGATGGAGAAGGCGGGAGGCGCGTATGCGACGGCCTGAAGCAGGGCCACCGGCGGAGCCACGGGAGCGCTGCGGGGCGATGGCCCGGGCCCTGCGGCGCTGGATCATCGAGCAGTCCCTCGCCTCCAACGTGGGACACATCGGCTCGGCCCTCTCGATCGTGGAGGTCATGTGCGCCCTCTGGGCAGGAACC
>Ga0207646_10004785_pt1 | contig 14533 bp, 12 predicted proteins | sample KBSK5502metaG_FD_184343 | JGI IMG/M metagenome (GOLD analysis project Ga0207646, IMG submission 184343) | Corn, switchgrass and miscanthus rhizosphere microbial communities from Kellogg Biological Station, Michigan, USA - KBS K5-50-2 metaG... | ecosystem: Host-associated > Plants > Roots >... | reverse complement strand
GTCGGCGATGAGCGGCGACGAGCGCATCGTCTACGACTTCTGCACCGAGCTGTTCCGCGACAAGGCGGTGTCCGACGCCACCTTCAAGGCGGTGGTGGACCGCTTCGGCGAGCAGGGGGTCATCGATCTGATCGCGGCCAGCGGCTACTACTCGATCGTCTCCATGGTCCTGAACGTGGACCGGCACCCGCTGCCCGAGGGAGAGCGGCCCCCGCTCAAGCCGACGACGGCTTGACCGCGCCCCGACCCGGAGCCAGCATGGTTGATGACATGGAGCCCGGAGCGAAGCAGACGCCGGACAACGGGGCGCGGCTGGGGCGTCGTGAGCTCTTGCAACGGGGGGTCCTGGCGGGCCTCGGCCTGAGCGTGGCTCCGCGCCAAGCCTCGGCCCGGCCCACCGGCGGGCCCGCGGCGCAGGTGCAGCGCTATGTGACGCTGGGCCGCACCGGCATGCGCCTGTCCGACATCTCCTTCGGCGGGAGCCGGCTGGGCGCCGGTGAGGGCGACACCGTCCGGCACGCGCTCGATCGCGGGATCAACTACTTCGACACCGCGGACAGCTACCACGGCGGGGACTCCGAGACGACCATCGGAGAGGCCGTGCGCGGCAAGCGCGACCGCGTCTACCTCACGTCCAAGACCTACACCAGCCCGAGCGACCGCCGGGACTCGATGATGCGCTCGCTGGAGGGCAGTCTCCGGCGGCTTCGCACGGACTACGTCGACGTCTACTTCAACCACGCCGTCAACGACGTGGCTCGGCTGAAGAACCCGGAGTGGCGGGAGTTCACGGCGCGCGCCAAGCAGCAGGGGAAGATCCGCGCCGTCGGCATGTCCGGGCACGCCGGCCACCTGATCGAGTGCCTGGACTACGCGCTCGACACGGACAGCGTGGACGTGATCCTGGTGGCCTACAACTTCGGCCAGGATCCCGCCTTCTACCAGCCCTTCACCCGCTCGTTCGACTTCATCGCGCGCCAGCCCCAGCTGCCGCGCGTGCTGAAGAAGGCCAAGACCAAGGGCGTGGGCGTCATCGCCATGAAGACGCTGATGGGGGCCCGCCTCAACGACATGCGCTCCTTCGAGAAGGACGGGGCCACCTTCGCCCAGGCCGCTTTTCGCTGGGTGCTCTCGAACCGGGACGTGGACGCGCTGATCGTCTCCATGACGAGCCCGCGGGACATCGACGAGTACGTGGGGGCCTCGGGCTCCCAGCCGGCGGCGAGCCGGGATCTGCCGCTGCTCCGGCGCTACGCGCAGATGAACGGCGCCTCCCAGTGCCGGCAGGGGTGCGACGAGTGCGTGAGCGCCTGCCCGTACGGGGTGCCGATCGGGGAGGTCCTGCGCACCCGGATGTACGCCGTCGACTACGGTGATCTCACGCTGGCCCGTAGCGAGTACGCGCGGCTGCCGGCGGGCGCCGCTCCGTGCCTGTCCTGCGCGGCCCAGCCCTGCCGGGGCGCCTGCCCTCACGGGCTGCCCATCGCGCGGCTCCTGGTCCCGACGCACCGCCTGCTGACGGACTCGGCCCTTTGAAGAAGGCGCTGATCGTCGCGGGGGCGGTGGTCGCCTGTCTGGTGATTGCGCTCATCGTGCTCCGCGTCGTCGGGCTCGACCCCCGGGAGCGCCGGCCCGGGCTCTGGCTCGCGGGGGAGGTCGTCACCACGCCGGTGTCCGACTGGTCCTTCACCGATACGTACCAGACGATCTTCGTGCAGACGCGCTCCTGGTACGGCTTGCCGCACTCGGTGACCGTGACCTGCACGGCCTACGACGGTCATCTCTATCTGACCGCGGTCTACCGCCCGGGCCAGGAATTCCCTCGCGATCGCCTCTGGAACAGGAACGTCATGCGCGATCCTCACGTGCGGCTCAAGATCGGCACGAAGGTGTACGCCGGGACGCTCGCGGTCGTGGCGGATGGCGCGGAGAAGGACGCGGTGCTCGCGGCCAAGACCAAGAAGTACCCGAGGCCGGCGGGGGCCGACAAGAGCCGCGTCCATGTCTTCCGGGTCCAGCCAGCCTAGCCCGTTCGCGCCGGAGCGGGCGAGCGCGTCGCCCGTCGCGGCGGCGCGGCGCGCGCGGTGGTGGCAACGCCTCCTGCCGTGGCTCGTCACCGCTGCCTGCTTCTTCTATCTCTACGGTCGGCTCGACCGGGCGGCGGCGGCCAACGGTCAGGGGCTCGGTCCCTATCTCGCCGGCATCTTCGAGCACGTCGCCTGGTCCAGCTGGCTCGCCCTGATGGTCCCCTACTGCACGCTGTTCGTCCTGCTCGACAGCGTCGTGGTGTGGCGGGTGATCGGGTGGTTCAACGCGAAGCTGCCCTACACCGACGTGCTGCCCATCCGGGCGAGCGCCTACATCCTCTCCATCGTCAACGAGCAGGTCAGCAAGGGCGCGATCGCGCTCTACCTGAGCCGGCGCCACCGCATCCCGGCCTGGGAAGTGGGCTCGAGCATGCTCTTCCTCATGTTCTGCGAGTACTACTACCTGCTCGGCTGGGCGACCCTGGGCGTGCTGCTCGCCTGGCCGCGCCTCCCCGCCGTCTTCCACGCGATCCCGTGGCTGGCCCTCGCCTCGGCGGTGGTGTTCGCCGTTCTCTATCTCTTCTTCCGTGGCCGGATCGGCGGGGGCGCCCTCGTGCGCGAGCGCCCCCTCCTGCGCTCGTTCCGGATGGCGACCGTCCGACACTACGCGACGGTGATCGCGCTGCGCTCGCCGGCCATGCTGGCGGCGGTCGTGGTCTACTCGCTGGCGCTCCGGCTCTTCGGCGTGACGGTGGGCGTGGGCGAGATGCTCGGCTACCTGCCGGTGATCTTCTTCGGGGCCGCCATGCCGGGGCCCATGCATTCGGTCGCGATCGTGCTCTGGGTGCTGCTGTTTCCGGACCGGCCGGGCGAGATGACCGCCTTCGGCTTCGTCCAGCACAACTTCTTCGTGCTGTTCAACGCCGCGACGGGTCTGCTGTTCCTGCGGCGAGCGAGCCGGGAGCTCTTCGCCGACGCGCCGTGAGCGCCCACAGGCGCTCGCCCATCGAGCAGACCGTGCTCACCACGAGCCCCCAGGCCAGCAGCCTCACGAGAGGCTCGAGCCCACTCAGGCCCAGGCGGGCCAGGATGTCCCCGCCGAGCGGCGCGAAGTAGAGGATCCCGTTCCAGCGGCCGAGGCGGCTCGTGCGCAGCGAGCCGCCCCCATGCAGCCAGTACGAGTCCACGACATACTGCACGAAGGCCGCCACCACGAGCACCGGCAGGAGCCACGGAACGGCGCCCCGCGCGGCCGCGCCCGCGAGCCCGGCCGTGACGAAGAGACAATCCGTGGTGTGGTCGAACACGCCGCCCGCGGCGCTCGCCGTGCCCTGCCATCGCGCGATCGCCCCGTCCAGGAGATCGGTCGTGATGGCGACCGCCAGCGTGAGGGCAGCCAGCCACGCCGCGGGCGTGCCGCCGTGCGCCATGAGCAGCGCGAAGGGGACGATCAGGAGAAGGCGGGCCGTGGTCAGGGCGTGGGCAATCGGGATCGACACCATGGCAGAGATTGTCCCACTCACTCACGACTCGTTCCATGTGAGTTCCCCTTGACAGGGGTGGCCGGCCTCTCGTACCGTGCCGGCCGTCAGGGATCCAGCGTCCACCGGAAAGTCTCTTTCCAGGATTTTCTCGGCATCCCTCGAGGGAGAGGTGATGGGTGGCGGCAGACGTCCCCAGGCGGTTCGTGCGGCAGCCGACCGCGGGCGAGCGCTCGGAGCTGATCAAGCTCAGAGACAAAGGTCCGGCGGGCAGTCGCGCGCGTGCCGCCGTGATCCTGCTCTCCGCGGCGCGAGTCGCGATCCCGGAGATCGTCCGGCGCCTCGGGCTCTCGCGCCCCACCGTCACTCACTGGCTGCTGCGGTTCGAGCGATCGGGCATCACCGGACTGCGCGACCGCCCTCGCTCGGGCCGGCCGACCCGGATCTCCTCCGAAGTGCTTCGTCACATCACCATGGTCGTGAGCGCCCGGCCCCGGGATCTGGGCATTCCGGGGACGCGATGGAGCCTGGCGAAACTGAGGCGGTACCTCGTCCAGGCCGGGGCCGTGCCCGCGCTTTCGCTGGAATCGCTCCGGATCGCCATGAAGCGCGCCGGGCTCAGCTTCACGAGCTCCCGCGGCGGGCAGATCCAGAAGGGAGTCACCACCATGATTCCGGGCGCCTTTGAGTACCACGCTCCCAGCTCGCTCGGTGAGGCCACCGCGCTGCTCGCCAAGCTCGGCGACGACGCCAAGGTCCTCTCCGGGGGGCAGAGCCTGATCCCGCTGATGAAGCTCAGGCTCGCGAGCCCGCGACACCTCGTCGACATCAACGGCCTCCCCGGGCTCGCGTACGTCCGCGAGGACGCGGGCTCCCTCCGGATCGGAGGCCTCACCCGCGAGGCCGATCTCGAAGAGTCCGATCTCGTGCGGCGCCGCTACCCGCTCCTGTTCGACACCTGCACGGTCATCGCCGATCCGATCGTGCGCAACCTGGCGACCATCGGGGGCAACCTCGCGCACGGCGATCCGGCCAACGACCACCCGGCCACCATGCTGGCCCTGGGCGCGGAGGTCGTGGCGGTCGGATCGGCCGGTGAGCGGAAGATCCCCATCGGCTCGTTCTTCACCGGGCCCTTCAGCACCGCGCTCAAGGCCGACGAGATCGTGGTGGAGGTTCGCGTGCCCACTCCGAAGCCGGGCAGCGGCGGCGCCTACGTGAAGATGGAGCGGAAGGTCGGCGATTTCGCGACGGCGGCGGTGGCGGTTCAGCTCACGCTGGCCGCCAACGGCACCTGCGAGCAGGTCGGCATCGGCCTCACCAATGTGGGCTCGGTACCGATCAAGGCCACGAAGGCGGAGGCCGCGCTCAAGGGCAAGCGCCCGGACGACGCGGCGATCAAGCAGGCGGCCCAGCTCGCCGCCGAGGCGGCGCAGCCGTCTGCGGACCTGCGCGGGTCGGTCGAGTACAAGAAGGACCTGGTCCGAGTGCTGACCGGCCGCGCGCTCCGCAAGGCGATCGAGCGCGCACAGAGAGGGGGCTGAGCGCATGCTCGTCAAGGTCGCGATCAACGGTGAGAAGCACGAGGCGGAGGTGGAGCCGCGGCTCCTGCTGGTCCACCTGATTCGGGAGAACCTGCGGTTGACCGGCACGCACATCGGCTGCGACACGAGTCATTGCGGCGCGTGCACCATCCTCCTGGACGGCCGGCCCATCAAGTCCTGCACGATGTTCGCGGTCCAGGCGCACGGGCGCGAGATCACGACGGTGGAGGGCCTCGAGCAGGACGGCAAGCTCCACCCGCTCCAGGAAGGTTTCATGGCCGAGCACGGCCTGCAGTGCGGCTACTGCACGCCCGGCATGCTGATGACCAGCGTTGCCTTCCTCAAGAAGAACCCCAAGCCTACGGAAGACGAGATCCGCCGGTCCATCTCCGGCAACCTGTGCCGGTGCACCGGCTACGTGAACATCGTCAAGGCCATCCAGCACGCGGCGGCCAAGCTCCAGGGAGGCGCATGATGGCACTCAGAACCTCGCCCGAAGTCGGTGGGATGGGGCACTCGGTCAAGCGGAAGGAGGACCCGCGCTTCATCCGGGGCAAGGGCACCTACGTGGACGACGTGGTGCTGCCCGGCATGCTCTATCTCGACATCGTGCGGAGCCCCTTCGCCCACGCCAAGATCAAGAAGATCGACGCGTCGAAGGCGACCGCCATCCCGGGCGTCCTCGCGGTGATCACCGGCCAGGATCTCGCCAAATACAACCTGCACTGGATGCCCACGCTCATGTCGGACACCCAGATGGTGCTGCCGGTCGAGAAGGTGATGTACCAGGCCCAAGAGGTGGCGGCGGTGCTGGCGACCAGCCGCTACGCGGCGGCCGACGGCGTCGCCGCGGTCGAGGTGGAGTACGAGCCCCTGCCGGTCGTGGTCGATCCGAAGAAGGCCCTCGAGCCGGGCGCCCCGGTTCTCCGCACCGACAAGAAGGACAAGAAGGACAATCACATCTGGCACTGGGAGTGGGGCAACAAGGCCGACACCGACCGCGCCTTCACCGAGGCCGACGTGACGGTCAAAGAGGACATCTACATCCCGCGCATCCACGTGGCCTCGATCGAGACCTGCGGGTGCATCGCCGACTTCGACAAGGTCAACGGCAAGCTCACGGTCTGGATGACCACGCAGGCGCCTCACGCCATCCGGACGGTCTTCGCGCTGGTGGCCGGCCACGTGGGGCTGGAAGAGCACAAGATCCGCATCATCTCCCCCGACATCGGCGGGGGCTTCGGCGGCAAGGTGCCGGTGTACCCGGGCTACGTCATCGCGGTGGCCGCTTCCGTGCTGACCGGCAAGCCGGTGAAGTGGATCGAGGACCGCATGGAGAACCTCCAGGCCGACTCGTTCGCGCGTGACTACCACATCACCGCCGAGCTCGCCGCCAAGAAGGACGGCACTCTGACCGCGCTGCGCATCAAGACCCTGGCCGACCACGGCTACGCCGACGCGGCCGCGAATCCCTCGAAGTTCCCGGCCGGCCTCTTCCACGTCTGCACCGGCTCCTACGACCTGAAGGCGGCCCACGTCGAGGTGGACGGGGTCTACACCAACAAGCCGCCGGGCGGCATCGCCTACCGCTGCTCGTTCCGCGTGACCGAGGCCGTGCACACCATCGAGCGCATGGTGGACATCATGGCCCACCAGCTCGGCACGGACCCGGCCGAGTTCCGGATGAAGAACTTCGTGAAGCCGGAGCAGTTCCCCTACAAGTCGGCGCTCGGCTGGGAGTACGACAGCGGCAACTACGGGGGAGCCCTAAGGAAGGCCATGGACACTGTCGGCTACGCCGAGCTTCGCCGCGAGCAGGCCGAGAAGCGCAAGCGCGGGGAGCTGATGGGCATCGGGATCTCGAGCTTCACCGAGATCGTCGGCGCCGGGCCGTCCAAGCACTTCGACATCCTGGGCCTCAAGATGTTCGACAGCTGCGAGATCCGGATCCACCCGACCGGCAAGGCGATCGCCCGCTTCGGAACCAAGTCCCAGGGGCAGGGCCACGAGACGACCTACGCCCAGATCCTCGCGGAAGAACTCGGGATCCCGGCGAAGGATATTCAGGTAGAAGAGGGCGATACCGATACGGCGCCGTACGGGCTCGGCACCTACGCGAGCCGCTCCACGCCGGTGGCCGGCGCCGCGGCCGCCATGGCCTCGCGCAAGATCCAGGACAAGGCTCGCAAGATCGCCGCGCACCTGCTCGAGGCCGCCCCCGAGGACCTCGTCTGGGAGCCGGGCAAGTTCTCCGTGAAGGGCGCGCCCAACCGCGCCAAGACCATCCAGGAGATCGCTTTCGCGGCCTACACCAACCACCCGCAGGGCATGGAGGCCGGGCTGGAGGCGGTCAGCTACTATGACCCGCCGAACCTCACCTACCCCTTCGGCAGCTACATCTGCGTCGTCGACATCGACAAGGGCACCGGCGAGGTGAAGGTGCGCCGCTTCGTGGCCATCGACGATTGCGGCAACATCATCAACCCGATGATCGTCCAGGGACAGGTGCACGGCGGCCTCACCATGGGGCTGGCCCCCGCGCTCTTCGAGGAGATCTCCTACGACGAGATCGGGAATATTCAGGGCGGCAGCTTCATCGATTATCTGCTGCCCACCGCGGTGGAGACTCCGAAGTGGGAGACCGGCCACACGGTCACCCCGTCCCCGCATCACCCGCTCGGCGCCAAGGGCGTGGGCGAGTCCGCCACCGTCGGGGCGCCCGCGGCCATCGCCAACGCGGTGGTCGACGCGCTCTGGCACCTCGGCGTCCGCCATATCGACATCCCGATCACGCCACCCAAAGTCTGGCGCCTCCTGCGAGACAAGGGCGTGACCGAATAGCAACCGCAAGCTATGAACGCGCGTGGCCTCACACGGGGACTTCTTGTTCTGATTGGGGGGGAGCGGCGCCGCTCCTCCCCCAAGCCCCCCCACCACACTTTTCGGACCCGCGGCCCCCGGTTCGACGGAAATGCCTGAAGATCTGCTCACGCTCGCGGCCGATCTCAGGCGCCGGGGCGAGCCGTTCGCGCTCGCCACGGTAGTTCGGTGCGAGCGGCCCACTTCGGCCAAGCCCGGGGCGAAGGCGCTGATCCGGCCCGACGGCAGCGTGTCCGGGTGGGTCGGGGGCGCGTGCGCCGAGCCGGTGGTGGCGCGGGAGGCGCTCGCGGCGCTGCGGGATGGTCGCCCGCGGCTGGTCGTGCTGGTCGGTGAGGGCGGACGCGACCCGGCGCGCCTCGAGGGCATCGTGCACCTGCCGATGACGTGCCACAGCGGAGGCACGCTGGAGATCTACGTGGAGCCGTTCCTGCCGAAGGCGCTGCTGGTCCTGGTGGGCCACGGGCCCGTGATCGAGACGCTCGCCACCCTCGGCGAGAGCACCGGCTACGCGGTCACCGTGCTGCCCGGCGATGCGGGGGCCGGGGCGCTGCGCGGCCTCAATCTCGGCCCGGACTCGTCGGTGGTCGTGGCCACCCACGGCGAGCTCGACGAGGACGCGCTGACGCAGGTGCTCGCGACGCCCGCCGGCTACATCAGCCTCGTGGCCAGCCGCAAGCGCGCCGGGAGCATCGTCGAGACGCTGCGAGGACGCGGCGTCCCCCGCGAGCACCTCGATCGCTTCAAGGCGCCCGCCGGCCTCGACATCGGCGCGGTCACCCCGGAGGAGATCGCGGTGAGTATCCTGGCCGAGATCATCCACGCCCGCCACAGCCGCAAGACGGAGCACGTCGAGCCCGCCGGGCTCGAGCTTCCGACCGCGGCGGAGGCGAAAGACCCGGTCTGCGGTATGACGGTCGAGGTGGCCACCGCGCGTCACCAGTCCGACTGGGCCGGGCGCTCGGTGTACTTCTGCTGCCCGCGGTGCAAGGAGACCTTCGACCGAGATCCGACGCGGTACGCGGCCGCGGTCGCGTGACGAGACCGTTCATCGCGGGGCTCGTCCTCGCGGCCGGCGCCTCCACCCGGCTCGGTCAGCCCAAGCAGCTCCTTCTGTTCGGCGGGACAACGATGCTCGGGCGCGTGGTCGCGGAGACGTGCGCGGCGGCGGGCCTCGACCAGGTCGTGGTGGTGATCGGCGGGTCCGCGGCGGCGGTGCGGCGGCAGGTCGATTTCGGTCCGGCGACGGTCGTCGAGAACCCGGAGTTCACCGAAGGCTGCGCGTCGTCGTATCGGACCGGTCTCGCGGCGGTGGACCCACGGGCCGAGGCGGTGGCCGTCCTGCTCGGCGACCAGCCTGGGCTGGATCGCGGGGTGATCGACCTGGTGGCCACGGAGTGGCGGCGCGAACCGGCAGCGATCATGCTCGCCTCCTATCGCGGCCGCCTGGGACATCCCATGCTCTTCGCGCACTCCTTCTTCGAGTCGCTCGCAGGGCTGCGCGGGGACAAGGCCGCATGGAAGCTGGTCGACGCCCATCCGGACCGAGTTCGGCAGGTGGCGGTGGACCGGCCGTGCCCGGTCGATGTGAACACGTGGGAGGAGTACGAGGCCCTGCTCAGCAGCGCCGAGGCTACCGCTCGAGGCCCACGATCGAGAAAGTGACGCACGCGGCTACCGCTGGGGCACCTCCGCGTGAGTCGGGGACGACCGGCCCCTACTCGATCTTGTTTTTGACCGCCGGGATGCTCTTGAGATACTGCGCGATGGACCGAAGATCGGCGTTGGTCATGTCCTTGTAGCCGGCCAACGTCCCCTGGATGTTCTCGCCCATGAGCCCGCCGGCCACGTCGCCATCTGGTCGGTTGCCCGTTCCGAGATACGTGACGATCTGCTCCTCGGTCCAGTCCCCGATGCCCGTGCCCTTGTCGGGCGTGATATTGGGCGCCGCCTGGCCCTCGGGCCCGGTCTTCTTCGAGTTTCCCGCGAACAAGCGCGAGTTGTCCACGGCCATGGTCAGGGCCGAGCGAGGGGTATGGCACTCGCCGCAGTGGCCGACGGCCCGCACAAGATACTCGCCGCGCGGCAGGCCCGAAACGGGTGCGGCCGGCGGCGGCGTCTCCTTGGAGGCGAAGGCGGTGAGCCAGACCGGCAGGAAGACGCGCTCGAACATGGGCACGGTGATCTTCTTGGGCGGAGTGGTGCGGTGCACCGGCGAGACCGTCCGGAGGAACGCCACCAGGGCCTTGAGGTCCTCCTCGGCCATGCCGTTGAAGGACGTGAACGGGTGCACGGGCAGGATGCGCTCGCCATTAGGCCGTCGGCCGGACCGGATGGCCGTGATGATCTGCTCGTCCGTCCAGCCGCCGATGCCGGTCGGGCGGTCCGGCGTGATATTGGCCGCGTACACGGTCCCAAAGGGGCCCTCGAACTTCCTGCCGCCCGCGTTCGTCTGCCCCTTGGGCTCGGTGTGACAGCCGCAGCCGGCGGCGGCGCCGAAGACGTACTTGCCCCGCGCGACGTCGGCTGGGCCAGCGGCCCACGCGACGCCGGCTGAGAAGGCCACAAGACAGCTCACCAACAGGAGTCGGCGCACACCCATGCTAACGTTGACCCAGGCCGATGGTTCCATCGCGCCATCCCCTTCGCGCGCCGCTGGGCGGGGGCCAGGACCGGCTAGCGCGCCCCGCTGGGCGCGGTGCCGCCGGTCAGCAGTTGACCGTTCGATGCCCAACGCGGGAATGCTGAGATTGTGGAGGGTGGCCGCCTCGCTCTCCACGATCAGTGTCAGCGTCTGCCCCGGATTCCCGCGCAGGGAGGTGGGCGAGAAGTAGTAGTCGTCAGCCTCCAGTTCCAGCTTCGACAGGTTCCGCAGATCCTTGGTGCCGTGGTCGGCATAGGTCACACCGCCTCGCGTGACCGACTTGCCTTTCCCCGCGGGGGCAGCGGTCGCCCGCCCCGGCGCCGGGCTCGTGGCGGCCGCGCCGGCCGCCGCCTGGGCCGCGATCTTGCGCGGGGCATTGCCCACGGCGATGGTGGCCGTCACCGTGCGGTTGGCCAGATCCACGACCGAGACGTCGTTGGAGCCCTCGTTGGTCACGTAGGCGGTGCGCCCGTCGGCGCTGGGCATGATCCAGTGCGGGGCCTTGCCCACCGCGACGGTGCCGGCCAACGTGTTGCTCGCGGTGTCCAGGATCGCGAGCTCGCCGGGGCCCTGGACCACCGCGAGCGCCTGACGGCCGTCGGGCGTGAAGGGCGCGTAGCGCGGGGAGGCGCCCACGGGGATCTGCGCGACGATCTGGCCGGTGGCCGTGTCCAGCACTTGGATGGCATTGACCCCGGCCAGCGTGAAGAAGATCCGCCGCCCGTCCGGGCTCAGTTCGAGCCCACGGGGCGTCTTGTCCAGCGGTACGCGCGCGGTTTCCTTCCAGGCTGTCAGGTCCAGCCGAGCGAGCCCCGTGGCGCCCTGCTGCTGAGAGGCCACCCATCCGGTGCGTCCGTCTCCGCTCAGCGTGCCGTTGTGGGGCTGGGCAACGAGTATCTCGCCGATCACGCGGTCCGTCGTGGTATCGATGACCAGCACGCGGTTCGAGCCCCAGCCCATGACGAGCACCCGGCTGCCGTCGCCCGAGACCGCGAGCCCGTGGGGATTCGCACCCGCGTCGATGCTAGCGACCACGCGGTCGTTGGCGGTATCAATGACGCTCACGGTGGAGGCGCCGTCGCTGCTCACGTAGACCTTGCGGCCGTCGGGCGTCACCACGAGCCCATGCGGTCCCTTCGGCACAGGGATGGTCCCGAGCACTTTGTTCTGGGCGGTGTCGATGACGGCCACTGCATCGTCCCTTCATGCGGACGCGCCTAGTGTAACGCGAGGCCGTGCGGTTCGTTCCGCGGGACGGTTGCGGATCGAGGAAGATTTAGACGGTCGCTTGCCAGACCGTTGCCCGCCAGGTTTCTCGTCTCCGCCTCCACCCGTTCTCCGGCCTGGCCCGTATACCCCCGGTGAGGGCATGAGACGGACGCGGAGCCGGGGCAGCGGACGCCAGTCAGGTCCGGAAACCGCCGGAACGCCGATGTGCGCTGTGCCACAGTCCTTACGTCTCTCCGCGTCGTCCGTTTCGGAGCAGGAGGAACACCGCATGCGCCCACGAATCGGTCTTTCCGTCATGCCGCTGGAGACACGGCGCGAGGCGATCATCGGTCTCGCCACCGAGGGCGATCGCCTCGGCTACGACGGCTTCCTCTTGCCGGAGACGTGGGCGTACGACATAACCGTGCTACTCGCCGAGGCGGCGGCGCGCACGACGCGGATCACGCTTGGGACCGGCATCCTCGGCATCTGGAACCGCAGCGCGGCGACCATCGCGATGGCCGCGGCGACGCTGCACGCGATGTCGGGCGGACGCTTCGTGCTCGGCCTCGGCGCCTCCACCCCGCAGCTTGCGGAAGGCCTGCACGACACGCCGTTTGAGCCGCCGGTGCCGCGCATGCGCCGGACGGTCGCGCAGATCCGTGCGCTGCTCCGCGGCGAGCGCATCCCGCTCGCGGTGACGACGAAGGCCCGCGCGCTCAAGCTCAACGTGCCGCCGGCGCCAGAGCTTCCGATCTACATCGCCGCGCTCGGCGATGCGATGGCGCGGCTCGCGGGCGAGCTAGCCGACGCGTGGGCGCCCTTCCTCTATCCGTGGTCGCAGCTCGCAACCGGCGTCGAACGCCTCCACGAGGGCGCGACGCGGGGTGGCCATCCGGGTCGCCTCCCGGAGGTTCATCCTTCCGTGCCGGTCGTGGTGGCCGACACCGACGCGAAGGCGCGTGAGGGCGCGGCGTGGTTCGTCTCTTTCTACGTGACGACGATGGGCACGATCTACCGCGACTCGCTCACGCGACAGGGCTACGGCAAGGCCGTGGAGGCGGTACTCGCCGCCAACGTACCGAAGTTCACGGGTGTCGTCCCGGGCGAGGCGGAAGAATTGCTCGAGCAACTGATCGTCTACGGCACCGCGCCGGAGGCGCGGCGGAGACTTGGGCGCTGGTTCGAGGCCGGTGCCGCCTTCCCGGTGCTGCTCCTCCGTCCGAACCTCACGCCGAAGGAGCGTGCGCTGACGCTCGAGGCCTTTCGCCCGATGCTCCAATCTGCCTAGGCGGCTCCCCATGCCAGACGTGACCCCTCCGGTGCCCATCGCTACCCGCCGGCCATGGCCCCCACGACCAGGAACGGCTCGACACCCTTCACGACCGCGTCGGGCAGCGGGGTATCCGGTGGCTCGTGGGACAGATCCTGCTCGCAGGCGAAGAACCTCAGGAACGGGCGGCGCTGCTGCGTGACGTGGTCGCGAATCGTCCCGCGCAGCATCGGATAGGAGGCCTCGAGCGCGTCGAGGACCGCCCGCAGCGTGACCGACCCCCCGACATCGAGCTTCACCTCCCCACCGACGCCCGCGAGGGTCCGCAGGTGGGCCGGAAGCACGACCCGGATCATGGCAGCGTCTGGACCTCGACCGACACCACGGCCGGGAGATCGCGGACGATGGGCGCCCAGCTATCGCCGGCGTCGCGCGACGCGTATACCTGCCCGCCGCTCGTGCCGAAGTACACGCCGCACGGATCGAGCGTGTCGACGGCCATCGCGTCGCGCAGCACGTTGACGTAGCAGTGGCTCTGGGGCAGTCCCTTGGTGAGGGCCTCCCACTCGTTGCCGCCGGTGCGGCTCCGGTAGACTCGCAGCTTGCCCTCCGGCGGATAGTGCTCCGAGTCGCTCTTGATCGGGACGACGTAGATCGTCTCCGGCTCGTGCGCGTGCACGTCGATCGGGAACCCGAAGTCGGTCGGCAGGTTGCCGCTGACCTCACGCCAGGACTCGCCGGCGTCGTCGCTCCGCATGACGTCCCAGTGCTTCTGCATGAACAGCACCCCGGGCCGCGAGCGGTGCATCGCGATGCGGTGCACGCAGTGGCCGACCTCGGCCTTCGGGTCGGGGATGCCTTCGGACTGGAGGCCGCGGTTCACCGGCCGCCACGTCTTGCCGTCGTCGTCGCTCCGGAACGTGCCGGCCGCCGAGATGGCGACGAACATCCGCCCGGGATGGCTCGGATCCAGGAGGATCGTGTGCAGGCACATCCCGCCGGCCCCCGGCTGCCAGAAGGACGCGGAGGCGTGGTTGCGCAGGCCGGGAAGCTCCTGCCACGTTTGCCCGCCGTCAGCCGAGCGGAACAAGGCGGCGTCCTCGACGCCGGCGTAGACCGTGTCCGGATCCGTCAACGACGGCTCGAGATGCCAGACCCGCGCGAATCCCCAGGGATGCGGCGTGCCGTCGTACCAGAGGTGCGTGCCGGTGACGCCGTCGTAGACGAACTTGTTGCCCGCCGACTCCCACGTCTTGCCTCCGTCGTGGGAGCGCTGGATCACTTGCCCGAACCAGCTGCTGGACTGCGACGCGTACAGCCGATTCGGGTCAGCGGGCGACCCCTTGAGGTGATAGATCTCCCAGCCCCCGAAGTGGGGGCCGCTGACGTCCCAGCGGTCGCGCTTGCCGTCCGCGGTCAGGACGAACGCGCCCTTGCGCGTGCCGACCAGTACCCGTATCGTGCTCATCCCTCGCTCC
>Ga0207646_10004784_pt1 | contig 14533 bp, 11 predicted proteins | sample KBSK5502metaG_FD_184343 | JGI IMG/M metagenome (GOLD analysis project Ga0207646, IMG submission 184343) | Corn, switchgrass and miscanthus rhizosphere microbial communities from Kellogg Biological Station, Michigan, USA - KBS K5-50-2 metaG... | ecosystem: Host-associated > Plants > Roots >... | reverse complement strand
GCGCCGCGGCGGCGAGGTCCGGATCGCGCGCGGCGATGGCGAGCGTTTCCAAACCATCTGGAGTGCCAGGCGCGAGGACTTCGGCAGCCAGTCGATCGAGCGCTGCGCGATCCTGCGCGACGGAAGGCGGTGGCGCCTCTACGTGAGCTACGTCGACGGCGTCGATGACCGGTGGCGCATTGATGTCATCGAGGCTGCGACCCCAGATTCGTTCGACCCGGCGGCGCGACGGCTTGCACTCAACGCGGATATGGCGAGTGCCGTCGCAGTGAAGGATCCGTGGGTGCGGCGGGTGGGTGAGCGATCGTGGATGTTCGTCTCGTACGGCGAACGCCGAGACCTCGACGAGCGAAAACTGCACGGAAGCGGCGACGCGCTGTCGACCGGCGCGGTCAAGTCGGAGACCGGGCTCGCGTCGAGCGTTGACGGCGTGCGGTGGGAATGGGAGGGCAAAGTTCTCGCGGCGGCGAACAAGGGGTGGGACAAGTCCACCGCGCGTTTGACGACCGCGCTCCGCAGTGGCGATGGATGGGTCGGTCTCTACGACGGCGCCAGAGACATCGGTGAGAACTACGAAGAACGCTGCGGGTTAGCGCGAAGCGCGGATCTGCGAGCATGGGAGCGGATCGGTTCAGCGCCCGCGATCGGCGCCGCGGGTGGACCGGGGACCGTTCGTTATGTCGAGAGCGTTGTCTTCAGGGAGAGGCTGCTATTCTTTTTCGAACGCACACGCGTGGATGGCGCACACGAGCTCTGCATGAGCTCCGCGCCGATCAGCGGATCGGGCCGCGGCAGTCCTGGCTGATGCAGAAGACCCGGCCGAGCAGCAGGACCATCCCGACGAAGACGGCGTAGATCAGCCACACCGAGCCGATCGCGATCGTTGCCCAGACGACCCAGTGGGACGAGCGACTCGCGTGCGAGTCGTCGCGGAACTGCAGATACGCGATGACAACCGCGACCGCGTCGACGATCGTGATGACGACGGCGAGCGGCGCGTTCGTGATGACGTGGCCGTATCCACCGAGGAGCAACGCCGCCGCCTGCGGGATGATGCTGACGACGAACGCGATGTAGAGCTCGTACGACGGCGTCCGCAGCGACGCCGTTTCTGCCTGCCGGGGCGCGCTGGGCTCGATTGCCGGACCTTCCACGTGCCGGAATGTAGCTAGCTACCAAGGGCGGTACGGGTCGGCCGGGTATCGAGAGCAGGCTCGAGCTAGCGCATCGCCTCGAGGAGCGGGGTGACGTCGCGGTGGAAAACGTCCTGCTCGACCAGGGGTTTTTCGGCAAGCGCAGGGATGCGCTGACCGACGGCGTCTTCGTACGTCGGAAGCTCGACCTGGTAGTAGATGCCCATCGGGATCGGGTCCGTCTCGTAGCTTCGCGCGACCGCCGCCGCCTTCTTGGCGACGATCTCCTGCGCGTCGGTCGGATCCTGCACCTTCCCGTCATAGCCCTTGTCTTCGAGCTTGTAGAGGCGCGAGCGTTTCTCGGGAAGATCCGCGCCCTCGTACCACTCTTTCGTGTAGAGGTCGTTGTACGTGGGGCATGTCTGCAAGACGTCGACGAGGGCTGAGCCTCTGTGCTGGATCGCCTTCACGATGATCGAGGCGAGGTACTTGGGCTCGAGCGCGTAGCCGCGCGCGATGAACGTGTAGCCCGACGCGACGGCCATCGCGACGGGGTTGATGCCATCTTGGATCGCCTGCTCGGGCATCGACTTCGTCTTCTTGCCCTTCGACAGCGTGGGTGAGGCTTGACCCTTCGTGAGTCCGTAGACGTTGTTGTTGTGGACGATGTACGCGAAGTCGGCGTTGCGCCGCCCGGCGCCGACAAAGTAGCCCGCGCCGATCCCGTAGCCGTCGCCGTCGCCACCGAGCGCGAGGACGGTGAGGTCGGTGTTCGCGAGTCGCCCACCCGTCGCGACCGTGAGCACGCGACCGTGCAGCGTGTGGAAGCCGTAGCCATTGATGTAGTGCGGCGTCTTCCCGCTGCACCCGATGCCGCTGTAGACGGCGAGCTTGTCTGGCTCGATCTGCATTTGCGCGAGCGCCATTTGAATTCCGGTGAGGATGCCAAAGTCGCCGCAGTTGTGGAGAGCGCCCTGCTCCGTCACGTACGAGTGCACGTCCTCGACTTCGAGGTTATGGACGAAGCCGTTGTACGGAACGGTTTGAGACTTTCGGACGGGAAGGAACACAAAGTCGTCGGTGATGACCATCGGGGGCTTGCCGGGCCTCGGGACGCGGGGGTCAGTCTCGACGATCTCGGCGAGAACATTGAAGTCGCGTGTGCTGACCACCTCGACCGCGTATGAAGTGCGGTGCATGTCCTTGGCGAGTCCGACGGATACCGTCGGGACCATGCCTTGACGGATCAGAAGCGACTTCACTTGCTGTGCGAGAACCGGCGAGATCGTTTTGTAGTGGCCTCTCTTCGTGTTGTGCCAGCCGTCGCCGGCCCAGAGGCCCGCGAGAAGAGCGCGCTGGTCCGCTGCGGGTAGAGCCATGAGCGGCCCAGGGATCACCTTGTTTTCCGCGCCCTCACCGAACCAGTCCCCGAAGATTTCGGACAGGTAGCTCGAGTTGATCTCCACCTCGATCGAGTTCTTCTCCGTGCGCTCGCGGATCTGGGCGGGCAACTCGAAGACACGCCCAGCGAGAGCGACCGTCTGCTGAGCCAGGTCCATCTCGTCGCCGCCGAATGTGAAGCCGATCGCGCGGCGGTGAATATGACCCTCTGATAGGTAGAAGCCGGCTAGGCGCAGGAAATCCTCGTTGACGGCAATCGCCCCCGGAAGAGGACGGCTACGGGTGTCCTTCGCCCGACGCTCGAACTTGAGTGGCAGCGTCGCAAGAGGAACGCTCTCGGTCACCCGCGGATAGGCGACATAGTCGCCGACCGCGACTTGACAGGCCGGGATCCATTGCGGCTCCCAGCTAGTGTTCAGATGCTTTCGGCGCTCGCGACGGACGACGTAGACGGGGTGGTCGCTCGTGAGAGCGACAGACCCGAAGCACTTCACGGTCAATCGGATGAGCGTGTCGGGATGCCAGTGCGACATCACCTCGCTCACGCGGTGCGCCTTGCCGTCGTGCCCAACGACTGAGTCACCAATCTTTACGTCCGCGATTGGCCGGCTCGTCCCATCGCCCATGACGACCCGCGTGTCTGGCGTCACGCACCCTGGACACCAGTCATTGTGAAGATCGCTCTTGTAGTCCTTGAGGACGAGCGGCTTCGCGGGCGTGTTAATGGACATGCGTCACCACCGGTTCGGCCCTCGCGCCGTCATAGACCTTCGCGAGCGCGTTCACGACTTCGTCCTCGCTGAAGGGACGGCCGTCGAATTTGTTGATTCGCTGATCGATCATCACGCCGGTCTGTTCCTGCACGAGCTGCGCGAGCTGACCTGAGTAGTTCTCCTCCATCGAGACGATGTGCTTTGCGTTCCGGAGAATGTTGCCGACCTGCTTCGCGGGGAACGGCTTCATCAGTCGGCACTGCATGAAGTTGATTGTCTTGCCTTGCGCCTCGAGCACCTTGAGCGCGTCGAGGATCGTGCCTTTCGTCGAGCCCCACCCAAGCACGGTGAGCTCGGCGTCCTTTGGTCCATGCAGGAAGAACTGCTGCTCCTCGGGGATCGCGTCCTGCGCGAGCTTCAGCTTTCCCATGCGCTTGTTCATCATCGCGACGCGCATCTCGACGCCCTCGGTGATGTGTCCGTCGGGGTCGTGCTCGTCGCTCGTGATCCAGTGACGGCCACCTTTGATGCCCGGGCGAGAGCGGGGAGAGATCCCATCTTTCGCGAACGCGTAGCGCAGGTATTCCTTCACGTTCGCGAGGTCCATCTTGCCGTGGCCGTTCCCGTTGTGGCCGGCCTGCGTGCCCGCGTCGTTCGCGCCCTTTGCGTCCACCGCGGTCCACTCCGAGCCCGTGAACATCTCTCCGCGGTCGATCGTGTCCCACTTCAGCTCGAGCTTGTCGATGGTCGTGTAGACCGACGCGAGCTTCTTGTCGCTGAGCACGATGATCGGCATCTGGTAGCGCTCGGCCCAGTTGAAGGCCGAGAACGTGTCCTGGTACGCCTCGCGCAGGTCGCCCGGCGCGATGACGAGGTGCGGGAAGTCACCCTGCGCCGGGTGCAGCGAGAACTGCAGGTCGCCCTGCTCCTGGCGTGTCGGCATGCCGGTCGATGGGCCGCCGCGCTGATACATGACTAGGACGGGACCGGGACACTCGGTGATCGAAGCGAAGCCGATGCCCTCGACCATGAGCGCGAAGCCGGGACCGCTCGTTGCGGTCGCCGCGCGCACCCCCATGTGCGCGGCGCCGACCGCCATGTTGATAGAGCTGATCTCGTCCTCGCATTGCACGACGAGCAGGTTGTAGTCGCGCTGCTGCCGCTCGAGGAACACGGACTCGTCCGTCGCGGGTGAGATGGGGTAGTAGGTCTGGAACGAACAGCCCGCCTTCAGCTTGGCGATCGCGTGGATCTCGTAGCCCTTCGCGAGGATGCGCGCCTTGGGTTCCTTCCCCGGCTTGAGCGTGTACGGAAAATCCTTCGCGCTCTCGTGCTGCTTCACGTGCTCGAAGGCGAGTTTTGCGGCCCGCACGTTCAGCTCGCCGACCTCGGCGCGCTTGCCCTTGAACTGCGAGCGGATAACCTCGGCCACGAGGTCGAACGGGTATTCGCAGAGCGCGAGCGAGGCGCCGAGCCCGACGGTGTTCTTCATGACTTCGTAGCGACGGGCCTGCTCGCCCTTGCCCACTTCCTCGAGCGCTTTCTTGATGATCTCCATGAACGGCACCGGGTAGAAGCGGAGATCAGGGCGGTTGGCCGACGCCGGGTCGTACCCGATCTCGCTGTCGAAAATGACGCCGCCGCCCTGGTTGATCTCGGAGAGATGGCCGTAATGCGTCGCCCAGCGCCGATGGTCGCCGTCGCCGGCGAGCGTCTCGAGGTCGAGGGCCACCAGGATGTCGGCCTTGTCCTTGTAGGAGCGCACGTCCTCGTCGTCCACGCGTACGCGATAGAAGGAGTGTTTGCCCATGATGTTCGAGTGGTATTCGATGTTCGCGTAGACACGCAGACCCGCTCGTGAGCAGGCCTTTGCGAACACCTCGGCGGATGCGTTAATTCCGCTTCCCTGGGGGCCACCGATCATCCAGGTCAGCCGGTTCTTCTGCACTTCGGAACGTTTATTGTACGTTCGCGGTGAGCTCTCGTCGCGAGCGTGACACGCTGGGCGAGATCGAGGTCCCCGCCAGCGCCCTGTGGGGCGCGCAGACCCAGCGAGCCATCGAGAACTATCCCATCAGCGGCTATCGAGCCTTTCCGGCATTCATCAGGGCCTTCGTTCGCATCAAGCGCGCCGCAGCGCTCGCCAATGGCGAGGCCGGTCGTCTCGACGAGCGACGCAAAGGCGCCATCGTCGCGACATGCGATGAAATCATCGCCGGGCAGCACATGGATCAGTTTGTTGTCGATGTGTTCCACTCGGGCGCGGGCGTCTCCTTCCACATGAACGTAAACGAGGTCCTGGCCAATCGCGCGAACCAGATCCTGGGCGGAGGGCTCGGCACCTACGAGCACGTGAACCCGAACGACCACGTGAACATGGCGCAGTCGACGAACGACACGACCCCGACGGCGATGCGCCTGGCCGCCCTTGAGCTCACCAAGACCCTGTGCGCCGAGCTCGACACCCTCGCCGACACGATCGGTGAGAAAGCGAGCCGTTACGCCGACTGCGTGAAGCCGGGCCGGACCCATCTACAAGACGCGGTGCCGATCACGTTCGGCCAGGAGTTCTCGGGCTGGGCCGAGCGCGTGCGCGGCGCCGCGGCGCGGCTTCGCGCGGGACGCATCGAGCTCTGCGAGCTCGGCATCGGAGGTACGGCGGCGGGGACCGGCCTGAACGCCGATCCGCAGTTCCGCGAGCGCGTGTGCGCCTATCTCGCCGAGTGGTACGGCGAGCCGATCAAGAGCGCGAAGAATCTTTTCGCCGCGATGCAGTCGATGGCGCCGTTCGTGCGCATCTCGAGCGGCATGCGCACCGCGGCGATCGAGGTGTCCAGCATCTGCAACGACATCCGCCTGCTCGTCTCCGGACCCCGCACGGGCTTCGGCGAGCTGCGCATCCCCGCGGTGCAGCCGGGCTCGTCGATCATGCCTGGCAAAGTGAACCCGGCGATCCCGGAGATGGTGAACCAGGTCTGCTTCCAGGTCATTGGCAACGACACCGCCGTCGCTCACGGTGCGCAGGCTGGCCAGCTCGAGCTCAACGTGATGATGCCGGGGATCAACTTCGCGAACTGCTTCTCCGCGACGATCCTCACAAACGCGGTGCGCGTGCTGCGTGAGAAGACCATCGCCGGGCTCGAGGTGGATGAGGATCGTGCGCAGGAGCTCATGGACGCGAGTCCCTCGCTCATCGTGACCGCCCTCACGCCGCACATCGGCTACGCGAAAGCCGCGGCGCTCGTGAAGAGGGCGCTCGCCGAGCGCCGCCCGCTTTTTGACGTCGCCCGCGAGGAAAAGATCATGCCCGACAAGGATCTCCGCCGAGTTCTCGACCCGCTCCCGATGACGAAAGGCGGCGTGCAGGACTGACTACCGCACCGACCCGCTAGTTGCTCGCAGCCGAGCTGCTCCTCGCGCTCCTCGTGGTCGTCGCGGTGCTCGTCACCATCTCGCGTCGGATCCGGGTCCCGTACCCGGTCCTCCTGCTTATCGGCGGCCTGATCGTCGGACTGGTCCCGGGCATCCCGCGTCTCGAGCTCGACCCCGAGATCGTCTTCCTCGTGGTGCTCCCGCCTCTCCTCTACGTGAGCGCGTTCTTGACGCCGATCCGCGACTTCCGCTCGAACCTGAAGAACATCAGCTCGCTCGCCATCGGACTCGTGACCGCGAGTGCGGCGGTCGTGGCGGCCATCGCGATGGCCCTCGTGCCTGGTATGTCCTGGCCACTCGCCGCGGCCCTCGGCGCGATCGTCTCGCCTCCTGACGCCGTCGCCGCGAGCGCCATCGCGCAACGCCTCTCCGTGCCGAGGCGGGTCGTGTCGATCCTCGAGGGCGAAAGCCTTCTGAATGACGCGACCGCACTCACGATCTATCGCGCGGCGATCGGCGCGGCCGTGGCGATCGCCACGGTCTCGGTCGTCGGGTCGCTCGCGAGCTTCGTGTTCGTGGCTCTCGGGGGCATCCTCATCGGACTCGTCGTCGGCTGGATCGTTGCATGGGTGCGCACGCATCTGAGCGACACACCCGTTGAGATCACGGTCTCGCTCCTCACGCCCTACGCCGCGTATCTTCCCGCCGAAGCGCTCGGCGTCTCGGGTGTGTTGGCGGCCGTGACCGCGGGACTGTTCATCGGGCGTCGCTCCTCGCGGATCATGGGTTCGGAGGCCCGCCTCGCGGGTCGAGCGGTCTGGGAGAGCCTGGTCTTCCTTCTGACCGGCGTCGTCTTTCTGTCGATCGGCTTTCAGATCTCCAGCATTTCGCGCGCGATGGACCGGACGACCCTTCTCCAGCTCGCCGCCGTCGGTGTGGTCGTGAGCATCGCTCTCATCGCCGTCCGCGCGATCTGGGTCTTCGGCCTGAGCCTGCGCGACCTCCTGTCGAAGAATCAACGAGGCATTCGTCTCAGGGAGTCGATCGTTCTGTCATGGGCCGGCATGCGCGGCGTCGTCTCGCTGGCGGCGGCGCTCGCCATTCCGATCTCACTACCGGCGAACGCGCTTCCGGTGCGCGACGCGATCATCGTCATCACCTTCACGGTGATCCTCGTGACGCTTGTGGGTCAGGGCTTGACGCTCCCCCTGGTGATCCGGGCGGTCGGTCTCGGAAGCGACGCGGACGACGGCCACGAGGAATCGCACGCGCGGCAGGAGCTCATCGAGGAAGCGCTGCGCCGGATCGACGACCTCGAGCAAAAGTGGCCCGGTCACAAGCCGCTGATCGATCAGCTGCGCACGAGCTACAAGCACCGCGCCGAGCACGAGGAGCAGTTGCACGAAGCGCCCGGTAACGAGGCGGAGCAGGAGCTGGTCGAGCACCGGCAGATCCGCAGCGACGTCATCGATGCCCAGCGCGACGCGCTGCTCGCGATGCGCGATCGCGGTGCCATCGACGACGACGTCCTGCGGACGATCGAGCGGGACCTGGATCTCGAGGAGATTCGGATGGAGGCATGATGGCCGCGTGATGACCGATGTGACCGCCGAAACGACCGATGTTCTGCAGCGGCTCATCCGCAACTCCTGTGTGAACGAGGGAACGCCGGAGTCGGGTCACGAGATCCGAAGCGTCGATCTGCTCGAAAGCTACCTGCGGCTCCCCGGCGTCGAGATGAAGCGCTACGAGCCGGTCCCGGGGCGAGCCAGCCTCGTCCTGCGGATCGAGGGCAGCGACCCCCGGGCACCGTCGCTCCACCTGATGGGCCACATCGATGTCGTGCCCGTCACGCCGTCGGGATGGCGGCACGATCCGTTCGCGGCCGAGCTGATCGACGGCGAGGTCTGGGGGCGCGGTGCCGTCGACATGCTCGGCGTGACGGCAGCGATGGCCGTCGCGGTGCGGAGGTTGATCGCGTCGGGCTTCCGGCCGAAAGGCACGCTCATCTACTCCGCGGTCGCGGATGAGGAAGCGCTCGGCACCCATGGCGCGGCGTGGCTCACCGAGAACGCGTGGGACGACGTGAAAGCTGACTACGTTGTCACCGAGTTCGGCGGAATGCGCTTTCCGCTCGCTGGCGGCTCTCCGAAGTTACCGCTCATCTCGGCGGAGAAAGGCTCGCAATGGACCCGCCTTCGTGTACGAGGCACGCCGGGCCACGGCTCGATGCCGTACCAGTCAGACAATGCGCTCGTCAAGGCGGCGGAGCTCATCACGCGGATCGGCAAGTACCGGGCGCCGCTGCGCCTCCATTCGATCTGGCGGCAGTTCGTCGACGGGCTCGACCTTCCGGCCGCGTCGCGCTTCGCACTCACCAATGCCGCGACATTCGACAAGGCGCTCGACCGGGGACCCGAGGGGACCGCGCCGATGTTCTACGCAGCCACGCGCACCACCTTCTCGCCGAACATCGCGCACTCGGGCGTGAAGGTCAACGTCATACCCGACAGCGCCGAGGTCGATATCGACATCCGCACGATCGCGGGCGACGACGGGCCGAAGGTCCGCCAGATGCTCCGTGACGCGATCGGCGATGAGCTGTGGAAGGACGTCGAGATCGTCGCCGAGGGTGACAATCCCGCGAGCGAATCGCCGACCGGGACGCCGCTCTGGGAGACGCTCACGAAGGTGACGCAGAAGCTCGTACCCGGGGCGGAGACGATCCCGTTCCTGATCGTCGGCGCGACCGACGCGCGCTACTTCCGTCGGAAGGGCGTCACCGCGTACGGCTACGGACTCATGAGCGAGCGGATCTCGTTCAAGGACTTCGCGAAGATGTTCCATGGAAACAACGAGCGGATCGACCAGGAATCGCTGCGGCTCTCGACAGAGCTCTTCGAGCAGACGGCGCGGGAGTTCGTCGGCTGAGCGTCTTCATCCCGGAGATCGGATTCCGCTCAGGCAATGGGCTGATGCTCGCAAGGCCAGTGACCGTCACGAAGGATGACGAGCGTGGCCTTATGGTCCTGCGCCTCGCTGCGACGGACGCTGGCACCGAGCTGGCCTTCGAAGTCCGTGATCCGCGACTGGAGGAGGCGTGCGCGACCGGCCGCGTCGACTATCGCGGGCGTCTTGGCGAGGTTCGCCTCCGCGATGGCGCCGGCGCGCAAGTCCCGCATCTTCCGGGGCCAGGGAATGGCAGCTCGTTCGGGAGCCACCGCTTCGGGACTTTTGGAAGGAAAGCAGTCTTCGCCCCGATCACGACGGCCGCTGCGACGCTCGAGGTCCGCGGCGAGCTCGGCGACTGGGACGTCCCGCTCGAGCTCGTGCCCATCGCGAACGGCGCCGTCGTGCCGGCGACGCCGATCGACGCGGCGGACGAGCGCAATGGGGTGACCCTGCGGGTCGTCGCGATCGCCCAGATGGAGGACCGGACCGTGGTCGAGGTGCGCGCGACCGCGAGTCCGTCCACGAAGTCGATCGAGATCGGCGAGTGGCTCATGAGCCAGGGACGCGACGCCTTTGCTCTCATCGACCACGACGGCCACCGAATGGAAGAGCTCTCGATGCGAGACCGCATGCAGATGAGACGCTCGGGGACGACGGTGGTGGCATTCCCGCGCACAGACTCGCGTGCGCTGACGCTCATCGTTTCGGCCGTCGTCGTTCAGGAATCCGAAGGGACGCTCGAGTTCGAGCTGCCGATCTTCGCACCGACCGATCTCTTCTTCGGACCCCATCCGGTCACGATCCGTTATGCGAGCGCCGTTGACGCGCTGCCGACCACGCCGGGCGACGCCGCACGGCCGGGAATAGACGTGCAGTTCGGTCCGGCCGTATGGCACAACGAGCGCCGGATGTTGTTTCCTGGACCGGTTCTCGTGGACGGTGTCTACGCGGGTCACGGCACTACCGGTTACGTCGAGCCGGGCGGGGTGAGGGTGGCCATTCCGCTCGCCCAACCTACGTCCGCCCGGAAGGTCACGATGCACGAGCCGGTCGTCGCAGTGCGCGGCCCCTGGGAGGTCCGCTTCTCAGCGGTGTGATGGCGAAGGTCATCGTCGGCATGACCGTCTCGCTGGACGGTTTCGCCAACGATCGGAATAGCAGCGTCGCGCGTCTCTCTCCCGACCTTGCCGCGCTGCGCAAGGCCGAGGTCCTACAAGAGAAAGGGTCTCCGATTCTTCGAGAACCTCGACGACGGAGCGCCTCAGCTCGAGACGATCATCGTCCTGAAGTCGCCGAACCGTACGGGCATCAAGTTCCGGGTCGCAAAGTGACCGGCGCCGACTCTGCCGCTTCCGCGGCGCGTGACCGTTCGATCCGCGCGACAATCCGCCGCGTGAGGGCGTCCATCGCGGCGTAGCCCGCGCCAATGCCGGTCGGAGGATTACCGGCGGGAAGCATGAGCACGGGGAGAACCGGCGACCAGGTCCAGATCCCCAGGCCGGTGCCATAGAGCTCGAGCGCCGTGGTCATTGCGAAGCTCACCGCGTAGAGGAGCGGATAGCGCCCACGAACGATGAATCGGATGAAGATCGCCCAGGTGACCAACCCGAGGAGATCCGGCAATACGCCCGCGATGAGCCCGTAAAGCATCCATAGGGTCGCTCCGGCCGTTACCGCGACGACGATCGCGCGTGCGTGACGCGTCACGACTGGCAGCGACGCCGCGCGCAGCGCCGAGAGATAGAACAGGCCATGCCCCGCAGGGACGTACAGCGGCAAGTTGTCGAGCCGGTATGTGTACGCGCCCCAGACCAGCGAACCGATGCACTCGAGGATCGTTGCCAGCACCACGAGGGCGACGACTTGGAAACGTATCGCGATCGGCTGCACGAAAAGCGCGATCGCGAGAAATGTCCACGCAAGCAGCGACAGCGTGAACTGCTGTACGGCGCTACTCGATCGATCGAGCGGCAATGCGATCGCCACGAAAGCGACAAACGAAAGCACGAGCGCGAGCGAACCGCGCGTCGTGAGTGTCAAGAACGAGAGTCTAGGGTGTCTTTATGACGATGTACCCCGCAAATCGCAAGACCGCGAGGGCGGCGGCTGTGACGAGCACAAGGAGAATGATGTACTCGCCGATCTCGATGCCCGCCCCAAATCTCCGATACCAGGGCGGCCGGTGAAGTGAGGGAGCCTGCTTTGAACTATCCCCGTTTTCGGAGCTGTGCGTCTGAGCGCGGCTCGCGGCATAGTCCGCGAGCGCGAGGGGTGGCGATGATCGCACTCGTGCCGGTGGGTCGATGGCTTTCGCAATGTCGCCCAGAGGCACAGGGTGATCCGCTGCCGCGCGAAGCTGCGGCATGTCTCCCAAGAAGCTACGCGCGTAGGCGAGCTCGGCTGCAGCGCGGTGCAGGTCATCCTCTTTCAGGAGGAGCTCGATGAAGCGGGCGTATTCGTCCGCCGCTCCGTCGACATCTTCTCCGTTCAGGAGCGCCGCGGCCAAGCGTCGATGCGCGACGAAGTTTTGGGGATCGATCGCAACGGCCGCCCACAGGAGCGCTCGCGCCGCGATCCTGTTGTCCTCGCGCGAAAGCAGCGCCGCGCCACGGCACAGCGCATCGACTTCTACATCGCTCGAGACCTCGCCCGCGTGCGTTACCGCCACCAGGCCCCCCGCGCGTCACCGCCCCCCGACGCAGCCGCCAGTCTAGACCCCGATCAGGGGCGGGGGATAGGCGTCGGCCAAAGGCCGTTCCCGCGCGTGTAGAGGCCCAGGGCGCCGAGCAGGTCTGCCTCGAAGCGGTCATCGAATGCGCGTAGGTCCCCAGCGCCCAGATCGATCAGGTGACAGCTTCCATGCACCACACCGTGAAGGATCCGGTTGCCTAGCTCGAAGAATGAGAGCTCGTAACGAATTCCAAAATCGAGCCCGCAGAAGTAGGCGCCCTCGGGCTGGGGTCGGAGCGCGCGGATGTCCTCGTACAGGCGTGACGCGACCCCTGCTTCAGTGAGCGTTCGATCGAGTGGCGGGAATTCGTTTTCGGTCGACGCGCTGAACCGGTGGATCGAGAACGAGTCGATGCTCGGGCTGCACCCGGTGAGCACGAGTGCGATCGCGAGTGCGGCCGCGATGCGGATCACTCGATCTTGATCGTCTTGATCTTGTCGCCGATCTTGATGCCGTTCACGACCTCGATCCCCGAGGTGACGATTCCAAAGTTCGTGTACTGCTTGTCGAGAAAGGTCGAGTCTTTTTTCACGATGAACCATTGGCTGCCGTTGTTGATCGCGGGATCTTGCCCGCGCGCGATGCCGACCGAGCCGAGCTTGAACGAAAGATCGTTGTATTCGGACGGGACCTTCTCACCACCGGTGCCGGTGCCGAGCGGGTCGCCGCCCTGGACCACCCAGTCCTCGACGCGGTGGAAGATCTTGTCGTTGTAGAAGCCGCTCCGCGACTTCTCAGCGAACCGCGCGACGGTCTGGGGCGCTTTGTCGGGCCGAAGTGTGAACGTGAAGGTGCCGCCCTTCGCGAGCTCGACGGTCGCCTTGGTCGCGGGAGCGAAACTCGGTGAGTTCGTGGCCGTACCTCCAGGCGTCGCGGTCGATCCGCAGGCGGTCACGACGACGGTCGCGGCCGCGGTGCGCAGAAGTGCGCGACGATTCATCCCTAACCACTCTATCGGTCTATCGTGTGTCCTCCCATGCCGACCTATCAGGCCCCGCGCGGAATGCGGGACCTGCTTCCCGAAGAAGCGGCCGCCTTCGACGCCCTGCAGGCTGTGATCGAAGCGCGCGCCTTGCGCTATGGATATCCCCGCATCGTCACCCCGGTCGTCGAAGATCGCGGAGTCTTTGCGAAAGGTGTCGGCGAGGACAGCGACATCGTGGGACACGAGATGTATGACGTCTCGTTGCACGGCCAGGGCGGGCTCGCGCTCCGTCCCGAGGGGACCGCGGCCGTGACGCGCGCGTTCCTCGAGCATGGGCTCCATCGCGCTCCGCGGCCAGTCCGATTCTTCTACGCCGACCCGATGTTCCGGGGGCAGCGGCCACAGCTGCTTCGCTACCGCCAGTTCTGGCAGTGGGGCCTGGAATGTTTCGGGCCCGAGGAGCCCGCGGCCGACGTCGAGATCATCGATTTCACCGCGCGTCTGTTCGGAGAGCTCGGGCTGCGCGGCTTCCGGCTCGAGGTCAACACCGTTGGCGACGCCAAGTGCCGGCCGAAGATCGCCGAGACGCTCGCGGCGTATTTCGCGTCGAACCGCGACGCGCTGTCCGAGGAATCGCGGAAGCGTCTCGAGACCAATCCGCTGCGCATCCTCGACTCGAAGGATCCGAAGGACCGGGCCGTCGTCGCCGCGGCGCCACCGCTTCACGAGCTCCTTTGCGCCGAAGACCGCGAGCACTTCGACCAGGTCATCGCCTCGCTGGAGCGGCTCGGTCACGAATACAAGGTGAACCAGACGCTCGTGCGCGGTCTCGATTACTACACGCGCACGGTGATGGAATGCATCTTGACCGATCCGGAGTTCACGAAGAGCGGCGATATCGCCGTCGCCGCAGGAGGCCGGTACAACGACCTCGTCGAAAAGCTCGGCGGTCCGCAGGTGCCCGGTGTCGGTATCGCGGGCGGCGTCGACGTGCTGCATGCTGCGTTGAAGAAAGAGGAAGTGCCGATGGGCTACGACAGCACGCCGGATGTCTACGTCCTGTCGGCCGAGAAAGGCGACGGCGCCGACCGTCTCCAGATCGCCGACCCGCTGCGGCAGGCGGGCTTCAATGTGGCGATCGATTACTCCGACCGCCCGCTCGACAAGCAGCTCGAGAGCGCGGTGAAGCATGGCGCGAAAGTCGCGGTGATCCGCGGCACGCCGGAAGCACGCGGCGGGAACGTCATCGTTCGGGACCTGGTCGCCAAGGCGCAGCGCGTGACCCGGCTCGCGGCGGTGGTGACCG